>CZKA01000078.1_pt1 | contig 123711 bp, 121 predicted proteins | sample 1657991 | NCBI WGS metagenome assembly CZKA01 (sample SAMEA3501708, study PRJEB10268) | metagenome | biome: nitrite-oxidizing laboratory bioreactor; material: liquid mineral medium | place: Austria | collected 2011-12-21
CCGCCCAGAACTCCCCGGACGACACCCACGGATCCGTCAGTAGAGCCGGATATCCGGGGAAACTCTCGGTTGTCAGCCTCTGCAACACCTGACAACCGCTGGCAACCCCTGACCGGTCAGGGGTGACGCGGCTCGAAGTGGAGTACGCCGTCTCGGCGGACGCACCGCAGGTGCCCGGGCAGGTCGATGCCGATCTGGCCGCGCCAGTCCGTGACCAGGCGATCCATCCCGGCGATGTGCTCGTGGAACAGCTCGGAGGCGATCGCCCCGGCGTCCAGGGCCGCCAGTCGCAGGACGCGGGTCCGCAGGGCGATCGGCAGCCGCGCCAGCCTGGGTACGTCGAGCAGGCCGGCCAGCTCGGCCAGCGACTCCTCGGCAACCCCGTCGAGGTAGTCGAGGTCGACCCGGAGCAGATCGGCCGTGCGGGCCAGGGAGACCGCGACGCCGGGGCCCAGCTCGGCCTCCAGCAGAGGCATCACCTGATGGCGCACGCGGACCCTGGTGAAGCTCGGATCGTCGTTGTGGGGATCAGCCCACACCTCGAGCCCCTCGGCAGCGCAGGCCTCGACGGTGTCCGCGCGCGAGACGTCGAGGAGCGGGCGACGGTAGCGGTCGTAGGAGCGGCGCATCCCCGCGATCGAGCGCCCACCGGACCCGCGGGTCAGCCCCAGCAGCACCGTCTCGGCCTGGTCGTCACGCGTGTGCCCGAGGAGGACCACCGGCGAGCCGAAGTGCTCCGCCATCTGGTCCAGCATCTCGTAGCGCGCGACCCTGGCCGCGGCCTCCGGCCCCATCCCACGCCCCTCGACGGAGATCCGCGCGCTGGCGGTCTCGTCGACCCCCAGGGAGACGAGCTGAGCGACGACCCGGGAGGCATGGTCCGCAGAGCCCTCCTGCAGACCGTGGTCGACGGTCACCCCGATCACCCGCCAGCCGGCATTGCCGGCCTCGAACACGGTGGCCGAGGCCAGCGCAAGCGAGTCTGCGCCACCTGAACATGCCACCAGGACCGGGGTGCCGGGCTCGACGTCGGCCAGCGCACGGCGTACGCACAGACGGACGGCGGCGACGGCAGGGTCGAGGGTCATCGGGTCACCCGTGGACGCGGGCGACCCAGGCGGCTGGGTCGGCGATCTCGGCCTTCGACGGCAGGTTCGCGGGCTCGGCCCACACCGCGTTGAAGTCGGCCATGCCGACCTTGTCGACGGCCTGACGGACGAAGATGGCGCCGTCGCGGTACTGCGCCATCTTGGCGTCCATGCCGAGCAGGCGACGCAGGAGCTTGTCGAGGGTCCCGATGCCTTGGCGACGCTTGGTGAACTTCTTGCGGATCTGCCGGACCGTCGGGATCACCGATGGTCCCACCCCGTCCATCACGACGTCGGCGTGGCCTTCGAGCAGCGACATCACTCCGGTGATGCGGTCGAGGATCTGCTGCTGCTCCGGTGAGCCCATCACCTCGAGCAGGCTGCCTCCCTCTCCCTTGACGAGCTCGCCGATCCGCTTGAGCCCACCGTCGAGGATCCGCTGAGGTTCCACCGAGTCGATCAACAGCGACATCTCGGCGAACAGGTGGTCACGCAGCCAGGGCACAGCGGTGAACTGGACCCGATGGGTCTCCTCGTGCAGGCAGACCCAGAGGCGGAAGTCCGACGGGACAGCGTCGAGCTGCCGCTCGACGTGCACGATGTTCGGTGCCACCAGCAGCAGCCGGCCGTGCGGGTCGAAGAACGGGTCGAACTGCCCGAGCACCTTGGTGGCCAGGAAGCCCAGCAGCGCACCGACCTCGGCACCGGTCACGCGGGAACCGACGGCCCTGGTGAGCCCGGACGGCGCCCCACCCTTCTTGGCGGCCAGCCTCTCCGCGACCGGGTCGATGATCGTGGCGAACGCGTCGGCATTCGCCTGCACCCAGCCGAGTCGGTCGACGACGAGCACGGGCGCAGTGTCGGGCGGTGCGTGCAACCCGGTGAAGTCGCCGACGTACGCCGTCGAGCGGGACGCCCCCTCGCGCAGCTCCGCCACGGCTTCGGCTGCCTCAGCCGGGCTGACCTTGGGCCCGTCTCCGGCGAGCTTCGCGCCGAGCTGGACGGCCAGCCTCCAGTCGACCATCGAGGACTTGTCGGCGCTCATGGAGCGAAACCCTACGCGGCGCTTCCACAGTGGCAGCCGGCCAGCGACGCTGCCGCCTTCTCCAGAGCAAGCCTGGACTTGGCGTCGCGGGTCTCGTCGGCCGGGACGCCGTTGGCGATCATCACCAGGACCATCAGGTTGCCGTCGAGGTCCGACACCAGACCGGCGAGCGCCCGGACGCCGGTCAGGGTGCCGGTCTTCACCCGCACCCTGCCGCCGCCGGCGGGATCGCCTTCGGCGAACCGGTCCGCCAGGGACCCGGTGAAGCCCGCGACCGGAAGTCCCTCCAGGACGGGGCGCAGCTCAGGACGCGCGGGGTCTGCAGCCACTCTGAGGACGTCGACCAGGGTCTGCGGCCGCAGCCGGTCCTGTCGCGACAGGCCGGACCCGTCGTGCAGGATCGCCCCGCTCATGTCGACCCCGAGGCTGCGCATGCTGGTGGTGACGCCCCGCACTCCCCCTGCGAAGGAGCCGTCCCCGTCGCTCGCCAGCCCGACCTGGTGCCCCAGCACCTCCGCCCCTTCGTTGTCGCTCACATCGAGCACGTGCTGCACGATCTGCTCGACCGGAGCGCTCTCGACCCGGGCGAGCTCGCCTGCCGCACCCGGCGCTTTCGCTCGCTGGAGCGCTCCCGTGACCCGGATGCCGACCTTGGCCAGCGCGGCGGCGTACACCTGGGCGGCGCGGAGCGACGGGTCGGACACCCGACCGAAGCCGCTGTCGTCGACCCCGCGGTCGACCCAGAGCGCGGTGATCGGGGCCACCACCGCCTCGGGCAGGTACGTCGGCTCCCAGCCGGGGCTCGCCACCGGCCCACTGAACAGCGAGTCGTCGTAGGACAACCGAACCGTCGAGGTGCCCTGCTTCTTCAGCGCGTTCGCCGTACGCCGAGCCAGGGTGACCACGTCGGCGCGCGCGGGGTAGGTGCGGGCCCGGTCGGCTGCACTGGTGGGCCGGCTCGCGAGGTAGGGGTCACCACCACCCACGAGCACGATGCGGCGCGGGCCGGGCTGCACCACCGTGGTGGCGAACCTCGTGCCGGCGTCGATCGTGCTCAGCGCTGCGGCGGCCGTCAGCAGCTTGAGCGTCGAGGCCGGCATCAGGACACCGTCGCCGCGCGACAGCGCCGGTCCACCGTCGGCGAGCGGTGCGACGAGCGCGGAGAACCGCTTGCCGATCTCGGGATTCTGGAACTGCCTGCCGATCGCCCTGCGGACGGTGGCTCGGTCGAGCGGGCTGGCGACGGCAGGCTCGGCGACCGGCCCAGCCGGCACGGAGGTCGGGAGCTCGAGGCCCGGCGGAGGTGCCACGTCGGCGGGCCCGTCGCCGGGCTTGTCGGCGGGCGCCGTCGGCTCCACGTCGAACCACCGCTCACCCACGTCGAAGCGGTACGCCGCCCCGGCGGCCACCAGCAGCGCGAGCACCACGGCGACCGGGAGCCAGCGGTACAGCCGCCCGCGAACGTGGCGTGAGTCACGCTGGGACACGTCTTCGCCTCTCCGAATGGTCGACTACCGTCATTGTGCGCGACACTAACCCTGGTGCAGATCCGGTCCGCTCGGCGGGCCGCCCAACACTTGGTGGCGCGTGGTCGCGCCCGTCGTAGCTATGGAGGAGCAGTGGTGGAGCCTTTCGCAGGCCTTGAGTTCGACGTCCTGGTCGAGATTCCCAAGGGTGAGCGCAACAAGTACGAGGTCGATCACCACTCCGGACGCCTGCGCCTCGACCGCATGCTGTTCACCTCCACGGCCTATCCCTCCGACTACGGCTACATCGAGAACACGCTCGGTCAGGACGGCGACCCGCTGGACGCACTGGTCCTACTGCAGGCGCCCACGTTCCCCGGCTGCCTCATCGCCTGCCGCGCGATCGGCATGTTCCGGATGACCGACGAGGCCGGCGGCGACGACAAGGTCCTGTGCGTGCCGGCCAAGGATCCCCGCCACTCCCACCTGCGTGACATCTCCGACGTCTCCAAGTTCGACCGTCTGGAGATCCAGCACTTCTTCGAGGTCTACAAGGATCTCGAGCCCGGCAAGTCCGTCGAGGGCGCCAACTGGGTCGGGGTCGTCGAGGCCGAGGCCGAGGTGCGGGCGAGCTTCGAGCGGGCGATCACGCACGGCCACTGAGGCTCTGCATGAATCCGCCCCGGACATCCGGGGAATCCTGCGACTACGGGCGGGCGTAGAAGTTCGGGGTGATCCAGTAGTACATGGAGACCAGCTCGACACCACGACCAGGCCGGGGGGCGTGCACGATCATGCCGTTGCCGACGTACATGGCCACGTGGTAGATCGACGAGGCGTTGTTGTTGTCGCCCCAGAAGACCAGGTCACCGGGCTTGAGAGCACCGGGCGAGATCGGGGTGGACTGCTCGTACTGCGCCACGGAGTAGTGGGGAAGGTACTTCCCACCCGCGCGCCAGGCGGCCATCATCAGGCCCGAGCAGTCCCAGGCGTTGGGGCCGGCCGCGCCCCAGACGTACGGCTCTCCCAGCTGGGCCTTGGCGAACGACACTGCCGCCGCCGCGCCGGAGGAGGCCGGCGGCGGAGTAGGGTCGGGTGCGGGAGTCGGGTCGGGTGCGGGTGCCGGATCAGGGCTCGGGGACGACGACGGAGGCGACGAGGGCGCTGAGGGCGACGTCGGCGTCGGGTCGGGGGTCTGCGGGGCTGCCGGCTGGTTGTGCTCAGCCTCGTCAGCAGCCTCCTGCGCGGCCTGCTCGGCGGCCTCCTCGGCAGCCTGCTGGGCGGCGTCGGCCGCAGCCTGAGCGGCGGCCTGCTCGAGAGCGTCCTGACGGCGCGCCGCCAAGGTGACCGAGACGTTCTGGAGGGTGGCGAGCTCACCGATCAGCTCGTCGCGCTGAGCGGCGACCGACTGCGCCTCGGCGTTAGCGGCAGCTTCCGCCGCTTCGGCGTCGGCCCGTGCCTCACCGGCCGCCTGCTCGAGCGACGCGGCCTTGGCCCGGGCCTCGTCCGCCTGGTCGGTCGCGACCGTGGCCAAGGTGGCCGTGGCGCGGTAGTCGTCGTACGTCGTGTTCATCGCCGACTCGGCGGAGTCCAGCGCGGTGTAGCGCTCCATCACGCTCTGGGGGCCGTCCGCCTCGAGGATGGCCGACATCGCCGTGAGCTCGGGAGCCAGGGCGTACGACGAAGCGATCGCGTTGCCGTAGGCCTCCTTCTGGCGCTCGACGTCGACCTGCGCCTGTGACTCGCGGGCCTCGGCGGACCGCACCTGACGCTTGGCCTCGTGGAGCTTCCACAACGCACCGTTGTAGGCCTCGGCAGCCTTGGCCGCCTGCACCTGAGCGCCCTGCACCCGCTGGTTGGCGACGACCAGGTCAGCCTGGACGGCGGCGACGTCGCGAGCCTTGCTGGCGGTGGCGTCCTTGGCGGCGTCCACCTCCGACTGCGAGGGCGCCTTCTCGGGATCCGCGGACGCCACGGCGGCCACGCTCCCCAAGGTGCACAGCGCGATGAATGTGACGAGGCCCGTGCGAGCCATCCGTCGGGTCCCTGGTCCCCAGACCCTCCGCAGTGGCGCTCGCACGTGACCTCGTCTCCTCCGTGACGGCCAATCCCTTAACCGTCACATCGCTCGAAAAAGCCTCGGGTGTCTTCCTCTTCACCCGAGGCACTCTGAGCACGCTAGTGCTCATCCGTCACAAAGGAAACACTTTTCACAAGAAAGTTGAAACCTTACGGCGTGTCGACTTGACGAACTACAAGGTTGTAATTCTCGGGGTCGCCACTGAGCGCGACCTCCCAGGGTCGCCGCGAACGGCCGATCAGCTGTCGACAGGGACCGACGACGTGGTCGTCGTCGGGTGGGAGGCGAGCCCGCGTCTGTCGAACTTCTGCCCGCTGGCGAGCCCGCCGATATAGAAGGAGATCAGCGCGATCGCGATGCCGGCCACGTCGTCGGCGACGTAGTGCCAGCCGAAGTAGAGGGTCGCCACCACGGTGATCGCGAAGTTGACCCAGAAGATCCAGTGCAACACCCGGGTGCGCAGGGTGTGCTGCACCATCAGCGCGACGAGCAGGGTGATGGCGCAGTGCAGGCTCGCGAACCCTGCCACCGACTGCACCCCGCCGTCGAGCCCGCTGAAGAGCACCACATGTCGCCCGTCGGACAGCGACTTCATCAGGATCGAGGCCCCGGTCGAGTCGAGGTCGGTGTAGAGCCAGGAGTACTCGATGCCGGGGCCGAGGGTCGGTAGCGCGTAGTAGGACGCCGTGCCCAAGGACCAGGCCAGGCACTGGGAGGTGGCGAACCAGTAGCCGTAGGAGATGTTGCGCGACCAGACGAGCCAGGCAGCCAGCGCCAGCGGCACCAGCGGGAGGAACCACAGATAGATCGTGGACAGGATCTGGGCGGAGAAGCCCTCGCCCAGGATGCTGTGGAGCACCACCGCGGGCTCGTGGTCGAAGAACAGCCACTGGTCGATCGCGTGCAGCTGCCGGTCGTACTTCGAGGCGATCACGAACGGCAGGAACGACTTGAGGTTCCGATAGCTCACGTAGGTGATGTAGAAGCAGACGAGACCGAGGACCACCAGGGTGATGCGGTCGCGGCTCCAGTGCTCCTGCCACCGGCTCTTCGCGATCGCAGCCATCGCGGACGGCTTGAGGCCGGACTGCCACAGGATGCGCGGCACGAAGTCGAGCGAGATCGCCATGGTGATGATCAGCGGGAGCCGCAGCCACGACGGACCGAGGAAGCTGCCCTCGGGGTCGAGCAGAGGTCGGTCGAGGCTGATCGAGGTGATGACCGCCAGCGAACCCATCAGGGCAGCGATGCCGATGAGGAGTACGTAAGCCCGACGATGCACGAACGCAGTCTAGGGAACGGCTCCTAGGTGCAGTCCACCCGATTCACGTCGTCGAGCCCACCAGTGCGATGCGTGTCACATCGATGCTCAGTCGGACCCGCTCCCCGGGACGCGGCGCGGCCCGACCGGCGGGCGCGACAGCGTCCAGCAGACCCAGGCCCTCGACCTCGACCCTGAGGCGCACCTGATCGGGGCTGAGCGAGGCCGTCAGCACCCGCGCGGGCAGTACGCCGTCCGCCGCTACCTCGAGGGCGGAGCGGCGCAGCGCCACCACCGGCGCGAGGGGCAGGCCGGCGGCCCGGGTCAGGACGCGGGCCCGTTCGTCGGTCAGCACCGCGGCGTACCCCAGGAACCGAGCGGTCTCGGCGTCGGCGGGGTGCTGCCAGACCTCGGACAGGGTGCCCGTCTGCACCAGTCGCCCAGCCTGGAGGACAGCCATCCGGTCGGCGATCGCGAACGCCTCCTCGTGGTCGTGGGTCACCAGCAGGGCGGTGGTGCCGGCCGTGGTCAGGATCGCGCGCAGGTCCACGGCGAGCCGCTCGCGCAATGTCTTGTCCAGCGCGGAGAGGGGTTCGTCCAGGAGCAGCAGCCGCGGCTCGACGGCCAGCGCCCGGGCCAGTGCCACCCGTTGGCGCTCTCCTCCCGACAAGGTGGCCGGCGACCGGTCGGCGTACCCCTCCAGACCGACGAGGGCGAGCAGGTCCAGCACCCGGGAGCGGATCTGGGCGCGACCACGGCGCCGCAGCCGGAGCGGATAGCCGACATTGGCACCGACCGACTGGTGCTCGAAGAGCTGACCGTCCTGGAACATCAGGGCGAACCCGCGTTTGTGAGTGGGTACGCCGGCGAGGTCGTCGCCGTCGTAGGACACCGACCCGGCACTCAGGGGCTCGAGTCCCGCGACCGCTCGCAGCAGGGTCGACTTGCCGCAGCCGGACGGACCCAGGACGGCGAGCACCTCGCCTGCCGGGAGGTCGAGGGAGACGTCGTCCACGGCGAGCAGGTCGCCGTACCTCACCGAGGCTTCCGTGATCCGCAGCATCCTCAGAAGGCTCCCACGGACCGCACCCGGAGGCGCTCGACAGCCAGCATCACCAGCGCCGTGGTGAGGGCCAGCAGCACCGACGCGGCGAGCGCCATCCCGTAGTTCTGCTCACCCGGGTGCCCCAGCAGGCGGTAGATCACGATGGGGAGTGTCGGATGCTCGTCGCGGGCCAGGAAGCTGGTCGCGCCGAACTCGCCCAGGGAGGTGGCGAAGGCGAACCCGGCGGCTGCCAGCAGCGGCTTCCAGACCACCGGGAGGTCGACGGTGAGCACGGCCCGCCACGGTGGCGCCCCCAAGGACGCGGCTGCCTGGCGCTGGCGGTCGTCGACCCCCGACAGGACGGGTGCGATCGTGCGTACGACGAGCGGCAGGGCCACCAGCGCCTGGGCGATCGGCACGAGGAGCGGGGAGTCGCGCAGCTCCAGCGGCGGCCGGTCCAGGGTGATCAGGAACCCGAACCCGAGGGTGACCGCGGAGACCCCCAGCGGCAGCATGAAGAACCCGTCGAGCCCGGCCCGGACCCGCCGTTCCGAGCCCGAGTGGGAGCGCCTGGTCACCACGACCGACACCAGCACCCCGAGCAGCAGGGCCATCCAGGTGGCGTCGACGGCGATGCGCAGCGAGTTCACCCACGCGTCGGTGACCGGCACCAGGATCGCGTCCCGGTCGCCCGTCGTCGACAGCGCCCGGTAGTTCCCCCACGACCAGGCGCCGTCGACGTGCAGCGACCCCGTGAGCAGGGTGCCCAACGGAAGCGCGACCAGCACGACGACGAGGGCGAGGACTCCCAGAGCGGGAAGGTCCCGACGTCCGGGCCGGGAGGGACGCTGCCCGGACCGGACGACGGGCGACTGGCGACGGGCTCGGTGCGCGAGCACCAGCAGCCCCGTCACGGTGACGATCTGCAGCAGCGACAGGGCGGCCGCGGCCTGGAGGTCGAGCAGCTGGGTGGTCAGCAGGTAGATCTCGGTCTCGAGGCTCGAGTAGCGCAGGCCACCGAGTGTCAGCACGACCCCGAAGGCGGTGGCGCAGAACAGGAACACCACCGTCGCGACCGACACGATGGCCGGTCGCAGCATCGGCAGGGTCACCGTCGTCAGCACCCTCAGCGGGGAGGCCCCGAGGGCGGCGGCCGCCTCGCCCGGACGCCGGTCGAGGCCCTCCCAGGCGGAGCCGACGCCGCGGATCACCACCGCCACGTTGAAGAACACCAGGGCGGCGATGATCGCCGCCGCCGAACCGTCGAGGCCGAGCCCACCGAGCGGACCGCCCTCGGAGATGAGCTGGCGGAACGCCACCCCCACGACCACGGTGGGGAGCACGAACGGGATCAGCAGGAGGGCCCGCAGCACCCGCACCCCGGGGAAGCTCAGCCGGTGCAGCACGTAGGCGGCCGGCAGCCCCAGCGCCAACGTGAGCGCGGTGGCCACGCTGGCTGACCAGAGCGTGAACCACAGCACGCGGTGGACCCGGGGTCGCGACAGCACCTCGAGCACCCCACCCAGGTCGAGGGTGCCGTCGGGCCACAGTCCGCGCGCCAGCATGCCGCCGACGGGCAGCACGAAGAAGACGGCGAGCACCAGCACCGGACCCAGCGCCAGGGCGGCGATCGTCCCCCACCGTGCGGCGCGCGGACCGGTCATGACCAGGCTCATCGAGACGTGATGTCGGACCACTCGGTCAGCCAGGTGTCCCGGTTGGCCTCGATCTCCTCAGCCGGCACGTCCAGCGTGGTGGTCGGCTCCTGGGCGAACTTCGACCACTCCGCGGGCAGCTGCGCGTCGTCGCGCACCGGGTAGACGTACATGCTCGTGGGCAGCGCCGCCTGCACCTCGGGACCGAGCAGGAACTCGAGGAGCGACTCGGCCCCGGGCACGTTCTCCGCGCCGTCCAGCACGCCGGCGTACTCCACCTGGCGCGAGCAGGTGTCGAGCAGGGCTGCCGTGCTCGTCGTCCCCGTCTTCTTGTCCACCGTGTAGGCGGGCGAGGAGTCGTAGGAGAGCACGATCGGGCGGCTCGCCGAGTCGCCGCCACCGGCCGTGAAGTCGACGTAGTAGGCGTCCTCCCAGCCCTTGGTGAGCTTGGCGCCGTTGGCCATCAGGTCGGTCCAGTAGTCCTGCCACCCGTCGCCCTTGGCCGCGATCGTCGCCAGCAGGAACGCGAAGCCCGGCGAGCTGGTCGGCGCACCCGAGGTGACGAAGAGGTCGCGGTACGTCGGGTCGGTGAGGTCGTCGAGGGTGGTCGGGGACGCCAGGTCGTGGTCGGCGAACCAGGTCGTGTCGACGTTGACGCAGACGGCTCCGGTGTCGATCGGCGCCAGGGTGTGCCCGGTGTCGGCCTCGAGCTCGAAGGCACTCGCACCGGCCGGCAGCTCGACGTCGTACGGCGCGAAGACGTCCTCGTCCAGGGCGCGCCCGGCGAAGCTGTTGTCCACTCCGAAGGCGAGGTCGCCTGTGGGCGAGTTCTTGGTGAGGACCAGCTTGGTGGTCAACTCACCCGCATCGCCGCTCGCGCGGACGACCAGGTGGTAGCCGGTGTCGGCCTCCCACTGCTTGATCAGCTTCTTGGGCAGGCTGAACGAGTCGTGCGCGACCAGGACGACGTCGGTGATCGTGCCGTCGGTGGCCGGTGCCGCGGCGTCGTCCCCCTCGCCGATCGCCGAGCACGCCGCGAGGCTGGTGGTGGTGAGCAGCACGAGTGCTGCCCATGCGGGCATGACCTTCATGGTGACTCCCTTCGCCGGTGCTAACCGGGGCAGGTTCATAGGGTCTGCGGCGGATCCGCACTCTCAGCGCCTGGGCGCTCCCCTGTCTGGTGTGGAAGCCACGTTACCGCTGGACCCCGCAGGACCTACCGTGGGGCCCATGCCGTCCGCGCTGCATCACGTCCTGGCCAACCTGATCCCGCGGATGCGCGAGGTCAGCGAGATCGACACGGTCGCGGCGGAGCGTGCCCGGATCGAGGCCCGGCACCTGACCCAGCACCGCCGGCTGCCGACGAGAGTGGTGCCGCTGTTCCACCGTCGGTTCTCGGTCACCCAGGCGGACGTCGGCTCGTTCGGGGCGCACGTCATCACCCGGCGCGGGCCGGCGGCACGGCGTACGGTCTTCTACCTGCACGGCGGAGGCTTCACCGGCCCGATCGACCCGTTCCACGTCCGCTACGCCGCCCGCCTCTCGCGCGCCCTGGACGCGCGCGTGGTGGTGCCCGACTACCCGCTCACGCCGGAGCACACGTGGCGCGACTCCCACGACGACCTGGTCTCCGCGGCCGCTGCCTGGACCGCCGCCGGCCCGACCATCCTGGCGGGCGACTCCGCCGGCGGCGGGCTGGCCCTGGCCATCGCCCTGGCCCTCCGGGACCGCGGCGACACGCCCCCCACGGCGATGGTGCTCATCTCACCGTGGGTCGACCTCACCACGAGTACGCCGGAGACACCGGCGTTCAACGCAGCCGACCCGTGGCTACGGCTCAGCAAGATCACGGCCTATGCCCGCTTCTGGGCCGGTCACGAGGACGATCTCGGGCGGCCCGAGGTGAGCCCCGGTCTCGGCGACCTCACCGGCCTGCCCCGCACGCTGATGTTCTGCGGGACCAGGGACTCGCTGGCCCCGGGCTGCCGCCTGCTCGCGCGACGCGCGGTCGAGGCGGGCTGGGACCTCACCTACGTCGAGGAGCCGGGGCTGATCCACGTCTACCCGATGCTGCCGTTCCTGCCCGAGGCGCGCAGGGCGTTCCGCCAGACCCGGGAGTTCCTCGGCTGACGGTCACCGCCGAGCGCGCCGTCGTTGCCAGGACGGCAAGCCACGTTGTGTTCCGGCGCTCGGGTCCGCAGGCTGGAGTCATGACGGACCACACACACCAGCACGACCGCACGCCGACCATGACCGAGGAGGAAGCGGCGTCGTACTTCGAGCCCGCCGGCTGGGAGGAGCGGTACTCGACGCCCGAGTCGGTCTGGAGCGGGCAACCCAACGCCCAGCTCGTCGCGGAGGCATCGCGGCTGACGCCGGGCACCGCTCTCGACGTCGGCTGCGGCGAGGGTGGCGACGTGATCTGGCTGGCCCGCCAAGGCTGGCAGGTGACCGGTGCGGACTTCTCCCTCAACGGCCTGGCCCGAGCCCGGGCCCACGCCGACGCAGCCGGCGTCCTCGACCGGACCGACTGGTGGCAGGTCGACGCCCGTGCGTTCGCGGCCGGCGACCGCGCGTACGACCTCGTCACCACCCACTTCCTGCACCCGCCGGACGGCGGCATGGTCGACGTCACCCGTCGGCTGGCCGGGGCGGTGGCGCCCGGCGGCCACCTGCTCGTCGTCGGCCACGCGCCGGCCGCCCACTTCACCCAGCTGACCGCGGCCCACCGCCGGGCGATGTTCGAGGCGCGCGACCTGGTGCCAGCACTCCCCGACGACTTCGAGGTGGTCGCCGTCGAGCAACGGCCGCGGGTCGCCGTCCGGGATGGTGCGAGCCACCACATCGAGGACTCGACGTTCCTGGCGCGTCGGCGACCCTGAGCCTGGAGGGGCCGGACGTGGAGCCGCCTGTCGGAATCGAACCGACGACCTTCTCATTACGAGTGAGACGCTCTACCGACTGAGCTAAGGCGGCGCGTGCCGGACAGTGATGGCACGAGGAGAGAGTGTAGGGCCACGGGGTCGCGCGAGTGAAAACGAGGTCTCGGCCTGTTCGGCGCAGGGGGCTCAGGGCGCCGGGCAGTCCACGTCGTCCGAGGGAACCGTGCCGTCGACGAGGTAGTCCTCGATCACGGAGTCGACGCAGTCGTTGCCCGAGTGGTAGCCCGTGTGGCCGTCGCCGTCCCGGGTCACCAGCACCGCGGAGGAGAGCTGGTCGGCCAGCGCTCGGGCCCAGCGCAGCGGCGTGGCGGGATCGCGGGTGGTGCCCACGACCAGCAGCGGAGCAGCCCCGGCTGCGTCGTCGTGCGGGACCTTCACCGTGGAGCGCGCCACCGACCCCGAGCAGCCCGCCAGGCTGTAGGCGAACACCGCCCCGAAGGTCGGCGACGCCCTCTCGAACGCCGGCACCTCGGCCGGCACCTGCGAGACCGGCACCGAGGCGGGATCGTCGAGGCAGGTGATCGCGTAGTTGGCCTCGATGGTGTTGCTGAGATAGCCGTCGGGTCCGCGCGAGGCGTAGGCGTCGGCGAGCAGCAGCATCGAGGTGCCGTCCCCGTCGAAGGCCTGTCGCAGCGACAGGCTGAGCAGGTTCCAGTAGCGGCGCTCGTAGAGCGGGGTGATCAGCCCGTAGTAGGCACTGCCGCCGGTCAGCATCCGCTCTCCGCCGGTCGGCAGCGGTGACTGCTCCGTGTCGGCCAGGAACTGCTGGATGCGCGCCATGCCGTCGTCGACCGTGGCGCCGAGGAAGCAGTTGCCGGGGTCGACGCAGTTGGCGACGTAGGCGCGCAGGGCCGTCTCGAAGCCGACCGCCTGCTGGAGGGTCAGCTCACGCCGGCTGATCGACAGGTCGACCGCTCCGTCGAGCACCATCCGACCGACGCGGCGCGGGAACAGCTGGGCGTAGGTCGCTCCCAGCTTGGTGCCGTAGGACGCGCCGAAGAAGTCGAGCCTCGGTTGGTCGAGGACGGCTCGCAGGACGTCGAGGTCGCGGGCGGCCTCGACGGTCGTGACGTGGGACGCCAGCGCCCCGGACTTCGCGACGCATCCGGAGCCGAGCTCACCCAGCTGTCGCTGGAGCACCGCCTCGTCGGCGGCGGTCTCGGGGTCGGGATCGGCGGCGAGGTAGGCGTCGAGCCCGTCGTCGCTCAGGCAGTCGATCGCGGCGCTGTCGCCCACTCCCCGCGGGTCGAGCCCGACCAGGTCGAAGTGGTTGAGCAGCGCGGGACCCCACACCGTCTTGCCGGCGGCGGCGTACGACGTGCCGGAGCCGCCAGGCCCGCCCGGGTTGACCACGAGCGAGCCGACCCGTGCGTCGGGAGCCGCCGCACGCACCCGCAGGAGCGCCAGCTCGATGGTCTGGCCGGCAGGGTCGGCGTAGTCGAGCGGCACCTGCATGGTTGCGCAGTCGTGGGACTCGTCGCCGTCGCAGGGCTGCCAGTCGAGAGACTGGTCGTAGTAGGCCGCGAGGCCGCGGGGCGTCGGCGGCATCGCCGGCGGGGGGCCGGAGGGGGACGGGGTGTGCACGGGGGTCTCGGCCCTGCCTGCACCGTCACCCTCCAGGAGGGCGAGCGCGGTGACGCCGGCGACCGACACGATCAGGAGCAGGACGATCGACCACACGACCAACCGTCTCACCGAGCGCTCCTCTCGAGCTGAAGTCCCACCATCATGGACTCCAGTGCCAAAGCGACCGGGACGTTGTAGTCGAGCATCTGCTCGCGTGCCTGGAAGATGCGCTCGATGCGGCGCAGGTGCTCCTCGGGGGTGGAGACGCGGGCCAGCTCGGCGATCTCGCCGCGCATCTCCTCGTTGACCAGCTCGACGGGAGCGCCGGCGCGCAGGGCGATCGCGTCCCGGTAGACGGACACGAGGTCCATCAGGCTGCGGTCGACCACGTCGAGCACCTGTCGCTTCGCCCGGGTCTTCTGGGCCCGGTCGAGGGCCGCCAGGGCGGGGGCATACTCACGGGGCCGGCGACCGCGCTCGACCACACCGTAGGACGCGTCGAGGTCGGCCTTCTCGCGGACGTCGTAGTCGCTCGTGATCGCGTCGGCCTCCTCCTTGGCGACGTCGGCGAGGTTGGCGGCGGCGTTCATGCAGGCACCCAGGCCGGTCAGCCGCGCCGGGAAGGACACCACCTCGCGGCGGCGGTTGCGGGTGGACTCGTCGACCGCGAGCGCCCTGGCCCGGCCGATGTGGCCCTGGCTGGCGCGGGCGGCGTAGGCCGCCAGCGAGGGCGTCACCCCTGCGGTGCGGACCAGGAACTCCGCCACGTCGCGGGTCGTCGGGGTGGTCAGGGTGACCAGGCGGCACCGCGACCGGATCGTCGGCAGCACGTCCTCGACCGACGGCGCGCACAGCATCCACACGGTGTGGGGGGTGGGCTCCTCGATGGCCTTGAGCAGGGCGTTGAAAGCCTGGTCGGTCAACCGGTCGGCGTCCTCGACGATCAGCACCTGCCAGCGCCGACCCACCGGTCGCAGCGCCGCGCTGCGCACCAGGTGGCGCACCTCGTCGACCCCGATGGACAGCTTCTGGGTGCGGACCACGTTGACGTCGGCGTGCGAGCCGGCTGCCACGGTCACGCACTCGTGGCACTCGCCGCAGCCCTCACGCTCGCACTGCAGTGCGCCCGCGAAGGCGATCGCCGCGTTGGAGCGCCCTGACCCCGGCGGTCCGGTGAACAGCCAGGCGTGGGTCATGCCGTGCCCCGCGGCTGCCTGGGAGAGTGCCTGCACCACCGGCCGCTGCCCGACCAGCCGGTCCCACACGGTCATCGTCTGACCGCCCCGACGAGCAGGGTCGCCACCCGCTCCCGCACTGCCGTGGCGATCTCGTCGGCGGGTCTCCGCGCGTCGAGCACCAGGTAGTGGTCGGGGTCGGCACCGGCCAGCGCCAGGAACGCCGCCCGGGCCCGCTCGTGGAAGTCCACCGATTCGCCCTCGATGCGGTCGCGCTCCTCGAACCGCCCCAGCCCGTGGTGGGGCTCGAGGTCGAGGACGACGGTCAGGTGGGGCCTCAGGTCGCCCGTCGCCCAGCGCGCGACCCGCTCGAGACCGTCGTCGATGATCCCGTCGACGGTGCCGATGCCGCGACCGGCGCCCTGGTAGGCCAGCGTGGAGTCGACGTAGCGGTCGGTGATCACCACGTCGCCCCGCGCGAGCGCCGGCAGGACGACGGTCTCGACGTGCTCGGCCTTGTCGGCGACGTAGAGCAGCGCCTCGGTGCGATGGGCGAGCTCGCCGGTGGCCGGGCTGAGCACGATCTCCCGCACCCGGCGTCCCACGGCCGTGTCGCCGGGCTCGAAGGTGAGCACCACGGCGTACGACTCGGCCTCCAGCCACTCCTTGAGCAGCGCTGACTGCGTCGACTTGCCCGCGCCGTCGCCACCCTCGAAGCACACGAAGACGCCGGTCGTGGAGTAGACGCCAGGCTCAGGGTGCACGCGACGAACCTACGAGGTCGCTCCGACAAGCACCATCACGGGGTGACTCACGCCTTCTTCGCAGCGGTCTTCTTCGTCGTGGACTTCTTCGCCGTCGTCTTCTTGGCTGCGGACTTCTTGGCCGGCGCCTTGCGAGCGGTCTTCTTGGTCGCCTTCTTGGCCGGGCCACGCGCACGACGGTCGGCCAGCAGCTCCGCGGCCCGCTCCAGCGTGATCGCCTCGACCGAGTCGTCCTTGCGCAGGGTCGCGTTGTGCTCCCCGTCGGTCACGTATTCACCGAAGCGACCCGACTTCACCACGACCGGCTGCCCCGAGACGGGGTCGTTGCCGAGCTCCTTCAGGGGCGGCGCAGCAGCGGCGCGGCCGCGCTGCTTCGGCTGCGCGTAGATCGCGAGGGCCTCCTCGAGGGTGACCGAGAACAGCTGCTCCTCCGAGGTCAGCGAGCGCGAGTCGGTGCCCTTCTTCAGGTAGGGACCGTAGCGGCCGTTCTGGGCCGTGATCTCGACACCGTCGGTGTCGACGCCGACCACCCGCGGCAGCGAGAGCAGCTTCACGGCGTCGTCGATCGACACCGAGTCCAGGGCCATCGAGGCGAACAGCGACCCGGTGCGCGCCTTGGCCTTCGCGGGAGCATCCTCCGGGAGCAACTCGGTGACATAGGGCCCGTAGCGGCCGTTCTTGGCCACCACTGTGAGCCCGGTGTCAGGGTGTACGCCGAGCACGGTCTCCTCGCCGGCAGGGTTGGCGAGCAGCTCCTTGGCCTTGACCAGGGTCAGCTCGTCGGGCGGCAGGTCGTCGGGGACGTTGGCCTTCACCGCGGACGGCGTACCGTCCTCGCCCGGGCCCTCCAGGTAGGGGCCGAACTTGCCGACCCGCAGCGCGATGCCGCTGTCGGCCCCGCCGATCGGGAAGGTCGCCAGCTCCTTGGCGTCGATGTCGCCGAGCTCGTTGACCAGCGTCTTGAGGCCGACCACGTTTCCGGAGCCGAAGTAGAACTCACCCAGCTCGGTGTTGCGGTCGCGGCGGCCGCCGGCGATGTCGTCGAGGACGTCCTCCATGCCGGCGGTGAACTCGTAGGAGATCTGGCGGGTGAAGTGCTCCTCCAGCAACCTCACGACCGAGAAGGCCAGCCAGGCGGGGACGAGGGCCGTGCCCTTCTTGTAGACGTAGCCGCGGTTGAGGATCGTGCCGATGATCGAGGCGTACGTCGAGGGCCGGCCGATCTCGCGCTCCTCGAGCTCCTTGATGAGCGTGGCCTCGGTGTAGCGCGAGGGGGGCTTGGTCTCGTGCCCGTTGGCGCTCAGCGACGCGGCGGTGACGGCGTCGCCCTCGGTCAGCGACGGCAGGCGGGTCTCGGCGTCGTCCTTGCTGGCGTTGTCGTCCGTCCCTTCGACGTAGGCCTTGAGGAAGCCGTGGAAGGTGATCGTGCGACCGGAGGCGGAGAACACCACGTCCTCGCCAGTGGCGGCCGGGCCACCGAGTCGCACCGAGACGGTGTTGCCGACGGCGTCCTTCATCTGCGACGCGACCGTGCGCATCCAGATGAGCTCGTAGAGCCGGAACTGCTCGCCGGTCAGGCCGGTCTGGGCGGGGGTCCGGAACGACTCACCCGACGGGCGGATCGCCTCGTGGGCCTCCTGGGCGTTCTTCACCTTGGAGGCGTAGACCCGCGGGCTGTCCGGAACGTACTCGGCGCCGTACAGCTCTCGGACCTGGTCTCTCGCTGCCCCGATCGCCGCGCCGCTGAGCGTGGTGGAGTCGGTGCGCATGTAGGTGATGAAGCCGTTCTCGTAGAGCCGCTGCGCCACCGACATGGTCGAGGACGCCGAGAGCCCGAGCTTGCGGCTGGCCTCCTGCTGGAGCGTGGTGGTGCGGAACGGCGCGTAGGGCGAGCGGCGGTAGGGCTTGGACTCCACGGAGCGGACGTCGTACGTCGTGTCGCGCAGCGCCTGCGCCAACCCCTCGGCCGTGGCCTGGTCGAGGTGGATGACCTTGGCCGACCCCTTCAGCTGGCCGTCCTGACCGAAGTCCGACCCCCTGGCCACCCGGGCACCGTCGACGGAGTGCAGCCGAGCAGGGAACATCCGCTGCTCGTGCTCGGCGCCGGCGTCGAAGGTGCCTTCGAGGTCCCAGTAGGACGCCAGGCGGAACGCCATCCGCTCGCGCTCACGGTCGACCACCAGCCGCGTGGCCACCGACTGGACGCGGCCGGCGGACAGACCGCTCATCACCTTGCGCCACAGCACGGGTGAGACCTCGTAGCCGTAGAGCCGGTCGAGGATCCGGCGGGCCTCCTGGGCCTCGACGAGGTCCATGTCGAGCTCGCGGGGGTTGTCGGCCGCCGCCAGGATCGCGGCCTTGGTGATCTCGTGGAAGACCATCCGCTTGACCGGGATGTTCTTGGGCTTCAGCTCGTCGAGGAGGTGCCAGGCGATGGCCTCCCCCTCGCGGTCCTCGTCGGTTGCCAGGAAGAGCTCGTCGGCGTCCTTGAGGAGGCTCTTGAGCTTGGAGATGTGGCTCTTCTTGTCGCGGGGCACCACGTAGTAGGGCGTGAAGTCGTTGTCGACGTCGACCGCCAGGCGCCCCCACGGCTTGTCCTTGATCTTCGCCGGGGTGTCGGCTGCGTTGTTCGGAAGGTCGCGGATGTGGCCGATCGAGGACTCCACGACGTAGCCCGAGCCGAGGTAGCCGCCGATGGTGCGGGCCTTGGCCGGGGACTCCACGATGACGAGCTTGTGTGCCACGGGCGTGCTTCTCCTGGGTTCTGCTGCCTGGGTGTGCGAAGTAGAGGGGACTGCGCGGCTACGGTAGCGCGTGCTGCGACGGCATCTCGCCGGTTCCCCCGCCGTCGAACACTCCGCCCCTACGGGGCGCTCTGTGGAAAACTTCTGTGGGTCGCCGGTGGTGGTGGCCGCCGTGGGGGCATCGCAGCCGCCCTCAGGGCGTGACGAGGAACCCTTCGCGGACCAGGTCGGCGACCACGGGGAGGTAGGACTCCCGGGTCGCCGCCGGTTCGAGGTCCAGCAGCTGGGCGACGGCGTCGAGGATCTGGCCGACGGTGAGCTCGCCGTCGCAGGCGCCGATGAGGGCCGCCTCCACGGTGTCCACCTGGCGGGCTCGACGCAGGCCGCGCTGTTGGCGGACCACGATGGTGTCGGGGTCCGCGGCGCCCGGCTCACCGGAGGTCTCCTGCAGGACGTCCGGGCGTACGACGAGCCGCGAGCCCTGATCTGCCTGCACCTCGACGGCCGCACCCCACTGGTGGATCGCTGGGGCCACCGGCTGCTCGACGTCGTAGGGCCAGTCGAGGAGCTCGGTCGCCGACCCGCCCTTGCGCAGGTTGATCCACCCGAACCCGACCGCCTCGATGCCCTGCTCGTCGAACCAGGCCAGCCAGGTGTCGTAGCGGCGCAGGTAGTCGGCCGACCCCTGCAGCCCGGCATCCTTGAGCCACAGCTCGACGTACGTCGCCGGGTCGACCACCTCGCGCTGCACCACGAACGCCGAGCAGCTGCCATCGAGCCAGGACGAGAGGCGCTCGTCCCACGGGAGGTCGCGAGCGATCACCCAGTTGGCCAGGATCTGACACCAGCCGCCGTCGTTGAGATGGTCGGGAGCACCGCGCACGATGTCCTCCACCACCCGGTCTCCCGGCAGCCCGGAGTCGCGGTAGACCAGACGCTCACCGGTGGCAGGGGAGATCACGAACGGCGGGTTGGTGGCAATCAGGTCGAAGGCCTCCCCCGCCACGGGCTCGAAGAAGGAGCCGTCGCGCACCTCGATCCCGTGCGCCTCGTTGAGCACCGCGTTGAGCTGGGTCATCCACAGCGCCCGCTTGTTCACATCGGTCGCGACCACCGAGCCGGCGTGCCGGGCCAGGTGGAGCGCCTGCACACCGCAGCCGGTGCCGAGGTCGAGCGCCCGCCCGGCCGGCTCGCGGATGGTGAACTGCGCCAGCGATGACGAGGCACTGCTGATGCCGAGCACGTGGTCGGAGCCCACGGAGTTGGGCGAGCCGTCGAGCCCGGGCGTCAGGTCGCTCACGATCCACAGATCTCCGGCACCGGTCTCGTCGGGCGCGGCGTACGGCCGCACGTCGAGGCGCGCGGCCACCTCACTGATGCTCTGCTCCAGGATCCCGGCGTTGCACATCCGGTCGACCAAGCCGGGGAGCGCCGCCTCGGCCTCCGCCACCGACACCGGCGTCTGCAACAGGAACAACCGGGTCAGCGTCTCCAGAGGGGTGCCTCCCCGGGTCTCGCGCAGGCCAGGGGTGGTCTCGTTGCGCGAGAGCGCAGAGTGGGCCGTCGACCCGAGCAGACCCGCGACACCGTCGTAGGTGTAGTCGGCGGCCACGAGGGCCTCGCGGAGCGGGGCAACGAACTCGAAGGTCACGCAGGCACCCTAGATCACGCCCGCATCGCGAGCTTCAGGCCCAGCGCGCCTTCCCCGACCTGTCGCAGATGTACACCTGAAATGCGCCGACCCGTCGCAGATGTACGTGGCGCACGTGTACATCTGCGACGGGTCGGTGGGTCAGGCGTTGATCTCGACTACCGGAGCGTCATCACCGATGGCGATCGGACGCTTCTTGGCGATGTAGACCGCCACCGCGATGATCACCACTGCCACCAGGGCGATGGCGAACCGCAGGGTGTCGTGCTGGTTGTCGCCCATGCTCATCGAGACCACGGCGCTGGCAATCAGCAACGAGACCAGGTTCATCACCTTGATCAACGGGTTGATGGCCGGACCGGCGGTGTCCTTGAACGGGTCACCGACGGTGTCGCCGATGACGGTCGCCTCGTGGGCGGGCGAACCCTTGCCCCCGTGGCTCCCGTCCTCGACGAGCTTCTTGGCGTTGTCCCAGGCGCCGCCCGCGTTGGCCAGGAAGACGGCCATCAGGGTGCCGGTGCCGATCGCACCGGCCAGGAACCCGGCGAGGGGGCCTACGCCGAGACCGAAGCCGACCGCGACCGGGGCGAGGACGGCGAGCAACCCGGGCGTCACGAGCTCGCGCAGCGAGTCCTTGGTCACGATGTCCACGACCTTGCCGTACTCCGGCCGCCCGGTGCCCTCCATGATCCCGGGGATCTCCCGGAACTGGCGGCGCACCTCGTAGACCACCGCGCCGGCGGCGCGGCCGACGGCGTTGATGGCGAGCCCGGAGAACAGGAACACGACCGCAGCGCCGAGCAGGATGCCGACCAGGACGTCGGGGCTGAAGACCACGAACGTCAAGGGGTCGAGGGTGGTGTTGGCATCCGCCACCGACTCAGCCACCGAGGTGGCGTAGGAGCCGAACAGCGCCGTCGCCGCCAGCACCGCAGTCGCGATCGCGATGCCCTTGGTGATGGCCTTGGTGGTGTTGCCGACCGCGTCCAGCTCGGTGAGGATCTGGGCGCCCTCGGGGCTGACGTCGCCCGACATCTCCGCGATGCCCTGGGCGTTGTCGGAGACCGGACCGAAGGTGTCCATCGCCACGATCACGCCGACGGTGGTCAGCAGACCACAACCCGCCAGAGCGACCGCGAACAACGAGACGGTCAGTGTGGCGCCGCCCAGCAGGAACGCTCCGAACACGGCTGCGCCGATGACGAACGTCGTGTAGACCGCCGACTCGAAGCCGACCGAGAGTCCCGACAGGATGACGGTCGCCGCGCCGGTCATGGAGGTCTTGCCGACGTCCTTGACGGGGCGGTACTCGGTGCCGGTGTAGTAGCCGGTGAGGGCCAGGATGCCCGCTGCCATCACGATGCCGATGACGACCGCCGCCGAGGCGATGAGCCGGGGGTCGCCGGAGGCGCCCCCCATGTCAAGGCCCGCGACGTTGTCGAAGTCAGCGAAGCTGCTCGGCAGGTAGATGAACGAGAGCACGACGGAGCCGAGCGCGCCGACCGCCGCCGAGATGTAGAAGGCCCGGTTGATCGTGGTGAGGCCGTTCTCGCCGGGACGCGGCTTGCAGAGGTAGACGCCCAGCACCGCGGTCAGCGCACCGATCGCGGGGATCAGGAGCGGGTAGACCAGGCCCTTGTCCCCGAAGGCCTGGGAGCCCAGGATCAGCGCGGCGACGAGCGTCACGGCGTACGACTCGAAGAGGTCGGCCGCCATGCCCGCGCAGTCGCCCACGTTGTCGCCGACGTTGTCGGCGATCGTCGCGGCGTTGCGGGGGTCGTCCTCGGGGATGTTGTTCTCCACCTTGCCGACCAGGTCGGCGCCGACGTCGGCAGCCTTGGTGAAGATGCCGCCACCGACCCGCATGAACATGGCCAGCAGGGCGGCGCCGAAGCCGAAGCCCTCGAGCACGTGAGGCGCCTCGTCCTTGAACAGCAGCACCACGACGCTGGCGCCGAGCAGCCCCAGCCCGACGGTGAGCATGCCCACCATGGCGCCGGTGCGGAACCCGATCTTCATCGCCGGGTCGCGACCCACCTCGTTGGCAGCGGCAGCCACTCGCAGGTTGGCCTTCACCGCCAGGGACATCCCGAGATAGCCGACGGCAGCCGAGAACCCGGCGCCGACCAGGAAGAAGATCGATCGCCCGATCCGCACGGCCATGTCATCGGCCGGCAGGGCGAGCAGGAGGAAGAACGCCACAGCGGCGAACACCCCCAGGGTGCGGAACTGCCGGGTCAGGTAGGCGTTGGCGCCTTCCTGGACGGCCTGAGCGATTTCCTTCATTTTGTCGGTGCCTTCACCGGCGGCCATGACCTCCTGGCGGAACATCGCAGCCATCCCCAGCGCAAGCAGCGCGATGATGGCGACGATGACGACCAGAACGAGATTGCCCCCGGAGAGTTCAACGACGTTGGGGGTGAGCCCCATGCGTCTTCCTCCAAGTCTTGTGATGCAGGTAACACGATCCGCGGCGGAGTCTACGCAGTGCGATGCAGGCATGGAGAGGTGGTTGTGACCTGTTCCACACGAAACGCCCTAAATTGGGCAGGTTGCCGCTCGGAAGCGGTTGGGTCAGCCCGCGACGGCGGCTTCAGCGGTGGCGTGGATGGTGAACACCTTGGCCAGACCGGTGATGCGGAAGATCTTCAGAAGTCGCTCCTGGGTGCAGATCAGCTGCAGCGACCCTCCGTGGGCGCGCACCTTCTTCAGGCCACCCACGAGCACCCCCAGACCGGTGGAGTCGAGGAACTCCACGGCCTCCATGTCGATGACCAGCGTGTGGGCCCCCTCGGCCACCAGCTCGGTGATCTTGTCGCGCAGGCGCGGGGCCGTGTAGACGTCGATCTCGCCGCCGACCACGATGATCGTGGCGCCCCCGACCTGTTCGGTCGCCAGAGTCAGATCCACGGTGTTCTCCCCGATTCGTTGTCCGGCCGCCTGAGCCCACGAACGATGTCCAGCATTATCAAACCACGCGACTTCGCCGCCCGCACCGCCCCGACGCCCACCAATCGACTGTCGGCTGCATTTGCGAGGATGCGGGAGTGACGACATCGACCACCCACGGCGCCGATCCGGTGCGCCTCCTGGTCGATCGACTCGTGTCCCTCCCTGGCCGCGAAGACCGGCTGACCCATGTCGAGGTGCTGCCCGCGCGCGCCGCGGTGGAGGCTGAGTGGCCCTCGTGGGTGTCCGATGAGATGCGCTCCGCCTACGCCGTCAGCGGGGTCGACCGGCCGTGGGCGCATCAGGTCGCGGTCGCCGATCTCGCCCATGCCGGCCGTCACGTGGTGGTCTCGACCAGCACCGCGTCGGGGAAGTCGCTGGCCTTCCAGCTGCCGGCCCTCAGCGCCATCAGGTCGGCCCGAGGGACCCGGCAGCAGCGCGGAGCCAGCACGCTCTATCTGGCCCCGACGAAGGCGCTCGCCCAGGACCAGCTCACGGGGCTGCGCGCACTGCGGCTCGACGTGCGGGCATGCACTCATGACGGCGACTCGACGTTCGAGGAGCGCGACTGGGCGCGCGACCACGGCGAATATGTGCTGACCAATCCCGACATGCTCCATCACTCCCTGCTTCCTGGCCACGCACGGTGGGCGAAGTTCTTCGGGTCGCTGCGCTATGTGGTGATCGACGAGTGTCACCACTACCGGGGCGTCTTCGGTGCTCACGTGTCGGCGGTGTTGCGCCGCCTGCGCCGGGTCTGTGCGCTCTACGGCGCCGAGCCGACGTTCATCCTCGCCTCTGCCACCGTGGCGGAGCCGGCCCTGTCGGCCGGGCGCCTGACCGGCTTGGCGGTCGAGGCGGTCACCGTCGACGCCTCGCCCCACGGCCGCGTCACCTTGGCCCTGTGGGAACCGCCCTTCACCTCGCACACCGGGGAGAACGGTGCGCCAGTGCGCCGGGCCGCCTCCTCGGAGGTGGCCGACCTGCTCACCGACCTCGTGGTGGAACAGGTGCGCACGCTCGCGTTCATCCGCTCGCGCCGCGGCGCCGAGGCGGTGGCGATGACCGCCGCGGAGAACCTCGAGGAGGTCTCGCCCGAGCTCGCGTCGCGGGTCGCCGCCTATCGCGGTGGCTATCTCCCGGAGGAGCGGCGTGCGCTCGAGCTGTCGCTGAAGCGCGGTGAACTGCTGGGACTCGCCGCGACGAACGCCCTCGAGCTGGGCATCGACATCTCCGGGCTCGACGCGGTGCTGCTGGCCGGCTTCCCAGGAACCCGAGCCGCCATGTGGCAGCAGATCGGGCGGGCCGGACGTGGCGGACAGGACGCTCTGGGGATCTTGGTCGCGCGCGACGACCCGCTCGACACCTACCTGGTCACCCATCCCGAGACCCTGCTCGGGGCCCCGGTGGAGGCCAATGTGTTCGACCCGACCAACCGGCACGTGCTCGACCCCCACCTGTGCGCCGCGGCCGCAGAGCTCCCGCTGAGCGAAGCCGACCTGGACCTGTTCGGCCCCACCGCCCGAGCGGGCGTGGAGGCCCTGACCGAGATCGGGCTCCTGCGGCGCCGACCACGGGGCTGGTTCTGGACCGACCGCAGCCGGGCCTCCGACCTGGCCGACATCCGCTCGAGCAGTGGCGCACCCGTGCAGCTGGTCGAGGCCGAGACGGGTCGCGTGATCGGCACCGTGGACGCCAGCTCGGCTCACGGGACTGCGCATGCCGGCGCTGTCTATGTGCACATGGGCGAGACCTGGCTCGTCGTGTCGCTCGACCTGGACGAACACGTCGCCATCATCGAACGGTCGGAGCCGAACTACTCGACCTCTGCTCGGGAGATCACCGACATCACGGTCGTCGACGAGCTGCGCCACGAGGCGTGGGGCGACTGCCGCCTCAGCTTCGGCGAAGTCGCCGTCGCCCACCAGGTCGTGTCGTTCCTGCGCCGACGGGTGCCCAGCGGCGAGGTGATGGGCGAGGAGCCTCTCGATCTTCCCGAGCGCACCTTGCGCACGGCTGCCGTCTGGTGGACGGTGCCGGAGGCCGCCCTCGACGGGGCGGGTCTGCTCAGGGAGGACCTGCCGGGCGCGGCCCATGCGGCGGAGCACTGCTCGATCGGCCTGCTCCCGTTGTTCGCCACCTGCGATCGGTGGGACATCGGCGGCGTGTCCACAGCCCTGCACCCCGACACCGGCCAGCTCACCGTCTTCGTCTACGACGGTCACCCGGGTGGGGCGGGGTTCGCGGAACGCGGCTTCGCGGCCGCACGAGCGTGGCTCACGGCCACCCGGGAGGCCGTCTCCTCGTGCCGCTGTGTGGAGGGCTGTCCCTCGTGCATCCAGTCGCCCAAGTGCGGCAACCAGAACAACCCCCTCGACAAGGTCGGTGCCGTGGCCCTCCTCGACGTGCTCCTCGGCGCGTGACCGGTAGCCTGCTCCCATGGTGATCCTGGGTCTGCTGCTGCTCGGTATCGGTGTCGTGGCGATCCTGGCGGGCGTGTTCACCACCGATGTCGATGCCGCCGGCCAGGTGACGCTGCTGGGGGTCGACGTGACCCCGACGTCGCTGTTCGTCATCGGCGTGCTCGCCGGCGCGTTCGTGCTCTGGGGTTTGACCGTGCTGAAGATCGGCACCAAGCGCGAGCTGCGGATGCGTCGTGAGCACCGTGAGCTGTCGAAGCTCTCCGAGAAGCTGGACCGGGTGGAGTCGGACCGCCGAGCCGACGACGAGACCAGCTGATCGCTCACCACTGGGGCCCGGCGTGCGCATGGGCGACCAGGCGAGGTGTCCGGCCGGCGAGGCGCGGGCCAGGCACGACGACACCGACCTGGACGTCGGCTCCTGAGCTGTCGCACCAGAACAGCGACGCGTGATTGCTGGCGGCGGTGGCACGCGCGGCGGAGCAGGCATCACTGCCGTGCTGCGCGGCCTGCGCGCCAGCGAGAGCACTCAGGTCTGCAGCGGACTGCGCTCTGCGGTGACTGACGATCACCCCGGCGACCCAGGCGCCCGCGAGTCCGACGAGCATCAACACCGCGGCCAGCGCCAGTGCGAGGACGGTGGCGGCTCCCCGCTGGTCACTCACTGGTCCTCCTGGGCCGACACGGCCTCAGCCGAGACCGTGACGCCCCCGAACCGCTCCACCAGTCCCCCTGGACCTCCGACCCGGGCGTCGACCACCACGCTGACCCGGCCCCCGGCCCGGGAGACCGTGATGCTCGCCCCCTCTGGGGCGACCTGCCGGCCGAGACCGACGGCCACCGACTCGTCGTCGCCTCGGGCGATGGACCGAGCCGTCTCGCGCGCTGCGTCGACGGCTCGCACCTGGGCGACCCCGAGGCTGAGCACCCACACCAACGCGATCGTCAACGACACCAGGAGCGGCAGCACCATCGCGGTCTCCGCAGTGACGGCCCCGCGCTCGGGATGGGTGTGCCTGACCTGTCGTCGGGGCCGGGCGCCGCGCCCCGGAGCGACCGTCCGGCCCCGACGACACCCCATCAGCCGATCCCCAGCAAGGACATCACGTGGTCGAACAGCGCCGTCAGCAAGCGCGAGCCCAGGCCTCCCGTGAGCATCGTGTAGAGCAGCCCGGCCAACCCGGCACCGGCGGCGGTGCCGACGGCGTACTCGGCCGTGGTGATGCCGGCTTCGCCGGGCGACCTACGGGGTCTTGTGATCATCTCTTGCCTCCTCCCTGCGCGGTGGGTCCGCGACTGGGTCCCTACTCTGCGATGCCTCGGCGACCGTTGCCCGGCAGCGGAGGGTGGCTGTGCAGGGGCAGGATCCGGTGGCCGGCTGTGGACATCGCGGGGGCCGGTCGTGCGCTCGGTCACCACCGGATGGCACCGACTGCGCCGACCACGAGCGGCACGATGCCGAGCACCAGGAACGCCGGCAGGAGACACAGGCCCAGCGGAAGTGCGGCCTTCACGCCGACCGCACGGGCGCGGTCCTCGAGCTCGACGCGGGCCTCGGACGCCAGGTCGTCGGCCAGCCGTCGCACCTCCTCCACCACCGGCGCACCCGAGCGCTCTGCCCTGGCCATGGTCCGCCCCAACGCGCCGAGCTGTGGGTGACGGCTGAGATCCAGCCAGACGTCGAGTGGAGGGCGACCAAGGCCCAGACCCGCGGTCACGTCACGCAGCTCGTCGGCCGCAGGCCCCGGCAGCGCGCGGCACACCTGGCCGAGGGCTCCGGTCGGCGCGCCCCCTGCTGCCAGCGCGGCCGCGAAGAGCTCCACGACGTGCGGCAGGTCGCGCCGGACGGCCTCCCGTCGTCGCCGGGCTGCGGGCGGCTCGGCTCGGCTCACCAGCCACCACACCCCCACAGCGCCCATCGCACCGAGCGGCACACCCGAGCGGCCCGGGCCGAACACCACACCTGCCACGAACGCGAGCGACACCCACAGCCAGCGACCACGCGCCATCAGGCCCTCGCCGGTGGCCGACTCGCGCCGGCCACCGGGCCGCCGCAGGGGGACGCGCCAGCGTGTGACGGACGCCGACACCAGGCCAGCGGCAGCAGCGGCACACCCGGCACACACCAGGGCCCAGGTCACGAGACCCCGTCGGCGATCGCCTCGATCCACGCCACGCCGGCGAATCCCAACGCGAGGCCGACCGCCAGGCAGACCAGGCCGGGGGTGGTGCCGAGGAGGAACGCCACGGGATCGGCACCTATCCCCCTGCCCATCATCAGGGCGAACACCGGCAGCCCGGCCATCAGCCGAGCCGTCGCCCGGGCACTCGCCAGCTCGGCGGCGACCACCCTTCTGGTCGCCTGGGTGGCCCGCAGACCCGAGGCCACCCGGGTCATCGCCGCCGACAGCCCACCTCCGGAGTGGTGGGCGACCTGCCAGGCTGCGGCCACGAACGTGAGGTCTGCCTGCCCGGGCGCCGCCGAGGCGGCCCGCATGGCTGCTGGCACGTCTGCGCCGAGAGCGAAGGCCGTCGAGAGGGGACCGAGGTCGGGCCACTCCTCGGCAGCCCGCTGCAGGGCGAGCCCGGGCGGCTGGCCGGCCGCGAGCTCGGAGCCGATCAGCTGACAGAAGGCCAGGACCCTGGCCTGGCCGCTCAGGGCAGCGCGTCGCCGCCGTCGGCGTACGAGCAGGATCCGAACCGCCGCCGCAGCCCCGACGGCGACCAGCACCCCTCCGGCGAGGTGGGGTGAGCTCAGCGTCGACATCGAGACCAGTGCGACGACAGGGATCAGAGGGGCCGACGATCGCCGTCGGGGCGACACCAGCCAGGGCCGAGCCGGGACGGCGAAGGCCGCCGCGGATGCGGCCGACAGCATGGCGACCACGGACCAGGTCACTCGCTCCTCCTCTCCAGCGCGTCGGCGAGCTGGTCGGACCCCGGGCCGGCAGCGAGCGCCCCCGACTCCGAGAACCGTGCTGCGACCCGCATCTGCACGAGGCCGTCATCGGCACGCACAGGGACGGCGACCTCTGCCAGGCGCCGCTGGCCACCTGGACCCCGCGCGAGGTGGAGCACGACGTCGATGGCGCTGGCCAGCTGGCTGTGGGTGGCCGCTCTGCCGAGGCCGGCGGCCAGCCCGAGCGCCTCGATCCGGGCGGGCACGTCGGCGGCCGCGTTGGCGTGCAGGGTGCCACAGCCGCCGGCGTGACCGGTGTTCAAGGCGGCCAGCAGCTCGACCACCTCGGCCCCGCGGACCTCGCCCACCACCAACCGGTCGGGACGCATGCGGAGGGCCTGCCGCACGAGGTCGCGCACCGTCACCGCTCCCTGCCCCTCGATGTTGGCGGGCCTGGCCTCCAACGCGACCACGTGGGCGTGCTCGGGACGCAGCTCGCTGGCATCCTCGACCAGGACGAGCCGCTCCTCCGGCCGCACGAGCGTCAGCAGGGTGTTCAGCATCGTGGTCTTGCCGCAGCCGGTGGCGCCGGTGACGAGGAAAGCCAGGCGCTGCTCGACGATGCCGGTCAGCAGCCGCCCGCCAGCCGGTGTCAGCGAGCCTGCCGACACGAGCTCCTCCAGGCTGAAGACGCGGCCGCGCGGAACTCGCAGCGAGAGCGTCGTCCCTGGCCGCGCGATGGGCGCGAGCACCGCGTGGAACCTGGTGCCGTCGGCCAGGCGCAGATCGACCCAGGGCGAGGCGTCGTCGAGGCGTCGTCCGGCTCGAGCCGCCAACCGCTGGGCCAGGCGTCGTACGGACTGCTCGTCACGGAAGGTCACCTCGGTGCGCTCCAGTCCGTGACCGCGGTCGACGTAGACCTCGGCCGCACCGTTGACCAGCACGTCGGTGACCTCCGGCTGGCGCAGCAGCGGCTCGAGTGGCCCTGCGCCCAGCACGTCTCGGCTCAGGGCCTCGTGGACCAGCAGCACGGTCGCGTCACCGACAGGTCGTCCCTCGGCGCGCAGCGCGAGCGCGACGCGCTGCGGGGTCAGCTCGCCCGGTTCGCGGGACAGCCGCTCACGGACCGCACCCACCAGGTCCTCGTCGGGCGGCAGGCTCATGCGACGGCTGCGACCCGCAACGCAGCAGTGGCCGCCCGTGCCAGCGGACCGCGTCGCGATCTGATGGGTCCCACGCCGAGGTCGACCGCCTCGGCGAGACCTCGTTGGGTGCCGAGCTCAGCCGAGACCGGCAGACCCAGGACCTCGCTGACCTCGGCCACCCCCAGCCCGGGACGGCGTACGACGAGCGAGGTGGCACCCGCCCTGCCCCACCGACCGCACACGCGCCCTGCTGCTGCCACCCCGGTCAGGCTCGCGTGGACCACCACGAACAGGTGGTCACATCGAGCGACGACGTCCTCGACGATCGGATCCTGCAGCCGGGGCAGGTCGATCACCATGGTCCGGTGGCCACGCTGGGCGGCGGCGAACGCCTCGCGGGCACCCACCGACGGCAGGCTCACCGTCTCGTCCGGGGCCCAGGTGAGCACACCGAGCCCGCCGCGACCAGGCAGGGCCTCCCGCAGCGCCCGCGCTCCGAGACGTCCCTCGGTGTGGCCGAGGTCCTGCCACCGGGCGCCCGGATCCGACTCGCACCCCAGCAACCTGTCGAGCCCGGCACCCCAGGGGTCGAGGTCGATGAGCACGGTCGGGCCGGCGACCGCCGCCAGCTGGGCGAGGGCGCACGCGAACGTCGAGGCTCCGGCGCCCCCGCTGCCGGCCACCACCCCCACCGTGAGGGCCGGCGCCCGCTCTCCGAGGTCGGAGAGCGCCTCGATCACCTGGGCCTCCGCGCGCGGGAGCTCAGCGACCGTCTCCGCACCGAGGCGCAGAGCCAACCTGAGCAGGTCGGGAGCCGCGTCGGCGCTGGCGACGACGTGCACCCCGTCACGTCGCTGGGGGGTGAGCGCGGCCAGGTCAGCGACCACGTCGGAGCCGAGCAGGACCAGAGGCGGCCCGGACCAGGAGCGCAGCGCGGCATGGGCATCGACGGCCACCTCGGGCACGACACCGGCAGCCGCGCACAACCGCAGCAGCTCCTCCAGCAACACGTCGTCGCGGGTCACGATGAGGGGGGTCGAGGTCATGGGTCGAGGCTGCCCGCTCGTCGTGGGGTGACGCCCCTGGGACGCCCGACCTGTGGAGAGCCGTCGTCGTGATTCGGGCTGTGCACGACAGCTGGCCGCCTATGCTGAACCAATGCGCCAAGCGGCCTTCTTCGACCTCGACAAGACGATCATCGCCAAGTCGAGCACCTTGGCGTTCAGCAAACCGTTCCAGGCCGGCGGGCTGATCTCGCGTCGCGCCGTGCTGCGCTCGGCGTACGCGCAGTTCGTCTATCTCGTGGGTGGGGCCGACCACGACCAGATGGAGAAGATGCGCCAGTTCATGTCGCAGCTCTGCACGGGCTGGGACGTCGAGACGGTCAAGGACATCGTGTCCGACACCCTCCACAACGTCGTCGACCCCATCGTCTACGACGAGGCGGTGAGCCTCATCGAGGAGCACTCGATGGCCGGTCGAGACGTCGTCATCGTCTCCACGTCGGGCTCCGAAGTGGTCGGGCCGATCGGCGAGCTGCTGGGGGCCGACCGCGTCATCGCCACGCGCATGGAGGTGGTCGACGGAAAGTACACCGGCAACATCGACTACTACGCCTATGCCGAGGAGAAGGCGCGGGCGATCCGCGAGCTCGCCGAGGAGGGCGGCTACGACCTGGCCGCCTGCTACGCCTACAGCGACTCCATCACCGACGTCCCGATGCTCGAGGCGGTCGGTCACGCTTTCGCCGTCAACCCCGACAAGGAGCTGCGCAGGGTGGCCCTCACCCGGGGCTGGCCGATCCTGGTGTTCACCAAGCCGGTGGCGCTGCGCAGCCGGATGCTTCCCGTGCGTCCCACCCTCGCGGTGTTGGCCGTGGGAGGCGCTCTGGCGGTCGGGGGCGCCGTGTGGGCCACCAGCCGAAAGCGTCGGCTCGGCGCCTGACAAAGAGTCGTCGTCCGAAAAGTCAAGCCTTGTTTCCCGGCCGGACCCGGCGTACAAACGGAGTCAACAACTCCACAGTTTGCACACGAGCCGGGTACCCACGCATCGATCTACCCTTCCTACAGGGCGCACGTTTTCGGGATACTCCCGGGACGGCAGTTGGAACGATTGCAGCCTGGTAGCCAAGGTTTCGTGTGTCAGCGGCGGCACCTGACATCTTCGGATGACGGGTGCCGCTCGCATGTGCGCTCCCGACGAGCTCGACCGGCCGCCTAGCGAATCGGGCTCAGCTCCGCGGCCTTGGCGTAGGCCTCCGCCGCATACAGCAGCCAGGCGTGGACTCCGCTGCTGCCGCCGGCCTCGGCGTACGCCCGCAGGTTGGACTCGTACGCCGCCCGCAGCGTCAGGTGACCCGCCTCGGGCACGATCAGCGACTTCTCGTCCACCCCACGGGCGACGAGCACGAGCCGTTCGGCGGCCCGGGCGACCAGGCCGTTGTGGGAGGCGAAAGGTGCCGCGACCGCGAGCTCGGCGTGCACGACGGCGGCCACGAGGAGCGCCGGCGCCACCGTCGGCTCGAGCAGCCGGCGGGAGAGCACCTGCAGTCGACGCGCAGACTCGGCATCCCGCGGGCGCCCGAGCTGGTCCACCGGCACTACGCCGGAGGCGGCCACGGCATGCAGCCGGGCCAAGGCCTGCAGCGGCGAGGTCCGCAAGGTGGGCACAAGGGCGAGGAGCTCGGTCGACAGCCGGACCGACGACCCGGCGATCTCGTCGCCAGCACCGGAGCGGATCTCGTCGGGAGAGGAGGCAGACCCCTCCAGCTCGGCCGAGGCGATGGCACCGCGCAGGAGCGACTCGGTGGTGAGCTCCGGGGTCGTCCGCCGCAGCCCCCGGTCGCGCAGCAGCGCGTCGATGCCGTCGCGACTGCCGGCGAGCGCCGAGGCCACCCCGTCGAGCGCGCCGAGGGTGGCCAGGGCGTCGACATCGGCATCGGGTGCGGAGTGCCCAGCAGAGTCCATGGCAACGAAGGCTAGTTGCTCCCCGATGAGAGGGGTCCGGGCCGGTAGCCTGACCACTGATGCAGACACCAGCCGACCCCGACGGTTCTCCCCGCGACGCGCCCGCCTTCCCCGCTGAGGCGGTCGAGTGGCTGATCGACGGACCGCGACGCAAGGTCACCTCCCTGGCTCCGGCCTACCTCACGGCGGCGATGGCCCGCGCCGGGCACCACCTGATGGCGATGCCCCCCGACGACACCCCCGTGCTGGACGCCGTGGTGGCCTCCAACCAGCTGCCGGGCGACCTCGACCGGCTGGCGACCCGGCTGCGCAGTCGCGGCCGGTTCGGTCTGGTCTGCAGCCGTCGCGACCAGCGCATCCCCTGGGCACGCAAGCTCGACCGGGTGCTGGGGCTCGACCAGATGGCCGAGCCGGCCGACATCGCAGCCCCGCTGCTTGCCGCGGCACGCTTCGCGGAGGTCGAGGAGACGACCTACCGCTACTGGCAGGTCGTCAACCACGAGTCGCTCGAGCTGATCCTGCGAGCCGAGCTCAGCACCCTGGAGCCAGCCGACCGGGAGTCCCGGATCACGGCCGCGCTCGAGCTGTACGCCGACTACGGCCGCGGCGTCGACGGCATGCAGATGCCGTGGGTCAGCACCTGCTACCGCGCCGTCGTGGTCGACGGGATCTGGACGGATGGGGTCTCGACAGGAGGCTCGACCACCGCGAGCGGCTCGACAGCCGGCGACTCGACCCCTGCCGAGGCCGACCTGTTCGACAGCTCCTCCGACGCGACCCTGCTCATCGATTTCCGCTGAGCGAGGGTCCCCGCGGTGAGGCTGCGATGGCGGCGTACTCCACTGGGCACCGAGGCTGACCGCGCCACCTTCCGCACCCTGCACACCGCTTCGCTCGCCTCGCCCGCCCTGCGCGCCGGCCTGACCCAGCCGAGTGCCGAGCGCAGCATCCGGCACCTCCGCACCCTGCTCGGCACTCCCGCGGCGGCTCTCACCGACACGGTCTCGCTGCTGGCCTGGGACGGCAGCAGCCACCACCACGCCGAGCAGACGGCCGATCTGGCGACCCGGACGATCCAGCACGGGGCGACCCGGGTCGCGGACCGCCGGGAGGTCGGTTGCGGAGAGCCGAGCTGCGGCGTCCGAGCCGCGATCGTGAGTCCGCTCGTGGTCGAGGAGAGCATCGTCGGCACCCTCCAGGTGTTCACCGGCGCTGCTACGGCCAACCTGGTCCGGGCCGCCGACGAGGTGTCGCGGTGGGTGTCCAGCCAGCTCGAGCTCGCCGAGCTGGACGCCTCCCGCAACCGCCTGATGGAGGCGGAGGTGCGCGCGCTGCGCGCGCAGATCAGCCCGCACTTCATCTACAACTCCCTCGGCGCGATCGCGTCGTTCGTGCGCACGGACCCCGACCGGGCCCGCGAGCTGCTGCTGGAGTTCGCCGACTTCACGCGCTACTCGTTCCGGCGCCACGGCGAGTTCACCACGCTGGCCGAAGAGCTGCGCAGCATCGAGCGCTACCTCCTGCTGGAACAGGCCCGGTTCGGCGACCGCCTCCAGGTGACGCTGCGGATCGCCCCCGAGGTGCTCGGGGTGACCGTTCCGTTCCTGTGCATCCAGCCGTTGGTGGAGAACGCCGTCCGGCACGGGATGACCGGAGAGGCCGGGCACATCACCATCGTGGCCCGTGACCAGGACACCGAGGCGGTCATCGAGGTCGAGGACAACGGGGCCGGCGAGGACCCCGACAAGGTACGCCGAGCGCTGGCCGGGGACGCCGAGCTCGACTCGGTCGGGCTGGGCAACGTCGACTCGAGGCTGCGCGCCACGTTCGGGGACGACTACGGTCTGGTCGTGGAGACGGCCCCGGGAGCAGGCACCAAGGTGATCGTCCGCGTGCCCAAGTTCGCCCCCGGAGTGCACGCATGACCCCGCTCAAGGTGCTGGTCATCGACGACGAGCGGCCGGCCCTCGACGAGGTGGCGTTCCTCCTCGGCCAGGATCCTCGGATCGGGGGCGTGCTGACCTGCGACTCGGCGACCGAGGCGCTGCGGATCCTGCACGAGCTGGAGGTCGACGCGGTCTTCCTCGACATCCAGATGCCCGGCCTGAGCGGGCTCGAGCTGGCGCAGGTGCTCGCCCGCTTCAAGACTCCGCCGCCGATCGTCTTCGTCACCGCTCACGAGGAGCACGCGGTCGACGCCTTCGAGCTGCGCGCGGTCGACTACGTGCTCAAGCCGGTGCGCGCCGAACGGCTCGCCGAGGCCGTCCGCCGCATCGTGGACACCGGTGCCGGCGCCGTCGCCAGCGGCGACGACCAGATCCCGGTGGAGCGCGGCGGTGTGACGCGCTTCCTCAACCGCACCGACATCACCCATGTCGAGGCCCACGGCGACTACGCCCGCCTGCACACAGCCGAGGGCGCCCACCTGGTCCGCACCCCGCTGTCGACGCTCGAGACCGAGTGGGCCCCGGCCGGGTTCGTCCGGATCCACCGCAGCTTCCTGGTCGCCCTCGCCCACGTGCAGGAGGTCCGGGTGCAGGGTGGCAAGTGCAGCGTGGTGGTCGGTGGCGAGGAGCTCCTGGTGAGCCGGCGGCACACCCGTGAGCTGCGCGACCTCCTCACCCGGCGCAAGGCGTGAGCGAGCAACCGCCCGAGCGGGTCCGGGTCACCGGGCCGGCCAGGAGGACCAGCAGGGTACGAGCCCGGGCCAGGGAGATCGACGAGGAGACCGTGCTGGGCACCGTGCTGATGGGATCGCTGCTGCGAGCCCAGCTGCGCCTGGCCCTGCTCACGCTCAGTCCGGTGGTGGGTCTCGCCGTCGGGCTGCCGCTGGCCTTCCAGCTGGTGCCGTCGCTGGGCGACGTACGCCTGGCGGGGGTGCCCGTAGCCTGGGTGGTGCTCGGGGTGCTGGTCTACCCGTTGCTGTTCGTGCTCGGGTGGTCGTTCGTGCGGCGGGCCGAGATCCACGAGCGGGAGTTCGCCGACCTCGTGGAGACCGAGCTCGGGTCGGAGCCACGATGACCTCCGCGCCCACCCTGGTCGCGGTGCTGCTGGTGATCGTGTCGACACTCGCGATCGGCACGCTGGGGCTGCGGCTGTCCCGCACCACCAGCGACTTCTTCGTGGCCTCGCGCAGCGTTCGTCCGGCACTCAACGCCAGCGCCATCGGCGGCGAGTACCTCTCGGCGGCCTCGTTCCTCGGGATCGCAGGGCTGGTGCTCGCCTTCGGCGCCGACATGCTGTGGTACCCCGTGGGCTGGACCGCCGGCTACCTCGTCCTGCTCGTCCTGGTGGCCGCACCACTGCGCCGCTCCGGTGCCTACACCCTCCCCGACTTCGCCGAGGCTCGGTTGGGCTCACGACGGGTGCGTGCGGTCTCCTCCGTGCTCGTGGTCGCGATCGGCTGGCTCTACCTGCTCCCCCAGTTCCAGGGCGCGGGACTCACCCTCGCCGCCGCGCTGGGGGCGCCGCGCTGGGTCGGCGCCGTGAGCGTGGCGGTCGTGGTGCTGCTGAACGTCGTCAGCGGCGGCATGCGCAGCATCACGTTCGTCCAGGCTTTCCAGTACTGGCTGAAGGTCACTGCCCTGCTCGTGCCGGCCCTCGTGCTGCTCTCGATCTGGATGGGCGACGGCGCTCCCAGTCCAGCGGCCGCCGGGACGGACCCCGCGCTGTGGTCGCTCCCGGTGGCCGGCGGGGGTGCCCAGGGGCTGTACGTCACCTGGTCGCTCATCATCGCGACCTGCCTGGGCACGATGGGGCTGCCGCACGTGGTGGTGCGGTTCTACACCAACCCCGACGGCCGGGCGGCGCGTCGTACGACGCTGGTGGTGCTGGCTCTGCTCGGCGGCTTCTACCTGCTCCCACCCGTGTACGCCGCCCTCGGCCGGATCTACGGCGACCCCAGCCGCACCGACGTACTGGTCCTCGAGCTGCCGAAGCAGATGCTGCCCGGCCTCGGCGGGGAGGTGCTCGCCGCACTCGTCACCGCCGGTGCGTACGCCGCGTTCCTGTCGACGTCGTCGGGACTGTCCATCGCCGTAGGCGGCGTCCTGGGCCAGGACGTGGTCGGGCGCTTGCGACTGTCCGGGGTCGCGTCGTTCCGGATCGGGGCCGCCGTGGCGATCGTCGTCCCCTGCCTGGTCGCGTTGGCGACCGAGAACGTGAGCGTCGCGCGCGCCGTCGGGCTCGCGTTCGCCGTGGCCGCATCGACCTTCTGTCCGCTGTTGGTCCTCGGCATCTGGTGGCGAGGACTCACCGACGTCGGAGCCATCGCCGGGCTCGTGGTCGGGTTCGTCGGTTCCGGCAGCGGGGTGGCCTACGCGTTCGTCACGGCGTCCACGTCGGGATGGACCGGTGCATTGCTCAGCCAGCCGGCGGCCTGGTCGGTCCCCCTGGCCTTCGCCACCATGCTCGGGGTGTCCCTGCTGACCCGACGCCGCGTGCCGACCCATGTCCGCCGCTTCATGGTCAGGCTGCACACCCCCGAGACGGTCGACCTCGCCCGCTGACCGCTCGTCGTGCGATCCGGACCGTTGGGCGATCACCCGGCCCCGCTGACCGAGGCACCGGCGCACACCCCTGCCGGGGGGAGCCGCGCGCTGCCACGGTGACCGTGATCACACCCCCCACCAGGTTGACGAGAAGGTTGACGCCCGTGACGACTCATCAGACCGACCATCGCCGATCCGACTACGAGCAGATCGCCCACACCCCTGAGTTCAAGGAGCTGCGCAGTCGCTACCGGGGCTTCGTGTTCCCGGCCACGGCCGCCTTCCTGTCGTGGTACCTGCTGTACGTCGTGATGTCGAACTGGGCCGGCGGGTTCATGAACCACCAGCTGTTCGGCACCAACATCAACGTCGCACTCGTGTTCGGGCTGCTCCAGTTCGTGACCACGTTCGCGCTGGCCTGGCTCTACAGCCGCTTCTCCACGGCTCGGCTCGACCCGTTGGCCCGGGCACTGAACTCGAAGTTCGACGCGACCCACGAGAAGGAGATCTGAGATGGGCGACCACCAGCTGCTCACCACCACGCTGTTCCTCGGCGTGGTCGCGCTCACCGTCGGCATCACCTTCTGGGCCAGCCGCCAGACGTCAGGGACCGCCGACTTCTACGCCGGCGGACGCTCCTTCTCGCCGGTCCAGAACGGGCTGGCGATCGGCGGCGACTACATGTCCGCCGCCTCGTTCCTCGGCATCTCCGGTGCCATCGCCCTGTCGGGCTACGACGGCTTCCTCTACTCGATCGGCTTCCTGGTCGCCTGGTTGGTCGCCCTGCTGCTGGTGGCCGAGATGCTGCGCAACTCGGGCCGCTACACGATGGCCGACCAACTCGCCTACCGGATGAAGCAGACGCCGGTGCGGATGGCTGCAGCCACCTCCACGGTCGTCGTCTCGATCTTCTACCTGCTCGCCCAGATGGTCGGCGCCGGCACGCTGGTGGCCCTGCTGCTCGACGTGGACAGCCAGGCGATCAAGAACCTGACCATCTTCGGCGTCGGCATCCTGATGATCTTCTACGTCACCGTCGGTGGCATGAAGGGCACCACCTGGGTGCAGATCGTCAAGGCGGTGCTGCTGATGCTGGGCTCCGCGCTGATCGTGCTGCTGGTGCTCATCCACTTCCACTTCAACCTGTCCGACCTGCTGGGCACCGCGGCCTCCAACTCGGGCAAGGGCCAGGCGTTCCTGGAGCCCGGGCTGAAGTACGGCGTCAGCACGACCAGCAAGATCGACTTCCTCTCGCTCGGGATCGCCCTGGTGCTCGGCACCGCCGGCCTCCCGCACATCCTGATCCGGTTCTACACGGTCCCGACCTCCCGCGACGCCCGCAAGTCGGTGCTGTGGGCGATCGGCCTGATCGGGGTCTTCTACCTCTTCACCCTGGTGCTGGGGTTCGGCGCCGCGGCCATGCTGAAGGGCGACCAGGCCGCCCAGGTGGCCACCAGCAAGGGCAACCTCGCCTCACCGCTGTTGGCCCAGGAGGTGGGAGGCGGAGCCGGATCGACCGGTGGCGCCGTACTCCTGGCAGTGATCGCTGCCGTCGCCTTCGCGACCATCCTCGCGGTGGTCGCCGGGCTGACGTTGACGTCGTCGGCCTCGGTGGCCCACGACATCTACAACAACGTGCTCAAGAAGGGCCAGGCGTCCGAGAAGGACGAGATCAAGGTGACCCGGATCGCGGCCCTGACCATCGGTCTGATCGCCATCCTGCTGGCCATCCCAGCCCAGAACCTCAACATCGCGTTCCTGGTGGCCCTCGCCTTCGCGGTCGCGGCCTCGGCCAACCTGCCGGCGATCGTCTACAACATGTTCTGGCGACGCTTCAACACCCAGGGCGCCACGTGGAGCATCTACGGCGGCCTGATCTCGTCGCTGGGCCTGGTGTTCTTCTCACCGGTGATGTCCGGCAAGGGGGTCATCGACGGCGTCAACCAGAGCCTCCTGCCGGCCAGCGTCGACATCTCCTGGTTCCCGCTCGAGAACCCCGGCATCGTCTCGATCCCGCTCGGCTTCTTCCTGGGCTGGCTCGGCACGGTGCTGTCGAAGGACCAGGAGTCCGAGGACCGCTACACCGAGCTGGAGGTCCGGGCCCTGACCGGAGCCGGCGCGGAAGGCGCGGTCCAGCACTGACGGTCGCGGTCACGTGCAACGTGGCCGCAACCAGGATCCTGAGAGCCTGCCCGGCGACGAGGTGTGGTGACGACAGTCACACAGCATCCTCGTCGTCGGGCTCGCCTCACCCCTAGGCTGGCCATCGGACGACCTGCAGCCAGCCTGCTCGAGAGAAACCCCCCGTCTGCACGAGGAGCAATGACGTGAGCGACCCCCAGGACACCCTGTCGAACCTGATGCACGAGGAGCGGCGCTTCGAGCCGCCCGCCGAGCTCGCCGAGCACGCCAACCTCAAGGCCGAGGCCTACCAGCGGGCCACCGACGACCGGCTGGGCTTCTGGGCCGAGGCCGCCGAGCGGCTCGACTGGTGCCGAGGCCGCCGAGCGGCTCGACTGGGCGCAGAAGTGGGACCGGGTCCTCGACTGGGACGACCCGCCGTTCGCCAAGTGGTACGTCGGCGGCAAGCTCAACGCGGCGTACAACTGTGTCGACCGGCACGTCGAGGCCGGCCGCGGTGACAAGGTCGCCCTGCACTTCGTGGGCGAGCCCGAGGGCGACACCCGCTCGATCACCTACGCCCAGCTCAAGGACGAGGTGTCCCGCGCTGCCAACGCCCTGGTCGACCTGGGCGTGCAGACCGGTGACCGGGTCGCGATCTACCTGCCGATGATCCCCGAGGCCGTCGTGGCGATGCTGGCGTGCGCCCGGATCGGTGCACCCCACACGGTCGTGTTCGGCGGCTTCTCCGCCGACGCGCTGGCCTCCCGGCTCGAGGACTGCCAGGCCAAGGTCGTGATCACCGCCGACGGTGGCTACCGCCGCGGTGCCGCCTCGGCGCTCAAGCCGGCCGTCGACGAGGCCCGCGCGAAGACGTCGAGCAACGGGTTCGAGGTCGAGCATGTCCTGGTCGTACGCCGCACCGGGCAGGAAGTCGCCTGGGACGACGAGGTGGACGTGTGGTGGCACGACGCGGTCGACACCGCGTCGAGCGAGCACACCCCTGAGGCGTTCGACTCCGAGCACCCGCTCTACGTGATGTACACCTCCGGCACGACCGGCAAGCCCAAGGGCATCCTGCACACCACCGGCGGCTACCTCACCGGGGCGTCGTTCACCCATCACGCGATCTTCGACCTCAAGGACTCCGACGTCTACTGGTGCACCGCCGACGTCGGCTGGGTGACCGGGCACTCCTACATCGTCTACGGCCCGCTCGCCAACGGGGTGACCCAGGTGCTCTACGAAGGCACCCCCGACAGCCCCCACAAGGGCCGCTGGTGGGAGATCATCCAGGACTACAAGGTCACGATCTTCTACACCGCCCCCACCGCGATCCGGACCTTCATGAAGTGGGGCCGCTCGATCCCCGACGGCTTCGACCTGTCCTCGCTGCGGCTGCTCGGCTCGGTCGGTGAGTCGATCAACCCCGAGGCCTACATCTGGTACCGCGACGCCATCGGCGGCAACCGCTGCCCGATCGTCGACACCTGGTGGCAGACCGAGACCGGCGCCATCATGATCAGCCCGCTGCCCGGTGTGACCGCGGGCAAGCCCGGCTCGGCGATGACCCCGATCCCCGGGATCGTGGCCGACGTGGTCAACGACGAGGCCGAGTCGGTGCCGAACGGCTCGGGTGGCTACCTGGTCATCAAGGAGCCCTGGCCCTCCATGCTGCGCACCATCTGGGGTGACGACCAGCGGTTCAAGGACACCTACTGGTCGCGCTTCAAGGGCATGTACTTCGCCGGCGACGGCGCGAAGAAGGACGAGGACGGCGACATCTGGCTGCTCGGCCGCGTCGACGACGTGATGAACGTGTCCGGGCACCGGCTGTCCACGACCGAGATCGAGTCGGCGCTGGTCTCCCACCCGCGGGTCGCCGAGGCCGCCGTGGTCGGGGCGAACGACGAGACGACCGGGCAGGCTGTCTGCGCCTTCGTCATCCTGCGCGAAGGTGCCGCGGCCGACGCCTCCCAGGGCGAGGATCTGGTCCAGGAGCTGCGCAACCACGTCGCCAAGGAGATCGGCGCGATCGCCAAGCCGCGCAAGATCCTGATCGTCGCCGAGCTCCCCAAGACCCGCTCGGGCAAGATCATGCGGCGCCTCCTGCGCGACGTCGCCGAGAACCGCCAGGTCGGCGATGTCACGACGCTGGCAGACTCCTCGGTGATGAACCTGATCTCGGAGGGGATGTCCACCACCTCGTCCGACGAGTAGCCGCCTCACGACCCAGGAGCACAATGCCCAGCTCGCAGCCTCGCCTGTTCTCCCGGGGATCGTTCCTGGAGAGCTCTCGGGTGGCGGAGGTCCTGCGGGCGGAGACCACCGGGGGGCTGCTGCTCATCGCGGGCGCCCTGGTGGCGATCGTCTGGGCCAACACGCCCTGGTCGGACTCCTACGAGGCCATCGGTGACCTTGTCGTGGGTCCGTCGGCACTGCATCTCGACCTGTCCATCGGGACCTGGGCCGCCGACGGACTGCTGGCCATCTTCTTCTTCGTGGTGGGTCTGGAGCTCAAGCGCGAGTTCGTCGCCGGCGACCTGCGCGACCCGCGCCGTGCCGCGCTGCCCGTGGCCGCCGCGGTCGGAGGCATGGCCGCGCCGGCGCTCGTGTACGTCGCTTGGAACCTCGGGCCCGAGGGCGACCTCGCCGGCTGGGCCATCCCGACCGCCACCGACATCGCGTTCGCGGTCGCGATCCTCGCCGTCATCAGCACCCACCTCCCGACCGGCCTGCGGACCTTCCTGCTGACGCTCGCGGTCGTCGACGACCTCCTGGCCATCACGATCATCGCGCTGTTCTACACCGACGACGTGCACCTCGGCCCCCTCGCGCTGGCGCTGGTGCCGATCGCGGCGTTCGGTGTCCTCGTGCAGCGGCGGATCCGGAGCGCCTGGCTGCTGATCCCTCTCGCCTTCGCCGCCTGGGCCCTGGTGCACGCCTCGGGCGTCCACGCCACCGTGGCCGGCGTACTCCTCGGCTTCACGGTGCCGGTGCTGCGCCGCGACGGCAACGAGGGGAAGGGGCTCGCGGAGCACTTCGAGCACCTCCTGCGGCCGGTCTCGGCCGGGTTCGCCGTGCCGGTCTTCGCGTTCTTCGCGGCGGGAGTGACCGTGGGCGGCTTCGACGGGCTGGTGGACTCGCTGGGCGACCCGGTGGCGCTGGGCATCGTGTGCGGGCTGGTGCTCGGCAAGACGGTCGGCATCACCGGGTCGACCTGGCTGCTCGCGCGCTTCACCCGGGCCGAGCTCGACGACGACCTGTCCTGGAGCGACGTCCTCGGCATGGCGATGCTGGCCGGCATCGGGTTCACGGTCTCACTGCTCATCGGCGAGCTCGCCTTCGGCGACGGAACCGCCCGCGACGACCACGTCAAGGTCGGCGTACTCGTCGGCTCCCTGGTCGCGGTCGTGCTGGCCGGCACCCTGCTGCGCACCCGCAACCGGGTCTACCGCAGGATCGAGGAACGGGAGACCCTCGACGCCGACGGCGACGGGATCCCCGACGTCTACAACGACGACCAGCCGACGACCTGAGGGGCTGAACGCGCTGAGCCCGCGGAGTTCTGTAAGGTCGGCCCCGAGACGCACCACCGATCCAGAGGACGCACCCATGGCACCCGAACCCGTCAAGGACGACGACCCGACCATCGGCAAGCTCGTCTCCGACGCGAGCCGGGACATCTCCACGCTGATCTCCAAGGAGATCCAGCTGCTCAAGAGCGAGCTCACGTTCAGCGTCAAGACCGGTGGCATCGGTGCCGCGCTGTTCGCCGTCGCGGCCTTCCTGCTCCTGGTCTCCCTGATCCTGTTCTCCATCACGGTGGCGTTCTTCATCCACTGGGCGGGCCTCGACCTGCACTGGTCGTTCCTCATCGTCACCGGCTTCTACGTCCTGGTGGCGGTGATCCTCGCGCTGGTCGGATGGGTCAAGGTCAAGAAGGTCAAGGGCCCCGAACGGTCGATCCACCAGGCCCAGGAGACCAAGGCCGCGCTGACCAAGCGCTCCTGAGCTCAGCTTGCGCAGTCGCCGGTCTTGACCGCGTTGGTGTTCACGGCACCGGCGGCCGCTGCCTGGGCGACCTGCTCGGAGGTCAGCGCGTAGCCGGTGTCGGCGTCGGTGACCGAGGCCGCGAAGACCACCCCGACGACCTCGCCGCCCGACGAGACCAGCGGGCCGCCGGAGTTGCCGGGCCGGATCAGGCCCCGCAGGGAGTAGACCTGCCGGATCACCGAGCCCTCGCCGTAGATGTTGGGGGACCGCAGCCGCTGCTCGGCCCGGATCCGAGCCGCCTGGACGTCGAACGGCCCGTCCTCGGGATAGCCCAGCACGGCCACCCCGTCACCGGCCTCGGCTCCGGTCGTGAAGTCGAGGGGAGCGCGGCCGCTGTCGTCGAGGGAGAGGACGGCGACGTCGATCTGCGGGTCGTAATAGACGACCTTGGCCTCCACCGTGTCGTCACCGATCAGCACCTCGGGGTCCGACACCCCCGCGACGACGTGCGCGTTGGTCATCAGACGGTCGTCGGCGTAGAGGAAGCCGCTGCCCTCGACACCCCGACCACAGGAGTTGTCGGCGTGGATCTTGAAGACGCTGTCGGTGGCGGCGAGCACGTCGGGGTCGCTCAGCAGTCGTTTCGGTGGCTTGGCGACCTCGACGATCGTCTCGGGCGCGAAAGGCTCCAGGTAGCGAGGGAAGAAGCTGGTGCCGACCACGTTGTTGAAGGTCTGGAGGATGCCGGTCGCCGACTGGGGCAGGGCCTCGTTGACCTTCGCTAGCACCACCGAGTCACGGACCGCGGGGGTGATGCCGACGATGCGCGAGCCCGAGACGGCCAAGCCGAGGGCCCACGCCACCAGGAGGACGGCGACGCCGCTCAGCACCGCACCACCCGCCGCGTCGACCGCACGGATGGGCTGCCACCGGATGCGCTCGCGGATCTTGGCGCCGGCGTACTGCAGGAAGGCCTGACCGAGGGTCGCCGAGAGGATCACGATGAACAGGGCGCCCAGCGAGACCCAGATCGACGACTCGGCGTCACCCAGGGCGATCGGCGCCAGCCAGATCCCGAGCGCGCCACCGAGCAGCAGGCCCGTGGTGGCGAAAGCACCTGTGATGAAGCCCTGCCAGTAGCCGCTCAGGGCATAGGCCAGGACCAGGACCACGAGGATCCAGTCCAGGACGTTCATCGGCTGGGGCCTTCCTGGAAGTTCGTGTTGGGCGCGGGCATCTCGGGAAAGTCGGCCACGTCGCCGTTCCTACCGAAGATCATCCAGTCCGGTATCTCGAATTGCACATCGTCGTCCCACGGCCTGGTCCATCCGACGTGGTCGAAGAGCCGCGAGACGATGCCGGCGGTGAAGCCCCAGAGCACCAGGTCGTCGCCGAGCAGGAAGCCGGGACCGAAGCGGCCCCTGGGGTGCACGGTGGTGACCCGGTTGGCCGGGTCGAGCAGGTGGTCGATGGGCACCCGCAGCACCGAGGCCACCTCGTCGGGGTCGACGGCCGACACCGGGCTCTGCTCGCGCCACCAGCCCAGGACCGTGGTGACGGCGAAGTTGCTCGGGGGCAGCCACAGCTGGGGGAGCTGGCCGAACACCTCGACCCCGCTCGGGTCGAGCCCGGTCTCCTCCTCGGCCTCGCGCAACGCCGCGGCCACCGCGTCGGCATCGGTCGGGTCCACCGAGCCGCCGGGGAAGGAGACCTGGCCAGGATGCGAGCGCATGTGGTGCGCCCGCTCGGTCAGCAGGAGGTCGGGCCCATGGTCGCCCTCACCGATGAGGAGGAGTACGGCGCCCTGCCGCGGCGAGCTGCCCGGCGGAGGAACGTAGCGCGAGAGCTCGTCGGCGGTGATGGTGCCCGCCCCAGCCCGCACCGGTTCGAGCCAGTCGGGGATCACGCGCCGATCCCGAGGTGCTCGTCGATCAGCTGCTGCAGCTCTCGGTAGGAGGAGATCTCCCCGATGTTCACGCCCTGGACCGCCCCGTCGGTCGCCACGAACACCACGAGCGGAAGGTTGGACAGCGACGGCAGCCCCTTGCCGCCGGCCAGGTCGCCACCTGGGTCGGCGACCTGCGGGTAGGTCGCCCCCGTCTCACCGAGCAGCCCCATGGCCGTCTCGGTCTGCTGGTCGGTGTAGTCGATGCCGATCACGCCGACCTTGCCGGCGTACTCCTCGGCAGCCTTCGCGTAGTAGGGCAGCTCCTTGCGACAGGGCCCGCACCAGCTGGCCCAGAAGCTCACCACGAGCGGCCCCGCCAGCGTGTCGAGCCGGACGTCCGGCCCACCACCGAAGCACGGCAGGGTCACGCGGGGAAGGTCGTTGCTCCCGGTGCCCGGGACACAGTCGGCGATGCCGGCCTCGGCCTTCATCGCGCGCAGCGTGGGGGTGTCGACGTCGAGCGTCGACGGCGGGACGATCGGCATGACCGAGCTGTCGTCCCTCGCCGCGGCGCAGCCGGACAGGACGGTCGCGGCGAGCACCAGCGCGAGCACCCACCTCATGCGCGGCCCTCGGTGCGCACCAGCTTGGCCGCCACCACCGGGTCGGTGGGGCCTTCGCCGTAGGCCGGGCACCAGGCAGCCACCGGACAGGCTCCGCACGCCGGGTTGCGGGCGTGACAGCGCCGCCGACCGTGCCAGATCAGGTGATGGGACAGCATCGTCCAGTCACGCTTGGGGAACAGCTCGGCGATCGCGAACTCGACCTTGACGGGGTCGGTCTCCTCGGTCCAGCCGAACCGCCTCACGAGCCGACCGAAGTGCGTGTCCACCGTGATGCCGGGCACTCCGAAGGCGTTGCCGAGCACCACGTTGGCGGTCTTGCGCCCGACCCCGGGAAGCGTGACCAGCTCGGCGAGCGTCGCGGGCACCTGCCCGTCGTAGCGCTCGACCAGCGCCTGCGAGAGCTTGAGCAGGCTCTCGGTCTTGGCCCGGAAGAAGCCGAGCGGTCCGACGATCTGCTCGAGCTGAGCCCGGTCGGCGCCGGCCATCGCCTCGGGGTCTGGGTAGGCGGCGAAAAGTGTCGGGCGCACCGCGTTGACCCGCTTGTCGGTGGTCTGGGCGCTCAGCACGGTGACCACGAGCAGCTGGAAGGGGGAGTCAAAGTCGAGCTCGCACCCGGCGTCGGGGTAGGTCGTCGCCAGCGTGCGATCGATCTTGCGCGCACGGCGGACCAGGGACGTCTCAGGCACGGGCCCAGAGTACGTGCTGACACCGACAGCACCGTGCCGCGTGACCAGCATCGCGGGTCTGTGCACTGTGAGGTAGTCCACTCGCTAGGATCAGATGCGTTGCGTCACATGGGCGCCGTTCGACCTTGGAGGAATCGTGGACAACGACGTCATTCGTCAGGCTCCGCTCTTCAGCGCGCTCGACGACGAGGCCGCGACGGCGTTGCGCTCATCGATGACCGACCACACCCTGCGTCGGGGAGAGGTGCTCTTCCGCGAGGGCGACTCCGGCGACATGCTCTTCGTCGTCCTCGAGGGCAAGGTCAAGCTCGGCCGCACGTCCTCCGACGGGCGCGAGAACCTGCTGGCCATCCTCGGACCTGGCCAGATGTTCGGCGAGCTGTCGCTGTTCGACCCCGGCCCCCGGTCGGCGACCGTCACCGCGGTCACCGACACCACCTTCGCCTCGCTCTCCCACGAAGACCTGCTGCGCTGGCTCGACGGCCGCCCGATGGTGGCCCGTGGGCTGCTCACCCAGCTCGCCGGCCGCCTCCGCAAGGCCAACGACGTCGTGGCCGACCTGGTGTTCTCCGACGTCCCCGGGCGCGTCGCCAAGGCCCTGCTCGACCTGGCCAGCCGTTTCGGCCGCACCGCTGACGACGGTGTCCACGTGCACCACGACCTCACCCAGGAGGAGCTCGCCCAGCTGGTCGGCGCCTCGCGTGAGACCGTCAACAAGGCTCTGGCCGACTTCGCGTCGCGTGGCTGGGTCCGCCTCGAGCCCCGCTCCGTCGTGATCATGGACATCGACCGCCTGACCCGCCGCGCCCGCTGACCGTCGAGTTGCGCCCCCGGGCCCGTCGAGGCGCGCCCCCGGGTCCGTCGAGTTGCGCGTCCGGGCCTGTTGAGTTGCGCCCGCGGGCCCGTTGAGTTGCGCGTCAGGGCGTGAGCCGGAGAGCGGCACGCAGCAACCCGATCCACGCAACGATGGCATCGACGCTGAACGAGTGCAGGTCGAGCACGATCACCGTCCAGCCATGTGCCCGCAGCCAGGCTCGCCTCTCCTCATCGTTGGCTCTGGCGTCGGCGTCGCTGTGGAACTCCACCCCGTCGTACTCGATGGCGATCCGGGCATGGGGGTAAGCGAGATCCAGCCGGTAGGTCGGCACCCCGTCGACCAACACCCAATACTGAGGGGTCGGGGCGGGCAGCCCGTTGTCGATGATCTCGAGGCGGGTCCAGGACTCGGAGGGTGATTCGGCCCGCGGATCCACCAGGGGGACGAGCTGCCGCAGCTGGACCACCCCGCGACGCCGGTGGTAGCGCGGCAGCATTCGCCGCAGCTCGAGCTCGGTGAAGGCGTGACCACGCATGAGGGCGTCCATGGCGGCCAGGGCTCTGCGACGCGACAGCTTGCAGCCCAGGTCCATGGCCGTTCTGGCGGGCGTCGTGATCCGGACTCCGCCGAGCTCGAACCAGTCCTCGGGTTGCAGGTCACGGGTGCCTCCGTCACACCCGCTGCGGCGTGTGGGTTCGTGCCGGCGCAGGGCGTAGAGCTCCAGCGGGACCACGACGTCCAGCTCCCAGTAGTCGAAGGTCCGGACACCGTGGATCCACGCCGCCGTCCGGTCGCACACCACCATGTGCGGACCCGTGACCAGGGCCGCGGCCTGGGCGCGCACCAACTCTGTGGGTTCGACGTCTGCTCGTAGATAGACACCCCTCAGCAACCGGACGATCAAGTGGTCCTGCAGGGCTGCGCGCAGGCGGGTGCGGGAGAGCCCGGCCTGGAGAGCCTGACGGGCGGTGAAGGGGGTCAGTGGCAGCGAGTCGATCCTGGTCATGCCCGCGAGCGTCGTACTCCTGGCGACAACATGGCGGCATCTGACCACGGCCTGTGGACCACCCGGCCTCCGGATCTGGCTGTGCGCGAGAACTGGGCTGGTCGCGACCGGTCGGGAGGCCCGACACGCAACTCACAGGGCCCTCACGCACAACTCGACGGGCCCGGAGGCACAACTCGACGGGCCGGGAGGGACAAGTCAACGGGAGGCGAGGTAGGCGAGCTGAGCCCGCACAGAGAGCTCGGCCGCTCCCCAGAGCACCGGGTCGACATCGGCGTAGACCAGCTCGACCACCGCACGGGGCGAGGCGTCGCTACCCAGGGTCGACACCGCTGCGGCGACCTGCTCGAGCCGGGAGTGCCGATGGGCGATGTAGTAGTCGAGGACCGCGAGGGCGTCCTCGATGACCGGACCGTGGCCGGGCCACACGGAGGTCGCCTCGTGGGCGTCGGCCAGTGCGTGCAGACGGTCGAGCGACGACAGGTAGGCACCGAGCTCTCCGTCCGGGTGCGCGACCACCGTCGTCCCCCGCCCCAGCACGGTGTCGCCGGTCAGCACGGCCTTCTCGGCGGGCAGCAGGAACGACAGCGAGTCGGCGGTGTGCCCCGGCGTGCCGACCACCCGGATCTCCAGGTCTCCCACCGCGACCACGTCGCCGTCCGCGAGGCCTTCGGCGCCCAGGCGGTACGCCGGGTCGAGGGCGCGCACGCCGCAGCCGACCCGTTCGGCGAACTGCCGGGCCGCCTCGGAGTGGTCCGCGTGATGGTGGGTGAGCAGGATGGCCGCGACCTCCCCGGCCGCAGCCGCAACCGCGGCCAGGTGTGACTCGTCCAGGGGCCCCGGATCCACCACGACCGACCGCGAGGACGAGGCGTCGCGCAGGATCCAGGTGTTCGTGCCGTCGAGCGTCATCATCCCGGCGTTGGGGGCCAGGACGCACTCGCCGATCGCACCGAACGACCCACCTGTCCAGGCGCTCACGCCCCGTGCACCTGCCGCCCGACGGTGATGCCGAGGGACACCAGTCGCTCCGGGATCACCAGTCGCTCGCCGTCGGCGGTCGGTTCGACCATCTCCCAGGGCAGCGCGGTGGCGTGCGCCAGGGCGTCGGCCGGGGTGAGCGCGGAGAAGAACTCGCAGCAGGTGGCGTAGGTCGGCGGCATCAGCAGCATCTCACCGGAGTCAGCGGTCTCGATGGCACGGCGCAGGGTCATCCACGCGACCTGGTCGGACTCCGAGGAGACGTCGCGCGTCACCTGACCCGACGGCATGGCGGCGACGAAGAACCAGGTGCGGTAGCGCTTGGGCTCGAACACCGGCGTCAGCCAGCCCCCCAGGACGGCGAGGAGGTCGGTGCGCAGCACCCAGCCGCGCTCCTCGAGCAGCGACGAGAACGACAGCTCACGGCTCTCCAGCGCGGCTCGCTCGGCCTCCAGGCCCGTGGTGTCGGCGACCACCGAGGTCGTCGTACCGGCCAGCAGGACACCTGACTCCTCGAAGGTCTCCCTGACCGCCGCGCACACGAGCGAGGCCGCCTCGTCTGCCGTGCAGCCCATCCGCTCGGCCCACTCCGCGGGAGTGGGACCTGCCCAGAGGGACGCGGGAAGCTCGGCGTCACGCGGGTCGACCCCACCACCCGGGAAGACCGACATGCCGGCGGCGAAGGCCATCCCGACGTGGCGGCGCAGCAGGTAGACCTCGAGCTCGCCGGGAGCCAAGCTGGCGCCGGGCCTCAGGAGTACGACGGTCGCGGCGTTGCGGGGCTCGACGGGCTGCCTGTCGCCCTCGGCGTACGCCCTGGCCGCCTCGGCCAGCGCCGGAGGCAGCGTGCGCGTGGGGTCCAAGACTCAGACCTCGACGATGATCTCGACCTCGACCGGGGCGTCGAGCGGGAGCACCGAGACGCCGACCGCGGAGCGTGCGTGGACCCCGGCATCGCCGAACGCCTCGCCGAACAGGTGCGAGGCGCCGTTGGCGACGGCCGGCTGGGAGGTGAAGTCGGGAGTCGAGGCGACGAACACGACCACCTTGACGATCCGCTTGATGAGGTCGAGGTCACCGATCTCGGCCTTCACCGCTGCGATCGCGTTGAGGGCGCACTGCTGCGCGCAGGCGATGGCTTCGTCCTGGGTGACCGTGTCGCCCACCTTGCCGGTGTGCATGAGCTCACCGGACCGCATCGGCAGCTGTCCGGAGGTGAAGACGTAGTTGCCGTTGCGCACCGCTGGCACGTAGGTGGCCACCGGCTTGGCGACGTCGGGAACAGCAAACCCGACGGCAGACAGCCGATCCTCGACGACGCTCATCACGACACCTCTCGCTTGAAGTAGCCCACCAGGTTCTCGGGATTCATCCCTGGCACGATCTGCACCAGCTCCCACCCGTCGGAGCCGAAGTTGTCCAGGATCTGCTTGGCGGCGTGCACCAGGATCGGTGCGGTCAGGTACTCCCACTTGGTCATGGCTCGCACCCTACTAGCGACCCTCAGCCGAGCGGTGGTTCGGTCTGTCGGCGTACGTCGTCCTCGGTGACGCCAGGGGCGCACTCGACGAGGACCAGGCCATCGGGAGTGACGTCGATGACGGCCAGGTCGGTGATGATCCGCTGGACGACGGCCTTGCCGGTGTAGGGCAGCGAGCACTCGTTGACGATCTTGTAGGAGCCGTCCTTGGCGACGTGCTCCATCAGCACGATCACCCGCTTGGCACCGTGGACGAGGTCCATCGCCCCGCCCATGCCCTTGACCATCTTGCCGGGGATCATCCAGTTGGCGATGTCACCGCCCGCGGAGACCTGCATGGCACCCAGGATCGCGGCGTCGATCTTGCCGCCACGGATCATCCCGAAGGACGTCGCGGAGTCGAAGAACGACGCACCCCGCCGCAGCGTGACGGTCTCCTTGCCGGCGTTGATCAGGTCGGCGTCCTCCTCACCGGCGAGCGGGTAGGGACCGACACCCAGGATCCCGTTCTCCGACTGCAGCACCAGCTCGACGTCGTCGGGGACATAATTCGGCACCAGGGTCGGCAGCCCGATCCCGAGGTTCACATACGATCCGTCGCTGAGCTCCGAGGCGGCCCGGGCCGCCATCTCCTCGCGCGTCCAGCTCATCGCACCGTCCTCTTCTCGATCCGCTTGTCGGCCGCCTGCTCGGGCGTCAGCGCGACCACCCGTTGCACGAAGACGCCCGGCGTGTGCACGTCGTTGGGGTTGAGCTCGCCGGGCTCCACGAGGTGCTCGACCTCGGCGATCGTGATCCGCCCGCACATCGCGGCGAGCGGGTTGAAGTTGCGTGCCGAGTCGCGGTAGACGAGGTTGCCGTGGCGGTCGCCCTTCCAGGCGCGCACGAGACCGAAGTCGGCGGTGATCGCCTCCTCGAGAACGAACTCCCGACCGCCGAACTCCCGGGTCTCCTTCGGGGGCGAGGAGACGATCACGTTGCCGGCCTCGTCGTACTTCCAGGGCAGGCCGCCCTCCGCGACCTGGGTGCCACCGCCGGTCGCGGTGAAGAAGGCCGCGATGCCGCTGCCTCCGGCCCGCATCCGCTCGGCCAGGGTGCCCTGCGGGGTCAGCTCGACCTCGAGCTCACCGGAGAGGTACTGCCGGGCGAACTCCTTGTTCTCCCCGACGTACGACGAGATCATCCGCCGCAGCCGCCTGGCCATCAGCAGCTTGCCGAGGCCCCAGTCGTCGACGCCGCAGTTGTTCGAGACGGCCTCCAGGTCGTCTGCTCCCGACTCCAGGACCGCATCGATCAGCACCGACGGAACGCCGCACAGCCCGAAGCCGCCCACTGCCAAGGTCGAACCCGCCGCGATGTCCGCGACCGCCTCCGCGGCACTCGTGACCACCTTGTCCATCACCACTCCGTCCACTCAGTGGATCCCCAGCCGCTCGGTCGCACCCAGCGCCGGGATCGTCGGGTCGATTCAAGTTGGCCGCACAACGGCTCGTCAACGCGGGAGTGCCCGACCGCCGCGAATCTGTCGCACGGTGGACCGACAACGGACGTTGCGTTCACTGAGTGAACGCACCTAGAGTCCCCCCATGCAGCCCGGTCCGCACCTCGTGGGACGCGTGGGAGCGGTCCTGAAGGCTGTGGCCGGTCAGGAGCCCGCGGGCGGCACCACCTCGAGTGTCGCGCAGGAGACCCGCCTCCCGCGTCCCACCGTGCACCGGCTGCTGACCTCGCTCCAGGCCGAGGGGCTCGTCGACCGGGTCCACGGGAGCGGGCACTGGGTGCTCGGGCCGGAGCTGTTCTTCCTCGGCCGGGCCGCGGCGGCGCGGTACGACGTGACCGGCCTGGCCCGACCCGCCGTACGCCGGCTCGCGCAGGCCACGGGCGAGAGCGCGTTCTTCTCGGCCCGTCGGGGAGACGAGACGATCTGCCTCGTCCGCGAGGACGGCAGCTTCCCGATCAGGTCGTTCGTGCTCTACGAGGGGGTGCGGTTCCCGTTGGGAGTGGCCTCAGCGGGGCTGGTGATCCTGGCGCACCTCTCCGAGCGGGAGCGGGAGGGCTACCTCGAGCGGACCGACCTGGTCCCCGAATGGGGACCGCAGCACGACCGCGCCACCTTGACCCGCAGGATCCGGGCCACTCGGCGCACGGGCTACGCGGTGAACCCGGGCCTGGTCGTCGAGGGCAGCTGGGGGCTCGGTGCCGCCGTCTTCGACGCCGATGGGGAACCCACCTGGGCGTTGAGCCTCACCGGGATCGAGTCGAGGTTCACCGCCGCGCGCCGCGCCGAGCTCGGCACGCTGCTGTTGCGCGAGGCCCACGACCTGTCCCGGCGACTGACGCGCACACCCCCTCAGTAGGCTCGATTCTTGTGAAGCAGTGGCCGGAGATGCGCGATGACGTGAAGCTGCACATCGTGACCGGCAAGGGCGGCACCGGCAAGTCCACCGTCGCCGCGGCCCTGGCCCTCGCCTTGGCCTCCACGGGCAAGTCGGTCCTGCTCTGCGAGGTCGAGGGCCGGCAGGGGATCGCGCAGCTCTTCGACGTCGCGCCGCTGCCCTACGCCGAGGAGCGGATCGCCACCGGGCTGGTGTCCGACGACGGCTCGGCCGGGAGCGTGTGGGCGCTGCACATCGACCCCGAGTCGGCGCTGCTCGAATATCTCTCGATGTACTACCGACTCGGTCGCGCCGGCCGCGCACTCGACCGTTTCGGGGTGATCGACTTCGCCACCACCATCGCCCCCGGCGTACGAGACGTGCTGCTGACCGGGAAGGTCTACGAGGCAGCGAAGGCGCAACGCAAGGGCAAGAACGTCCGTCAGTACGACGCGATCGTGCTCGACGCACCGCCGACCGGCCGGATCGCGGCCTTCCTCAACACCAACCACGAGGTCGCAGGGCTGGCCAAGGTCGGCCCCATCAAGAACCAGGCCGACGCCGTCAACGCGCTCTTCCGGTCCTCGCGCACCGCGGTCCACCTGGTCACGGTGCTGGAGGAGATGCCGGTCCAGGAGACCTCCGACGGCATCGCCGAGCTCCGCGCCGACGGACTCCCCGTGGGGGCAGTGATCGTCAACCTGGTCCGACCCCGCGACCTGGACTCCGACGACCTCGACGCGGCCCTGTCCGGCGCGATCAGCCGCCGACGGGTCACCGCCGACCTGAAGGCCGCGGGCGTCGAGAGCACCACGCAACTGGTCGACGGGCTGCTCGCCGAGGCCCACGACCACGCCGAGCGGCGTGCGCTGGAGGACAGCCAACGGCTGCTGGTCGCCGGCCTCGAGGCCACCGCCTACGAGCTGCCCCGGCTTCCGGCCGGCGTCGACCTGGGAGGGCTCTACGAGCTGGCCGCCGCGCTGAAGTCGCAGGGCATGGTGACCTCATGAGCCAGACGACCCGCGTCGGGCCGCTGGCCTCACGCACCAAGGTGGCGCCGGCCCTGGACATCGACGCGCTGCTCGACGACCACCGCACGCGGATCATCGTGTGCTGCGGCTCCGGTGGGGTCGGCAAGACGACGACGTCGGCGGCCCTGGCCCTGCGTGCGGCCGAACGTGGTCGCAAGGTCGTGGTGCTCACCATCGACCCGGCGCGACGGCTGGCTCAGTCGATGGGCATCGAGAAGCTCGACAACACCCCTCGTCCGGTGCCCGGGGTCGGCACGGACGGCGGATCGCTCGACGCGATGATGCTGGACATGAAGCGCACCTTCGACGAGGTGGTCGAGAGTGGCGCCAGCCCCGAGAAGGCGCAGGCGATCCTGGAGAACCCCTTCTACATCGCGCTGTCGAGCTCGTTCGCCGGCACCCAGGAATACATGGCGATGGAGAAGCTCGGCCAGCTCCACCGGGACGCCGAGCAGACCGGTGCCTACGACCTCATCGTCGTCGACACCCCGCCGTCGCGCTCGGCGCTGGACTTCCTCGACTCACCCGAGCGCCTGTCCAGCTTCCTCGACGGGCGGTTCATCCGGATCATGCTGGCCCCGGCGAAGGGCCCCGCTCGGTTGATGACGGCGGGGCTGGGGTTGATCACCGGAGCCCTCATGAAGGTGCTGGGCGCTCAGGTGCTCCGAGACCTGCAGACGTTCATCGCTGCGCTCGACACGCTGTTCGGCGGCTTCCGCGCCCGCGCCATGAAGACCTTCGAGCTGCTGCAGACCGAGGGCACGGCGTTCCTCGTGGTGGCCAGCCCGGAGGCTGACGCGTTGCGCGAGGCGGCGTACTTCGTCGAACGCCTCGACGCGGAGCAGATGCCGCTGGCCGGGCTCGTCGTCAACCGTGCGAGCAGTACGCCGAGCGGCGCCCTGGACGCCGACGACGCGATCAGTGCCGCCAACCGCCTGCGCCGCACCGACCCCGACTCACTGACGGCGGGCCTGCTGCGTCTGCACGCGGACCGGGTCCGGATGGTCGAGCGCGAGGCCACCCTGCGCAGCCGGTTCACCGCGGCTCATCCGCGCGTCGCGACGGTGGTCGTGCCGGCGCTGTCCACCGACGTGCACGACCTCGACGGACTCCGCAGAGTCGGTGAGCTGCTCAGCCAGCGAGCGGAGTGAGGTTGCCGGCCTTGGCCGCCTCGAGCACCGAGCGCCACGAGCCGGCAGGACGACGACGGAGCAGCGCACGGCGCTCACGCTCCGTCATGCCACCCCATACGCCCCACTCGATCTGGTTGTCGAGCGCCTCAGCGAGGCACTCGGTGCGCACGGGGCAGGCCCCGCACAGCTGCTTGGCCTTGTTCTGCTCGGCTCCACGCACGAACAGGAGGTCAGGCTGCGCCTGGCGGCAGACAGCTGACGGTGCCCAATCTTCAACCCACATAACGTTTTCTCCCCAGTCCCATCCGAGTATCTCGATGAGCGCCCTCCCACAGGGGCCCATGTCGATCGGGGTACAACCCCAGGAACAAAGTTAAGGTTTCAACGCAGGAGTAACGACCCCCCTTCGGTTCCTTCTCCATAGTCTGTTCGGACTACGTCCCTCTGGTCGGGAATGGGGCCAGGCGTGGCCCTTCCCGTACTCTGGGGGGCATGTCAGTGACAGGACCTGGGTCTCCTCTGCCCACCTCCCGCGTGCTCTCGCACCTCGCCGTGATGGGCGTCGTCTCCGTCGTGCTCGGCGTCATCGTGGCCGGACTGGCCATCCCGTTCGCGGGACTGTTGGGTCTCGGAGCCCGCAACATGTCGAACGCCGTCGACGACCTGCCGGCCGATCTGGTGGCCCTGCCGCTGGCCCAGAAGACCCGGGTCCTGGACGCCAACGGCGGCCTGATCGCGACGCTGTACGACGAGAACCGGATCAACGTCCCGCTCAAGGACATCTCCCGCACCATGGTGAAGGCCATCGTGTCGATCGAGGACTACCGCTTCTACAGCCACGGCGCTCTCGACGTGAAGGGCACCATCCGCGCGTTGGTCACCAACCAGGCCAGCAACGGCAACGTGGTCCAGGGAGGCTCCTCGATCACCCAGCAGATGGTCAAGCTGACCCTGCTGGCCCAGGCCGGCGACAACAAGCGGCTGCAGAAGGAGGCGACCGCCGACACCTACGAGCGCAAGCTCCGCGAGCTGCGCTACGCGATCGCCTTCGAGGACAAGTACTCCAAGGACTGGATCCTGGAGCGCTACCTCAACATCGCCTACTTCGGTGACGGCGTGTTCGGCATCCAGTCGGCCGCCCGCCACTACTTCAGCAAGAACGCCTCCAACCTCAACCTGCGTGAGTCGGCCATGCTCGCCGGCCTGGTGAAGAACCCCACCGGCTACGACCCGACGAACTACCCCGCCGACGCGCTCAAGCGGCGCAACCTGGTGCTCGACCGGATGGCCGAGCTCAACGTGATCACCCAGACCACCGCCAACAAGACGAAGGCCCAGGGTCTCAAGCTGCACATCACCAAGTCCAAGGTCGGCAACGGCTGCCTCAACTCGCGTGCGCCGTTCTTCTGCGACTACGTCCTGAAGTACCTGATGAAGGACAAGCAGCTCGGCAAGACGCCCGAGGAGCGCGAGAAGCTGCTCAAGACCGGCGGGCTGACCATCAAGACGACGGTGCGGATGCCGTTCCAGACCGCCGCCGACGCCTCGGTCGCCAAGCACGTCTTCGCCAAGGACCGCGCCATCGGCGCACTGGCCGAGATCGAGCCCCGCACCGGCAACGTCGTGGCGATCGCCCAGTCGCGCCCGATGGGCACCCGGGTCAAGGACGGCCAGACCTTCCTCAACTACGTGGTCCCCAAGGAGTTCGGCGACGCCAACGGCTTCCAGGGCGGCTCGACGTTCAAGGCGTTCGTGCTGGCCACCGCCATCGACCAGGGCATCTCGCTGGGCACGACCCTGAACTCCAAGCCGGAGATGACGTTCAACGAGAGCGACTACGAGGACTGCGGCAACCAGCCCTACGGCTACGGGACCTGGCTGGTGCACAACTCCACCGACAGCGGCCGGATGAACATGTACACCGGCACGAGGCTCTCGGTGAACACCTTCTTCGGCCAGCTCGAGCAGATGACCGGCATCTGCCAGCCGTTCAACCTCGCCAAGGAGCTCGGCGTCCAGCTCACGCACCCGCTGCCCGGCAAGGACGGGTACGGCGCCGAGCGCACCCCCTCGTTCACCCTGGGCACCGTCGACGTGAGCCCCCTGGAGATGGCCGAGGCCTACGCCACGTTCGCCGGTCGCGGCCTGCACTGTGACGCCCGCCCGGTCACGGCCATCCTCGACTCCGACAAGCGGGTCCTGAAGGAATACCCCTCCCAGTGCACCCAGGTGCTGCCCAGCGCCGTCGCCGACGCCGTCAACGACGTCCTGCGCGGGGTCCAGGAGGGCAACGGCTTCGGGGCCTCGGCCGGCCTGGCCCTCGACACCGAGTCGGCCGGCAAGACCGGCACCACCGACAGCAACCGGGCGGTCTGGTTCGTCGGCTACACCCCCGAGATCGCGACGGCCTCGATGATCGCGGGTGCCAACGACCAGGGACACTGGGTGCCCCTGAACGGCCAGGTGCTCGGCGGTTACACGACCTACAGTGCCCACGGGTCCACCACGGCGGGTCCGATGTGGGGTGACGCCATGAAGGCGATCCAGGACCGGATCGAGCACACCGCGTTCGTCGCACCCTCGGCCAGCGACATCGCAGGCGTGCTCACGCCCGTGCCCGACGTCAGCGGCATGAGTCTCGACCAGGCCAGGGCCGTGCTCCAGGAAGCCGGCTTCAGCCCTGTCGAGGGCGGCTACCGCGACTCCAAGCTGCCGAAGGGCATCGTGGCCGGCACCTACCCGTCGGCGTACGCCAACTACTCGGCTGGTGACGCGGTCACGATCTACCTGTCCGACGGGTCGCCGTACAAGAAGCCACCGAAGAACCGGGGCGGCAACCGAGGACCCGGGCGGGGCTGACGACGCTCAGGAACGTGCATGGTTCCTGACAGAGTCAGCCGAGCTGGCGGCGTACCTCCGCGGCGACCAGCGAGCCGTCGGCCTTGCCCTTCACCTGAGGTGTGACCAGCCCCATCACCTTGCCCATGGCGCGCATGCCCTCGCCGGCGGCACCGCTCTGCTCGATGGCGGCACTGACGATGGCGGTGATGTCGGCCTCGGTGAGCTGGGCCGGCAGGTAGTCGGTGATCACGACCCCCTCGGCGCGCTCCTTCGCGGCCATCTCCGGCCGGTTGCCGTCCTCGAACGCGACAGCGGCCTCACGGCGCTTCTTGGCCTCGGTGGACAGCACACCCACGATGTCGTCGTCGGTGAGCTCACGGTGCTCCTTGCCAGCCACCTCGGCGTTGGTGATGGCGGTGAGGAGCATCCGGATGGTCGAGGAGCGCACCTCGTCGCGACCCTTGATGGCGGTGGTGAGGTCGGCACGCAGACGGTCCTTGAGAGCACTCATGGGGTCATTGTGGCAGCCTTGCGACATGGCACTCACCAGCTTTCTCACCCGGACGCTCGGCGCGGGCGCAGCGGTCGGTGCCGCCTCGCTGGGCTACGCGCTCTGGGAGGCTCAGCAGTTCACGCTGCGCCGCGTCACGGTGCCACTGCTGCCGGCCGGGCACTCGCCCCTGCGGGTGCTGCACCTGAGCGACATCCACCTGACGCCCCGGCAGAGCGGCAAGATCGACTGGGTACGCCGACTCGCTGACCTCGAGCCCGACCTGGTGGTCAACACCGGCGACAACCTGGCCCACCAGGAGTCGGTGCCGGTGCTGCTCGATGCCCTGGGCGGGCTGCTCGACGTCCCGGGTGCGTTCGTCTTCGGCTCCAACGACTACTACAGCCCGATCCTTCGCAGCCCCCTGCGCTACCTGCTGCCCGACACGGGCAAGCGCTATCTCGACCAGCCCAAGCTGCCGTGGGGCGACCTGCAGAAGGGCTTCGTCGGGGCCGGCTGGGTGGACCTCACCAACACCTTCGGAGAGCTGACGATCGGCGACACCTCCCTCGGCTTCGTCGGCGTCGACGACCCCCACCTCGGCTACGACGACCTCACGCAGGTCGCCGGACCGGCACGCCCCGACGTCGACGTACGACTCGCGGTGGCTCACGCGCCCTACCTCCGCGTGTTGGACCAGTTCGCGGCCGACGGGTACGACGCGATCATCGCCGGCCACACTCACGGTGGCCAGGTGTGCGTGCCCGGCTACGGGGCGCTCACCACCAACTGCGACCTCGAGCCGGCCCGGGCGAAGGGGCTGCACCGTCACCCGGCCCCCTCGGCCCCTGGTGACCCCGGGTCGTCCTGGCTGCACGTCTCCGCCGGACTCGGCACCAACCCCTTCACCCCGATCCGGCTGGCCTGCCGCCCCGAAGCCACCCTGCTGACCCTGACGCCGCCCAGCGCCTGAGGGTCCCGGTCTTGCCGGAGCCGCCCGATTTCAACGGCCCCTGCGGGCTCGGGTATGCTCCAATGGCTCGCGAGCGCGGAGGTTTCGTGCTCGCGATCGGGCTGTGGCGCAGCTTGGTAGCGCGCGTCGTTCGGGACGACGAGGCCGCAGGTTCAAATCCTGTCAGCCCGACAGATCGACACCCCGGATCCTTCGCTGGATCCGGGGTGTCGTCGTTCTGGTCGCCTGCAGGCAGAGCCTGATATCCGGGGATGCATGTGAATCGGGGAACGGGCGGATGTTGAACCGGGTTGTCGGTGGAGGGTGGCACGATCGCCTGGTGAGCCCGTCCGAGCCGCTCTCGTCGCACCAGGTCGTGGAGATGTCGACCACGCTGCCCGACGTGCTGCTCAAAGAGGGCGTCAACTGGACCAACATCACGTTCAAGGGCAAAGGGTTCGCGTGGGTCAACCACCCCGAGAACCGGGCCATGATCAAGGCCCACCACGACGAGCGGGCCGCGCTGCTCGCCACCTCACCCGAGGTCTACGAGGCAGGCTGGGCGACCAACTCATCCGCCTGGGTGACCGTCCACCTCGAGCGGGCCGACGCTGACGAGGTCTTCGAGCTTCTCGAGGAGGGCTGGCGGATGACCGCGACCAAGAAGGCCATCAGGGCCCTCGACGAGAGTCGCGGCTGACGAACGGCAGCGGGTCTCAGAGGCGGGCGGCGAGCAGCTCGGCGATCTGCACGGTGTTCAGCGCCGCACCCTTGCGGAGGTTGTCGCTGGACACGAAAAGGGCCAGTCCGCGGTCACCGTCGACTCCTGGGTCGCTGCGCAGCCTGCCGACGTACGACGGGTCCTGCCCGGCCGCCTCGAGCGGGTTCGGGATCTCTGCGAGCTCCACCCCCGGGGCGTTCGCGAGGAGCTCGGCGGCGCGAGCCGGAGTCATCGGCTCGGAGAACTCGGCATTGATCGCCAACGAGTGTCCGGTGAAGACTGGCACCCGGACACAGATGCCGGAGACGCGCAGGTCGGGGATATCGAGGATCTTGCGCGACTCGTTGCGCAGCTTCTGCTCCTCGTCGGTCTCGCCCTGGCCGTCGTCGACGATCGAGCCGGCGAGCGGCACCACGTTGTAGGCGATCGTCCGCTGATACTTCACCGGCTCCGGGAAGCTCACGGCTGACCCGTCGTAGGCCAGCTCGAGCGCCTTCTCCCCCGCAGCAGTCACCTGCCCCAGCAGCTCGTCGACGCCGGCCACCCCGCTGCCGGAGACCGCCTGGTAGGAGGACACGATCAGGCGCACCAGCCCGGCCTCGTCGTGCAGCGGCTTGAGGACGGGCATCGCGGCCATCGTGGTGCAGTTGGGGTTGGCGATGATCCCCTTCACGGCTCCGGCGATGGCCTCTGGGTTGACCTCGGAGACCACCAGTGGCACGTCGGGGTCCATCCGGAACGCCGAGGAGTTGTCGATCACGGTCACGCCGGCGGCGGCGAAGACCGGCGCCAGGGCCTTGGACGTCGCACCACCTGCGGAGAAGATCGCGATGTCGAGGCCTGCCGGATCGGCGGTGGCGGCGTCCTCGACCACGACCTCGCGGTCCCCGAAGGGCAGCACGGTGCCCGCCGAACGAGCCGAGGCGAAGAACCGGATCTCCTCGATCGGAAAGTCGCGCTGAAGCAGGATCTGCCGCACGGCCACACCGACCTGGCCGGTCGCGCCGACGACCCCCAGGCGTACGCCGCGGCTCATCGCCCGGACCCGCCGTACACGACGGCCTCGCCCTCGTCGGCGTCCAGGTCGAACGCCGTGTGTGCGGCGGCGACAGCAGCATCGACCTGCGCCTCGTCGACCACGACCGAGATCCGGATCTCGGAGGTGGAGATCATCTCGATGTTGACACCGGCCGCAGCGATCGCCGAGAAGAACTTGGCGCTGATGCCAGGGTGGGAGCGCATGCCGGCGCCGATGAGCGAGATCTTGCCGATCTTGTCGTCGTACATCAGGGAGGCCAGCCCGATCTCGTCCTTCAGAGCGTCGAGGGCCTTCATGGCGGTGGCGCCATCGGTGCGCGGCAGGGTGAACGAGATGTCGGTCAGGCTGGTGGTGGCCGCCGAGATGTTCTGCACGATCATGTCGAGGTTGATCTGCGCTGCGGCGAGCGCCTCGAAGATCCTCGCCGCATAGCCGACCTTGTCGGGCACTCCGACGACAGTGATCTTGGCTTCGCTGCGGTCGTGGGCGATGCCGGCGATGATGGCCTGTTCCATGGTGTCTCCCTCTGCTGGGCCATCCATGACCCAGGTGCCTTCCTTGTGGCTGAACGACGAGCGCACATGGATCGGAATGGTGTAGCGGCGCGCGTATTCGACGCAGCGCAGGTGCAGGATCTTGGCCCCACAGGCGGCCAGCTCGAGCATCTCCTCGTAGGAGACCCGGTCGAGCTTACGTGCCGACGACACGATGCGCGGATCGGCGGTGAAGACACCGTCGACGTCGGTGTAGATCTCGCAGACGTCAGCGCCGAGGGCCGCCGCCAGCGCGACCGCCGTGGTGTCGGTGCCGCCGCGGCCCAACGTGGTGATCTCCTTGGTGTCCTGGGAGACCCCCTGGAAACCGGCCACGATCACGATGTGGCCGTCTGCGATCGCATCGCGGATGCGGCCGGGCGTCACGTCGATGATCTTCGCCTTGCCATGCACCGAGTCGGTGATCACTCCGGCCTGGGACCCGGTGAAGGAGCGGGCGGTGAAACCGAGGTCGGAGATGGCCATCGCCACCAGTGCCATCGAGATCCGCTCACCGGCGGTGAGGAGCATGTCGAGCTCACGGGCCGGTGGGAGCGGGCTGACGCCTTCGGCGAGCTCGAGCAGCTCGTCGGTGGAGTCGCCCATGGCGGACACGGCCACGACGACGTCGTTGCCGGCCTTCTTGGCCTCCGTGATCCGCCGGGCGACGCGCTTGATGCTGGCGGCATCGGCCAGCGACGATCCGCCGTACTTCTGCACGACAATGCCCACGATGAGATCCTCGGTCGGTTTCGGGTGGCTGGACGGCCATCGCGTCCCCGACGACCGCCGTCGATTCTAGCGGGGGGCGTCGACCTCGGCGTCCAGCATCTCAGCGGCGGCCTCGACCTGCTCGATCTCGATCTCGAACTCCGCGTCGAGGCGGCTGTGGGTCACGATCGACTGCAGCGCACGGAGCACCGCGCTGGCGTCGTTGCCCCACGAGGAGACGTAGGAGAACTGCCACCACCACAGCGCCTCGCCGACGTTGCCGGCCCGGTAGTGACGCAGCCCGTTGGCCACCTCGCTCGCGATGCTGGTCAGGTCGTCGGACAGCTGGGCGGTCACGAGCTCGGCGTCGTAGGGGTCGAAGTTGTAGCTGTAGGTGTCGACGGCGTCGAGCATCCGGGCGAAGCGCAGCCGCATGGCATCCAGGTCGGGGTCGGGACCGACGTCGGGCTGGTATTCGAGCTCGGGCGTGAAGTCGCTCTGGGCCCCCAGGCGGGCGCCTGCGAGCAGGATCTGGCTGACCTCGAGCAGCAGCAGCGAGATGGCCCTCCCGCCGTCCTCGTCGCGGGAGATCGCCTGAATCGCGACCAGGAAGCTCTCCACCTGGTCGGCGATCTGCTGCGCGAAGTCTTCGGTCTCGCTGTTCATCTGTGGCGTGATGTCAGTCATCAGCCGATCGCCTCCCAGCGAATGCCCGTCCGAGAGTGACCTCGTCGGCATACTCGAGATCACCACCTACTGGTAGTCCACTCGCCAGACGCGTCACACGCAAGCCCAAAGGCCGCAACATTCGCGTGAGGTACGTCGCTGTCGCCTCCCCCTCCAGGTTGGGATCGGTGGCCAGGATCACCTCCGTGACCGCCCCGTCGGCCAGCCGGATCATCAGCTCGCGGATCCGGAGCTGCTCGGGACCGATGCCGTCGATCGGCGAGATCGCGCCACCCAGGACGTGGTAGCGGCCCCGGAACTCACGAGTGCGCTCGATCGCCACGACGTCCTTGTACTCCTCGACCACGCACAGCACCGAGAGCTCGCGCCGTGGGTCGCGACAGATCCGGCACTGGTCGTCCTCGGACACGTTGAAGCAGATCGAGCAGAACTTCACCTTCGCCTTGACCTCGATCAGCACGTCGGCCAGGCGGCGTACGTCGACCGGATCCTGCTGCAGCAGGTGGAAGGCGATGCGCTGGGCGCTCTTGGGACCGACCCCCGGCAGACGTCCGAGCTCGTCGATCAGGTCCTGGACCACACCTTCGTACAAGGGGGACTCAGCCCCCGAAGCCGCCGGTGAGCGGCCCCAGTCGAGCGCTCGCCATCGCATCGGCCGACGCCTTGGCGTCACGGTAGGCAGCCACGATCATGTCGCCCAGGTCGGCCAGGTCGTCGGCGTCGGAGCCGTCGAACTCGCCGGCCTTGAGGCTCACGGCGAGGAGCTCGCCCACACCGTTGACGGTCACGCTCACCGCGCCACCAGCCACCGTGCCCTCGACGGGAGTCTCGGCGAGTTCGGCCTGAGCCTGCGCGAGGTCGCTCTGCATCTGCTGGGCCTGCTGCAGCAGCGCATTCATGTCGAACCCGCCTTCACCGCCGCCCATCAGCCCTCCGAAAGGGTTCTCGGTCATGGGGTGGTGCCTCTCAGTCGTGGGGGATCTCTTCGATGACTTGGGCGCCGAGGTGGCGCTGGAGCAATTCTGCTCCCGCGAGCCCCGAGTCCTCGACATCCGGGTCGTCTCGGTGCGCGTCGGCATCGGCCGCGCGCGGGTCGGGGCGGGGTTCGTCGGGAGCACGGCCCTGCCCCATCGCCTCCCTGGCCTTGGCCACGGCCTCCGGGCTGGCCTTGGTCGCCACCTGCGGCTCGTCGGCCGGGGCGGGCTCCTCGAGCGCCCACGCCGGGGGACCTTCAGGCTCGTCTGCAGCAGGGGGCTCCGGCGCCTCCGCAGGCTTCGGGGCTGCCGCAGCGGGCGGGGCGGTGGCCTGCGGCGGAGTCGAGGGCGTCGATGCGGACGGCGGGCCCGGCGGAGTCGCCGACGGATCGACGATCGCGTCGATCTTCCAGTCCTTGCCGACGACGTCGATAGCCGCCTGTCGCACGATCTCCAGGCTGCCGCCGTTCGCGAACGAGTCGCGGGCACCTGCGTTGCCGAAGCCCAAGGTCAACGTCCGCTCGTCGACCGCGACGATCTGGGCATGCTGCGTGAGGTGGATCCACGTGACCCGACGGCGGAGCTTGGTGGCCTCGACGATGTCGGGCCACAGGCGGCGTACGTCGACGAGGGAGAGGCTGGCTGGTGGTGCCTGTGCTGGTGGTGCCTGTGCCGGCGTGGGCCCGGCGCCTGCCGGTACGCCTGCTGGGGCGCCTGCCGACGGGGCCCATCCGGTCCCGCTCGTCCCTCGCGGGACGGCCAGGCCCGTCCACGGGCGCTGCCGCCCCCTCGTCCGGCGCCCCGCCCGTCGGCCCGTCCGGCTCTTGGACCGCGCCACGCGCGGGCTCCCGGTGCGCCTCCGCGTCGGGCGGCGACACAGGCTGAACGGGTTGAACGGGCTGAGGAGCTGGTGGCTGCGTGCGCGGCGGCGAGGCTGCGCTCACGGTGCCTTCGACGGACAGGCGGCGCTCGAGGCGCTCGAGGCGTGCCATCAGGCCGTCGGCGGAGTCGTCGGCGCCAGGGAGGAGCACCCGGGCACAGATCAGTTCGAGCAGCAGCCGAGGCGCCGTGGCGCCACGCATCTCGGTCAGGCCCGCGGCCACCAAGTCGGCAGCTCGGCTGAGCTCGACGCCACCGAAGCGCGCCGCCTGCGCGACTAGGCGCTCGCCCTGGTCCTCGGAGCAGTCGATGAGCCCGGTGGCCGGGGCATCGGGCACTGCGGCGACGATGACGAGGTCACGCAGCCGACGCAGGAGATCCTCGGTGAACCGGCGAGGGTCCTGCCCGGTCTCGATGACCTTGTCGACGACCCCGAACACCGCCGAGCCGTCAGCGGCGGCGAAGGCGTCCACGACCTCGTCGAGAAGCGAGTCGGGGGTGTAGCCGAGAAGACCCGTCGCGAGCTGGTGGGTGACCCCCTCCGGACCCGCACCGCCCAACAGCTGGTCGAGCACCGACAGGGTGTCACGGGCGGACCCTGCCCCGGCACGGACGACCAGCGGCAGCGCTGCGGGCGCGATGGCGACGCCCTCCTGTGCGCAGAGCTCGCTGAGATAGGCCGACAGCAGGCGCGGCGGGATGAGGCGGAACGGGTAGTGGTGGGTGCGCGAGCGGATCGTCGGCAGCACCTTCTCCGGCTCCGTGGTCGCGAAGATGAAGCGAAGGTGAGGTGGCGGCTCCTCGACGAGCTTGAGCAGCGCGTTGAAGCCCTGCGTCGACACCATGTGGGCCTCGTCGATGATGTAGACCTTGTAACGGCTCCGGACCGGGGAGAAAAACGCCTTCTCCCGCAGGTCGCGCGCGTCGTCCACACCGCCGTGCGACGCGGCGTCGATCTCGATCACGTCGATGGAGCCCGGGCCACCGCGGGCGAGGTCCTGGCACGAGTCGCACTCACCGCAGGGATCGGCGACCGGCGCACGCTCGCAGTTGAGGGCGCGCGCCAGGATCCTGGCCGAGGTCGTCTTGCCGCACCCGCGCGGCCCGGAGAAGAGGTAGGCGTGGTTGACGCGGTTGTTGGCCAGCGCCGCACGCAGCGGCTCGGTCACGTGATCCTGGCCGATGACCTCGGCGAAGGTCTCGGGCCGATAGCGGCGGTACAACGCGAGGGGGGCTTCCACGTCCTGAACCCTACGCACCGCGTCCGACACCCGGAAGCCGACTGGTCAGCCGCACGCCACCGAGCACCGCGACAGCGATCGTGACCAGGGCACCCAGCATCAGGGCCGCCGCCTCACCGGGGACCAGTACGCCGAGTCCGGTGCCGACCGTGGCTGCCGCCACCGGCACTCCCAGCTGCGCCGAGGCGAGCAGGGCGAGCGGGACGGGTTGGCCCAGCAGCCGCCCCGTCACATGGGTGAGGCACGCCCCCAGGCCGAGGCACGCACCCAGCCCGATCAGGCGGGGGTGCTCACCCAACGCCCTGAGGTCCAAGGTGGCGCCCAGCCAGACGAAGAACAGTGGCCCGAAGAAGCCCTCCGTCAGGGCGAAGAGCTGCTTGGCGAGTCGGCGCGGCTCGCCGACCGCGGCCACGGCCAGCCCGAAGCTGAAGCCCGCGAGCAGGATCGAGACGTGTGCCCAGAGCGCCAGCGCGCCCAACCCGAAGAGGATCGCCAGCTGGATGCGCAGCTCGAGAGCGAACTCGCGATCCTCGGAGACATCGTGCAGCTTCTGGCGCACGCCGTTGCGCTCGAAGTGCCGCAGCACCAGGTAGACCACGGCCGTGGCCGCGACCACGATCACGGTGCCCAGGGCCGCCCTCCAGGCGTGGGGCGGGTCCAGGACCACGGGGAGGGCGACGATGCAGGCCGCGTCCGCGACCGCCACCTGGGGCAGCAGCTCGAGCACCGGACGGCCCGTCAACCTGGTCGAGTCCAGCGCCGGGAGGATCAGCGCCGCCGACGACGACGCCATCAGCACGGCGTACAAGCCGGCATGCGGGGTGTCGAAGGCGCGGGCCAGGACGAGCCCGAGAACTGCCGCCGACATGCCGACGGCGAGCGCCCGCAGGATGCCGACGCGGAGCGCGGGACGCAACGCCGGATCGCTGATCGGAACGTGCGAGCCCACGACGAACATCACCAGGGCGAACCCGATGTCGGCCAGCAGGGTGAAGGTGGCATCCGACGGGTCGAGATAGCCGAGCATCGAGCCACCGAGGACCAGTCCGGCGAAGAGCTCCCCCAGCACCACCGGCAGACGCCAGGTGCGTCTCAGGGCGAGGACCGGGCCGAGCAGGGCGACCAGGCCGATCACCGACAGCTGCGTGAAGCTCACGCCGGCCATCCTCGCGCAACCGGGGCCTACCCCGGGCAGCAGAAGGCCCCCCACGTACCCGACAGAGCTCGCTTACCCTTGCTGCCTTCCGGCCCTGGGGGAGTTCGGCAAGATGCCGCCACGTGGGGGGTTGCCGCCGAGTGTAGGTGAGCCCCGACCCCGCCACCAAAGCGGAGGCGATTTCTCAGGCGGCGACCGGACCGGTAGCCTCCTCGGCGGAGGATTCGCCTAGTGGCCTATGGCGCTCGCTTGGAAAGCGGGTTGGGTTAATAGCCCTCAGGGGTTCGAATCCCCTATCCTCCGCCGAGTGAATGCTGGTCGCCCAGCACCCACGCCGGCCCCGTACCGCAGGGCTCTCCTCCGGCTCGGGGCCGGCGTCTCATCTCGGTAGTCTGGCGAGATGCGGCCCCTTCGCTACTCCATCAACGTCAGCATCGACGGGTGCATCGACCACCAGGCGATGCCCGCCGACGAACAGCTGCATCGCCACGCCGTCGAGAACCTCCAACGTGCCGATGCCCTGCTGTTCGGCCGGGTGACCTACGAGCTGATGCGCTCGGCATTTCAGCCACGCGCGGGGCAACCAGCCACTCCCGACTGGACGGACCCGTTCGCCCGGACGATCAACGCGGCCAAGAAGTACGTCGTGTCCAGCACCCTCGAACAGCTCGACTGGAATGCGGAGCTCGTGCACGGTGACCTCGGTGAGGCGGTGCGACAGCTCAAGCAGGAGCCGGGCAACGGCTTGTTCGTCGGAGGAGTGCGGCTCCCGATGGCGCTGTCCGAGCTGGGTCTGATCGACGAGTACGAGTTCATCGTGCATCCCAGGCTGGTCGGCCGCGGGCCGACGTTGTTCGCAGGGCTGGCGTCCCACGTCGACCTGACGCTGGTGGGCCGCCTGGAGCTCGACTCGGGGGCGGTGGCCCTGCAGTACGAGCCGAGGAGGTAGCCCGGCAGGCTGGCGCCACGGGTCGCCGGTGCGGGAGCATGCGTCATGGGCATCGTGATGCGCAAGCGGTTCCGCGCAGCGCCTGTGACGACGCCCGCCCTCGAGCTCCGCATCCACGGGGTCCACGGGACCTCCCCGGAGTCGATGCTCGGCACCTCGAAGCCGGATCAGGTGGCCGGCGACGGCCTCACCGGGGTGTTCCGTTCGAAGGACCCACTCCCCCTGCGTCGACCACGGCCCGAGGTTGCCGTCGAGGCCTACTCCTGGGGTGCCTTGACCTCAGGGGTCAAGGGCGTCCTCGGCTGGGTCCAGCGCGCACTGTGGATGCTGTTGCTGCCGTTCGCGCTGATCAACCTGGCCTACTGGGCGCGCCTGCACGCGGGCGAGGACAGCCTGAAGGGGCAGCGTGGGGCCACGGCGATCCGGTGGGCCGCGGTGCTCCTCACGATGCTGTTCGTGCTGACGTCGTGCGTGATCGCCATGGACCTCGTCGGGTGGCAGTGCTACCGGGGTGGCACGAAGTCGTGCGAAGTGCTCCCGGGGGTGCTGGACTTCATGATGCGTCTGGCCCCGAGCCAGCGGATGGCGCTCACCTCGCTGGCACCCCTCGCCGTCGTGGGCATCCTGTGGAGCCTGTCGCGCCAGTCGCTGTCCCGCTACGAGGAGACCAAGGACACCGAGGCCCCCCGGCAGGTCAAGGCGGCCGCGCCGGCCCCCGAGCAGCTGCTCAGGCAGCAGAAGTTCTGGACGGGGTCGGTGCGGACGGGTCGACTGCAACGTCTGCACGTCGCCGCCGGGATCGCGGTCGTGGTGGCCTACTCGGGGTTCCAGGTGGACGACCTGTCCGACCAGCGGTGGGCAGGATGGTCGTGGTGGGCGGCGGCGGCCCTCCTGGTGGTCATCTTCGCGTCACTGTGGGGCAGCCACCCCGCTGACGTCGAGCACCCGGGAGACGGGACCAACCTGTCCCCCGACGGCCTGTGGTGGAAGCTGGACCGGATCGTGCTCGGCGCCGCGCTCCTCCTGGCGGCAGCCGACGTCGGGTGGCTCTTCGGCGATCCGCTCGCGTCGGGCGGGTGGCCGCAGACCCAGGGGTGGTACGGGCAGAGCAGCTGGTTCGTCGGCGTCTTCGTGGCGCTGACCGTGCTCAACACCACGGTCTTCGTAGCCGGACGGATGAGGACCGTCCCGGCCGTCGTGACCATCGTGCTGTTCGCGGCCTCGGCCGTCACCATCGCGATCATGAGCACCGACCCGACCCGGGCCGCGAAGGGCGGGGAGGACGGGCTCACCGAGTTTCGCCACCGGCTCGCGACGTGGCTGGACGAGCGGGGGATGGCCTCGGTCTGGTGGGGGCTCGCGGTGGCCGCGATCTACTTCGTCTACCTCTACCAATGGCACCGACGGCAGGGAAAGCAGCACGCATCCCACGCCTGGAGCGGTGGCGGTGCCGCGGTGCTCCTCGGGGCGTCCGCCTGGGTGGCCCTGCTGTTCACGACGGCCACCGTGACCGCCTCCGCCGAATACCTCAACGGCCCGGAGCAGTCGGTCGCCGACCTGTCCTCGACGTACCCCGCGGTCTCGGGCTACCTCGAGTCGGGGTTCGACCGCACCATCGACGTCGGCGACGACGTCGTCCTGGTGGATGCCGTGGTCAAGGTGCGGCCCGGGTCTGATCCGGTGCTGCTGCAAGGACGGATCCGGAGCAAGGCGCCGACGGTGGAGGGGATCTCGCTGCCGGCCCACCGAGACGCTCTGCCGGACAGCACGCTGCGCTCCGCTGAGCTCACCCTGGACGGCACCGAGGTCGTCCTCATCGACAGCTGTCTCTACTACCCCACTCCCAAACGCGACACACCGACGTTGTGCGTGCCGGAGAGCGACACCTACGCCCCGCGGGTGGTGCTCGACGTGCCCGAGCAGCGGATCATCGTGGAGAGCGAGGCCGGGCAGGTGCGTCTCGATGCCGCCGAGGCCACGCAGGCCACCCTCGTCATCCCCCAGGTGCTGATCTGGACCCCGATCGCCCAGCTGGTCTGGCTGGCGGGCGCGGTCCTGGTGGTGCTGCTGTGCTACCGGCAGCTGCGCCGCCGGCTGCGCACGGCCCTCAGGACCCAGGTCAAGTGGGACGCCCGGGTCCCGCTCGACTCCAAGCGGGCAGTGCTCGGCAAGCGCCTCAACGCGGCGTTCGCCCACCGTGCGGAACGGATCGTCGAGCTCCTCGGTGGCCTCACCGTGGCGGTCGTCCTGGTGCTCCTGGTCCTGACGTCGTCGGGCGAGGCCCCGGCGGCGCTCGTCGAGCGGAGCAACTGGGGCTGGTTGGCGAACATCGCCCGGCCGCTGGCCACCCTGTCGCTGTACGCCGTCCTCGGGCTCAGCGCGGGGCTGGTGATGCTGGGGAGCTATTTCCGTCGCTCCGAGTCGACCCGGAAGGCCGTCGGGGTCATCTGGGACCTCACCACCTTCTGGCCGCGGGCCGTCCACCCCCTGGCTCCACCCTGCTACGCCGAGCGGGTGGTGCCCGAGATCACCACCCGGATCCGGTGGGCGCTTCGGCAGAGCGGCCGCAGCATCGTCGTGGTCTCCGGACACAGCCAGGGCTCGCTCATCGCTGCTGCCACCCTGATCCGGCTGAAGGACGAGGAGCTCGACCGGGTCAGGTTCATCACCTACGGCAGCCAGATCCGAGCGCTCTACGGCCGGGTGTTCCCACGCGCGTTCGGCGAGGACGTCGTCGGCTATCGCAAGACGCCGCGAGCACCCCGGTTCAAGGAGACCTTTCCCGACCTCGCCCGGCACTCGACGCCGGCGCCGGGCAGACCCTCGGTGGGCAGCCTGCGCGACCGGCTCGGCACCGAGCACTGGGTCAACCTGTTCCGCCGCACCGATCCGCTCGGCTACCGGGTCTTCTCCGATGCCGACTCGGTCTGGGACCGGCCCGTTCCGGAGGTGCCGGATGCGGCGGCCGGCGAACCCGGCCCGCCGATCATGACCCACAGCGGCTACCAGCACACCCCCGTCTACCGGCAGGTCGTGGGTGGCTGGCTGGACGAGAAGGTGGTGCCGCCCGTGCCGGGCAGCATCGATGAGTTCCGACCGCTTCCCCTACCCTGACGACGGCCTCACCGACAGCCTGGTGCGGAGGCCGATGTGCCTGCCGGGGCGCAGTCGGGCTCGGTGGCGACCACCCGCACCGCGAAGGCACCCAGCAGGAGCGCTGCCGACAGCGCCACTCCGCACAGCAGCGGACGTGCGGGGGGTACGCCGGACCTGCGCCGCCCTGTGTCGCCGCCGGACCGGTAGGCGTCGATCAGCCGCCGGCGACTGTCCCGACCCGCCTCCGCCAGGTCTCGATGGCGAGACACTCCGCTCAGCCCCGGACACCGTCGAGGAGCCCGCTCCCGACCGTCGCCAGTGGCAGGAGCGCCGCGAGAACCACCCGCTCGACCAGCTCGAGCAGTCGAGCCCTGCCGGGGGTCTCCGCCTGGGCGAGCCCCGAGCCGGCACAGGTGAGCACGCCGCCCGCGACCAGTGAGACCGTCAGCGGTCCACGCCAGGACGGCTGCAGCCAGAGCGCGGCCACGACGAGCGAGAAGAGCCCGACCAGCCCGGCGAGCAGCGCCGCCCGGCGGACAGCCTGACACCGGTGGACACCGGAATGCACCAGCAGCCGCACGCTCAACGCGACCATCAGCGCCGCACAGCCTGGACCCGACCTTGCGGCGAGCGGAGCCAGCAGCAGGGACGCCAGCCCGAGCGCGGAGTAGAGCCGCCCGACGAGGCCGTCGGCCACCCGCAGGCCGGACGCGAGCGTCGCCACCTCGACCTGCTGGTGGGCGGTCTCCGGCGCGTCGGGATCGACCTGGGGCGAGCAGATCGAGCCAGCCCGCAAGGCGACCGCGGGAATCGCGTCGACGCTGAGAGCGGCCGCCACGAGCCCGGACGCCAGCACGGCTGAGGGCGACACGCCCGTCAGGGCCACCGCCAGGCCGCCCAACCCGGCGGCCGTCGCGACCAGGCCAGCGGAAAGCATCGGCGTGTGCGCCGTTCCACTGACCAGGAGAGCCAGCACCGCAGGGACCAGCCCACCGAGCCCGGCTGCTGCCACCTGGCCCGCGGGGTGGGTGCCGACCGGCAGAGCCAGCACCGCGGCGGCCCCACCACAGGCGGCCGATGCCCACCCGGGGAAGGCCGAACCCGGATCGTGGCTCGAGGACCCCGACAGGATCGCCACCGTCAGCAGCAGCACCCCGATCCCGCCGACACCGACCGCGCTCGGCCCGGGCGCAGCGACGAGCGGCAGGCACCCCGCAGCCAGGCTCAGCATGGCGACTCCGCTCACCAGGGACCACCTCGGCGGGAACCGGGCTGGCGCCTGCTCGGCTCCGACGAGCTCGACCGCTTCCACCAGATCGTCGTGGACGACCATCGGTCGCGGAACGGTGCTGGTCAGGTGCAGCACCGCCCCGTCGATGACCCCCTGAGCCTCCAGCCCGGAGCCCGACTGCAGGACCTCGCCAGTCGTCGTCATCAGGATGAGGGCCGTGGCGACCTCGTCCACGCCCACGAGCTCGGCCAGGTCCGGCAGCAGCTCGGCGACGGGGACCGTCCCGGGCACGACGAGGTCGGCTCGACGACGCTCGCCTGTGACGGTCAGACGCAGTGGCGCAGGCACGGACGGTCGGACCCGGGGATCAACGGAACCGGTGGCTGCCGGCCAGGTCAGCCGCGGCGTACGCCTCGTTGGAGACGGCCACCGCGCGACCCAGGTGGAGGAGCAGCAGCCGCATGGCGCTGATGGCGGCGTTCCACTCGGCCTTGGCGGGCAGGTAGGCGTCCTTCGCGGCGCCGCTCCAGCCCACCTGCCGCGCGTTCAACCCGGACTCCAGGTCGCGGAGCGTCACCTCGAGCCGGGAGGCAGCCGTGTCCAGATCGGCAGCAGCGACGTCGAGGCCGCCATGGTTCACCTTGAGATCGATCATGTGCCTGTCCTTTCGGGTCAGCCGAGACGGCTGCTGAACTGAGCCAGGTCGGCGGTGACCTGCTGGTCGGTGGCCGCGAAGCCGCGCTCCGTGGCCCCCAGCGCGGCACCGAAGCCATCGAGGGCTCCCAGCAACCTGCCGACCTGCTGGGTCCACGCCTGATGGACCCTCAGGAATGCGCTGGCAGCCTCGCCCTGCCACTGCCCGCCGATGCCCGCGAGTCGGGCGTCGAGGACGCTGATCTGGCTGCTGAGGTCGGATCGTGCCTGTCGGGTCAGCACGATCGACTGTCCCAACGCGTCACCGGTGTTCTCCATGGTGCGGCTGCTCATCTGGGCTCCCCTCCGCGGCCCGGGCCGCAGGATCTCGTCAACGACGGCGGGTGCTGTCGTCCGACCTGGAGATGCCCGCCCCGATGGCCGCGAAACCTGAATCCCGGATTTCCACAGCCGAGCGGACTGCTGTCCACAGACCTGCGAAACGGACCTGGATGCCCGCAGCTCCTCCTGCCTAGATTGGGCCGCCCGTCATGGGAGGACAGATGCCCAGCACACGTGGTGCCCACGCCGAACCTGGCCGTCCGGCCGAGCCCGTCGCGCGGATCGAGCTGCCCGCCCCGCCGGACCTGGGCGAGACCAGCGAGGGCGCCGGCAACCTGGCCGGCCTCCTGCCGATGCTGGCAGGCCTCGGGTCGGTGGCGCTGCTCGGTGGGATCGGCACGGGCCTCGGCGCGAGGAGCACGATCGCCGCGCTGGCGTTCGTGGTCGCCACCGTCGCGTTCATCGTGCTCCAGGTCGATCGGCAACGCGCCACACGTGCCCGCCGGATCTCACGGCTGCGCAGCGACTACCGACGGCAGCTGGGAGCGGTGCGGACGGCCGTGCGCACCGCTGCCGCGGACCAGCGGGCTGCGCTGCTCTGGCGCCATCCCGAACCGTCTGCGTTGCCTGGTCTGGTGTCAGGTGGGCTCGTCAGCCGACGCCGGGCTCCTGACGATCCGGACTTCCTCCACGTGCGCCTCGGGCTCGGCACCCGGCCTCTGGCCTGCGAGCTCTCACTGCCTCAGGCTCCGTCCGACACCGCCGATCCTGCCTCGATGGCCAGCCTCCGCCGTCTGCGGGCCGTCCACGCCGTCCAACGCGGACTCCCTGTCACCCTCGACCTGCCCAGCCTCCCCCTCGTGCACGTCGACGGACCCTCGGCGCGCGCCCGCTCCTTGGTGCGGGCTCTCATCTGCTCGGCGGCGGCCCTGCACGCGCCCGAGCATCTCCGGGTGGCCGCTCTCGTCACGTCCGACCGCCTCACGCAGTGGAGCTGGCTCAAGTGGCTCCCTCATCACGGCAGTAGCGTCGCGACGGAGGTCGCAGGGCCGGTGCGACTGCTGTCCACCGATCCCGTGGAGCTCCACGTGCTCCTCGAGCGCGAGCGCGGCTCCGGCGCACATCTCCTCGTGATCGAGGACGGAGTCGACCCGACGAGTCGCGCTGGCCGGCTGGGAGACACGGTGCTGCGGTTGGGTCCCCCGGCAGGCGCGCCGCCCGCGTGCGTCACGCTCCGGTTCACCGGGCCCGACGAGGTGAGGGTGCGCGGGGCCGCGAGCGAGACGGGAAGCGAGACTGGGCCGACGGTCGCTGATCGCTGCGAGCACAGCACGGCCGAAGCCCTCGCCCGCCGCCTGGCCGGCCAGGCCTGGCTCGACAGCCACCGCCAGCAGCCAGCCGGACACCTGGTGGTGACGATCGGGTCGGGCACCACGGGGCCGGTCGCCCTCGACCTCAAGGAGTCTGCGGCCGGAGGGGTCGGACCCCACGGCCTGCTGGTCGGCGCCACCGGGTCCGGCAAGTCCGAGCTGCTGCGCACCCTCGTCCTCCGACTGGCGCTCTCCCACTCCGCCCACGCGCTCAACCTGGCGCTCGTCGACTTCAAGGGCGGGGCCACCTTCGCGGGGCTGGCCCCGCTGCCGCACGTGGCGGCGCTGATCACCAACCTGGCCGATGACGAGGCACTGGTCGACCGCATGCAGGACGCCCTGGGAGGCGAGCTGGTCCGTCGCCAGGTCCTCCTGAGCCGGCACGGCCCTCTCACCTCGGCCCGGGACTACGAGGCTGCCAGGCGGGCCGGAGCAGATCTCGAGCCGCTGCCCACGCTTCTCGTGGTGGTCGACGAGTTCTCCGAGCTGCTCACAGCCCGCCCCGACGTCATCGACACCCTCATCGGCATCGGCCGCCTGGGCAGGTCGCTCGGGGTCCACCTGCTGCTCGCCTCCCAACGACTCGAGGAGGGGCGGTTGCGCGGTCTGGAGTCCCATCTCTCCTACCGGATCGCCCTGCGCACGTTCTCCGCAGCCGACTCGAGAGCGGTCATCGCAGGGCCTGAGGCGTTCGATCTCCCGCCCCAACCGGGTTCGGGGCTGCTGCTGACCGATCAGGGCCTGCTGCGCTTCCGGGCGGCGTACGTCTCCGGCCCGGCGCCTCCACAGGCACCGGCCACCACCACAGTGGCGCCCTTCACCACAAGCGCAGTCCCAGCGCCGACCGGCTCGCCCACGGCCACGGCCCCGTCGATCCTGGACGCCGCGGTGTCCAGGATGCGCGGGCCCGGCCCGGCGGCACGCATGTTGTGGCTGCCGCCGCTGGGAGCTCCCACGACGCTCGGGTCGCTGGGGGACCCGATCGAGGAGCGCAGCCCCCTGGTCGTCACGATCGGCGAGGTGGACCGCCCCCGCGACCAGCGTCGCGACGCACTCCGACTCGACCTGACCCTCGCGCATCTCGCGATCGTCGGCGGCCCCCGCAGCGGCAAGAGCACGGCACTCGCGACCACTCTGGCCTCGCTCGCCGGGTCGGCGTCGCCCGAGCAGGCGCAGGTCTACGTGCTCGACCTGGGCGGCGGGATGCTCACACACTTCGCCGGGCTCCCCCACCTGTCAGCGCTGGCCACGCGCGCCGCGCCTGACGTCGTACGACGGGTGGTCGCCGAGATCGACCGCCTGCTCGCTCGCCGCGAGGGCCTGTTCGCCGACGAGCAGATCGACGGCATCGAGGACTACCGGCAGAGACGGGCTCGCGGAGACGACGGGGACGGCTACGGCGACATCTTCGTGCTCGTCGACGGCTGGGGTGCCCTGAGATCGGGGTTCGAGGACCTCGAGACCGACCTGCAGGATTGGGCCACCCGCGGGTCCTCCTTCGGCATGCACCTGGTGGCCACCACGACGCGCTGGTCGGACTTCCGGCCGGCGACCCGAGACCTCTTCGGCCACCGCCTCGAGCTCCGGCTGGGTGACCCGCTCGACTCCGAGATCGACCGGGCCAGGGCAGCCCGGGTGCCCGAGCGGAGCCCCGGTCGCGGGCTGTCCAGCGGCGCCCTGGAGGTGATGGTGGCTCTCCCGCGGCTCGACGGAGATCCGGACCCGCTCACCCTCGGAACCGGCATCGCTGACCTGGTGTCCCGGACGCGAGGCAGGTGGCACGGCCGACAGGCTCCCCTGCTCAAGCTGCTGCCGCTCGACGTCGACCTCGACCACGTACGCCGTCAGCCCCCGCCGGCGGGGGCGGAGCTCCTGCTCGGTCTCGCCGAGCCTGATCTGTCCCCCCTGGCTCTCGACCCCGACGCCGAGCCCCACCTGCTCGTGCTCGGCGACGCCGGATCGGGTCGCACCAACCTGCTGCGGGTGCTCTGCCGAGAGATCACCCGCACTCGCGGACCGGACCGCGCACAGCTGCTGCTGCTCGACCCGCGTCGAGGGCTGCTCGGCGAGGTGCCCCCACAGCAGCTGCTGGCTCACCAGGCAAGCGGCCCAGGAGGCGCGGAGGCCGTCGCCGAGCTCGCGGCGCACCTCACCCAGCGGCTGCCCGGGCCGGAGGTGTGCGCCGACCAGCTCCGTCTCCGCAGCTGGTGGACCGGCGCCGAGGTCTTCGTGGTCGTCGACGACTACGAGCTCCTCGCCCAGCCGCTGTCCCCGTTGACGCCCCTGCTGCCTCTGCTGCCCCATGCCCGCGACGTGGGCCTGCACGTGCTCCTGGCCAGGCGCTGCAGCGGAGTCGGCCGAGCCCTCTACGAGCCCGTGCTGCAGGCGCTGCGAGAGTTGGGTACGCCGGGCATGCTGCTGTCAGGCAGTCCGGAGGAGGGTCCCGTCCTCGGCGGCGTCCGACCGGAGCCTGCACCACCGGGGCGCGGTCGGCTGATCAACCGGGAACAGGCGCCCAGGTCGGTGCAGGTCGCGCACATCACACGGCCGGCGTGAGGAAGTGATCTGGATGTAACCCGTTGTGAACATGTTCTTCAACTGACTCGCTCATGATTGATATCTCAACGACCACACACCATCTGGGGGGTAGTGCATGAAGACCGGGAGCGATGTCGACTTCGACCGCAAGCTGGAGCAGATCCACGCCGCACGCGAGCGGCAGGAGGCCAAGCACGCCAAGGGCCTGCTGACCCTGCTCAACGGTCGTGACGACCTGCGTGGCGTTCACGCGCTGGCCGACATGGTCGGCGAGCGCGTGCTGTGGTGCGCCTGACCAGCGTTCAGCGACGTCCCGACTTGAACATCCCCCGCGCGATCTCGCGGGCGGCGGTGCGCATGAAGTCCTTGAAGGCGCCTGAGTTGACCACGTCGGACACCACACCACCGTCCTGCTTGCGAGACGCGGTGGACTTTGTGGACTTGGCGGCAGCGGCCTCCTCCTTGGCGTCGGCCTCCGCGCGGGCCGCCGCCTCCGCCTCCGCCTTCGCCTTGGCGGCACCCGCCTCCAGCTTGGCGGCCAGCATCTCGCGCGCCGACTCGCGGTCCACCGCGGCGGCGTACGTCGCGTAGCGCGGGCTGGCCTTGACGGCGGCGTCCATGGCGGTCGGCTCCGCGGGCCCCATGAGCGACTCGGGGGCCCGCAAGCGGGTCCACGCCACCGGCGTGGGCGCACCGCGCTCGTTCATCACCGTGACGATGGCCTCCCCGATGCCGAGCGAGAGGATCACCTTGCCGAGATCGTCGTAGGACGAGGTCGGATAGGTGTTCACCGTCTGCTTGAGCGCCTTGGCGTCGTTGGGAGTGGCGGCGCGCAGCTGGTGCTGCACCCTCGAGCCCAGCTGGGCCAGCACGTTGTCGGGCACGTCGGTCGGCGACTGCGTCACGAAGAACACACCGACGCCCTTGGACCGGATCAGTCGTACCGTCTGGGCGATCTGGTCCAGGAACGCCTTGGAGGCGTCGTTGAACAGCAGGTGTGCCTCGTCGAAGAAGAAGACGAGCTTGGGCTTCTCGACGTCACCGACCTCGGGAAGGTCATGGAACAGGTCCGCGAGCAGCCACATCAGGAACGTCGAGAAGACGGCCGGCCGATCGACGAGGTTGGGCAGCTCGACGAGGCTGATGAGCCCCTTGCCGTCGGGCGACACCTGGAGGAACTCGCTGGACTGGAACTCCGGCTCGCCGAAGAACGCATCCGCCCCCTGGTCCTGGCACGAGATGAGCTCGCGCAGCAGGACGCCGGCGGTGGCGGCGGAGAGCCCGCCCAGCTCCTTGAGGTCCGGCTTTCCCTCGTCGGAGTTGAGGTGGGCGATCACCGCGCGGAGGTCGGCGAGGTCGAGCAGGGGTAGCCCAGCCTTGTCGGCGTAGTGGAACACCAGTCCGAGGCTCGACTCCTGCGTGTCGTTGAGTCCGAGCACCTTGCTCAGCAGCATCGGCCCGAACGAGCTCATCGTGACCCGCAGCGGGATGCCGGTGCCCTGACCGCCCAAGGCGTAGAACTCGGTCGGGAACCCCTTCGCCTCCCACTGCTGGCCGACGCTGGCGGCACGGGCGGTGATCTTGTCGCTGTGGGCACCCGCAACGCTGATGCCGGAGAGGTCGCCCTTGATGTCGGCGGCGAACACCGGCACCCCGTTGCTGCTGAGCTGCTCGGCCAGCAGCTGCAACGTCTTGGTCTTGCCGGTGCCGGTCGCGCCGGCCACCAGCCCATGGCGGTTGAGCATGCTCAGCGGGATCCTGATGTGGACGTCGGACAGCTCGTCCGCGCCGAGCATCAGTCCGCCGAGCTCCAGTGCCGGCCCCTCGAACTCGTAGCCCGGGGCAACGGCGGCAGCGATCGGGTCGACCTCGGCGGCTGGCGCATCGGCGGGCGCATCGTTTGGCGCCTCGGCTGGCGCATCGGGCGGGGCGGCTGCTGCGGGCGGCGGGTCGGCCGGCGTCTCGGTCATGGCGTTCACCCTAACCACGGCAGCCGACGCCGAGAAGGAGCCTGGTCGCCGAGGTGCTACTCGCTGGCCACCAGCACAGCACCCAGGCCGATCATCATCGCGCCGCCGGCGGCACCCAGGTTGTCGAGGCGTGCCGGCTTGCGCGCGAACCAGTCGCGGGCCCGGCTCGCGGCCATCGCCCAGCACCCGTCCGACAGGATCGCCATCACGCCGAAGACGAGCCCGAGGGCCGCGATCTGCAGCCCGCTGTGACCGGCTGCCTCGTTGGTGAACTGGGGCAGGAACGCGACGAAGAACACGATCGTCTTCGGATTGGTGACCCCCACGATCATGCCGGTCCGCAGCGCGCGACCCCGGGCCTCCGGGAGTCGCTGCGCGTTCTCCAGCGCCAGTCGGGCATCCGTGCGATGGCGGATCGCAGAGATGCCCAGCCACACGACGTACACGGCCCCGCACACCTTCAAGACGGTGTACGCCGTGGCGCTCGCCGCCACGACGGCGCCCAGCCCGACCGCCACTGCGAGCACCTGCGCCGTGACGCCGAGCCCGTTGCCGACGACCGAGAGGAGGGCGTCGCGTCGGCCGACGGTGAGGGCGCGACCGATCGTGAACAGGAGGCTCGGACCCGGCACCTGGATGAACAGGATCGAGGCGACCAGGAAGGCGAGCCACTGGCTGGACGTGGGCATGGCCCCATTCTGGGTGATGGGACCCGCAGTGGTCACCTCGATATAGTCACCGAGTGATCTTCAAACGCGTCGGGACCGAGCGGCCCTACCCCGCTCACGGTCTCGACGCTCGCGGGTGGGCCGAGGTGCCACCGACGCAGGTCCGTCTCGACGACCTCGTCACCACCAAGGCCACCCTGCAGCTCGATGCCCTGCTCGACGACGACTCCACGTTCTACGGCGACCTGTTCGCCCACGTGGTGCGCTGGCAGGGCGACCTCTACCTCGAGGATGGTCTGCACCGCGCCCTGCGAGCAGCCCTGCAGCAACGCAACGTGCTGCACGCCCGCGTCTTCCGCGCGGACTCCTGATGGAGATCGGGCCGAAGCTGCGCACCATCACCACGCTCGTGGTGCTGTCGATCCTGTTGCTGCTCGGCCTGGTCTGGGGCTGGACCAGCCTGACCGAGCCCCTGCCGGACCTGTCCGGCGACGAGCCGACCCCGACCGCCGCATGTAGCGTCCGGACGCTGGAGAAGGGCAGTCGGCTCAGCGTCGGACAGGTCACCGTCAGCGTGTTCAACGCGGGTGTGACCGACGGCCTGGCCACCCGCACGATCGAGCAGTTCTCCAAACGCGGCTTCACCGCCGCGGAGAAGGGCAACGCCCCGGGCACGGCGAACGTCGAGCGGGTCCAGGTCTGGGCCGACGACCGGGCCAACCCGGCGGTCCAGCTCGTCCTGCGTCACCTCGGCCCCGGCGTGAAGGTGTCGCCCCCGAGGGGAGAGCCGCTGGGCGAGGGGGTCGTCGTCGTGGTGGGAGACGACTTCGACAAGGTCCAGGTGGGCCCCAAGGCCATCCAGGTCCGCAAGGCGGCCGAGGTCTGCATCGCCGCCAAGCCCTCGTCGAACTCCTAGTCGAGCGGAGCCTCCGGCCCCAGCCACTGGGCCAGCCGGCCTCCGATGGACACCTGACGGAGCCGTCGTTCGGTCGCCTCGCGGACCCTGCGAGGCGTGACGATCAGCAGCTCGTCGCCGTGACGCAGCACGGTCCGGCGCTCCGGCACGAGGGTCTCGTCGTTGCGGATGACCATGGAGACCGACGCCCCGGTGGGCAGCCGCAGCTCGCCGACCTCGACCCCGTGCAGGAGTGACTTGGGGCTGATGGTGACCTGCAGCAGATCGGCCGCGACCCGGTCGAGCGGGGCCGCTTCGACATCGAGGTCGCGTGCCTCCGACGGCTGGGCGACTCCCAGCAGCCGGGCGGCCCATGGCAGCGTCGGCCCGGTGAGCATCGTGAAGATCACGACCATCACGAACACGATGTCGAAGAGCTGCTCGGAACCGTCCACCCCTGCGGCGAGGGGGATGGTGGTCAGGACGATGGGTACGGCGCCGCGCAGCCCTGCCCAGGACATGAACGCGGTGTCCGGCCAGCTCATCGGCTTGACCACGGAGCTGGCCAGCACGGAGAGCGGGCGGGCGACCAGGGTCAGCACGAGGCCTGCGGCCAGGGCCAGCCCGACCGTGTGCAGCGTGATCCGGCTCGGGAACAGCAGCAGGCCGAGCATCACGAACAGGCCGATCTGCGCCAGCCACGCCACCCCCTCCGAGAACGACCGGGTCGCCGTCCGGTGCGGCAGGTCCGAGTTGCCGAGCACCAGCGCCGCGACGTACACAGCGGCGAAGCCGGAGGCGTGCACAGCGGCCCCGACGGCGTACGCCATGAAGGTGAGCACCAGCACGGCGAGGGGGTAGAGCCCGGAGGACGGCAGCGCGGCGCGGCGCATCACCCAGGCACCGCCGAACCCGACCGCGAGTCCGATCACGAGACCCGCGAGCAGCTCGAAGGCGATCACGACCGCCATGTAGCCCACCCCGTGCTCGACCGCGGCGCCGCTGGAGACGAGCGTCACCAGGACGACGGTCGGCGCGTCGTTGAGTCCCGACTCGGCCTCGAGCGCCCCGGTCAGCCTGCGCGGAAGGGGCACGACGCGCAGCACCGAGAACACCGCGGCGGCATCCGTCGAGGACGTGACCGCCCCCAGCAGCACCGCCAGCTCCCACGGGAGACCGAGCAGAAAGTGCCCCGCGAGCGCCATCACGGCCACCGAGACCGCCACCCCGATGGTGGCCAGGGAGAGGCCCATCCGCATCACCGGCCTGATCTCGCGCCAGTTGGTGGTGAGACCACCCTCGGCCAGGATGATGATCAGCGCTGCGAAGCCCAAGGCATGTGCGAGCTCGACATCACCGAACTCGACTCCCAGACCCGACTCGCCCAGGGCGACGCCCATCAGGAGGTAGATCAGCAGGCTCGGCAGACCCGCTCGTGAGGAGAGCCGCACCGCCAGGATCGCCAGGATCGTGACGACGGAGCCCACCAGCAGGAAGGAGTCGAGCTGGTGTGCGTCGAACGTCAAGGTCGTCCTCTCCGAGGGCGGCTGCCGGGGCCTGAGTCTATCGGTTCTGCACAGGTCGGCCGGCCGGTCGTTTCACCGCGGGACGAGTGGGCAGCCTCCAGTGGTCGAGAGGGAGGACCACATGTACGGCGACACCACGAGGATCCGCGCGCGGGCCGATCAGCTGCGACGACAGGCGACCGAGATCCGCGACACCGCCGTCGTGCTGCAACGCCGCAGCGACCAGCTGGAGTGGAGTGGCCGGAGTGCCGACGCGATGCGCTCCCTGGCTCGTGGGCGCCTCGCACAGCTCGCCCACGCGGCGCAGTTGCACGACACGGCCGCCGATGCGCTCGAGCGCCATGCGGCCGCGGTCGACCGGCTCAAGGAGCTCATCACCAGCGTCGAGCACCGGGCCCGGCAGCTCGTGGTGGACCGCCTGGTCGACCACTTCGTCCCCCCATTGCCCGGCAGCCTCGACTGGCTCAAGGTCGACCTGCCCGGGCTCGGTCGCTGAGATGGGGGCCGATGACACGGCGCAGATCGAGACGGTCTCGGGCGGCAGCAACGACCCCGCCGTACGCCAGGCGACGGAGCTGAGCGCCGACTACGCCGAGGCACGCTCGCTGGCCGACCTCTACGACCGCTCTGGCGACTCGATGCGCGCGTGGGCGGCAACTGGTGCCGACGTCCTCGCCGACGTCGACCTCCTCGCGTCCTCGGTGCTGTCTCCGGCCACGTTCGCAGCGGCGGAGGTGGCGGTCCTCGCGGCGACCACCGGCCCTGACGGCATCCTGACGGAGTCGGTCGGCTGGGAGGCCGATGCCCTGGCGATCCGTGGGGTCGTCGCGATGTTCCAGGAGCGCGACACCCTCGCTGAGCAGAGCGTCGACCTGCTCGACTACGCGCTCGGCCGACTGGTCGGCACGACGCTCCCGGTGGTGGCGCTGGCCGCCGCTCCGTTCCTCGCGCTGCCACAGACCAGGGGCGTGTCGCAGCGGCTCGGCCGCGACTCCCTGGCGTGGCTGGAGACCCACCCTGGCGCCACCCGTCACCTGCTCAACGGCACCGGCGGGATGCTCGACGGTCTGGGCCGAGGCGGTCTGCTCGCCCACCCCACTCCTCAGGATGCCGCCACCACCCTCGCTCCCCTGCTCGGCTGCGAGGGCCCGGCCCGCATCAGCCCCCACGAGGCTCCCCGTCAGGTGGTCCCGAGGACCGTCGCCGACCTGGTCTCCAACCTCAGCCTCGTCAACGGCAGCGCCGAGGCGCCGCAGCCTGACGGGGCGATCACCGTGCAGCGGCTCACCGCCCCCGCCGGTGGGGCTCGGTGGATCCTCTATGCCCCGGGCACCGACGATCGCCACCCCTTCCACGGCGGCGATGCCGTCCGCGACCTCGGCTCGATCGCCGCCAACGCCGCGGGCCTGCCCTCGACGTACGGCGACGGCCTCTACCAGGCCCTCCGAACGGCTGGGGTCGGCCGCGACGAGCCGGTCCTCATCGTGGGCCATTCGCTGGGTGGGATGCTGGCGATCAACCAGCTCCACCGGCACCCTGACTACGCCATCACCAACGTGGTCACCCTGGGCTCACCGATCGCCGGGCAGGACATCCCCTCCGGCGTCCGGGTGCTCTCCCTCGAGAACCGTGGCGACCTCGTGCCGCTCGCCCTGGGAGAGCGCAACGAGCCCACGGCGCAGCATGTGACCGTCGAGTTCAGCGATGCGTCGACCGACGTCGAACACGGCCTGGGCCACTATCACTCCGGTGCCGAGGCGGTGGACCGGTCCGACGACCCGGCCATCGTCGAGCAACGGGCGGCGCTCGGGGGGTTCCTCACCGGTGCCGGCGCCTCGTCCCAGGGTTTCGTGATCACCCGATGAACCTCTCAGACCAGGTCGTGGACGAACTCCCCGAGCTGCACCAGATTGCGACACTCGACCATCGAGACGAGCTCGCCATACTGCCGTGCGGCGGAGTCGCCCGAGCCCCAGTGCCGGGCGTGTTCGGGGTTCAGCCACCACGCGTGGCGGGCCGCGTCGGTCATCAGGCTCAGCTCACCGAGCGCCAGGTCGCTGTAGTTGGAGCGAGCGTCGCCGAGGACGAGCAGCGTCGACTTCGGACCCAGCGCGTCGGGGTGGGTCGCGTTGAACGCCGTGAAGGCCCGGCCATAGTCGGTCCGCCCCCAGAGCGCGGCCTGCCGGGCGCTCGCGGCAAGCCGGGTCATCACCTCGGCCGGGTCGGCGCCCGGCACGAACTGGTCGGTCACCTCATGGATCGTGTCGACGAACGTGAAGGCCCGCACCTTGGTGAACTGCTCGCGCAGCGCGAAGACCAGCAGCAGCGTGAACTGGGCGAAGTTCGCGACAGAGCCGCTGACGTCGCAGAGCACGACGAGCTCGGAGCGGTGCGGCCGGCGCGACTTGAGCACGGTGGTGACGGGCACTCCCCCGGTCGACATCGAGGCACGCAGGGTCCGTCGGAAGTCCAGCGACCGTCCGCGGCTGGCGTGGCTCTCCTTGGTCAGGCGCGTGGCCAGCCGACGCGCGAGCGGCTGGATCTGTCGACGCATCTGCGCCAGATCCTCCTGGCGCAACGACGTGAAGTCGAGCGTGTCGATGCTCGGACGCAGGGTCGTGCGTGCCACGTGCTCCGCGCCCTTCTCCGCCGCGATCCGGCGGCGGGCATCGGCTTCGGCCAACAGCCGGAAACCGCGCACCCGGAGGGCCGCCGCGGCCCGGGAGTGCTGGTCCAGGGGGTCCGCCTGCATCGCGGCCATCACGCGTTCGACCAGCTCGTCGGGGTCGACGCGGCGCATGGCCTGGTAGGACGACCAGCCGGAGAGCCCCGGTCCACGTCCCGGCATGGCTCCGAAGCGACCGACGGCCTCGCTGGCCAGCAGCTGCGCAGCCTGGGCATCGCCGCCGGCCAGCACGGCGACGAGGCGCCCACGAAGGTCCTCGAGCGCTGCCGCGCTGTCTCGCGGGCCGTCCTGGTCGTCCTGGTCGCCCCCCAGCTCCTCACCCTGGACCCCGTCTCCCAGCAGCGCCGGGTAGAAGAGGTCGAAGATGTCGTCGAAGCCGGCACGGTGCTGCTGTCGCTTGACCAGCGTCGCGGCATACGCAGCCCGCATCACCTCCCGGTCGGACCACCCGACCGACGTCAGCGCCAGCGCGGCGTCGAGATCCTCGGCGAGGCTGACCGGCAACCCGGCGGTTCTCAGCGCCTCGACGAAGGCGATCTGGCGTTCGAGCAGGGCCACGGCTCAGCCCGCCCAGCCCGGCAGCCGCCCCCGCAGCCGCCGCAGCTCCTGCAGTGCCTTGGTCTGGTCGGAGGCGTGCTTGAGCACGGCGCCGAGCGTCTCGGTGACCGCAGCCAGGTCGAGGGTCTCGATCTGGAGCGCCACCAGGGTGCGTGCCCAGTCGATGGTCTCGGCGATGGACGGCGCCTTCTTGAGCTCCATGTCTCTGAGCTCGGCGATGACCTCCACCACCTGTCCGGCCAGCCCTGCCTCGAGTCCAGGCAGGTGCGAGAGCAGGATCTCCCGCTCACGCTGGGCATCGGGATAGTCGATGTGCAGATAGAGGCACCGTCGTTTGACCGCCTCCGACAGCTCCCTGGTGGCGTTGGACGTGAGCACGACGAAGGGACGGCGTACGGCGGCGAGCGTGCCGAGCTCGGGGATGGTCACCTGGAAGTCGCTGAGCACCTCCAGGAGCAACCCCTCGACCTCGACATCGGTCTTGTCGACCTCGTCGATCAGCAGGACCGTCGCGCCCGGTCGCCGGATCGCGGTCAGCAGCGGCCGGGTGAGCAGGAACTCGTCGGTGAAGATGTCGTCGTGGGTGTCGCTCCAAGGCCGATCGGTTCCGGACGACTGGATCCTGAGCAGCTGCTTGCGATAGTTCCACTCATAGAGCGCTCGCGCCTCGTCCAACCCCTCGTAGCACTGCAGCCGCACCAGCTCGGCTCCGGCTGCGGCTGCCACCGCCTTCGCGAGCTGGGTCTTGCCGACTCCGGCAGGGCCTTCGATGAGCATCGGCTTCTCGAGCTCGCCGGCGAGGAAGGCGGTGATGCTCGTCGCCGGATCCGGCAGGTAGCCCTGATCGCGCAGGCGGGCGTCGACGTCGGCGGGGGAAGCGAACCAGGCCATCGGCAGAGCATAGGCGGGTCCTCGCGGCGCCCCGAGAACCGGTCATCTCGGCCCGGATCGGGCTCGACGCGCAGCCGTCCTTCTGACAGGTTCGTACCAGGGGGATCGGCACCGTAAAGTTTCCCTTGTTCACCAGACAGATACCCAAGTCCACACCACGATGTCCGTACACCGGCAGGGGGACCGGCCAAACCCCACCACGTTCAGCCGTCGCCGGGAAGCAGTCGCCGCAAGGCGAACCGGAGAGCGCCCAGACCATCCCCGGTCCCCGCACTCTGGCAATCCCACCTGCTTCCCGGCGCCGGTGTCTGCTCGCCGCAGACCAGGTGGCAGGCTGATCCGGTGCAGCTGCTCCTCATCCGCCATGCCCAGACCCACGCCAACGTCACGCGGGCGCTCGACACCGCGCATCCCGGGGCCGACCTGACGGACCTCGGCACCGCACAGGTCCAGGCGCTGACCGACCAGCTCGCCCACGAGCGCATCGACGCGGTGTTCGCGTCGCCTCGGTTGCGCGCACGGCGTACTGCCGAAGGGCTCGCGCTGCCACGAGGCCTCGCCCTGGAGCTGCGCGACGGCTTGGTCGAGATCAGCGCCGGCGACCACGAGATGTCCGAGGAGACCGAGCATGCGACGGCGTACGTCGAGTCGGTGTTGGCCTGGGCGGCCGGGGACCTCAGCAGCACCCTGCCCGGAGGTGAGAGCGGAGCCCACGCCCTCGGACGTTTCGATGCGGTCGTCGACGAGGTGTTGGCCACCGGCCACGACACCGTCGCGGTGGTCAGCCACGGAGCGATGCTGCGCACCTGGTGCGGGGCTCGGGTGGGCAACGTCCCGCACGACCTGGTCCGCGATCACCCCTTGCCGAACACGGGGCTGATCCGGTTGCGGCGTGACGGTGACGCGTGGGCAGCGGCCGCCTGGGACGGCCAGCCGATCACCTCCCACTGACGGAATCCTTGGTCAATCCACGTTTGTGCGACGGGTTCCGTCGACAACTCAAAAGTTTTTTTCAATTTCGACGAGTTTCCGCGTCATGACTTCCGAGGTCGCCCGTTTCATCGGTGTCAGGCCGCCCTACCGGGGGGTATGGGCGCTGACCACATGGGGCCACCGTGGTGGACGCTCTGGAGTGGGATCCAGAAGCGTCCACCAGGTCGGGGCCCTTTTTCCATGCCCACCTGCATGCGCGCTGACGTGACGAACTCCCGGATCCGCGTCGCAGATCCGGGAGCTCTCGATGTCGTTGGAGACATCACGTGGCGGTGGCGGAGGGATTTGAACCCTCGGTCGGCTTGCACCGACAAACGCTTTCGAGGCGTTCTCCTTAGGCCGCTCGGACACGCCACCGCGGAGAAGGTTACTAGAGCCACGCCGGGGGCAGAAATCAGCCGGTCTGCCGTGCCGATCGGCCGGATGCAACGTGGATGCAACGTCGCACGACGCAGTCTGCCAAGACTGCCTGCTGCCGACTTCCTTGGTGTGGTGATGTGTGACCGTGTTCACTGAACCTATGACCCACGATGCGATGCGCGCGGAGGTGGCGGACTCCTGGCACCGGTCTGCAGCCGCCGGGGTGCTCGCGGACAAGGTCGAGGCGCCGATCACGCTGCCCGACGACGACCTGCACGACTACCGGCAGGAACACCCACTCTCGCGCGTCTTCCCGCTGCTCGACGACGTCCTCGGTCAAGCCGCGCGCGACTGCGATGCCGTGATGGCCGTCTCGGACGCTGCCGGTCAGCTGTTGTGGGTCTGCGGTACGCCGGCGACGCTGCGGCGAGCCGAGTCGATCGGCTTCGTCGAGGGGAGCAACTGGGACGAACGACTTGCCGGCACCAACGCCCCCGGCCTCGCCCTGCGCCTGGATCAGCCGGTCAACGTGATCCGGTCCGAGCACTTCCGCCAGTCGGTGCAGCAGTGGTCATGTGCTGCCACCCCGATCCACGACCCGGGCTCCTCGAGCCTGCTCGGCGTACTCGACATCACCGGCGGCGACCAGATCGTCGTCCCCCAGACCATGGCCATGGTGCGCGCCGCAGCCCGGATGGCCGAGGCCGAGCTGGCTCGCGACCGGCTGACCGTGGGCCTTCGCGAGCAGCGCCACGAGGGCTTCCACGTGGTGATGGAGTCCCTGGGTCGCTCGGAGGCGCTGCTGGGCGTCGACGACGGCCGCGGACATCGCGCCAACCTGCGCCTCTCGCCACGCCACAGCGAGATCCTGCTACTGCTGGCCTCAGCGCCGCGCGGCCTGTCCGGCGACGAGCTCGCCGTCCTTCTCTACGAGGACGACAGCCCGTCGTCGACGTTGCGGGCCGAGTTCAACCGGCTGCGCCACCTGCTCGGGGACGAGCTCCTCGCCTCCCGTCCCTACCGCCTCGCCGCGGGCGTCACCGCCGACTGGCTGGCGGTCGAGGCACATCTGGCAGCCGGCGACCTCCGGGCGGCGATGAGGGCCTACTCCGGCCCGGTCCTCCCCCGCTCCACCGCGCCAGGCGTCGTCCGGCTGCGCGAGAATCTCGAGAACTCCCTGCGCCGGGCGCTGCTCCGCAGCGGTGAGGCCGACCTGATGTCCACCTGGACGCGCTCCGCGTGGGGCACCGACGACTACGAGATGTGGTCGGCCCAGCGCGACGCCGTCGGCACCTCCTCGCCCATGCTGGCGCTGATCGACGGGCAGATCGCTCGTCTGGACCGCGAGCTCCTGTAGCGCCGCTGCAGGGATTCCTGCAACGTCCCCGCAACGTCGGCGTTCCTACCTTGTGACTGCAGTCACATCAATCTCAAGGGAGTCCGCATGTCTGTCTTTCCGCAACCCGGCACCTCCGACTCGAGCATCGAGGTCAAGAGCCGCTACGGGCACTACATCGGGGGCCAGTGGGTCGACCCGATCAAGGGTGCCTACTTCGAGAACATCTCCCCGGTCAACGGCAAGCCGTTCACCGAGATCGCCCGCGGCACGTCCGAGGACATCGAAGCCGCACTGGACGCTGCCGAGGCCGCCGCCGGACCGTGGGGGCGTACGTCGACCACGGAACGCTCCAACATCCTGCTCAAGATCGCGGACGTCATGGAGGCCAATCTCGAGGATCTGGCCGTCGTCGAGACCTGGGACAACGGCAAGGCCGTGCGCGAGACCATCAACGCCGACATGCCCTTGGCGATCGACCACTTCCGCTACTTCGCCGGCGCCCTGCGTGCCCAGGAGGGCGGCATCAGCGAGATCGACGAGAACACGATCGCCTACCACTTCCACGAGCCGCTCGGCGTGGTCGGCCAGATCATCCCCTGGAACTTCCCGATCCTGATGGCGGTGTGGAAGCTGGCTCCGGCGCTCGCGGCCGGCAACGCCGTCGTACTCAAGCCTGCGGAGCAGACCCCCTGGTCGATCCTCAAGCTCATGGAGCTGATCGGCGACCTGTTGCCGGCCGGCGTCCTCAACGTCGTCAACGGCTTCGGCGTCGAGGCCGGCAAGCCCCTGGCCTCCAGCAGCCGGATCCGCAAGATCGCCTTCACGGGCGAGACCACCACCGGCCGCCTGATCATGCAGTACGCCAGCGAGAACATCATCCCGGTGACCCTCGAGCTGGGTGGCAAGAGCCCGAACATCTTCTTCGACGACGTGGCCGCGGAACGGGATGCGTTCTACGACAAGGCCCTCGAGGGCTTCACGATGTTCGCGCTCAACCAGGGCGAGGTGTGCACCTGTCCGTCGCGCGCACTGGTGCAGCGCTCGATGTACAGCGACTTCGTGCCGGACGCCATCGCACGGGTCGAGGCGATCACCCAGGGCAACCCGCTCGACAGCACCACGATGATGGGTGCGCAGGCCTCGAACGACCAGCTCGAGAAGATCCTGTCCTACCTCGACATCGGCAAGCAGGAGGGCGCCAAGGTGCTCACCGGCGGTGAGCGCAACCTGCTCGAGGGTGACCTGGCCGAGGGTTACTACGTGCAGCCGACCGTGTTCGAGGGCGACAACTCGATGCGTATCTTCCAGGAGGAGATCTTCGGCCCGGTGGTGTCGCTCACCTCGTTCGACGACGAGGCTGACGCCCTCAAGATCGCCAACGACACCCTCTACGGTCTCGGCGCAGGCCTGTGGACCCGCGACGGTAGCCGTGCGTTCCGGGCCGGGAAGGCGATCCAGGCGGGTCGGGTGTGGACCAACTGCTACCACGCCTATCCGGCCCACGCGGCGTTCGGCGGTTACAAGCAGTCCGGCATCGGCCGTGAGAACCACAAGATGATGCTCGACCACTACCAGCAGACCAAGAACCTCCTGGTCTCCTACTCGCCGGACAAGCTGGGCTTCTTCTGATGAACGAGGCGGGCTCGACCGGCGGGTACGTCGAGCGCGTTGCGGTCTCCGGTGAGGCGGCGGAGCTCATCCGCCGCCTCACCGGCCTCCACGGACCGGTGATGTTCCACCAGTCCGGTGGCTGCTGCGACGGTTCCTCGCCGATGTGCTACCCGGACGGGGAGTTCCGGATCGGCGGGTCCGACCTGCACCTGGGCGATCTCGACGTCGGCCTCGAGCGCCGGGTGCCGGTCTACATGTCGAAGTCCCAGTTCGAATACTGGAAGCACACCCACGTGACGATCGACGTGGTCAAGGGACGCGGGGCAGGCTTCTCCCTGGAGGCTCCTGAGGGGGTCCGGTTCCTGATCCGATCGCGGTTGTTCTCCGACGAGGAGACGGTCGCAGCGAACGGCTAGCCCAGATCTGTGTCACGATCACCGTCGTACACGGACGAAAGGGACATTTCGTGGGCGCCGTACTGGCTGAGATCCTTCCGCTCGCTGTGGCCATCGCCACCTCCCCGTTCCCTGTCATCCCGGCGATCCTGCTGCTCTTCACCGACCGGCCGAAGGCAGCGAGTACGGCGTTCCTCGCCGGCTGGACCGGCGGCATCCTGGCCGGCACGCTGGTCTTCACCACCCTCGCCACAGTGCTGGAGCAGGGCGAGACTCCCCTGTGGGCCACCTGGCTGCGGATCGTGATGGGACTGCTGCTGGTGGGTCTCGGGGTGAGGAAGTGGGCCGGGCGCGGCAAGGAGGCTGACCCTCCGGGCTGGATGCGCTCACTCGAGACCGCCCACCCGCGCAAGGCGTTGTCGATCGGCCTGCTGCTCTCGGTCGCGAATCCGAAGGTGCTGCTGCTGTCAGCAGCCGCCGGACTGTACGTCGGGGCCGTCGACCTCACCGCCGCGGAGTTCGCCGGCGTGGTGGCAGTCTTCACGCTGGTGGCCGCGCTCAGTGTCGCAGTACCCGTGGGGCTCTTCCTCGTCCTCGGCGAGCGCATGCTCCCGCCGCTCTCCCGCGCCAAGGACTGGCTGATCGCCCACAACGCAGCCGTGATGGCGGTCGTGGTCGTGGTGATCGGCGCGGCACTCGTCGCGAAGGGCCTGGGCGAGCTCTGACCATCGCCCCATGAATCCCGGTTAGCCCAGCGGGCGGGGGGCGATCCGCTGCAGCTGGGTGACGTGAGCGGGCTCGAGCTCGTCGAGGGTGGCGACGCCGAGCAGCTTCATGGTGCGCTCGATCTGGCCGCGCAGGATGTCGATGGTGCGGTCGACGCCGTCGCGTCCGCCGGCCATCAGCCCGTAGAGGTAGGCGCGACCGATCAGCGTGAAGTGGGCCCCGTGGGCGACGGCAGCGACGATGTCCTGCCCGGACATGATGCCGGTGTCCAGGTGCACCTCCAGCTCGGAGCCCACTGCGGCGACGACCTGCGGGAGCAGGTGGAACGGCACCGGGGCACGGTCGAGCTGGCGGCCGCCGTGGTTGGACAGGATGATCGCGTCGACACCGACCTCGGCGAGCTTGCGCGCGTCCGCCACGGTCTGCACGCCCTTGACCGCGACCTTGCCCGGCCACTGGTCCCGGATCCACGCCAGGTCCTCGTAGGTCACCGTCGGGTCGAACATGGTGTCCAGCAGGTCGGCCACCGTCCCCGACCAGGAGTCCAACGAGGCGAAGGCAAGGGGCTCGGTGGTCAGGAAGTTGATCCACCACGCCGGTCGCGGGATCGCGTTGGCGACGGTCCGCGCCGAGAGGGTGGGCGGGATCGTCATCCCGTTGCGTACGTCGCGCAGCCGCGCGCCGGCCACCGGCACGTCCACGGTCACCACCAGGGTGTCGTAGCCGGCCGCTGCCGCCCGGTCGACCAGCGCCATCGACCGGTCGCGGTCCTTCCACATGTAGAGCTGGAACCAGTTGCGGCCCCCCTGACTCACAGGATTGGCCGCCGCGACCTCCTCGATCGAGGTCGTGCCCATCGTCGAGAGGGTGAAGGGGATACCGGCCGCGCCGGCCGCCGAGGCACCGGCGATCTCGCCCTCGGCCTGCATCATCCGGGTGAAGCCGGTCGGTGCGATCCCGAACGGCAGCGCCACCCGCTTGCCCAGCACCTCGCGCGAGGTGTCCACCGAGGAGACGTCACGCAGGATCGCCGGGTTGAACTCGACGTCGCCGAACGCCTCCCGGGCCCGGGCCAGCGAGACCTCGCCGTCGGCCGCACCGTCGGTGTAGTCGAAGGCCGGCTTCGGAGTACGCCGCTTCGCGATCCGCCGCAGGTCCTCGATGGTCAGCGCCGAGGCCAGCCGACGCTCCTTCGGCGACAGGGTCGGCTTCTTGAACTTCAGCAGGGGGGCCAGGTCGTGACGCTTGGGCAGCTGACGCTTCATCAGGTGACTCTCTCACTGGTGGTGGGGTTGGTCCCAGGGGCCGCGAGGCGGTCGGCGGCCGCCGCCCAGTCGAGACCCGGTCGTGGTGCGTAGACGACGATCTCGTGGGTGTCCCGGATCAGGGACCGCATGCTGGCCAGGTCCGGCAGCGCAGCGCCGAGCGCCCGCGCCTGGACGAGCACGTTGCCGAGGGCCGAGGCCTCGACCGGGCCGGCGTACACCGGCACCTCGCAGGCGTCCGCGGTGAGCTGGTTGAGCATCAGGTTGTTGGCACCCCCTCCGACGACGTGCACGACCTCGACGTCGACTCCGGCCAGGGCGGCTGCTCGGCGCACCTGGAGCCGGTAGGCGAGCGCCAGGCTGTCCAGGATGCAGCGGACGACCTCGGCCGGCGTCCGGGGTTCCGGCTCGCCGGCCTCCCGGGCGAGCGCCCGCAGCCTGGCCGGCATGCTGTCGTGGGGACCGGTCCCGGGTGGCAGCAACCGGGCGTCGTTGATGTCGATGACCGTGCGCAACGCCGGCACGGACGCAGCCGCGGTCAGCAGCGACGGCAGATCCGAGTCCGGCACGCCCTCGCGCCCCCAGGCCCACACCGACTGCGAGAGCACCCACAGTCCCATCACGTTCTTGAGGAACCGGATGGTGCCGTCGACCCCACCTTCGTTGGTGAAGTCGGCGGCCCGCGCGGCCTCGCCGAGCACCGGGTGGGCGAGCTCCAGGCCGACCAGCGACCAGGTGCCCGACGAGATGTACGCCGACGGACGCCGGTCCGACGGCACCGCGACCACGGCGGAGGCGGTGTCGTGGGAGCCGACCGCGATCACGGGGGCCTGGAAGCCGAGCTCGTCGGCGACCTCGGGGAGCAGCCGGCCCACCACGTCGCCGGCCGAGCGCAGCGGCGCCAGGATCCCCGGTGGTACGCCGACCCGCTCGGCCAGGCCGGTGGCCCACTCCCCTGAGCGGACGTCGTAGAGGCCGGTGGTCGAGGCGTTGGTGCGCTCGGTGCCGATCCGCCCGGTGAGCCAGTAGGCCAGCAGGTCGGGCAGCAGCAGCATCGAGCCCGCCTCGGCCAGCCGTTCCGGGCCGTCGGCGACCAGCTGGTTGATGGTGGTGAAGGGCAGCTGCTGGAGCCCGTTGACGTCGTACTGCTCGGCCTCCCCGACCAGCTGTGCCACCCGCTCGGCGATGCCGTCGGTGCGGGAGTCGCGGTAGCAGAACGGCTGGCCCAACAGGGAGCCTGAAGGCGAGACCAGCCCGTAGTCGACGGCCCAGGAGTCGATGCCGATCCCGTCCACGGTCCCGCCGGCAGCGGCCAGCCGGAGCCCGGTCCGGACCTCTCGGAAGATGCTCACGACATCCCAGCGGAGCGCACCCTCGACGCTCACCGGTCCGTTGGGGAAGCGGTGCACCTCGGTGAGCTCGAGGACGCCGGGCCCGACCTCGGCGACCATCACCCGCCCCGAGGTGGCCCCGAGGTCGACGGCGACCACCCGTACGGACGCGACGGCGTCACTCATCGCAGGAAGGCTGCCGCCACACCCGCGTCGACCGGGATGTGCAGGCCGGTGGTGTGGGTCATGTCCGGACCGCACAGGGCGTAGACGGCGTTGGCGACGTGCTCGGGCAGGACCTCGCGCTTGAGGATGGTGCGCTGGGCGTAGAACTTGCCCAGGTCCTTCTCCTCGACGCCGTAGACCGCGGCCCGGTTGGCGCCCCACCCGGAGGAGAAGATCCCCGAGCCCTGGACGACGCCGTCGGGGTTGATGCCGTTGACCTTGACGCCGTGCTCGCCCAGCTCGGCGGCGAGCAGCCGCACCTGGTGGGCCTGGTCGGCCTTGACCGCGGAGTAGGCGATGTTGTTCGGGCCGGCGAAGACGGAGTTCTTCGACGAGATGTAGACGATGTCGCCCCCCAGGCCCTGGTCGATGAGCACCCGGGCGGCAGCCCGGGCGACCAGGAAGGAGCCCTTGGCCATCACGCTGTGCTGCAGGTCCCAGTCGGCGACCGTGGTGTCGAGCAGCGACTTCGACAGCGACAGCCCGGCGTTGTTGACCACCAGGTCGAGCCCACCGAAGGCGAGCACGGCGGCGTCGACCATGGCCTGCACGGCGGCCTCGTCGGACACGTCGGCAGCGACCCCGATCGCGACGTCGCTGTTGCCGATCTCGGCCGCGGCCGCCTGCGCCTTCTCCAGCGACAGGTCGGCGATCACCACACACGCACCGGCGGCGGCGAGCCGCTTGGCGATGGCCTTGCCGATGCCGCCCGCGGCGCCGGTGACCAGGGCGATCCGGGTCGCCAGCGGCTTGGGGGCCGGCATCCGCTGCAGCTTGGCCTCCTCCAGCGCCCAGTACTCGATGCGGAACTTCTCGGCCTCGTCGATCGGGGCGTACGTCGAGATCCCCTCCGCACCGCGCATCACGTTGATCGCGTTGACGTAGAACTCACCGGCCACCCGGGCGGTCTGCTTGTCCTTGCCGAAGCTGAACATCCCCACCCCCGGCACGAGCACGATCAACGGGTCCGCACCCCGGATCGCCGGAGAGTCCGCCACCGCGTTGCGGTCGTAGTAGCCCTGGTAGTCCTCGCGGTACGCCGCGTGCAGCTCCTTGAGGCGGGCGACCGACTCCTCCACCGTCGCCGAGGACGGCAGGTCCAGGATCAGCGGCTTGACCTTGGTGCGCAGGAAGTGGTCGGGGCAGCTGGTGCCCAGGGCACCCAGCCGCGGGTGCTCGGCCGACGCCAGGAAGTCCAGCACCTCGGAGGTGTCGGTGAAGTGACCCACCATGGGCTTGTCGGCCGAGGCGATCCCGCGGATCGCGCCGGCCAGCGCAGCCGCCTTCGCGCGACGCTCGTCGGCCGGCAACGCGGCGTACCCCTCCAACGGCGGGCCGAAGGGCTCCGCCACGGAGTGCTCGGCGAGGTAGGCAGCGGCCGTGTCGATCATCCACAGCGAGTTGGCCTCCGCCTCCGCCGAGGTGTCGCCCCAGGCGGTGATGCCGTGACCACCCAGGATGCAGCCGACCGCAGCAGGGTTCTGCGTCTTGATCTCGGCGATGTCGAGACCGAGCTGGAAGCCGGGACGACGCCACGGCACCCACACCACCTTGTCACCGAACACCGTGGTCGTGAGGGCCTCACCGTCGGCGGCGGTCGCGATCGCGATGCCCGAGTCGGGGTGCAGGTGGTCCACGTGGGCCGCGTCCACCAGGCCGTGCATCGCGGTGTCGATCGACGGCGCCGCTCCACCCAAGCCATGCAGGCAGTAGTCGAACGCCGCGACCATCTCGTCCTCGCGCTCCACGCCGGAGTAGACGTCGACCAGGGCCCGCATCCGGTCCAACCGCAGCACCGCCAGCCCCGACTCGGTCAGCGTGCCCAGGTCACCCCCGGAGCCCTTCACCCACAGCAGCTCCACGTCCTCACCCGTCACGGGGTCGGTCTCGGTGCCCTTGGCGGAGGTGTTGCCACCCGCATAGTTCGTGTTCCTCGGGTCCGCACCCAACCTGTTGGAGCGGTCGATGAGGTCCTGTGCTGCGCTGTTCACGTCAGTTCCATCCTGCTTGGGTGCCGCCCACGCGGGCGGTCTCGATCTCTTCCTGGTAGCCGCTGGCGGCATAGGCCCGCATCGGGTCGCCGGGCAGGCCCCGCTCCTCTCGCCACGCTGCGAGATCGGCGCGTACGTCGATGTAGAACGCGTCCATGAAGACCGCGTTGGCGCCCAGCACATCGCCCTCGACCTGGGCCGTGGCCAGCGCGTCGGTGTCGACCAGCAGCGCCCGAGCGGTCATCTCCTGCACATTGAGCACTGACCGGATCTGGCCCGGGATCTTGGCCTCGATGTTGTGGCACTGGTCGAGCATGAATGCCACCTGACTGTCGGGGCCGTAGCCGCCTCCACGGATCACCTCGTACATGATCCGGAACAGCTGGAACGGATCCGCTGCCCCCACGATCAGGTCGTCGTCGGCGTAGAAGCGGCTGTTGAAGTCGAACGAGCCCAGCTTCCCCAGCCGCAGCAGCTGCGCGACGATGAACTCGATGTTCGTGCCCGGGGCGTGGTGCCCGGTGTCGAGACACACCAGCGCCCGCTCACCGAGCGCGGCCACATGGGCGTACGACGTGCCCCAGTCCGGGACGTCGGTGTGGTAGAACGCCGGCTCGAAGAACTTGTACTCCAGCACCAGCCGCTGGTGCTCACCGATCCGCTCGTAGATCGTGGCCAGGCTCTCGGCCAACCGGTCCTGCCGACCCCGCAGGTCACCCTGGCCCGGGTAGTTGCTGCCCTCGGCGAGCCAGATCTTCAGGTCACGCGACCCCGTCGCGTCCATCACGTCGACGCACGCCAGGTGGTGCTCGATCGCCTTGCGCCGGATCCGGGGATCGGTGTGGGTCAAGGCGCCGAGCTTGTAGTCGTCGTCCTGGAAGGTGTTGGAGTTGATCGTGCCCAGCGCGACCCCGAGGTCCTCGGCGTACGCACGCAGCGCGGTGAAGTCGTCGACCAGGTCCCACGGGATGTGCAGCGACACCGTCGGCGCCAACCCCGTGAACCGGTGCACCTGCGCGGCGTCCGCGATCTTCTCCTCCACCGTGCGCGGGGTCCCAGCGCTCCCGAACACCTTGAACCGGGTGCCGGAGTTGCCGTAGGCCCACGACGGCACCTCGATGGCCTGGCCCTCGAGCCGGCCACTGATCTCACTGAACGTCGTCATCTCAGATCACTTCTCTTCTGTTTCGCTGCGGTCGAGCTGGTCCTCGAGGTGGAAGACCTCGTCCAGCACGAGAAAGCCCTGGTCCGGCAACTGGCCGTCGAGCTCGACGAAGAACTCGGCCATCTCGGCCTGCCAGCGGCCGTTCACCTCCGTGCGGGCCATCCCGGCCTGGGCGAGCGCCAGGTCGGGCGTCTCGACGTAGCCGATGAGCAGGCCGTCGGGCCGCAGGAAGAGGGAGTAGTTGTGCCATCCGTTGTCGGCGAGAGCGCGGAGCATGTCGGGCCACACGGCGGCGTGCCGGGCCTTGTACTCCTCGAGCCGGTCGGCCTTGACCTGCAGCTGGAAACAGACGCGCCTCATCAAGGACTCCTTTCAGGGATGGCTGGTGGGGCAGGGTTCGGTGGTCGAGCTTGTCGAGACCGCAGGGGGTCTCGACAAGCTCGACTCACCAGAGGCGACTCGACTCAGAAGTCGAAGTCGTCGATGTTGGACTCGTCGAACACGGTCGGGTCGCCCAGGACGACCACGCCGTCGGCGCCGACGGTGTAGCTGCCGAGCTTGCCGGCCTCGAACGTGTCGCCTTCGGCACCGGTGATGTCGCCCTTGATGAGCGCGTCAGCGGCGTAAGCCGCCAGGAAGCCGAGGTCCTCGGGGTTCCACAGCGCGAACGAGGTGACGGTGCCGTCCTTGATGAAGTCACGCATCTGGTTGGGGGTGCCCAGCCCGGTCAGCGCGACCTTGCCCTTGTACTCCGAGGTCGACAGGTAGCGTGCGGCGGCCGCGATGCCGACCGTGGTGGGGCTGATGATGCCCTTCAGGTTCGGGTGCGACTGCAGCAGCGCCGCGGTCTTGTCGAACGACGTCTGGTCGTCGTCGTCGCCGTAGACGACGTCGACGAGCTCGATGTTCGGGTGGTTGTCGGCCAGGTCGGTCTTCATCAGCTCGATCCAGGCGTTCTGGTTCGTCGCGTTGGCCGTGGCCGACAGGATGGCGACCTCGCCCTTGTCCCCGATCTGCTCGGCGATCTGGTCGACCTCGCTCTTCGCGATGCCGGCGGCGTCGGCCTGGCTGACGAACAGGTCACGGAACTCGGCGTCGGTGTCGGAGTCCATGGTGACGACCTTGGTGCCCGCATCGCGCGCCTCGTTGAGGGCGTCGCCGATGGCCTTCGGGTCGTTGGCGGAGACCACGAGCGCACCCGCACCCTGCTGCGTCGCGGTGTTGATGAAGCTGACCTGCGAGTCGGGCGTGGACTCGGTCGGGCCGACCTGCTTCCACGAGCCGCCGAACTCCTTCGCGGCGGCCGTGCCACCGGTGTTGGAGGCGTCGAAGTAGGCGTTGCCGAGGTTCTTGGGGATGAAGGTGATCGAGGCGTCGCCGCCGCTGTCGCCGCCACCGTCGCCACTGGCCTCGTCGTCGCTGCCACAGGCACTGAGAGCCAGGGTCAGCACCGCAGTCATGGCGACAGCCATGGTCCCGGCACGACGGCCGGCGATGAACTTCTTGGACATGCTGGTTCTCCGTTTCACTTGCTCGACCCGTTCGGGGCGTTGGTGGGGGTTGGTGCTTCCGAGAGGTTCCGGCGAGCGGCCGAGGGGCCGCGACGCCTGCTCCGGCTGGCCCAGCCCACGAGGCTGGGGGCGACGACGGAGACGATGAGGAGGACGCCGGTGATGATCTGGATGACGTTGGCGCTGTAGTCGTCGAGGCGCAGCGCGCTGGCGATCACGCCGATCAGGAAGACGCCGCCGAGGACGCCGGGGATCGCTCCCCGGCCGCCGAAGATGGAGACCCCGCCGAGGAGCACGGCGGCGATCACCTGGAGCTCGAGGCCGTTGGCGTTGTCACCCCGTGCGCTGCCGTAGCGCAGCGTGAAGTAGATCCCCGCCAGCCCCGACACCAGGCCGCTGAGCGTGAACAGGACGAGCTTGGTGCGGTCGACGTTCACGCCGGAGAAGCGGGCCGCTTCCTGGCTGAGCCCCACGGCGTACACCCCGCGTCCGAAGGACGTGAAGTGCAGGAGTACGGCGAACGCGAGCACCAGCACGACGATCGGGATCACCACGAGCGGCAGCATCGTGGTGCCGATCTTGTCCTTGGCCAGGCTGGTCCAGCTGTCGGGCCAGTCGGTGATCGCCGTGGTGCCGAGCAGGCCGACCGCGATGCCGCGGTAGAGCGCCAGAGTGCCGATGGTGACGGCCAGCGACGGCAGTCCGACCTTGGTGACGAGCAGCCCGTTGACGGCTCCACAGATCGCGGCGCCGACCAGGGCGAGGACGGCCGCCAGCGCGATCGGCAGGCCGTCGCGGTGCAGGACGCCGAAGAGCACGCTGGTCAGCGCCACCGTGCTGGCCACCGAGAGGTCGATCTCCCCGGTGATGATCACGAGCGTCATGGGCAGCGCGATGAGCAGGATCGGGGTCAGGTCGAGCAGCAGGAAGTAGAGAGTGATGTCGTTGCTGAAGAACGGCACCTGGTTGATCGAGTAGAAGACCACGACCACGAGCAGGGCGAGCACGGCGGCGTCCCGCGTGAGGAGCAGTCGCTGCCACCAGGGTCGCTGGTTGTCGGCGTAGGTCGCCAGCGCCTTGTCGGACGCGTTCGTGAGGAGGCTCATGTCAGTTGTCCCTCTCGGCGAGCAGCTTGCGGTGGGAACGCTCGGCGAGCAGCTTGTCGAGCACGATCGCGCCGAGGATGAGCAGGCCGACGACGGCCCGCTGCCAGAAGTCGGGGATGCCCAGGATCGGCAGCCCGCGATCGATGGTGGTCAGCAGGTAGGCGCCGATCGCGGCCCCGATGACGGTGCCGCTGCCACCGAAGATGGCCACGCCGCCGATGACCGCCGCCCCGACCGCCTCCAGCTCGATGCCGCTGCCGGCCCCCGAGCTGATCGTCCCGTAGCGCGCGGCGTACATGACACCGGCGAGACCGGCGAGCGCCCCGGAGGTGGCGAAGGCGAGCAGGATCCGGCTCTTGACCCGCAGGCCGTAGAGGTTCGCGGCGTCAGGGTCGGAGCCGATGGCGTAGAGCTCGCGGCCGGGCCGGGAGGTGCGCATCAGGTAGGCGGCCACCGCCAGGACCAGGAAGGAGACGAGCGCCAGCTTGGGCACGCCCAGGAAGGAGGAGGAGCCGAAGCTCAGCAGGCTGTCGGGGATGTCGGAGGCGTTGATCCGGTCGCTCCCGGCCCACTGCAGCATGATGCCGCGGTAGACGTAGAGCGTGCCGAGGGTGATCACGAGTGCCGGGACCTTGGCGAAGGCCACCAGGAACCCGTTGACGAGGCCCAGCCCGAGTCCGGCCAGGATCGCGACCAGCACGACCACCGGCACAGGGAGGCCGGTGTCGAGGCCGAGGCGTCCGGTGAGGTACGCCGTGAGCGCCAGCGTCGAGCCGACACTGAGGTCCACGCTGCGGGTGATGATCACCATGGCCTGGCCGACTGCGAGGACCACGAGGATCGCCGGGGTCAGGGTCAGGTCGCGCCACCCGTCGCTGGAGAACAGGAACTTCGGGTTGATCGCGGTGGTGACGGCGAGGAACAGCACGAACGCGAGCAGGATGCCTGTCTCGCGCTGCTTGAGCAGCGAGGTCAGGCGTCCCTGGACGGTCTTCGTGGTCGACGGGGTCGTGGTCAGGGTGCTCATGAGGCCAGCTCGCCGTCGTTGCCGGAGTGGGAAGCGGTCGCTGCGTGCATCACGCTCTCGGGCGTGGCCTCGCCACGGTCGAGCTCGGCGGTCACCCGGCCTTCGCTGAGCACGACCACGCGGTCGGCCATGCCGAGCACCTCGGGAAGCTCGGAGGAGATCATCAGGATGCCGAGGCCCTGCTGAGCCAGGGTGGACAGCAGTCGGTGCACCTCCGCCTTGGTGCCGACGTCGATGCCGCGGGTGGGCTCGTCGATGATCAGCACCCGTGGACGGGTGGAGAGCCACTTGGCCAGCACCACCTTCTGCTGGTTGCCGCCCGACAGGGTGCCTGCCAGCGTGTCGAGCGCGGCGGCCTTCACCTCGAGGCGTGCGGCCCAGTCACGCGCGGAGCCGTTCTCCGCGCCGGTGGTGATCAGGCCGGCCTTGTTGAGGTGACGCTGGGTGGCCATGGTGATGTTGCGCGAGATCGACGAGTCGAGCACCAGGCCGTGCTTGCGGCGGTCCTCGGGAACCAGGGCGAGGCCGAGCTCCATGGCCCGGACGGGGTCGCCGCCCTTGAGGACCGTGCCGTCCACGCGAACCTCACCCGCCTCGTAGGGATCGACACCGAAGATCGCCTGCGCGACCTCGCTGCGTCCGGCTCCGACCAGCCCGGCCAGACCGACGATCTCGCCGCTGCGCACGGTCAGGTCCACGTCGTGGAAGAGCCCGGTCTGGGTCAGCCCCCTGACCTCCAGGAGCACGTCGCCGATCTCGGCGGGCAGCTTGGGGTAGAGGTCGGTGACCTCGCGGCCGACGAGTCGGCGTACGACCTCGTCGACGGTGACCTCGGTGATCGGGTCGGTGGAGATGTAGGCGCCGTCGCGCATCACGGTGATCGTGTCGCACAGCGCGAAGACCTCGTCGAAGCGGTGGGAGATGAAGACGATCGCGCAGCCGCTGTCTCGGAGCGTGCGGGCCACTGCCATCAGGCGGTCGACCTCGTTGCCGCTCAGCGCCGCAGTCGGCTCGTCCATGATCAGGACCTTGGCCTGCAGCGAGATGGCCTTCGCGATCTCGATGATCTGCTGGTCCGCGATCGAGAGGCCCTCGGCCGGACGGTCCGGGTCGACCAGGACGCCGAGCCGGGCGAAGAGCGCCACGGCCTCGTCGTGCATGGCCTTGCGGTCGATGGGGCCCCAGCCGCTGGTGGGCTGACGGCCCATGAAGATGTTCTCGGTGACCGAGAGGTCGGGGAACAGCGTCGGCTCCTGGTAGATCACCGCCACCCCGGCGGCCTTGGCCTCCGCGGTGGAGCGGAAGTCGACCTCCACCCCGTCGAGCAGGTAGTCGCCGGCGTCGCGCCGGTAGAGGCCGGCCACGATCTTGACCATCGTGGACTTGCCGGCCCCGTTCTCGCCGACGAGCGCGTGGATGGACCCGCTGTCGACCCGAAGGCTCGCCGACTTGAGCGCCACCACCGAGCCGAACGACTTGGCGACGTCGCGCAACTCGAGGGCTGCTTCCGACATTGTTGCTCCCTGACCATTTTGAAAGGTTTCAATTCCGTGTGACGAACGTAGGTGACCGCAGTCACAAACGTCAACCCCCTTTTGATAACTTCTCGGCTAGGATGTGCCAGCCGGTCTCCTCGACCGCAGGATTAGAGCGTTTCACTCGACTGCTCCATAGTCGGTCAAGACAGGAGGCTGGTGAGCGTGTCGGACCAGCCCGTGCGCGGCACCAGGAGCGCCTCGGTCAAGGACGTCGCCGCTGCCGCCGGGGTCTCCCTCGGCACGGTCTCCAACGTGCTCAACCGTCCCGAGCGCGTCACGGCCGCCACCCGCGAGAAGGTCGAGCGAGCGCTGGCCGAGCTCGGCTTCGTGCGCAACGAGTCGGCCCGTCAGCTGCGGGCCGGACAGAGCCGCACCCTGGGCTACGTCATGCTCGACGCCACCAACCCCTTCTTCACCGACGTCGCCTCCGGCATCGAGCTCGCGGCGGAGGAGGCCGATCTGTCGCTCTTCCTGTGCAACAGCGACAACCGGTCGTCCCGCGAGCGCACCCACCTCGACCACCTGCAGCAGCAGCGCGTCCAGGGCATCCTGATCACTCCCGTCGACCCCGACGACACCACGCTCGACGACATCGCCCGCCACGGCACCCCGATCGTGATCGTCGACCGGATCCGCAAGCAGGAGGGGTTCTGCTCGGTGGCCGTCGACGACGTCCTCGGCGGCCGGCTCGCCGTGGAGCACCTCATCGACCGGGGGCACACCCGCGTCGCCTTCGTCGGCGGACCCGCGGCGCTGGGTCAGGTCGCCGACCGCTACCTCGGCGCCCAGCACGCCTGGGCCGAAGCGGGACTCCCCCCTGAGGCCCTGGTCTGGCTGACGACGTCGGCACTGACCGTCGCCGAGGGGCGCAACGCCGGCGAGCGGCTGGCCGGGATCCCCGCCAAGCGCCGGCCCACGGCGGCGTTCTGCGCCAACGACATCACCGCCCTGGGCCTGCTCCAGCAGTCGATCGGCAGCGGCATCCGAGTGCCGGAGAACCTCGCGATCGTGGGCTACGACGACATCGAGTTCGCCGCAGCCGCCGCCGTACCCCTCACCTCGGTGCGCCAACCCCGCCAGGAGCTCGGCCGCGCGGCCGCTGAGCTCGTGCTCGACGAGGCCACCAACCCGCACCACACCCACCGCCAGGTCACCTTCACCCCCGACCTGATCGCGCGGGCCTCGACGGTGTCGAGCTGAGCGGCTCGCGGAACCTCAGGTGACCCGCCGGTCGCGGAAGAAGGCATCGAGCAGCGCGATCGACTCCTCGGCGAGCACCCCCGAGACCACGGCAGGGCGATGGTTCAGGCGCCGGTCACGGACCACGTCCCACAGACTGCCGACGGCACCCGCCTTCTCGTCGTACGCCCCGAAGACCACGGTCTCGATCCGGGCCAGCACGATCGCGCCGGCGCACATCGTGCACGGCTCGAGCGTCACGACCAGGGTGCAGCCGTCGAGGCGCCACTCACCGCGAGCCGCGGCCGCTTCGCGCAGCGCCACCACCTCCGCGTGTCCGGTGGGATCGGACCGCGCCTCCCGGACGTTGCGGCCGCGCCCGATCGGCAGACCGTCGGGGTCGAGGACCACGGCACCGATGGGTACGTCGTCGGTGGCCAGCGCAGCCTCGGCCTCGCCGAGGGCGAGCCGCATGGGCTCCACCCACTGATCGCCTGGACTCACGCCGAGGTGAGCCCCACCGCGTCGTCGAACTCGGGGCCGAACCCGGCACGTCGAGCGATGTCGGAGAGCATCTCGTCGGGATAGAGGTCGTCGTCGTCGATCAGGGCCGCCATGTCGATCGCGTGCAGGCCGAAGTCGCCGAAGATGCCGAGATCACCGGCCGGGACCTGGTCGTCGTCCTCCTCGGGAAACGGCAGGTGCAGCGCCTCGACGGCCGAGCGGGCGAGATCCCACTCGTCCGCGGCGGTGATGTCCGAGAGCAGCACCCGCACCACCGGGCCGTCCACCCGGACGATCACGAAGAAGTCCTCGTCGATCGCCACCAGGCCGACGGCCCCGGCATCGCCCGGGAGTCGCTGCAGGGCGTGGGACAGGGTCTCGATGTCGACCAGAACGGTGTCGGAGACCTCCTGGACCTGCCACTCGCCGTCCTCACGGAAGGCAGCGAGCGCGAAGTCGATCCCGTCGAGCTGATCCAGCATGCCGCACCTCCTTCTTCGTGAGTTCTCCAGAGTGACAGACGCCGCCACCCGACCTCAACCATGGTGCCCGATGGCCCACTAGGGTTCACCCCATGGAGACCCACGTCGTCGACCACCCGCTGGTCGCCCACAAGCTGACCACCCTGCGTGACGAGGCCACCGACTCGCCCACCTTCCGGCAGCTCGCCGACGAGCTCGTGACCCTGCTGGCCTACGAGGCCACCCGCGACGTGCGCGTCGTCCCCGTCACGGTGACCACCCCCGTCTCCCCCGCCGAGGGTGTCAAGCTGGCCTCACCCAAGCCGCTCGTGGTTCCCATCCTGCGCGCCGGGCTCGGCATGCTCGACGGCATGATGCGGCTGCTGCCGACAGCCGAGGTCGGCTTCCTCGGCATGGTCCGCAACGAGGACACGCTGGAGGCATCGACCTACGCCGAACGGCTCCCCGACGACCTGTCCGGGCGGCAGTGCTATGTGCTCGACCCGATGCTGGCGACCGGCGGCACCCTGGCCGCCGCCATCCGGTTCCTGGTCGACCGCGGTGCCGACCACATCACCGCGATCTGCCTGCTGGCCGCTCCCGAGGGCTGCGCCCGGCTGGAGGCGGAGCTCGAGTCCCTGTCGGTGCCGGTCACGATCGTCACCGCTGCCATGGACGAGCGGTTGAACGACAAGGGCTACATCGTTCCCGGCCTGGGTGACGCCGGCGACCGGCTCTACGGCGTGGTCGGCTGACGCACTGCTGCGTCACGTGAATCCCCGGGTCCCGTCAGGGAGCTCCGGGGCCGCTGCGGCCCTGACTCAGCCGGACCTGGCGGGGGTCGAACCCGAAGGGCAGTTCCAGCCGGTTCGCCCGCATCAGCGCGTCGTCGGTGAGGACGTCGTACGTCGCACCGTCGGCAACGACCGTGCCGTCGTGCAGGATCACCGACCGCGGGCACAGCTCGAGGGCGTACGGCAGGTCGTGGGTCACCATCAGCACCGTCACGTCGAGCGAGCGCATGATGTCGGCGAGCTCGCGGCGTGAGGCCGGGTCGAGGTTGGACGAGGGCTCGTCGAGCACGAGGATCTCGGGCTCCATGGCCAGCACGGTCGCCACCGCCACGCGACGACGCTGGCCGAACGAGAGGTGGTGGGGCGGTCGGTCGGCGTAGTCGGCCATGCCGACCCGGTCCAGGGCGTCGATGACCCGCTTGTCGAGTGCCGCACCCTTCACACCCAGGTTGGCGGGGCCGAACGCGACGTCCTGCCGGACGGTCGCCATGAACAGCTGGTCGTCGGGGTCCTGGAAGACGATGCCGACCCGGCGGCGGATCTCCTTGAGGTTCGCCTTGGCGACCGGCAGCCCGCTGACCGACACCGTCCCGGCGCCACCGGTGAGGATGCCGTTGAGGTGCAGCACCAGCGTGGTCTTGCCGGCGCCGTTGGCTCCCAGGAGAGCGACCCGCTCCCCCTGGTGCACATGGAGGTCGACTCCGAACAGCGCCTGGTGGCCGTCGGGGTAGGCGTAGGCCAGCCCCTTGACCTCCAGCACGGGGGTGGCCATCAGTGCTCCCTTGTCGGCATGGTGCCGGTGTAGCCGCGCGAGACCATCGCGAGATGGACCCGTTCACCACGTTCGTAGGACCGGATGAACAGAGCCCCGAGCGAGCGGGCGAGCACCGGCCAGTGTCGCGGTGACCGTGGGTCGCAGCCGCGCGAGCGCATCGCGGTGGTCATCCGGGTGAGCTCGGCGGTGATGACGTCGAGGTAGCGGATCATGAACCCCATGATCTGCACGATCAGGTCGGGCATCCGCAGCCGCTCCAGCCCACGCAGGACGTCGGTGGGCTCGGTGGTCGCGGCCAGGGTCAGCGAGGCCATCACCCCGAGGGTGCCCTTGGCCAGCAGGCCCCAAGCAGCGACCAGCCCCGGTTGGGAGACGGTGAGTCCGAGCACCTCCGTCGTCGGACCGGTGGCGACGAACGGCACCAGCACCGCGAAGAGCACGAACGGCGTCTCGATCACCATCCGGCGGGCGATGTAGCCGAACGGCACCCGGCTGACGGCGATCACGCCCAGCACGACCAGGAGATAGACGCCGAAGACGGGGTACCACTCGCGGGGGGTGGCCACCACGACCAGCATGAAGCCGACCAGGGTCAGCAGCTTGAGGTGGGCGGGCGCGCGGTGGATCGGGCTGTGTCCGTGGAAGTGCAGCCGATGGCCGTGTCCGGCGCCCACTACGCCGACTCGTGCTGCCTGCGGTCGCCCGCCTCGTCGGCCTGGTCGTCCGGGCCGGCAGCGTCCGGCGTACGACGGCGGACCGCCCAGGTGAGCCCGCCGGCGAGGCCGAGCACCAGCAGGCAACCGGCCACGCCGGCGATGCCGCCGCTGAGCCGCGGGTTGTCGAGGCCCTTGGTGGAGTAGCCGGCGAACGGACCGTCGGCGGTGGCCGAGTCCTTCTCCTGGTCGATGAAGCCGGTCTTCTCGGCGACGTAGTTCAGCCCGTCGGGGTGCGAACTGGCGTAGAAGCTCGCCACCCCGGCGATCAGGAACGCGATGAGCAGCCCGGTCACCACGAACGTGCGGGTCCTCATGGGGTCGGCACCGTGCGGATCTCGAGCGTGCGGGCGGCGAGCACCCGTCGGGCGCCGTACACGAGGTCGGGGCGTACGGCGGTGACCGCTCCCACGACGAACCCGGTCACGACGGCCTCGCCGATGCCGATCAGGACGTGCCAGGACACCATGGCGGTCAGCACCGTGCCGGTCTCGACCGGAGCCGTGCCGCCGATCGCGAACAGGCCGGTGAAGGCGACCGCGGCCACCGGCACGCTGAGCAGTGCGCCCACGGCCGCAGCGGGCGCCACCATCGAGAGCCGCTTGGGCGCGATGGTCTGGACGGCGCGGAACACGAACCACCCGACGACCGACCCCACGATCGCCATCAGCGTGATGTTGGTGCCCAGTGCCGTGATGCCGCCGTCGGCCATGAACAGCGCCTGCACCAGGAGGACGACGCTGACGCAGAGCACAGCCGTGTAGGGCCCGACGAGTACGGCGGCCAGGGCGCCGCCGAGCAGGTGGCCGCTCGTGCCTGCCGCGACCGGGAAGTTCATCATCTGGCCGGCGAAGACGAAGGTGGCGACCAACCCGGCCATCGGCGCGGTGCGGTCGTCGAGCTCGCGCCGAGCGCCGTAGAGCGCGAGGGCGACTCCTGCGCAGGCCACCGCACCGGTGGCCACCGAGGTGGGCGCGTCGAGGAAGCCGTCGGGAACGTGCATGAGGCCCACCATACGCTGTTGCAAATCGTTCGCAATAGTCGGAAGGAGCGGACGCTACCTCTCCGGCAGGTCAGATCCGGGCGCCGAACACCACGCCGATCAGGTAGGTCACGCCCATCGCCAGCAGTCCGCCGGCGACGTTGCGCACCACGGCCCGACCGGTCGGACTCTGCCCCAGCCGCGCACTCGCCCACCCGGTGAGGGCGAGGGCGATCGCCACGGAGGCGACGGTCACCCACACCCTCGCTGCCTGCGGCACCAGGCTGATGGTGAGGAGGGGCAGCAGCGCGCCCACCGTGAAGGCGATCATCGAGGCCCAGGCTGCGTGCCACGGGTTGGTCAGGTCGTCGGGGTCGATGCCCAGCTCGGCATCGGCGTGCGCTCCCAGGGCGTCGTGATCGGTCAGCTGACGCGCGACCTGGCGGGCGAGATCGACGCTCAACCCCTTCTCGACGTAGATCTCGGTGAGCTCGTCGAGCTCGTCCTCCGGCATGTCCCGCAGCTCGATGCGCTCCTTCTCGAGCAGCGCCTTCTCGGAGTCACGCTGGGTGCTGACCGAGACGTACTCGCCGGCGGCCATGCTCAGCGCGCCGGCGAAGAGACCGGCCACGCCTGCGACCAGGATCGCGGCGCGATCGGTGGTGGCACCGGCCACGCCGACCACCAGGCCCGCCGTCGAGACGATGCCGTCGTTGGCGCCCAGGACACCCGCGCGCAGCCAGTTCAGTCGGGCACCGAAGCTCGCGTCGTGCTCTTCGCCCTCGTGCGGCGCCGCCGGGTCGGTGGGCTCCGCTGTCTCCGCACTCATATCGTCGAGTCAACCCATCTCGCCCGAGCGACGCAAGCAAGGACAGGCTTCACTCACGCCGGTCGGCGAGCAGCTGGTCCACCCATCGCGGGACGAGCTCGCCGGCCGGCCCGTGCCTCGCCTCGTCGAAGAGGTGCGTGCCCTCGCTGGGCTGCAGGTTCAGCTCGAGGGTGTGCGCCCCCGTGCTCCGGGCGATCTGGACGAAGCCCGCCGCCGGGTAGACGGCCCCGGAGGTCCCGATCGACACGAAGTGGGTCGCCTCGGCGAGCGCGTCGTAGATCCGGTCCATCTCGTAGGGCAGCTCCCCGAACCAGACCACGTCGGGGCGCAGGGTGCGGTGGCCGCAGAACGGGCACGGCGGGTCCTCGAGCAGTGGCTCGGTCACCTCCGAGCGCTGGTGGCACGTCGTACACAAGGCCGTGCGCAGCGACCCGTGCATGTGCACGACCCCGCTGGAGCCTCCGCGCTCGTGCAGGTCGTCGATGTTCTGCGTGACCAGGAGGAGGGCATCGCCGAGGGCCTCGCCGAGCTGTGCGAGCGCTCGGTGAGCCGCATTGGGCGCGACCCCGTCCAGCGCAGCCCGCCTGGTGTCGTAGAAGCCTTGGACGATGTCCGGCTGCCAGGCGAAGGCCTGCGGGGTGGCGACATCCTCGACGCGATGGCCCTCCCAGAGCCCGTCGGCATCGCGGAAGGTCGGCACCCCGCTCTCGGCCGAGACGCCGGCTCCGGTGAGGACGACGATGCGCATGGGGCCAACGTATCGCCGTCCGGCGCTCGGTCCCGACCTAGGATCGGCAGATGCTGCGCGATGTGCTCGTCTGGGTGACCACTGGGCTCGTGCTGGGCGCGTGTCACTCGTCTCCGGCCCCGTCGGGGACAGGTGCACCTGTCCTTCCGGCCGGGGTGGGTCCGCTGCCCTCGGACGCGGTGGTCTGGGCGGTCGGCGACACCGTCCACGTGGGTGAGCAGACCATCCAGACGGGCTGGCCGGTGCGGGCCATGGTGGTGGCGAGCGGTCGCCTGTTCTTCCTCCAGGGGCGTTCGGACGTGGTCCGGGTGAGCGACGGTGCGAGTTCGCGACCTACCGGCTTCCGCACCGACGAGCTGGCGGCTTCGGCTGACGGGAGATTCCTCGGCTTCCTCGACCAGTCCGAAGGGTGGCCCTGGTCGAGTGTCGTGGTCGACCTGGAGTCCGGTGAGGTCGTGGTGCGTGACGCCGCCGGCATGGGCGACGCCGACGACGACCTGCCCGACCTCTACGAGGACGCGGAGCCGCGGGTCCTGGGGTTCGACGGCGACGACCTGTACGTCAAGACGGCATCAGGCAACGTGGTCATGTCGTGGAACCCGCTGACCGGTGAGCGCACCGAGCACGGCGACCAGTTCTTCTTCGCCCGCCGTGCTCCGGGCGGGGGACGGGTGCTGCCGGCGCTGATCCGCAAGGGAGTCCTGGTCGTCCCTCGTGATCCGTACCGGTCGACCCAGTGGGGGCCTGCCTCCCCCGACGGCGCAGTGGCGCTGCAGAGCGTGGCCGGACGCACCCGTGTGTACGCCGTCGACGGCGGCCGTGAGCTGCCAACCGACTTCCCGGGCCGGAGGTTCATCCTGGGTGGCTGGACCGACCCCGGGACGGCGTACGGCGTCGCCTTCGACGGGAGCCCCTTCGGGCCCCACCGGGTGCGCCTGGTGTCGTGCCGCCTCACCCTCGAGCAGCGCCGATGTCGGGTGCTGAGCACGATCCAGCCGCCCCGACACGAGCTGGTCCTCTTTCCGACCGGGTCGAGCGCCACCGACTACTGAGGTCAGCCTGCGGCGATCCGGGTGCGCACCGCCGGCGCGAAGGGACTCCACAGGAACCACCCGGGGAACTGCCGCACCAGCCCCGACTGCCCCGCCACCTCGATCGAGCCCGAGGCACGGGACTCGCGCAGGCTGACGATGCCGGAGAAGACGCGCATCAGGGCGACCGGGTCGGTGGTCACCGTCACGTCGCTCTCGAAACCGGGATGACTCGTGCACACCGAACCCTCGCCGCGCTCCAGCACCAGCCAGAGCCGGGTGGGCTCGGCGCCGGTGTAGGAGAACTCCACGACCACGCGCCGAGGTGGCAGACGGTCGGGGTCGAGCCGGCGCGACATCCACCAGGTGAGGGACACGGGATCGACCTCACGTGGCTCGGGCTCGGCGAACATCCACCGCACGGCCCACTCGCCGAAGGCCATGATCACCGGCTCCAGGTCGCGTCCGGCCTCGGTCAGGTGGTATTCGTGCCCGCCCTTGACCGGCACCCGGTCCAGCACTCCGCGCCGCTCGAGGTGCAGCAGTCGTTGCAGGAGCAGCGTCCTCGAGATCCCCGGCAGTCCCCGAGCGATGTCGTTGAACCGGTGGGCACCCAGGACGAGCTCACGCGCGATGAGGGGAGTCCACCGGTCCGCGAGCACCTCGCTCGCGAGAGCCACCGGGCAGTACTGGTTGTAGTCGCGCATACGGCCAGTGTGTGCCCGGGCGCCCCGCGTGACCAGTACGGAATCGATACCGGGTTGGTCCATTCCGTGCACTGGTCGGCCGGGTGGGCGGCGGATGTACTCGAGGAGTCCGCCATCGCACCATGACCTGAGGAGCTCCGATGACCACCACCACCTTCGATCCTGCCGCCTACAAGCGCACGACCCTTGCCCAGTGGGAGACCGCGGCCGAGGCCTGGGACCGCTGGGGACCCGCCATCGAGGACTGGCTGGGCGACGCGACCGAGGCCATGCTCGACGCAGCCGGCGTCACCAACGGCGGCCGCGTCCTCGATGTCGCGGCCGGCGCCGGAGGGCAGACCCTGGCGGCTGCCGAGCGGGTCGGGCCGTCCGGTCACGTGTTGGCCACCGACATCTCGCCGACGATCCTGGAGTACGCCGCGCGAGCAGCGGCGCAGGCGGGTCTCCCCCAGGTGCACACCCTGGAGGCGGACGGGGAGGACCTCCTGGCCGTCGAGCCGTCGTCGTACGACGCCGTGATCTCGCGGGTCGGGCTGATCTACTTCCCGGACCAGCGCGCCGCCCTCGAGGGCATGTGCCGAGCCCTGAAGCCCGGCGGTCGACTCTCCGCCGTCGTCTACTCCACCGCGGACCGCAACGAGTTCTTCTCCGTCCCGGTCGGGATCATCCGCCGCATCGCTCAGCTCCCTCCGCCCCTGCCGGGTCAGCCGGGACCGTTCAGCCTGGGCGCCCCGGGCGTCGCCGAGGAGGCGTTCCGGGCCGTCGGGCTGCGCGACGTCACGGTCACGGTGGTGCCGTCCCCCGTGCGGATGTCCCGAGCGGCGGACTGCGTGCGGTTCGAGCAGGAGTCCTTCGGCGCCCTGCACCAGATGCTCTCCAGCGTCGACCCTGAGGGCCGGGTTGCCGCCTGGCAGGAGATCACCGACGCGCTGGGCAGGTTCGAGGGCCCGGAGGGCTTCGTCGGGCCGTGCGAGATGCTGGTCGTGACCGGCGTGAAGTAGCGACGCCAACGTTCTGCGCGTCGAGGTGGACGCCACGGCCATCTTGGGTCTGTATAGGGGTATGGGACGGATCAGGCGCGAGGCAGCTGGTGTCCGTTGACGACCGACGCGGAGGGCACAGCCTTCTCGGACTTCTTCCACCGGGAGTTCGAGCCGGTGGCGCGCACGGCGTACGTCGTGCTGCAGAACCAGCAGTGGGCCGAGGACGTGGCCCAGGACGCCTTCGGCCAGCTCTACCTGAACTGGACCAGGATCAGCGGGTACGACAACCCGCAGGCCTGGGTACGCCGGGTCGCGATCCGGATCGCCGTCCGGCTGGCCCGCCGGGAGGAGACCCGCCGGGTCCTGACCCGGGGCCAGGCCTCGCACCCGCCGCCTCCGGGGCGCGACCTCGACCTCGCCGCAGCGCTGCGCACGCTCCCGGCGCAGCAGCGCGCGGCCGTCGCGCTGCACTACTACGAGGACCGGCCGGCCGAGGAGATCGGCGAGCTGCTCGGCTGCTCGGCCTCCACGGTGCGCACGCATCTGTCACGAGCCCGCGCACGGCTCGCAGAGCTCCTGGCTGAGGAGGAGGCGGACCATGTTGAGTGAGGAACACGTCCGGGCCGAGGTGCACCGGATCGCGAACAGCATCGAGGTGGACTCCGACCAGCACCTGGCGACGGTCCTGGCCCGCAAGCGCCGGCCCGGCCGCTCCAGCACGCCGGGCTCGGCACGTCGTCGCCGCCTGCTGGTGCCACTCGCGGCCGCTCTGTCGGTGGTCGGCATGGTGCTGGCCGGGGTCGCCCTCACCGGCGTCCTGCCGGATGGTGAGACCGGCGTCGACAAGCTCGTTCCCGTCGTCCTCGCCGGCACCCCGAGCGGCACCGTGCCGTCGGTCTTCGGGCACACCCGGGAGTCGGCCACTGCCGCGCTCCACGACAGCGGACTCGAGGTACGTTTCGGCAGGCAGATCAGCTGTGACCCCGCGGGCCGTCCGGTCGGGACGGAGCCGGCCACGGGCACCCCGGTGGAGCGGGGCGACACGGTCACGGTGCTGTTGTCCTACCAGGCTGGCAACACCGACTGCATGGCCGATCTGACGGAGCCCTGGAGGTTCGTCGACTTCGCCACCGGCCGCGGGCCGTCGCCACGGTTCGCCGATGACGTCACGCTGTTCGTGGACGGCGTACGCACCGGAACGTTGTCCGGCGTGGATGCCGCACGCGGTGACTGGGGCGCCGGATCTGCCTTGGGCATCCTGAGTCGGGCCACTGAGCAGGTGATGCGCAGCGGCACCGTCTATCGGACGCCGTCGCTGCAGGTCAGCACCGGTACGCCGCCCGACACCTGGTGCGGCGTGACCCGGCCGCCCGCGACGAGCAATCGTGAGGCGCTCACGCTGACGGTCGACTTCGCGGACCTCACCCCGCATCCCCGCTGTCCCGCCCGGGTGGCGCTCTACGAGACCGGGGGGGCGATCGACACGGTGGTCGCCTGGTCCGAGGGCGCCCGCGGCACCGACCTCGAGCCGATCCCCGACGTGGTCGGTCTGCCGCTGGCCCAGGCGCGCGACCGCGTCACGGCCGCCGGGTATCCCGCTCGGGTCGAGGAGCTCGAGACCTGCCACCCCCGAGACGGGGTGGTCGAGCAGGCGCCGACCCAGCAGGCGGTGGAGGAGGACAGCCAGGACGACCCGGGCTGGTACGGGCCGGTGACCCTGGTCGTGGAGGTCCCCCACACCACCCGCGACTGCGCCGCGCTCGACGCGGCCGCCACAGGCTTCCTACGGTTCGCGCGAGGCGGAGCACCCCCGGCCTGGGCGCCCGAGGTGCAGCAGCTGCTCGGCTACACCCCGTGGGACACCGTGTCCGCAGCCAGGGCCGACGACCCCGCCGCGTGGTCGTTCTGCTCCGGAGTCGCCCCTGAGGACTGCACCGTCTCGCCACTGGTCGTGGCCGGTGGTGACGCTGAGGTCGAGACCGGAGAGTTCAGCGATGTCACCCGCTGGCCGGGTGACCAGGTCTGCGAGCTCATCGACCGCGGCGGCCTCCCCCGTGGTCTCCCTGTCGAGCAGCAGATCGTGCTCTACCCCGCCGAGCTGACGTCCTGCGACGACGACTGGTCGGTCTGGCTGTGGGTCGACGACGTAGGAAGGATCACCGCGGTGAACCTGCTCGTGCCACGGACCTCGGTGGACGGCGGCTGAGCGCGGCGCGTGGTCGACGGCGAATGCGTCGTCGACCCGACCATCGTCGCTCGGCTGCTGCGGCGGCCGCGGGCCAACAACCCGCTTGGCGTCCTCACCGACCGTGAACGCGAAGTTCTCGGTCTGATGGCCGAGGGCCGCTCCAATGCGGCCATTGCGGCTCAGCTCGGCATGGGAGCCCACTGACCACATTGCGCCGCAGGGCGAAGGCGCTGTGCCACTTTCCTGCCACATCTGGAGGCCCATGGGTTCTATGACCTACGAAAACAGGCTGCCTCAGTAGTACCAGGTGAAGCATCCGGCCGGGTTCCGGCTGTCGCGGCTCGTCGTTGACCTTCGACGAGAAGTAGCTCTGGCCTGCGCAAACATCGCGCCAGCCGTCGTTGGCGGCGTTGGTCACGATCGGACAGAACCGAGCGTCCTGCGGACCTTGTGCGGACCGACGGGCCCGTATCCGCCAACTACGTGGACTTCGCCGATTTCTGATCACCTGACTTCCAACGCGGGCCCCAGCCGGTCGCTATGTCCAGGACCCGTCCCGCCGCCTTGAGAACCGCCTCCAGGCTCGGTCCAGCCAAGTCTGGTTCCTCGGCGAAGTACTGGCTGAGATCGTCAGGCAACTGGACTCCCGGCGCCAGGCTCGCGAACACGACTGGGGCCACGGACTCGGCCTCCAGTTCCCCAGTGTCGCGGTCGACCGCACTTCGATCCTTCCAGTGGTCGTCACGATCGGCACCGAGATGCCCGCAGTAGACGTGCCCAAGTTCATGGGCGATCGTGGCCAGTTTCTCGGCCGTCGAGTACGAGCGGTTGAGCTCGACGTCGAACCGCACCGGCACGTCATGTGCCTCAGGCAGTGGTCGCTTACGCACCGTGAGACGTTGTGAGGCCCCACATCTGGACCGGCTAACGCACGCTTGACGTCGCCTGCCGATGCTGCCGTAGCGCATGTCGCAATACCCGAATCATCTGTGCACTTGCAAAGATGATCTTTGCATTTGATCATGAGGTCATGATCTACGCAGTCCCCACGCTCGACGATCGTGATCGCGAGGTCATCGAAGGAATCGAGCAGTACAGAAGCCAGCTCCGCCACTTCATCGGCCGACCTCGCCGCTGGCAAGGTCTCATCCGCCGCAACCTCCGCGCGCGCGCGATGCGCGGCTCGAACAGCATCGAGGGTTATGACGTCTCCCTCGATGATGCCCTCGCCATCCTTGAGGACGACGAGGAGGCGCTGACCGCCGACCAGCGCACGGTCCTCGAGGTAACGGGCTACCGCAACGCCATGACGTACGTGCAGCAGCTCGCTGATGATCCTGACTTCAGCCTGGACCAATCGCTCCTTCGGGGGCTCCACTTCATGATGCTCGGCCACGACCTGGACAAGAGCCCGGGGTCCTATCGGCGGGGTGCCGTCTACGTGCGCGATGACGAGGCCGAGGAAATCGTCTACGAGGGGCCAGACGCTGACCTCGTGCCGAGCCTGATGCGCGAGCTCGTGGAGCAACTGGAAGCCCTGCTTAGCGATCCAGGCTGCCCCATCTTCGTCGCCGCAGCGATGGCGCATCTGAACCTCGTCATGATCCATCCGTTCCGCGACGGAAACGGGCGGATGGCCAGATGCCTTCAGACCCTGATGCTGTCGCGCAATCAAGTCCTCGGACAGGAGTTCTCCAGCATCGAGGAGTGGCTGGGTCGCAACACGTTCGACTACTACGAGGTGTTGGCGAAGACCGGACAGGGCAAGTGGAATCCGGGTAACGATGCGACAGCGTGGTTGCGCTTCAACCTGATGGCGCACCATATGCAGGCTCAAACCGTCTGGCATCGCGTGCAGGAGGCCGATGAGTTGTGGATGAAGCTGGAGGCACTCGCGACCGACCGCGGATTCCCGGACCGATCCGTCCAAGCTCTGTATACGGGCGCGCTGGGTCTACGGGTTCGCCGAATCGCGTACGAAGAAGCGACCGGCCTCGAGTACGCGACGGCCGGACGGGACCTCCGCAACCTGGCGTCTGCCGGCCTGTTGCTGGCGAAGGGCGAGACCCGCGGGCGCTACTACATGGGCAGCGCCGAGCTTCGGGAAATCTACGGCGAAGTGCGTGCCGCGCATCGAGGACAGATCGTGGATCCCTACAAGACCCCACCCTTGGATGACCAGGCCGACGACCCGCTTTTCTAGGTCGGCACAAGTGAGCGGTCGGCCGTCGGCCGGACGATTCTGCCTTAGCCCCAGAAAATCGGGTCGCCTGAGTTCTCGATGTGGTCGAGGAGCGCCTCGACGTTCTTCGTCGGTCGCTTGCGCTGGTACTCGTGGAACTTCAGGTTCCGGTCGCGCCAGTAGATCGCCCAGAGCCCGGTCGTCTTCGTGTAGCGAAGTCGGGCGATCGGGAAGCGTGTGTGCGCGCCAACGCCGTCCCACGGTGGTCGCACCTCGACGATGTCGATGTGATGGTCAGCAACGTCGGCCTCGACCTTGAGCTGGTCCCACAAGTGCTCGGGGACACGCTCGCGCGCCCACAGGCGGATCCTGTGAAGGTCGGTCTCAGGAATCACGGTCACCCGGATCTTCGATGCTCGCGTCGACTTCTTGCGGACTTTCTGCGGACCAGACGCGGACTTTTCAGCCCTACACCCCACATGACCTGCACAAACGCGCCGGATCAGTAGTACCAGGGGTACGGCGACCAGTCGGGCTCCCGCTTCTCCAGGAACTGGTCGCGTCCCTCCTGCGCCTCCTCAGTCATGTAGGCCAGTCGGGTGGTCTCGCCGGCGAACAGCTGCTGGCCGACCAGGCCGTCGTCGATGAGGTTGAAGGAGTATTTCAGCATCCGCTGCGCGGTCGGGCTCTTGCCGTTGATCTTCGCGCCCCACTCCAGCGCCACGGCCTCGAGGTCCGAGTGCGGGACCGCCCGGTTGACCATGCCCATGCGGTAGGCGTCCTCGGCGGAGTACTCCTCGCCCAGGAAGAAGATCTCGCGAGCGAACTTCTGCCCCACCTGCCGGGCGAGGTACGCCGAACCGAAGCCGCCGTCGAACGAACCGACGTCCGCGTCGGTCTGCTTGAAGCGAGCGTGCTCGGCGCTGGCCAGGGTCAGGTCGCACACGACGTGCAGCGAGTGGCCTCCGCCGGCGGCCCACCCGGGCACCACGCAGATCACGATCTTCGGCATGAACCGGATCAGCCGCTGGCACTCCAGGATGTGCAGTCGCGCCATCCTCGCCTTGTCGACGGTGTCGGCGGTCTCGCCCGCTCTGCCCGTGGCAGCCTCCGGCTGCGTGTACTGATAGCCCGCGCGACCCCGGATCCGCTGGTCCCCCCCGGTGCAGAACGCCCACTTCCCGTTCTTGGCTGACGGACCGTTGCCGGTCAGGATCACACACCCGACGTCACCGCTGGTGCGCGCGTGCTCCAGCACCCTCAACAGCTCGTCGACCGTGTGCGGGCGGAACGCGTTGAGGATGTCGGGGCGGTCGAAGGCGATCCGCACCGTCCCGTGGGCGCGAGCCCGGTGGTAGGTCACGTCGGTCAGGTCGTCGAAGCCGGGGATGGAGTCCCAGGCATCAGGGTCGAACGTCTGCGACACGCCCTCGAGTGCACTCATGGACGCACACGCTATCCGGCGACCCCCGTGGCAAGCGCACCGAGCAGCACCGCGAGGGGTACGACGAGCAGGCCCTCCCGGGCGAACCGCGCCAAGCTGATGCTCAGCCCCGCCTTGGCGCAGCGGCGCAGCCACAGCAGGTTGGCCAGCGATCCCCACAGCAGCAGCATCCCGCCGACGTTGATGCCGACCAGCAGCGCGGGATAGCTCGACGCGGGAGTGACCGGCGCCAGGGCCAGCCACGCCGGCAGGTTGTTGACGACGTTGGACAGCGCAGCGGCGGCGGCGGCGAGGGCGACGTTGTTGGGCCAGTCGACCTGACCTGGCTCGACGACGACGAGGGCGAGCTCGACCAGCACGAACAAAGCGAACGCGCCGAGCACGATCCGCGCCGGCACGAGCCGGACCAGCCGAGAGGGCAGCACCAGCTCGGGAGCGCGGAGCAGGCAGACGCCGACGAGCACCAGCAGGCCGCTGCTCGCCGCCAGCCAGGCCGGTACGCCGGCCACGGTGCCGACGGCGATCCCCAGGGCGATGACGGCGGAGACGATCACCAGCACGCGATCGTGCTCCGGCAGCTCGCGGTGCACGGCGTACCGTCCGCGGAGGCTGCCGCCGAACCGCACGAACAGCACGCCCAGCACGACGGCGAGCACCGCCAGCTGGGGCAGCCACAGGTCGGAGACGAACTCCCCGGCGCTCTGGCCGGTCCGCTCCACCGCCAGCAGGTTGCTCAGGTTGGAGATCGGCAGCAGCAGCGAGGCCCCGTTGGCGAGCCAGATGGTGGCGAAGGCGAACGGCAGCGCCGGCAGGTCCAGCTCCACCGCCAGCGCCAGCGCGACCGGGGTGAGCATCACGGCCGTCGTGTCGATGCTGAGCAGGATGGTGGTCCCGCTCGCCAGCAGGCAGTAGAGCGCGAACAGCAGCAGCGTGTGTCCCCGGGCGGCTCGCGCGAACAGGTGGGCGGCGACATCGAAGACCCGGGCGTCGGCGCACAGATCGCTGACCAGGGTGATCACCACGAGGAACAGCAACACCGGCCACGTTGCCTGCCAGGCAGCCTCGATGGCCTCGATCAGCACGGTGCCGACCTTACGCGTTTCGACCAGCCGCCTAGGGTCGAGGAATGCCTGCTAGCAACGCGAAGCGCCAGGAGCTCATCGTCACGACCCTCAGTGAGGCCTTCGAGCCGCTGATGAAAGCCGATCCCGCGGGCTTCAGGACGAAGTTCCGCAAGATGGCGGCCGACCCGTTCGCGTTCTACCGCGGCAGCGCGTGCCTGTTCTACGCCGACATGTCCCTTCGGCGTGACCACCGGGCCGACGAGCGCACCAGCCGCGTCTGGATCCACGGCGACCTGCATGCGGAGAACTTCGGGACCTACATGAACTCCGAGGGAGTGCTGGTCTTCGACGTCAACGACTTCGACGAGGCCTACCTGGGGCACTTCAGCTGGGACCTGCGGCGCTTCGTGGCCAGCCTCGCGCTGATGGGCTGGCAGAAGGCACTGCCCGAGGAGGACATCCGCAGGCTGGCGCGCAGCTACCTCGAGGCGTACGTCGAGCAGGTGCGGCACTACGTGAGCGTCGAGGAGGACGAGGCGTTCGCCCTGCGTCTGGACAACACCGACGGGGCGATCCAGCAGGTGCTCATGACCGCCCGGATGTGCACCCGCATCGACATGCTCGACGACATGAGCGAGGTCGTCGACCATGAGCGCCGGTTCACCCGAGGCCCGGGGGTGCGGGAGCTGTCGAAGACCGAGCGGGTCAAGGTCGAGCGGGCCTTCAAGCGCTACCTGACCACGCTGTCGGACTCCAAGCGCCAGCAGCAGGCGGTCTTCTACGACATCAAGGATGTGGTCGGGCGCTCCGGCTTCGGCATCGGCTCGGCCGGGCTGCCGGCGTACAACGTGCTGATCGAGGGGCTCAACCAGGCGCTCGAGAACGACGTCGTGCTCTCCATGAAGCAGGCCAACATCCCCGCCGTCAGCCGGATCGTCGACCACGAGCGTGCCTCGGAGTTCTTCCAGCACGAGGGCCATCGCACCGTGATCAGCCAGCGCGAGCTGCAGGTGCACACCGACCCGTTCCTGGGCTGGACCACGGTCGACAAGGTCGGCTACGTGGTCGCCGAGGTGTCGCCCTACGAGGCCGACCTCGACTGGTCGCGGATCACCGAGCCCGAGGAGATCGAGCCGGTGGTGGAGATGCTCGGACGAGCGACCGCCAAGGTTCACTGCGTCTCCGACGACGACAGCGACGAGGACCTCGTCGACTTCCAGACCGAGGACGCCATCATCGAGGCCATCGACGCCGACCTCGACGGGTTCCTCGACGAGCTGGTCGACTTCGCCGTCGACTATGCCGCGAAGACCCGCAAGGACCACGCCATGTTCGTCGACGCCTTCCGCGAGGGCTCCTTCGACCTGGTGTCCGCCGTCGGTTGAGCATCAGTGGCATCCTCGACCCATGACACTGACGGGCGAGTATGAGCGCGGCACCTCCGGGTGGGCCGCGAAACAGGTGGACGACTACGAGGCCTCCGGAGGCCGCAAGGCCAACACCATGCAAGGCAAGCCGATCGTCGTGATCACCTCGGTGGGGTCGACCTCGGGCAAGCTCCGCAAGAACCCGGTGATGCGCGTCGAGCACGACGGGCAGTACGCCGCGGTCGCCTCCAAGGGCGGCGCCCCCGAGCACCCCGCCTGGTTCCACAACCTGGTGGCCCACCCGGAGGTCGACCTGCAGGACGGCCCCGAGCCCGCGTCGTACACCGCCAGGATCGTGACCGGTGCCGAGCGCGAGGAGTGGTGGACCCGGTGCGTCGAGGCCTGGCCGGCGTACGCCGACTACCAGACCAAGACCGACCGGGAGATCCCGGTGTTCGTGCTCAGCAGGAACACCTCAGGTGCGTGAGATGGAGACCGCCAGCGCCACCAGGTGACCCAGGCGGGCCAGCTCGGAGTCGAGGATGTCGGGACCGCCGCGACGCGCGATCACCACGAACTCGTCGCCGGCCAGCGGGGCCGCGGCCAGCACGTTGTCGTCGTCGCTGGTCAGCCGGCCGGGCTTGTCGACCCGGACCCACTCGAAGGCGTCGGGAGCTGCGCCCGTGCGCTGCCCCGCGCCGTCCGGACCGACCCTGGCCGCCCAGTCGGCGCGGAAGATCTTCGGCAGCAGCTCGACCAGTCGGTCGACGGCCATCGTCGGGTGGGCGGTGAGCTCCTCCACAGCCTCCAGGTCGAGGAACAGCCCACCACCGGCGGCATAGCGGCTGATCCACACCACCGACACGCCCTCGAGGGCGTTGCAGGCCGAGACGAGCGAGTCGGGCATGACCCCCGGAAGGGCCTCGAGCAGCACATCGTCGACCGCGGTGCCGTCGGGACGGTGCTCGACGATCTCGATGGCCTCGATGTCTCCGCCCGCCTCACCGATCGCGGAAGCCACCCTGCCCAAGGAGCCGGGCACGTCCGGCAGCGCGACGCGGAGGAGGAACGGCATGATCTGACCCTAGCCCCCTCCGGTTACGCCGGCATGACGTGATCCGCAGCGTGAACCCCCCGACTACGCTGGCCAGATGCCCCGCATCCTCGTGACCGGCGCGACCGGCTTCGTCGGTCGACGACTCGTCGACGCCCTCGCCCAAGCGGGGCACGACGACCTCCGCGCCATGACCCGCAACCCTGACACGTACGCCGGGAAGGGGGAGGCGGTGGCCGGTGACGTCAGCGATCCGGCATCCCTCCAGGAGGCACTCGACGGCGTCGAGATCGCCTACTACCTGGTGCACTCCCTCGACGACGCCGACTTCGAACGACTCGACGCGGAGGCCGCCCGCAACTTCGCCGCCGCCGCGGCCGGTGCCGGCGTACGCCAGATCATCTATCTCGGCGGGCTGGGGGACGACGACGGCACCCTGTCGGCGCACCTGCGCTCGCGACGCGAGGTGGAGTCGCTGCTCGGCGAGAACGGGGTGCCGGTGACGGCGTTGCGGGCCGCGATCGTGGTCGGCAACGGTGGCATCTCGTGGGAGATCACCCGACAGCTCGTGAAGCGACTCCCGGCCATGGTGGTGCCGAAGTGGGCGACCACGCGCACCCAGCCGATCGCCCTGGACGACGTGGTGCGCTACCTGGTGGGGGTGGCCGACAACCCCGCCGCCTTCGGCCGGGTGTTCGAGATCGGCGGGCCGGACCGGCTCACCTACATCGAGATGCTCCGGATCGCGGCGCAGATCGAGAACGGTCACATGGTGCGGATCGTGCCGGTGCCGGTGCTGACGCCACGACTGTCGTCCTACTGGCTGGCCCTCGTCACCGACGTCGACGTCACCACCGGACGCAACCTGATCGACTCCATGGGCACCGAGGTCGTGGTCACCGACGACTCCATCAAGGAGGTCGTGCCGGGAGAGTCGATGAGCTATGAGGAGTCGGTGCAGATCGCGCTGGCCGAACGGGCCCGCGAGACCGGCTAGGTGTTCTGACCACGGACGTTAGGTACGGCGTTTCGGCTTGGCGATGACGAAGACCTCC
>CZKA01000009.1_pt1 | contig 111249 bp, 104 predicted proteins | sample 1657991 | NCBI WGS metagenome assembly CZKA01 (sample SAMEA3501708, study PRJEB10268) | metagenome | biome: nitrite-oxidizing laboratory bioreactor; material: liquid mineral medium | place: Austria | collected 2011-12-21
TCGGCGGGGTGCGGTTTCCTGTGATCGGTGGTCTAGGCTCGTCCGGACTCGAACCGGGAGAGAGCGTGTTGTGAGGCGCCACGAACTGCTGGCAGGGCTGCATGAGGTCCTGCAACCGCGCACCTACTTCGAGATCGGCGTACGCAACGGGCTGAGTCTCGAGCTGTCACGCGCTCGCAGTGTGGCGGTGGACCCGTTCTACAACCTGACCAAGGAAGTGCGCTGCGACCTGCATCTCGTGCGCACCACCAGTGACGAGTTCTTCGCCCGTCCCCACCCCTTCGCCCACTTCGACGACCCCGTCGTCGACCTGGCGTTCATCGACGGGATGCACCTGTCGGAGTTCGCCCTGCGCGACTTCATCAACACCGAGAAGTTCTGCGGCCCGGGCAGCGTGGTCGTCTTCGACGACATGCTGCCCCGCACGGTCGAGGAAGCCGGCCGCGGCCGGGTCGGAGCAGCCAAGAACGGCGCCTGGGCAGGCGACGTCTACAAGATCGTCGAGTCCATGCGCAGCCTGCGTCCGGACCTGATCCTGCTGGAGATGGACACCCGGCCGACCGGCACCCTGGTGGTGCTGCACCCGGACCCTCTCAACCGAGCCCTCGAGCGCGCCTACGACGACCTGGTCGCCGAGTACGTCGTCCCCGACCCGCAGGTGGTCCCGGAGCCGGTGCTGAGTCGCAGCCGGGCCATGACCGGCGAGACCCTGCTCGGGTCCGGAGTCTGGGCCGAGATCCGCAGCCTGCGCGCCGGGTCCTCGACGCAACCGTCGACGGCGGTGGGCGACGCCTACCGACGCTTCGGCCTGGACAACGGCAACGGGGGCGCGTGACATGGTCGAGTTCGCGCCCGTCGAGATCGTCTCCAGCCTGGCGCACCACCGCGACGGTGCGATCCGGGTGGTGCTGCACCTGCCGACCCTGGCCCACCCCTCGACGGACACCGTGCCGGTCCGGCTGGCCAGCGGTGAACGCTCGTTCCGGGTGCCGGCCACGGCCACCCCGGCCGAACCAGGCATCAGCCTCGAGTTCTCGGTGCGCACGCAACGGCTCGGCCGGGGCGTGTGGACCCTGGCGATGCGCCCCGCGGTCGGAGAGCGGCTGGTCCCGATCGAGGCGCGGCTGCTGACCGGGCGTGGTCAACCGATCGCCCTGATCCCCGGGCCGGTCCCCGCCACTCGGCTGGCTGCCCCCGTGCCGGCCGCCAGCGCGCCTCCCGCCGCGCCCGCCGCGGGGCCGGTCACCAGGGTCGCAGCCCGGGCGCGGAGGCTGCTGGGTCGCGGCGTCCGCCGGCTCCGCGGAGGGGTGTGGCGATGAGGATCGCGTCCCGGCTCCGCCCGAGCCCCCCGGCGGCACCTGCCGCTCCCAGCACCCCGCCCGACAAGCCGGCCCGGCCGAAGCGTCGCGCCGCTGTCCAGCTCGCCGGCCTGGAGTCCCTCGTCCCCGACCGGCCCCGCCTCAGCGTCGTGATCCTCGCCCACCCGGCCCTGCGCTCCCAGGTCCGGCCCTGGCTGGCCGAGTTCGAGGACCGCACGGTGTTCGTGCTCTCGCCAGACGAGGTCCCGGAGTGGCAGCTGGAGAACAGCTCGGCCGAACACGTCTCCGTGGCAGATCTGACGATGCTGGGCCGCAAGCTGCGCTACCTCGGCGCCGTCGACGTGATCGTCGACCTGCTCCCCGACGAGCTGCTGCCGATCGGTGCGACCAGCCAGCTCGACCTCTTCGCCAACGTGTTCCGAGACCTGCGCAAGGGCGGGGCCTACATCCTCGACCGGCGTTCGGCGCCCGGGGTGTCGTCGATCGAGGGACTCACCACGTGGCTCCAGATGTTGACGGCGGTCGACGACCCGGAGGCCGTCAAGCAGCTCAGCTGGCGCGACGCGGAGATCGCCAAGGCGGCCGGCACCGTCGCCGTCGGACGCGATCTCGTCGTGGTGACCAAGAGGCTGCGCCACTTCTACAAGCTCAGCGACTCGCAGGTCGACCGGCTGCTGCCGGCCCGGGAGCCGTCGATCACAGTCACCCCGCTGGAGAGGCGGCCCGGAGGCGAGTTCGAGTCGCGGGCCACCGTCGTCTCGCACTCACCGGGCTTCGCCGAGGAGACCATGCCCTCGCTGGTCACCTATCCCGAGCTGCACCTGAGGCGCTACGAGGGCAAGATCGCGCTGGCCGGACAGACCCTCATGTACACCGGCCACACGATCCTGCCCGACTCGTTCCGCTGGCACCTCGCAGCCAACCCCGACAACCCACGGCTCAAGTCGGTCTCCCGCAAGTTCGCGCGCATCGAATCTGCGCATGTCCCTCAGCGCAAGCTGGCTGGTGACTACTACCAGCTCGACTGTGCCTACCCCCATCACTTCGGGCACCTGACCACCGAGGTGATCTCCCGCCTCTGGGGCTGGGACACCGCCAAGCGGGACAATCCGTCGCTGAAGGCGATCTTCCACATCAAGCCGAAGAGCCGCAAGCAGCCCTCGCTCGAGAAGGCGCTGTTCACGGCCTACGGCATCGCCGAGGACGACATCGTCTGGGTCAACGAGCCGGTGTGGCTGTCCTCGGTGACCTCCGCAACCCCGATGTGGCACAACGAGACGCCCCACTACGTCCATCCCGACATGGTGGCCACCTGGCGGCGTCTGGGTGAGGCGCTCGGTCGCAGCGCTGAGGACGCCCCACGCCCCGAGCGGATCTTCGTGTCCCGCGGGCCGAGCCTGCGGCATCGGGCCTGCCGCAACACCGATGCGGTCGAGGCCTACTTCGCCTCCCGGGGCTTCCAGGTCATCTACCCCGAGACGATGCCGATGGCCGAGCAGGTGGTCACCTTCCGGCATGCCCGGGTCGTCGCCGGCTTCGGCGGCTCCGCGATGTTCAACCTGATGCATGCCCAGCACCTCGAGGGCGTCATCCTCCTCAACCACGAGGCCTACACGGCACGCAACGAACACCTCTTCACCTCGCTGGTCGGTGGCCAGGTCCACTACTTCTGGTCTGCTCCCGACGTGCCCCACCCCGACGAGGGCTGGAACCTCGACGCCTTCTTCTCCGGCTGGGAGTTCGACTTCGACCGCAACGGCGCCGAGCTCGACGAGGTCCTGACCCAGTTAGGCTGAGCGCCATGTCTGGTCGCTCACTCGGTCGCCGGTCTGTGCGTGCGGTGGGCTCCAGGCTTCCGGCTCCGTGGCGAGCACGGCTGCGGCAGGCGCTGGCCACCCGTCCAGGCCTGGCTGTCGGACGTCGTCTGGGTCTCCCTGGCGCCGACGTCGGGCTGGTGTCCTGGGTGGTCGTCTGCGAACCGGCCGACCTCGAGCGCGCGGGGGACTGCCTGACGTCCCTGCACTCCCAGTGGCACCACCTGGTCGAGGTCCTCGTGGCGCCGGTGGGCGACGCGCGGGTCCCCGCAGCCGAACGCGACGCCCGGGTGCGCGTGCTGCCCACCCAGGACACCTGGTACGCCGCAGCGAACGCGGGTGCCGCCGAGGCGCGTGGCCGCTACCTCGGCTTCGTGCGGGCCTGCGACACGCTCCTCCCGCATGCGACCACCGACCTCGCCGGCTCGCTGAGCCGGTCGGGTTCCGACCTGGCGACGGGGATGCTGACCCAGCAGGGACAGCCCGAGCCGTGGCTCGACCGGGCCCAGCGGGCCGCCCACGCCCGGCCGGCGGCGGCGATCTCGTCACTGGAGTGCGCCGACCTGGTCGGTGACCTCGTGATCGGCAACAAGCTGACCAGCACGGCGTCCTGGCGAGCGACGTCCACCCGGTTCGGTCCGGACGACGACTGGCTGCTGTCGCCCACCTGGGCGACCCGCCTCCGGGCGGGCCTCCGGGTCGACGTTCTCTCGGTTCCCGTGGTCCGGCACGCCCACGAGCACGGCCACCGCCCCTTCGGCGCCATGCCCAGCCCGCTCGGGGATCTGCCCGACTGGGTCCGGACGGGGGAGCGGATCGAGGCCGTCCTGGACGGGAGCCCGCTGGCCGCCGGCTGGGTGCGGCAGGTGCTCGACACGGGCCTGCCGCGGTTCATCGCCGACACCGAACGTGCCGATGACGGACAGTGGGCTCGGCTGACCGAGCTGGCGGCGTACTGGTCGGCGCGGTCCTCGGAACCACCGCGCGGGGTCCGGGCCCGGTCGCGGGGGCCGCGACGGGGCGGCGGGCCGAGACGGAGGCGCTGGCCGCGGAGGTGGCCGGCCTCGGCGACGACCAGCGCACCGAGCTCGCGGGCGACGCCCTGCTCGCCGTCTGGGCCAGCGCGCCCTTCGACCTCCCGGACTCCGTGCGGGTGCTGGACCTCGACGAGTCGGGGCTGGTGGCCTCGGTGCAGCGGGTCGTGCGGCACGGCGAGCGCATGGACGTCGACCTCTTCGTCAGGGTCGAGGGGCTGGACCTCGCGGTCACGGACATCGAGATCACCGCTCGCCTGCCGGACGGCTCCGCGCTCGGCGTCGTACGCCGTCTCGACCCGACCGCGGAGCGATGGGCGCAGGCCCGGTTCCAGTCGGCGGCGGCGGGCTCCGTGCGGGTGCAGGTCCCGGGTCCGCCGCGTGAGGGACCGGTCGAGCTGGGCGTGACCGTGCGGGCCGGTGCCTTCGAGCGCACCGGGACCGTCACCGTCACGGCGCCTGACGCGCTCGCCGAGTCCGGTGTCCAGGTCTCCAGGATCGGGTTCGACGCCGGTGACCTCGTGGTGCGGCTCGGGTCGCGAGGTCGCACCCACGGTGAGGCACCGACCCTGCTCTCCCCGTCCGGGGCCGTCGTCGCGGCATCCCCGGAGACCGGCGACTCCGCGGAGCTGCGCTACGCCACCGCCGTCGACCTCTACGGCAGGTCCGTCCGGCTCGGCCCCGGTCGCTACCGGCTGACCCACCCCGACGGCGTCCTCGCCTGCGGTGACCTCGCCGATGCGCTTCCGCTCGACCTGGTGGGGCAGACCCACCGGCTGCGGGTGCTGCGGGAGCCCGGCCAGCTGGTCCTCCACCTCACGCCTCCGCTCGCCGACGACGAGCTGGGGGCCTACCACCAGCAGCAGCTCAGGGACGCCTATACGACCACCGCGGCGCCGACCCACCCCGACCTGCTCTACTTCGAGAGCTATGCCGGGCGGTCCGCGACCGACAGCCCGCTCGCCGTCTTCGAGGAGCTCGCCCGCCGTCGCCCCGAGCTCCGCCTGTGCTGGGGGATCAGCGACCACGGCCAGTGGGCACCGCCCGGTGCCGAGATCGTGCTGCTGCGCAGCCGACGGTGGTACGACGTCCTGGCAAGCGCTGGCGTCGTGGTGACGAACACCGAGCTCGAGGAGTGGTACGTCCGCCGGGCCGACCAGTTCGTCGTCCAGACGTTTCACGGCTATCCGTCCAAGGCGATGGGGGAGGGGCAGTGGCGGGCTCGCGAGCTGCCTCCGAGCCGGCTGCAGGTGATGCGCAAGCGCAGTGTCCAGACCTGGGACCTGATCCTGACCCCGACCCCGGAGATGACCCGGCACTACCGCGAGCAGTACGGCTACCGGGGCCAGGTGCACGAGCACGGCTACCCCCGCGACGACGGTCTGCGGGGCCCCCGGGCCCAGGAGCGCCGGGCGGTGACCCGAGGACAGCTCGGGATCCGACCCGACCAGCAGGCGGTGCTCTATGCGCCGACCTGGCGCGACCACCTCGCCACCCGTCCCCGGGCCGCCGCGATGTCCGACTTCCTGGACCTGCGCCGGGCTGCCCAGCAGCTCGGCGACTCCCACGTGCTGCTCGTGCGGGGACACCGCTTCCACCTCCCGTCCGCGTCGAGGAACACCGGAGGGGCCGCGCGCATCGTCGACGTCACCGACCACCCGGAGATCAACGACCTCATCGTGGCCTCGGACGTGGCCGTCCTGGACTACTCCTCGCTCCGTTTCGACTATGCCCAGACCGGGCAGCCGATGGTGTTCCTGGTGCCGGACCTGACGTCGTACGCCGGAGGAGTGCGTGGCTTCCTCTTCCCGTTCACCGAGTCGGCTCCCGGCCCCCTGGTGTCCAGCACCGACGAGGTGGTGGAGCAGGTCCGAGACGTGGCGGCACTCCGGGCGCGGACGGCCACCGAGGTCGCCGAGTTCGACGCACGGTTCAACCCGTGGCAGGACGGCCGGTGCTCGCAGCGGGTCGTCGATCGGCTGCTCTCGGTGATGTGAAATCTGGTGGCCCGTGATGAGAGGATCGCCAGCATGCCCCAGCGCTCGAGTGTCGTCGGACGATCTCAGCAGTTCGCGCGCCGCGCGGCTCGAAGAGTGGCCCGGAAGGTGGTTCGCACCAGCCCGGGGCGGCGGGTGGTGCAGCGCGTGCGCAAGCCGGAGATCAGCCTGGTGGTGCCGTTCTACAACGTCGAGGACTACCTCGCCGAATGCCTCGACAGCCTGCTGCGTCAGACCTGGTCCGACTTCGAGGTCGTGCTCGTCGACGACGGCTCGCCCGACGGCTCCCGGGCCATCGCCGAGCGCTATGCAGCGCAGGACCCGCGGATCCGGATCATCACCCAGGAGAACGCCGGCCTCGGTGCGGCGCGCAATGCCGGCATCCGCAACGCCCGAGGGCGCTACCTCGCGTTCGTGGACTCCGACGACCTGCTCCCAGCCGGAGCGCTGCGCACGCTCGTGACCAGCGCGCAGGCCACCGGCTCCGACATCGTGGTCGGCTCGGTCGAGCGCTTCGACAGCCGCAAGACGTGGTCCCCGAGCTGGGTCGAGAACGTGCACATCGCCGAGGAGCGCGGCGTCACGGTGGCGGAGTTCCTGCCGCTGCTGCGCAACCTCTACAGCTGGAACAAGCTGTTCCGGCGTGACTTCTGGGTCGAGCAGAACCTGTGGTTCCGCGAGGGTGTCGCCTACGAGGACCAGCCGATCATCAGCCAGCTCTACGCGCGTGCCCGGTCGATCGACGTCCTGACCGACATCGTCTACCGCTACCGGGCCCGCGACGACAACAGCTCCATCAGCCAGCAGACCGCCTCGCTGAAGGACCTGCGCGACCGCATCGAGGCCTGGCACCTCAGCCGTGACCTGCTGCGTCGCGAGGCTTCCGAGCAGATCTACCAAGGGTGGCTGGCCACCCTGTTCGAGGCACACTTCCACTGGTACCTCACCAGCAGCGGCACGGTCGACGACACCTACTGGACCGAGCTGCTGGCGGCGGTCCGCGACTTCGCGGCCGACGCGGAGGACTGGGTCTGGGAGGCCACTCCCGCGCCCAAGCGCGTGCTGATCAAGCTGGTGCTGCTTGGTCGCCGCGCCGATGCCCAGGAGTTCGTACGCCGCCACTCCCTCAAGCTGGAGAACTGGCCGGCCATCGTGTCGGACGCGGGCGTCCAGGTGCACCTCCCGTTCGAGGGCGATCCCGAGCTCGAGCCCGACCTCTTCCTGATCCGGCCCCAGCAGCTCCGCATCTCGCACGCCGTGGAGAACCTGCACTGGTCCGAGCCCGACGGCGCGGCGGCGACGTGCTGGATCTCCGGCTGGGCCTACCTCGGCAAGATCGACCAGGCCGAGCACGGCTCGACGGTCACCGTCGTCTTCCGCGAGGAGCACTCCGGCCTGGAGCGCTCGTTCGTCTCCACGACCCGGCCGGAGGCCTCGTTCCCCCCGCCCCGCGACGACACCTGGTGCGACTACGCACCCGGTCGGTTCGGGGTCGAGGTCCCTCTCGCCGAGTTGAGCGAAGGGTTGGGGAACGACGTGCGCTGGGGCGTCTGGCTCCGGGTGGAGGCTGCGGGCTTCACGGTGACCCACCCGGTCACGCGGCTGCTGCGCAGCGGGTCGGCCGGCGTGATCCCGGCGGCGCCGCTCCCTGACGGTGGGCGCCTGATCGCGGAGTGGCAGTACCAGCAGCAGCTGAGGCTGAGAGTGGACCGCAGCGGGGTGCAGGTGGGTGCCGGGCTCGAGGGCCGGGTGCTCACCGTGACGGCGACCGATCCGTCCGCTCGACTGAGTCGGGTCACTGCCGCCTGCGGGTCGGCCGCCTCGGTCGAGGCCACCGGGCGCAAGGGCGGCGGGGGTCGGACCTACACCCTCCGGCTGCCCGAGATCGCCCCTCCGGCGCCCGGGGTGGCGCAGCTGTGGCGACTGACGGGCTGGTCCGCCGACGGCGTAGCCGTGCCCCTCGTGGCGGCGGCGGGATCGCGCTTCGGGGTGGTGGAGGACGGCGCAGACGGCACGCTCGTGCTGGAGACCACCCGCAACGGAGAGCTCCAGGTCGCGCAGTGGTCCGCCGGTGCCGTGGCCGAGCGGGTCACCATCTCGCCGGACGGCATGCTCACCGTGGCCGGGGTCGTCCACGGCCAGGGGATCGAGCGGGTCCGAGTGGCCAGCACCAACAAGCGGGCGCGCGCGGTCAGCGAGTCCGTCGCGGTGGCGGATCGGCGCTTCGAGGCGGTGCTCCCGCTCAAGCAGCAGCGCTACCGGTTCGGCGTACGACCGCTCCCGATCGGCGACCACGACCTCTCCGTCGTGCTGCTCTCGGACTCCGACGAGGTGGGTCGCGAGATCCCGCTCCGCGTGGCTCCGGTCCTCAGCGACCAGCTGCCGATCCAGATCGCCGTCGAGGACCACGACGGCCGCGTGGTCCGCGGACCCCACAGCGGGGTCCGGGTCAACCTGCAGCGCCCCATCGGTCCAGCTCGCGGCGCCTACCAGCAGAACCGCCTCAAGCTGGGCCTCGGTGGCTCCAAGGCCACCACGCGCGGTGTGCTGATGCGCTCCTACTTCGGCGAGAACGCGACGGACAACGGGCTGTCGATCCAGCGCGAGCTGCAGCGCCGGGGCAGTGACCTGCCTGTCTACTGGGCCGTCCAGGACCGTTCGGTCGTAGTGCCCGACGGGGGCATCCCCGTGGTCGTGAACAGCCTGGAGTGGTACGACCTCCTGTCGTCGGTCACCTACTACATCGACAACATGTACCAGCCCGAGTACCACCACAAGCCCGAGGGCCAGGTGCTGGTGCAGACGTTCCACGGCTACCCGTTCAAGGAGATGGGCCACACCAACTGGAAGCGCGTGCAGTTCTCCCAGGCCCGGATCGACGCCTACGACGCGCGGGCCGCAGCGTGGGACTACCTGGTCTCGCCGGCCCGCTACGCCACGCCGCTGCTGGTGCGCGAGTTCGCCTATCCCGGGGAGGTGCTGGAGATCGGCTACCCCCGCAACGACGTCCTCAACTCCTCCGACGCCCCGCAGATCCGCGACCTGACGCGAGAGTCGCTGGGGATCCGACCTGACCAGACCGCCGTCCTCTATGCGCCGACCTTCCGCGACTACCTCGCCCGCGACGACGGCAAGGCCGTGCTGGCGGACTTCTTCGACTTCGCGGAGGCCCGGGCCACCCTCGGCGACGACGTCGTCTTCCTGGCCCGTGGCCACGCGTTCAACGCCCGCACCGAGGGCCGGTTCGGACGCAGCCCCGGAGTCCTCGACGTGACCGACTACCCGGAGGTGTCCGACCTCTACCTGGCTGCCGACGCCGCCATCGTCGACTACTCCTCGTTGCGCTTCGACTTCGCGGTGACGGGGAAGCCGATGATCTTCCACGTGCCCGACCTGCAGCGCTACAAGGACACACGCGGGTGGCTCTTCGACTTCGAGCAGTCCGCGCCGGGGCCGCTGGTCGACACCACCGCCGAGGTGGTCGAACGGCTGGCCGACCTCGACGGCGTGCGTGCCGAGTACGCCGAGGCCTACGCCACGTTCACCGCCGACTACCTTGATCTCGAGGACGGTCATGCCGGCGAGCGCTTCGTCGACGCCGTCTTCGTCCCGCGCGGTGACGCATGACCCGACCGCCTGTCGAGCCCCCGAGCATGAGGAGCGCAGAGAAGTGAACCTGCTCGTGCTGATCACCGGCACCGGACGCAGTGGCACCAGCACCATGTCCGGCACCCTGCACCACCTCGGGTTGTCCGTCCCCGGTCCGCACCTGGGCGCCAACGCGTCCAACCCCAAGGGCTTCTACGAGTCCTCCTGGGCGGTGGACTTCCACAAGCGGATCTCGGCAGCCGCCCGGATCAACGACTTCGACAGCCGCCCGGGCGCCTTCGCCCGGGCCCAGGCGGTCGTCACACCCGAGGTGAGGGCCGAGCTGGCGAGCTTCCTGGCCGAGAAGTCCCAGGGCCACACCCAGGTGGTCGTCAAGGACCCTCGTTCGGTGTGGGCCCAGGCGCTCTGGCGCGACGCCGCCGCCGACGCCGGCCTCGAGATCCGCTACATCTCGATGCTGCGGCATCCGGCCGAGGTCGTCGGGAGCCGGGCGACCTACTACGCCAAGCAGTCCGACGAGGAGAAGCGCCGCACCTACGAGACCTTCAACGTCGCACGGTGGATCAACAGCTCACTGCTGAGCGAGCACGAGACCCGGGGGCAGCAGCGCGCCTTCGTGCGCTACACCGATCTCCTCGAGGACTGGCGCCCCGTGCTGGGGCGCATCGGCTCCGAGCTGGGGCTCACCTACGACTCCGACCTCACTCCCGGGCAGGCCAACCCGGTCGACGACTTCATCGATCCGGGCCTGCGTCGCCACCAGGTCACGTGGGACGACCTCGACGTGCCGGCGGAGCTGCGGGACGTCGCGCAGTCGATCTGGGAGGCCGTGTCGGTGCTGGGCGACCGGGCCGGAGCCGACGAGGCGGCCTCGGCCGACCTCGACCGGCAGGCTGAGCACTACCGCAGGATCTTCACCGACTCCACCGCGATCAGCCACGACGCCATCGAGGAGGCCAAGGACGAGGCGCGCCGGGCCGGGATCGCGTCGGTGCGTGCGAAGGCCGCTCCCGCACCTGCGCCGCGCAAGGGCCCCGTTCCCGTGGCCGACCGGCGGGTGCGCGACGTGGGGGCGCGCGACCTGCTGCGCACGGTGGCCGGCCGCGTGAAGGCCCGCGCCCGACGCCGCTGATAGCCTCCATCCGGCGGCCAACCGCTGGTCCAGAACGAACACTGAAGGATGAATGACGGTGGCAGAACCTCAACCGGATGTGGACCGCAGCGCGGGCGACGACGCGTCGTCCCTCGTGTTCGTGCTCGGTCCCGGTCGCAGCGGCACCAGCACCATGGCGGGCGCGCTCACCCTCAGCGGCTACACCGTGCCCCAGGCCATCAAGGGCAACGCCACCAATCCGCTGGGCTTCTTCGAGCCGCGCTGGGTCGTCGACTTCCACCGCACGTATCTCCGCAAGGCCGATGTCTCGACGCTCGACACCGACCCGGTGGCGCTGGCGCTGCTGGAACGCGCCGTGGCTCCCACCGAGGTCCGCGAGGAGCTCGCCACCTGGCTGCGGGGCCGGCTGGCCAAGAACAGCCACCTGGTCATCAAGGACCCCAGGATGGTGTGGTTCAAGAGCCTGTGGCTCGACGTCGCCACCGAGCTCGGCGTCGAACCCCGCTTCGTGATCATGCTGCGCCATCCCGCCGAGGTCTCCTCCAGCCGGAGCACCTACTACGACGCCCGTGAGGTGCCGGCCGTCGCCGGCTGGATCAACGTCGCCCTGCTGACCGAGCGGCTCACGCGCGGCAACCGACGCTCGCTGGTGCCCTACTCCCAGCTGACGGCCGAGTGGCGCCCTGAGCTGATCCGCCTGCGTGACCACCTCGACCTGCCGCTCGACCCGCCACCGGAGACGACCCCGCACCCCGTCGACGACTTCATCGACCCCAGCCTGCGGCGGATGACCCCCGACTGGGCCAACGTCGCCGCTCCCGTTCACCTGCAGGAGCTCGCCGAGCGCACCTTCGTCGAGCTCAGCAGGCTCGCCGAGGAGGGTGAGTCGGAGGCCGTGCACGCCGCCCTCGACTCGATCGCCGCCGAATACGCGATCGTGCACGCGGATGCCGTCGACCTGGTCGGCACCACCGTGCGACGAGCCCGCACCGATGCGCGGCGGCGGGGGGTCCGGCAGGCCAGGAACGCTGCCCGGGCGGCCCGCGAGGAGGAGGCCGCGACCGCGCCCCAGCGCAGCGGGGTCGCTGCCCTCGGGCGACGCGTCGTGGCCCGGCTGCGCTCCGTCGTCAGGCGCTGAGTCAGCCAGGACCGCTCGTCAGCGTGCCTGCTCCGGGTCGAGGGCCCCGGCGAAGGGATCGTCCTTGCGGATGTCGATGACGTGACCCGTCTGCGGGGACAGGAGCACGTCGAGTGAGGTGCGCGCGACCGTCTCGGAGTCGAGCAGCGACCCGACGGGCTCCTCTCCGAAGGCCTTGGTCCGCATCGGGGTGCCGGTGCGCTCGGGGTTGACACAGTTGACCCGCACGCCGTCGGTGGCCCACTCGTCGGCCAGCGCCTGGGTCAGGTTGACCACGGCTGCCTTCGCCGAGGAGTAGAGGCTGTAGCCGGCCCGGCCGCGGGTGTAGGAGCTCGAGGTGAACAGCAGGAGGGAGCCGCCGGTCTGCTGCAGGTGGGGATAGAACTCCTGCGCGATGAACACCGGCGCGAGGTAGTTGATCTCGGTGGCGGCGTAGATCGTCTCCTCCGAGGTCTCCAGGAGGGTCCCGCGGGGGAGCACGCCGGCGGTGTTGACCACCAGGTCGATCCGGCCGGTCTTGGCCAGCACCGCCTGGGCGGCGGCCGCGATGTCCTCGCGCCGCTCGACATGGGTGTTGGTGGAGGAGCGGCTGAAGGTGCAGACGGTGGCCCCGAGTCGCTCGGCCAGCGCCGCGATGTCGGCGCCGATGCCATAGCTGCCGCCGAAGACGACCATCGTCTTGCCGGCGAGCGCCGCGGCGTAGTCCTCGTCGGTGCCCGCGTCGGGACGGTCGCTGCTGGTGAGCTGGAACAGCTTGTCGGCGAGGTAGACGTCGATGGGCTCGGTCACCTTCATGTTGCGCTCGTCGCCGCGCACCACGTGGATCGGGACCTCGGGGAGGTAGCGCAGCACCACGGTGCAGTCGTCGGTCGCGACGAAGTCGGGGTCCTGTCCGGCGTGCACGTACGCCGCCTTGATCACCGACGCCGTGAACGCCTGCGGCGTCTGGCCGCGACGCAGCGAGGCGCGCGGCGGGATGTCACGGATGGTGTCGTCGTCGTTGACCTCGATGATGGTGTCGGCCGACGGGATGGCGACGTCGACGGCCTGGTGGGTCACCAGTGCGTCGAAGCAGTCCTGGATGATGCGGCCGCTGACCAGGGGGCGCACTGCCTCGTGGAACAGCACGTTGCACTCCTCGGGGCCCAAGGCGTCCAGGGCCCGCTGGGTGGTGCCGTTGCGGGTGTCGGCGCCCTCGAGGATCTGGGTGACCTTCGTGTAGCCGCCCGACTTGGTGATGGCACGGACGGCGTCGAGGTGGCCCGGAGCCATCAGCACGATGATCTCGTCGACGGCCGGGTGGGCGTCGAGGATGCCCAGCGTGTGCTCCAGGATGGTCTTCCCGGCGATCTTGATCAGCTGCTTGGGGATGTCCAGCCCCACCCTGGTCCCGACTCCGCCGGCCAGGAGGACGGCGACATTGCGCAGGGCGGGGCGGTCGCTCGATCGGGTGGCCGATTCCGTGCTGGAGTCCATGCACGTACTCTCTCATCCGACCTGGTCCAGTCGGCGAAACCCCCGGGCGTCGTCGGATGGCTACGATGGCCACTCTCGGCCGGTCAACCCCCATGAGGATCGAGGTTCGCAGATGAGTTCGGGCGAGGATCTGCTCGTGCCCGAGGGCACTCGCCTGCTCCATATCGGGCCGCACAAGACCGGCAGCACCGCCATCCAGGTGGGCTTCAACACCGCCCGCGAAGCCCTGGCCGAGCACGGCGTCGTGTACGCCGGCAGCGGGCTCAGGCCGCAGGTCGCGGGCTGGGCGCTGGGACTGACCGGTCGCCCCGCGGGCAGCCCGATCCCGCGACCGGTGCACTGGCGGCGCCTGCGCGACGAGGTGGCAGCCGTGAGCACCGGACGGGTCTGCATCAGCAACGAGGACTTCGGGCGCGCCGGCGCCCACCAGCGCTCGAAGATCGTCAGGGACCTGGGTGGCGAGCAGGTGCACGTGGTCGCCGCCGCCCGCCGACTCGACTCCTTCCTGCCCTCGCAGTGGCAGCAGCGGGTGCGCGCCGGCGACGCCAGGTCCTTCGACGAGTGGCTGAGGGTCGTGCTGGACCGCTCGAACCCGTCGTTCTCCTGGGACCGGATGAACGTGTGGCGGGCTCACGACACGACCGCGCTGGTCACCAACTGGACCACCGTGGTGTCCCCGGACCGGTTCACCCTGGTGGTCCTCGACGAGACCGACCGACGGCTCCTGCCCGCGACCTTCGAGCAGCTGCTCGGCCTGCCCGACCGGTTCCTCGACTCTCCGGCGGACCGTTCCAACCGGGGGCTCACCTGGGCCGAGGTCGAGCTCGTCCGCAGCGTGAACCTGCTGGCCGAGCAGGAGGACTGGCCCGAACAGCTGCAGATCAGCTACATCCGCCGAGCCATGAACCTCGAGCTGCGGGGGCGAGCGATCACCGGTGACCCGCGGATGCCCCCTCTGCCCGCCTGGGCCCTGGAGCAGGTGCGCGAGATCTCCGAGCAACGGGTCGAGGAGCTCGCCACCCTCGGGGTGCGGGTGATCGGCAACCTGGAGACGCTGAAGGTCCCGGACAGTGTCGTCGCCGCGTCCCCCGGCGAGCCGCCGCCCACGGTCGATCTCGAGACGGCCGCGCTGGCTGTCGGGGCCGTCGTGCACCGCATCGCCCACCTCAAGGCCAAGCGGGCCGCGACGGCGTCGGCGCCCGCTCGCGAAGCGACTTCGGCGAAACGGAACCAGCAGGGCCGGAGCCCGAAGCGCGCCGCTCGGACGTGGCGCTCAGTGCCGAGAGCCCTCCGACGTTACATACGTCAGCTGCGCCGCCGCACCTGAGCGACCCGACGTCGCGGCCGCCACCGCGTCGAGCGCGACCGCGGCCGTCAGGTCGCGGCTGCCGTCGGGGATGGCAGGGCCGTCGGATGAGCGCAGTGAGCCGCTGCGGGGACGCTGGCCCAGCGAGTGGCCCGCGTCGATCGCGACGGCGCGTCCCCGGGGCGCCAGACGACTCGTCACACCCGCCCAGGCGGTGTCGCGCGAGGTGCCGACCTCGGCCCGGGCACCGGGGCCGAAGTCGACCACGGGCCACCACTGCTCCAGCCACCGGCCGATGGACTGGGGCACCGAGGTCTCGTTGAGCCGGGCGCCGAGGGTCTCGTGGCCGGTGCGCGGTGAGACGTGCACCAGCCGTGGGTAGCCCTCGGGGTCCATCTGCACCACATGGGTCGGGACGTGGGAGAGCCAGTCCAGGGCGACCACCAGCCCGTCGTACCCCTCGGGGACGTCGAAGCGGACGACGCGGCCGAGGGCGGACAGGTCGGGAGCGAGCGCGCCGGCGCTGCCCAGCAGCGCGAGCTCGGTCCCCGGCGGCGCGAGGGAGTCGATGAGCGGCTCCAGCGTCGCCGCATCGACCGAGGCAGTCATCGGGTAGGAGCGCAGATAGCCGGAGGCACCGTAGAGCGCGGCGTCCCACGCCTGCTTCCACACCGGATCGGCAGGAGGCGGAAGTGAGGGCATTCCCAGGGAGGTCACGGGCCGAAACGTTAACGCGCCGCGAACAGAGGGCGAACCGTTCCCCCGCGGGACCTGTAACATCCCGTCGAATGAGATCGACGCGAAGCATAGAGCTCCCCGAGGTGGCGCACCGGACCCTTGGCGGAGCCCGCCGTCGGGTGAGATCGGCTCTGGGGCGCGTCGGTGTCGGTCCCGAGTCCACCGCGGGGTCGTCGGGGGAGCCCGCACCTCGCCCCACTCCACCCGTGGTGGGGATGGTGGAGGAGTTCTCCCGCCGGCTGGTCGTCGGCTGGGTCTCGGTGCCGAAGGGCGCCGACCCGACCCGCCTCACGCTGCACCTCAACGACCTGCAGATCAGCGCCACCTACGCGACCGCCGACTCAGCCATGTCCGGAGCCGGCAGCGCGCTGCGGAGCGCGACCCGGGAGGCCGCCCCCGACGCCGATCCGGTGCTGGCCCACCAGTGGCAGCTGCCGATGATCCCCGGTCCCGACGACGACCGCCGCAACAGCCGCCAGGAGATCCGCACCTTCTCGTTCCGGGTGCGCGGCATCTGGCCCTACGTCGGACCGCGGACCCGGATCACCGTGCGCCTCGACGGCCGGCCCCTGCCGATCTACCGCCACGGGATGTATCTCTCACCCCCGAAGAAGGGCCGCAAGTCGATCGAGGAGCTCAAGCGACTCTTCGACGAGGGCTACCTGATGAGTCAGTACGGCACGGTGCTGCTCTCCAAGAAGCTCGACGTCGACTGGCAGGACGCCGTGATGGCGCTCTACCACCGCACCCAGAAGGTGGTCCGCGAGGCGTTCGGCTACGACGTCTTCTTCATCTACGGCACCCTGCTCGGCGCCGTGCGCGAAGGCGGCTACATCGGGCACGACATGGACTTCGACGCGGCGTACGTCTCGCGCCACCGCACCGGCCCGGAGGCCGCCCAGGAGCTCTGCGACCTCGCCATGCTGCTGATCGAGGACGGGCTCGACGTCGACACGCTGCCCAACGCCCTGCACATCGTCGACCCCGCCAACCCCGACCACCGCATCGACCTGTTCCACACCTACTTCGACGACCAGGGGCTGATGCGGTTCTCGTTCGGCGTCGCGGGCTCGACCGACTTCCACGAGAGCGACTGGCAGGGGACCGAGGAGATCGACTTCCCCGGCGGGCGGGGTCTGGTCCCGGGCGCTGCCGAACGGATGGTCGCCCACCTGTACGGCGACGACTGGCGGCGTCCGAAGCCCGGGTTCAACTGGAACCTCGACCGCACCGACCAGGCCCGAGAGGCCATCTTGACCACGGCCCAGCAGAACAAGGCCTACTGGGCCAACTTCTACGCCCGCAACGCCTACACCAGCGGGTCGACCTTCTTCGAGTTCATCAACGCGCGCGACGACACGCCCGGCACCATCATCGACATCGGGTGCGGCGACGGCCGCGACAGCTGTGCGTTCGCCACCGCCGGCCGCAGTGCCCTCGGGCTCGACCAGTCCTCGGTCGGCATCGAGCACGCCACCGCCCACGCGGCCCAGCTCGATCTCTCCGACACCTGCCGGTTCCTGGTCTGCGACGTCTCCGACGTCGACGACCTCGGCAAGGCGCTCGACGAGGGCGTCAAGGCGGCGCACGAGCCGTTGATGTTCTACCTCAGGTTCTTCCTGCACGCGATCCCCGAGGAGGTCCAGGACGGGCTGCTCGCGGCGATCGACGCCCATGCTCGTCCCGGCGACTATTTCGCGGCCGAGTTCCGCACCGACAAGGACGAGGCGAACAAGCACGTCCACACCCGCCACTACCGCCGCTTCCAGAACGCCGTCGAGTTCAGCGCGCGACTCTCGGGCGACCTCGGCTTCGAGATCCTGCACGAGGAGGAGGGCACCGGCCTGTCTCCCTACAAGGACGAGGACCCGGTGCTCTACCGCGTGGTGGCGCGGCGCTAGGACGGCGTTGCCTACGTCACATCTCCAGCCCGTTCACAGCGTCGCGGCCGGAGCGTAACCTCGGTGGTGCAATCGATTAGTCCGGTACCCACACCGGCCCCCACCCGGGGGTGGTCGGAGGGATTGGAACGAAAGGTTCACGAATGCCTCTGGACCCCTCCGCCCGCTTCCGCATCGGTGTCGTCGGCGCCGGCCGCGTCGGAGCCGTGCTGGCCGCGGCGTTGCGCGCCGCCGGTCATGAGATCGTGTCCGCCGCCGGTGAGTCCGACGCCTCCCGTGGTCGCATCGTCTCGCTGCTGCCCGGCGTCCGGGTCGACAAGCCGAGCGCGGTGGCTCGCGACTGCGACCTGCTGCTGCTGACCGTGCCAGACGACATGCTGCCGAACGTCGTGGCGATGCTCAGCGCGAGCGGTGCGATCCGCCCCGGTCAGCTGGTCGTGCACACCTCCGGTCGTCACGGACTGGCCGTGCTCGCCGAGGCCGCCGCCGTCGGCGCCCGCCCGGTGGCCCTGCACCCCGCCATGACCTTCACCGGCACCTCGCTCGACCTGCCCAGGCTCCACGACTGCGTCTTCGGGGTCACCGTCGACGCCGGCCAGCGCGAGGTCGCCCAGCAGCTGGTCGACGACCTCGGCGGTCGCACGATGTGGGTCGACGAGGCCCATCGCACGCTCTACCACGCCGGTCTCGCCCACGGCGCCAACCACCTCGTCACGCTGGTCACCGAGGCCATGGAGATCCTGTCGGCCGCCGGGGCCGACGACCCGGCCGGCACGCTGCGCCCGCTGCTGGCGGCCGCGCTCGACAACGCCCTGGCAGCCGGCGACGCGGCACTGACCGGCCCGATCGCGCGAGGCGACGTCAACACGGTCGCCGCCCATCTGGCCGACCTCGCCGCGACCGCGCCCCAGACCCTGCCGTCGTACGTCGCCCTCGCCCGCGCCACCCTGGACCGCGTCGTCACCGACGGTCGCGTGCTACCGATCCGGGCTGCCCGGATCAGGCTGCTCCTCGACGAGGCGATGGCGCCCCGTCCGGTGGCGCCCCGCCAGCCCCTGCGGTGACGACGCCGACGGTCGTCCTCTCGCGAGCCGAGCTCGCCGAGGCCGTGACCCGGGTGCGGGCCCGCGGCGGACGCGTCGCTCTCGTCCCGACCATGGGGGCCTTGCACGAGGGCCACGCCACCCTGATCAGAGCCGCACGGGCCGGCGTCGGCCCGCAGGACGCCGTGGTGGTCTCGATCTTCGTCAACCCTCTCCAGTTCGGGCCCCACGAGGACCTGTCGACCTACCCCCGCACTCTCGAGGCCGACCTCGAGGTCTGTGCCGCGGCCGGTGCCGACCTGGTGTTCGTGCCCTCCGTCGCGGAGGTCTACCCCGGCGGCGACCCGGTCGTGACGGTCGATCCCGGCCCGGACACGCACGGACTCGAGGGTGCCGTGCGTCCCGGGCACTTTCGGGGGGTGGCCACGGTGGTGGCGAAGCTCCTCGGCCTCGTCGCCCCCGATCTCGCCTTCTTCGGCGAGAAGGACTACGAGCAGCTGGCCCTGATCCGGCAGATGGTGTCGGACCTGTGCATGGGGGTGGAGATCGTCGGGGTGCCGACCGTGCGGGAGCCCGACGGGCTGGCGATGTCGTCGCGCAACCGCAACCTGTCGCCGGCTGAGCACGCCTCGGCCCGCTCGCTCTCGCAGGCGCTCCGCGCCGGCGCCGCAGCGGGTTCAGCGGGTGGCCAGGCGGTGCTGGCGGCAGCCGGGGCGGTGCTCGCAGCCGAGCCGTCGGTGCAGGTCGACTACCTGGCGCTCAGGTCGCCCGACCTCGGTGACCCACCCCTCGCGGGCCCGGGCCGCCTGCTGGTCGCAGCCCGCGTGGGCACGACCCGACTGATCGACAACCTCCAGGTCGAGCTCGAGGACCCCACCCACGGACGAGGGACACCATGATCCGCACCATGATGCACAGCAAGATCCACCGGGCCACCGTGACCCAGGCCGACCTGCACTACGTCGGATCGGTGACGGTCGACCGCGACCTGCTCGATGCCGCCGACCTGCTGCCAGGAGAGCTGGTCCACATCGTCGACGTCACCAACGGGGCCCGTCTCGAGACCTACACGATCGCCGGCGAGCGCGGGTCGGGCGTGATCGGCATCAACGGCGCCGCCGCCCACCTCGTCCACCCCGGGGACCTCGTCATCCTGATCGGGTACGCCGCCCTGAGCGACGCCGAGGCCCGGGTGCACGAGCCGCACGTCGTGTTCGTCGACTCCGCCAACGCGATCACCGCGATCGGCACCGACGCGGCCGCGGCGCCCGACGGGTCGGGGCTGGTGCACGGCTCGTCCATCGCCCGCTAGGTTTCTCGAATGATCCCTTCGCGACTCACGTCGCCCGCGCCCGGCTGGACCACCGAGGCCGACGTGGTCATCGTCGGCTCCGGCATCGCGGGGCTCACAGCCGCGCTGCGCCTCTACGGCCAGGTCGGCAAGATCCTGGTCGTGACCAAGGACGTGCTCAACGCCGGCTCGACCCAGTGGGCCCAGGGCGGGATCGCAGCAGCGCTCGGGCCGGGTGACACCCCGGAGCAGCACGAGCACGACACCTTGGTGGCCGGTGCCGGGGTCTGTGACGCGGAGGCCGTCCGGATCCTCGTCAACGAGGGTCCCGACGCGGTGCGCGAGCTCATCTCGTGGGGAGCGGTGTTCGACCAGCGCGACGGGGTGCTGTCCCTGACCCGAGAGGGCGGACACCACCGCGACCGGATCGCCCATGCCGGCGGCGACGCGACCGGAGCCGAGATCCAGCGGGCCCTCATCGCGGCCGTCGAGGCCGCCCCCGAGATCGAGGTCGTCCCGCACGCCCTCGCTGTCGACCTGCTGCGCGCCGAGGACGGCGGCGTCGCCGGTGTCACCTTGCACGTCCTCGGGGAGGGGCAGCGTGACGGAGTCGGTGCAGTCCGCTGCCGCGCGGTGGTGCTGGCCAGCGGCGGTCTCGGCCAGGTGTTCTCGCAGTCCACCAACCCCTCCGTCTCGACCGGCGACGGGATGGCGTTGGCGCTCCGTGCCGGTGCCGTGCTGCGTGACCTGGAGTTCGTGCAGTTCCACCCGACGGTGATGTACCTCGGCCCCGACTCGCGCGGCCAGCAGCCCCTGATCTCCGAGGCTGTCCGCGGCGAAGGTGCCTTCCTGGTCGACTTCGAGGGCAACCGCTTCATGCAGGGGGTGCACGAGCTGGCCGATCTCGCGCCCCGCGACGTGGTCGCCAAGGCGATCACCCGCCGGATGAACGAGACCGGCCGCGAGCACATGTGGCTCGATGCCCGCCATCTCGGCGCGGAGTTCTGGGAGCGTCGCTTCCCGACCATCCTGGCGACCTGCCGCTCCTACGGCGTCGACCCGGTCACCGACCTGATCCCGGTCTCGCCGGCTCAGCACTACGCCTCCGGCGGCGTGGCCACGGACCTGTGGGGTCGCTCCAACGTCCCCGGCCTCTACGCCACCGGTGAGGTGGCCTGCTCCGGGGTCCACGGCGCCAACCGTCTCGCCTCCAACTCGCTGCTGGAGGGGCTGGTGTTCTCCCGCCGCATCGCGGACGTGCTCCCGGCCGAGCTGCGCGACTGGAGCGAGCCGGCCGCGGACCCGCGCACCCCGGGTGTGATCCCCGAGTCCGCCCGCACGCCCATGCAGAAGCTGATGACCGAGGAGGTCGGCGTACTCCGCTCGGCTGCGGGTCTCGACCTGGCGGCCAAGGGGCTGGCCCAGCTGGCCGAGCGCCGCAGCGACGTGGTCGGCCAGGGCGAGTGGGAGACCACCAACCTGGTGACGATCAGCACGGCCCTCACCGCCGCCGCCACGCTGCGCGAGGAGACCAGGGGCTCGCACTGGCGCGACGACTTCGGCGAGCGCGACGACGCGCACTGGGCCGGCCACTTCGACGTCGACCTGGTCGACGGCGAGCTCCAGGTGCGGTTCCTGTTCTCGGGTGCCAGCGACACCAGCGGGGAGGCCTCATGACGATCCGACGCACGGCGTACGCCGACCTCCCCGACGACCTCGTCGACGAGCTGACCGCTGCAGGGCTCGACCCGGAGGCCGTCTACGTGAGCATCGTCGCCGCCCTGGAGGAGGACCTCCCGAACGGTGCGGACGACGTCACCAGCGCCGCCACCATCAGTGCTGACGCCTGCGGCGTCGCGGACTTCGGCGCCCGTGAGGACGGTGTCGTCGCCGGTCTCGGGATCGCCGCGATGGTGTTCGCCTACGTGCTCGGCCGTGACGCGGTGATCTCCGAGCGGCTACCCGACGGCTCGGCGGTGTCGGCCGGCGACCGCGTCATGCGCGTCGAGGGGCCTATCCGGGGGCTCCTCACCGCCGAGCGCACCGCTCTCAACTTCGCCAGCCACCTCTCGGGGGTGGCGACGGCCACCGCTGCCTGGGTCGACGCCCTGGCCGGCACCCGGGCACGGGTGCTGGACACGCGCAAGACGCTGCCCGGCTACCGCGCCCTGCAGAAGTACGCCGTGCGCTGCGGCGGCGGCGTGAACCACCGGTTCAGCCTCTCCGACATGGCGATGGTCAAGGACAACCACGTGCTCGCAGCCGGTGGGGTCGTCCCGGCCTACCACGCGGTCCGCGCGGCCAACCCCGGCCTGCCGGTCGAGGTCGAGGTCACCGATCTCGACCAGCTGCGCGAGCTGCTCGAGGTCGGCTGTGAGCGCATCCTGCTCGACAACATGTCGTCGGCCCTGATGCGCGAGGCCGTGGAGATCACCGCCGGGAGAGCCTCGCTGGAGGCCTCCGGAGGGCTCACCTTCGAGCGGGCTCGTGAGGTCGCCGAGACCGGGGTCGACTTCATCTCGGTGGGTGCGCTGACCCACTCGGTGAAGGTGTTCGACCTCGGCATGGACCTGCAGGAGGCCTGATGGCGATCCTGTGCGCCGACATCGGCAACGGGCACACCCAGCTGGGCCTGGTCAGCTCCGGTGACGTCCTCGCGCACTGGCGGGTCGCCACCGACGAGCGTCGCACCGCCGACGAGTGGGCAGCCCTGCTCACCGGTCTCGTGCGCGAGCACGACGTGGCCGGCCTGGCGATCTGCGCGACCGTGCCGAGCGTGCTCCACGAGTGGCGCGACATGCTGGTGCGCTACTTCGCCGGGCTTCCCCAGGTCGTCGTCGAGCCGGGGGTGCGCACCGGGGTGCCTGTGCTGATGGACAACCCGCGTGAGGTGGGGGCCGACCGGATCATGAACGCCCTTGCCGCTGCGACCCTCTACGACGGCCCCAGCATCGTGGTCGACTTCGGCACCGCCACGACCTTCGACGTGGTCTCCTCGGCGGGCCAGTACGTCGGTGGCGCGATCGCCCCCGGCATCGAGATCTCGTCGGAGGCACTGAGCCGTCGGGGGGCGCAGCTGCGGCACGTCGAGCTGATGCGCCCGCGGTCGGTGATCGCCAAGAACACCGTCGAGGCCATCCAGTCCGGCACCGTGTTCGGCTTCGCCAGCCTGGCCGAGGGCCTGATCGCCCGGATGGTGGCCGAGCTGGGAGTCGATCCGGCGTCGGTGAACGTGATCGCCACCGGACACCTCGCACCGGTCGTGCTCCCCGAGTGCGCCAGCTTCACCGAGCACGAGCCGTGGCTGACGCTGCTCGGCCTCGAGCTGGTGTTCGCCCGCAACACCTGAGCCGGCTCAGGCCATCACACCGAGCGGGCGGTGGGTCAGGCCCGGGAACACCGACGCGACGGACCTTTCGAAGCGGTTCGAGACGACCTCGCCGAGGACGTCGCGATAGTCCGTGGTCACCTTCAGGTCTCCGTCCACCAGGTTGCCGGTGCCGAGGGACGGCCAGCTGCCGTAGTAGCGGCCGCCGCGAACGCCGCCGCCCAGCAGCAGCATCATGTTGCCCCAGCCGTGGTCGAGACCCCGGTTGCCGTTCTCCTGCACCCGGCGCCCGAACTCGGAGATGGTCACCACGGTCACCCGCTCGGCGCGGTCGCCCAGGTCGGTCATGAACGCCGCCAGGCCGGCCGCCAGGGCACCGACCATCTCGCGCATCTCGCCGGCCTCGACGCTGCCGTAGCCGCTGTGCATGTCCCAGCCGCCGAAGTCGATCGAGACCACCTCGGTGCCGACGTCGGCCGTGATCAGGTGGGCGGTGTCGTTGAGGGCCTCGCCCAGGTCGCGCCCGGGGAAGGTCGAGGGGTAGACCGCCCCGTTGGCGGGGGTGCGGGCCGCACCCAGCGTGTCGGCGTACGACCGGGAGACCTGGACGGCGGAGCGAGCCGCGTCGCCCAGTGCGCCCGACGACTCGGACCAGGCCGTGCCGAGCGAGCGGTAGCGGTCGGCGGCTCGGGAGTCGGCGCCGGCCACCTTCAGCCTGCTCAGGCCGGGTGCCGACAGCACGGGCGACGGTCCGGTCAGCATCGTCGGCGTCATGGCGGAGTTGATGTGCACCGCCTCGGTGGCCTTGTTCCCGGAGTCGAGGCCGACCATCCGGTTCACCCAGCCGCGGCGCTCGCTGGAACCCGGGTCGGCGTCCTCGATCTCCTCCATCGCGAGGAAGTGCGAGCGGTTGGGCACGTTGAGGCCGACCGCCTGCACGGCTGCGAGGGCGCCGGAGTTCCACCACGGCAGCAGCGGGGCCATCCGTGGGTGCAGGCCGAACATCGGGTCGGCGCCGACCAGCGAGGCCGCCGGTACGGCGAGCTTGGGCCGGGCCGTGTAGTAGGCGGGGTCACCGTGCGGTACGACGACGCCGAGGCCGTCGATGCCGCCGCGGAGGCTGATCACCACCAGGGTGTTGCCTCCCGGCTCGGCCGCGAAGCTCGCCTGGCGGACGGCCTGGCCGAAGACCGTCGTACTGAGGGCGCCGCCGAGGGCGGCTGCCTTGAGGAAACTGCGCCGGCGCAGTTCGGCGGCCGACGCGGCGGCCTCGCAGCAGGTCTGGTTCTCGTTCGCCATGGCCGTCACCTCGTCATGTGGGCGGGGGAGTCGAGCAGGGCGCAGACCAGGCGAGGGAACAGGTGGGTGGTGACCGGGTGCTGCTTGTCCACCACCTCCCCAGGAGCCAGCCGGGTCGCCTCGCACGCGGTCTGCAGCAGCAGGGCGGTGGAGCGCCGGCCGAGGAGGACCCGGCTGAGGTGGTCGACGTACACGTCGAAGCGCATCCGCTTCTTCGGCATCCAGGCCGCCCGCTTGCGGTAGACGACGTCGACCTTCGGGTAGAACGCCCCGGCCATGCCCCAGTGCATGCGATAGCTGTTCAGCATCCGGGTGGCTGAGCACCACTCCGCGTTGGTCTGGGGCGAGCCGTCGGGGCGCGGCCAGTCGTAGAGGCGGTCACCGCCGTGGATGTGGGCCATGTCGAGGGCATAGGCCCCGTCGTGCACCGGCCGGCTCGGTTTCACCCGCAGCACGCGGGCGGTCGCGACCAGGTCGTCCACCGACGTCCGCACCTTGGCGTCGGCTGACGCCGCGAACTCGGCCGAGTCGACGAGGGCGCGCAGCACGCTCGTGATGTCGGTGTCGGAGTCCAGGAAGACCTGGGCCAGGTGGCTGATGAGCTCCTCGGACGGGGTGTCACTCACGAAGCGCGTCGCGAGCTTGCGAGCCACGGTGCGTGCGGTGGAGGGGTGGTGAGCGAGATAGGTGAGGTACGCCGTGGTCACGGCGCTGCCGTCGGCCGCGCCGTTCGCGTGCGTGAAGTCGAGGACCCGCACCGGACCCGTGGTGTGGGCAGCCGGGTTGTAGTAGCGCGCGAAGGTGGTCTTGTCGTAGACCGTCCAGCCGGAGAGGATCACCGCCGAGTCCTTGACCATGTCCTCGGAATAGCCCGAGTCCGGTCCGACCGTGTGCAGCTCGACGAGCTCACGTCCCTGGTTCTCGTTGGGGGCGCCGAAGGTGGACCGGAAGTTGTCGAGATAGAGCAACATCGCTGGGTGCAGGCTCACCGCGATCAGCAGCTCGTCGAATCGTCCCAGGGCGTGCGCCCTGATGGCGGAGTCATAACTCTTGCGCGGCACCCAGGAATGTCCGGTGTAGGCGGAGACGTGGAAATGATTCGACCACAGGTCGACCATGTTCTCGAACACGCTGCGGGTGGAGAAGATTCGCCGCAGCATCGACCAGTTGCCGAAGTCGACGCCGTATTCCCAGCCCAGCTTCTGCTTGGCCTCGTTGCGGGCCCACTTCGTCTCCATCGGCTCGGCCAGCGAGGGGAACCAGGTGTCCACGTCGGCGACCTTGGCCGCCTCGGGCACGGAGGCGGGGTCGAGCTGCTGCTCGAACCAGGCACGGGCGCCGCCCGCGGCCCGGAGGCGCTTCAGGGTCGCCGGCGTGTAGCCGCAGCCCATGCGGTTCATCAGGTGCCGCTCCAGGGGACCAGGAACAGGGGTGTCCGCGTAGGCGCGCGGGACGTAGGTCCTGGCCGGGACGGCGAGGGGGGACATGTTCGCGATTGTGGCGAAACTCGGGTGGGTCCGCCGGAGAAGTCACGAGTTACAACCCTGTCGTGGCGCAACTGACCCGTTCGGGCTAGTCGGGTCGTAGCCCGTCTGTCGAAATTCGATCGCGAATACGGGTCGGTGAGGCAATTGTTTGTGGCGGGTGGCATGATCAGGGACGGCGATACCCGCCATCACCATTGTTGGAAAAGGAAATACACTGATGGCCCAGAAAGTCCATATTGTTCTGGTTGATGACATCGACGGCTCCGACGCCGACGAGACCGTCGCATTCGGGGTGGACGGTGCGTCCTACGAGATCGACCTCAGCTCCGAGCATGCTGCGGCCCTGCGTGACGCCCTCGCGACCTACGTCGGACATGCCCGCAAGGTCGGTGGTCGACGTGCAGCCCGCAAGGCCTCCTCGACCGGTGGTGGCGTGAGCGCCGCCGAGATCCGCGAATGGGCTCGCGCCAACGGGCACGACGTCCCCGAGCGCGGCCGCGTCAGCGGTGACGTGCGCGCGGCGTACGAAGCCGCCAACTGACCCTGGCTGCGAGGCCGACGCATCACGTTCATCATGGGATGCAGGCGAACCGCAGCCTCCCACGGCGAATTGACCGTGGGAACTGACGGTTGACCTGCATCCCGTGATGAACCCATCACCCACGTCTCAGCGGCTGGTTGCGTGTTCGCTGACAGCAGATCGCGGATCTGGCGATTTTGGGAACGGTTAGGCTGTCAGTGGGGTTAGAACTCTTGTCCCGTCACAACCCTTCTTTTGTGGCGGCCCCGCTGTTTCTCAAGGAGCGATGCGCACATGTTCGAGCGGTTCACAGACCGAGCCCGCCGGGTGGTCGTGCTGGCCCAAGAAGAGGCCCGCATGCTCTCCCACAACTACATCGGCACCGAGCACATCCTGCTCGGGCTGATCCACGAAGGCGAAGGCGTCGCCGCGAAGGCGCTGGAGTCCCTCGACATCTCCCTGGAGGCCGTGCGCGCCCAGGTCGAGGAGATCATCGGACAGGGCCAGCAGGCCCCCTCCGGTCACATCCCGTTCACGCCCCGCGCCAAGAAGGTGCTCGAGCTCTCGCTGCGCGAGGCGCTGCAGCTCGGCCACTCCTACATCGGCACCGAGCACATCCTGCTCGGCCTGATCCGCGAGGGTGAGGGCGTGGCCGCCCAGGTGCTCCAGAAGCTCGGAGCCGACCTCAACCGGGTGCGCCAGCAGGTCATCCAGCTGCTGTCCGGCTTCCAGGGCAAGGAGACCCAGGCGTCCAGCGCCACCACCGGCGGTGGCGCCGAGGCTCCGTCCTCGTCCCTGGTGCTCGACCAGTTCGGCCGCAACTACACGCAGGCCGCCCGCGAGGGCAAGCTCGACCCGGTGATCGGCCGGGAGCAGGAGATCGAGCGCGTGATGCAGATCCTGTCGCGCCGCACCAAGAACAACCCGGTGCTCATCGGAGAGCCGGGCGTCGGCAAGACCACCATCGTCGAGGGCCTCGCCCAGGACATCGTCAAGGGCAACGTCCCCGAGACGCTGAAGGACAAGCAGATCTACAGCCTCGACCTGGGCTCCCTGGTCGCTGGCTCGCGCTACCGCGGTGACTTCGAGGAGCGCCTGAAGAAGGTCCTCAAGGAGATCAAGACGCGCGGCGACATCGTGCTGTTCATCGACGAGATCCACACCCTCGTGGGTGCGGGCGCCGCTGAGGGGGCGATCGACGCCGCCTCGATCCTCAAGCCGATGCTGGCGCGAGGTGAGCTGCAGACCATCGGCGCGACCACGCTCGACGAATACCGCAAGTACCTCGAAAAGGACGCCGCTCTCGAGCGCCGTTTCCAGCCCATCCAGGTGGCCGAGCCGTCCATCGCGCACACGATCGAGATGCTCAAGGGGCTGCGCGACCGCTACGAGGCCCACCACCGGGTGACCATCACCGACGAGGCACTCGTCTCTGCCGCAACGCTTGCCGACCGCTACATCTCCGACCGGTTCCTGCCTGACAAGGCCATCGACCTCATCGACGAGGCGGGTGCCCGGTTGCGGATCCGCCGGATGACGGCTCCGCCGGACCTCCGCGAGTTCGACGAGAAGATCGGCGAGGTGCGCCAGCGCAAGGAAGGCGCCATCGACGGGCAGGACTTCGAGGCCGCTGCTCGTCTGCGCGACGAGGAGAAGCAGCTCATCCAGAAGCGCTCCGAGCGTGAGAAGCAGTGGCGTGCCGGCGACATGGACGTCGTGGCCGAGGTCGACGAGGAGCTGATCGCCGAGGTGCTCGCCGTCGCGACCGGCATCCCGATCGTGAAGCTCTCCGAGGAGGAGTCGACCCGACTGCTCAAGATGGAGGACGAGCTGCACAAGCGCGTCATCGGCCAGGAAGAGGCCGTCAAGGCGCTCAGCCGGGCCATCCGTCGTACCCGCGCGGGTCTGAAGGACCCGAAGCGTCCCGGCGGCTCGTTCATCTTCGCCGGCCCCTCCGGTGTCGGGAAGACCTGGCTGTCCAAGACGCTGGCCGAGTTCCTGTTCGGTGACGAGGACGCCCTGATCCAGCTCGACATGTCGGAGTTCTCCGAGAAGCACACCGTGTCGCGCCTGTTCGGTTCGCCTCCGGGCTACGTCGGCTACGAGGAGGGCGGCCAGCTCACCGAGAAGGTGCGCCGCAAGCCGTTCTCCGTCGTGCTGTTCGACGAGGTCGAGAAGGCCCACCCCGACATCTTCAACAGCCTGTTGCAGATCCTCGAGGAAGGGCGGCTGACCGACAGCCAGGGCCGGGTGGTCGACTTCAAGAACACCGTCATCATCATGACCACCAACCTCGGCACCCGCGACATCTCCAAGGGCGCCAGCCTCGGGTTCAACCAGAGCTCCGACGTCGCCGGCTCCTATGACCGGATGAAGGCGAAGGTGTCCGACGAGCTCCGCCAGCACTTCCGGCCGGAGTTCCTCAACCGGGTCGACGAGATCGTCGTGTTCCCGCCGTTGACCAAGGAGCAGATCGTGGCGATGGTCGACAACATGATCGCCTCGGTCGAGCTGCGGATGAAGGACCGCGACATGTCGCTCGAGCTGACGCAGGCTGCCAAGGACCTCCTTGCCACCCGCGGGTTCGACCCGGTGCTCGGTGCCCGACCGTTGCGCCGCACCGTGCAGCGGGAGATCGAGGACTCACTGGCCGAGAAGATGCTCTTCGGCGAGGTCGGTCCGGGTCAGATCGTGCTGGTCGACGTGGAAGGTGAAGGCGTCTCGGCCAAGTTCACCTTCAAGGGTCAGAAGTTCGGCGCCCTGCCGGACCTGCCTCCCCTGGAGACTGCCTCGATCGACCTGGTCAAGCCCGACGCCGGCCCCGAGGGCCGTGGTGAGGGCGACGACGAGACCCCAGGTCCGATCGACGTCACCAAGTCCGAGGACTGACAACCCAAACGCCGACCCGTCGCAGATGTACACGAAACGACGTACATCTGCGACGGGTCGGCGTATTTCAGTGAGCGCCCTGGAGGTTCAGGACGACGACGGCGGCGATGATCGTCGCCAGCATCGTCGCCTTCAGAGGGTCGATGCCCTCCCCGAAGAACAGCACGCCGATCAGCACGATCCCTGCCGTGCCGAGGCCCGACCACACGGCGTACGCGATGGAGACCGGGATGTTCTTGATGACCAGGGCCAGCATCCAGATCGACAGGGCGTAGCCCAGCAGGACGAGCCCCGTCCAGAGGGGGTCGCGGAAACTCTCGGTGCGAGGAAGGGCCGCGGTCGCGGCGACCTCGATGCCGATGGCCCCCAGGAGCAGGGCCCAGGCGGTGAACATGACGTACTCCTTGTTGATGTAGCAGTTGCTACAACTGTAGCACTCGCTACAATGATCGTGCCAGCCCGAAGGAGTGTGATGCCGATGACGTCTCGTCGCGACGAGCTGGCCCATGCCGCCACCGACTGGGCACTCGAGCACGGACTGATCGGTCTGAGCCTGCGGCCCCTCGCTGCCGACCTCGGCACCAGCGATCGGATGCTGCTCTACCACTTCGGTGACAAGGACCAGCTGATCGCCGCGATGCTGCGGGTCTCGGTCGACTGGTCGGTCTCGACACTGCACGCCATGCCCCCGGCCCCCGATGTCCGCGCCGCGGTCGTGGCGCTCTGGGCGGTGATGACCTCCGAGCGGATGGACCGCTGCCAACGGATGTACGTCGAAGCCGCCGCCCTCGGACTGCTGGGCCGGGAGCCCTACGCCTCGGTCGTCGGCGAGGCCAACGAGCGCTGGACCGAGGCGCTCGCCGACCAGCTCGTGGCGGCCGGCAGCTCCGAGGAGCTCGCGCGACGGGCGGTGGTGCTGATGGATGCCGCTTTCATGGGCTTCCAGCTGGACCTTCCCCTCGACGCCGGAGACCCGGTGGTCGAGGTCGCGGTCCAGGACCTCGCCGACGCCGTGGTCGCGATCACCGGGTCGGGTCAGGGCAGCGCGTAGGTCTCGGCCGAGGTGCGCACCACCAGGCCGTCGGAGATCAGGCTGGCTAGGCACCGGTCACGCTGCTCCTCGGGCGACCAGGCGGCGTCCAGTCGGGATCGGTGCACGGCTGCGTCGCTGTCGCGCAGCACCGACAGCAGTCGTCCGCGGCACTGCCGGTCGGTGCCGGCCCAGGTCTGCACCTTGCGAGCCGGCCCGTCGTACGCCGGGTAGCCCGCCGCACGCCACGCGCACTGGTCCGCTATCGGACATGAGCCGCAGCGGGCCTCTCGGGCGGTGCACACCAGTGCCCCCAGCTCCATCACCGACACCGCCCAGGCCGCGGCGACCCCGGCGTCCTCGGGCAGCAGGTCGAACGCCAGGTCACGCTCGGCCCGCGTCACCGCTGCGGCTGGGAACTCGACGCCGCTCACCGCGCGGGCGAACACTCGCCGTACGTTGGTGTCGAGCACCACGTGGCGTCGTCGGTAGGCGAAGGACGCGATCGCCGCAGCGGTGTAGTCGCCGACGCCGGGCAGGGCCACGAGGTCGGCGTAATCCGCCGGGACCACGCCCGCGTGGTGCTCGGTGATGGCCACCGCGGCCGCATGGAGTCGAAGTGCTCGGCGCGGGTAGCCTAGCCGGCCCCAGGCGCGCACCGCCTCCCCCGTGGACTCGACGGCGAGATCGCCGGGGGTCGGCCACAGGCTCATCCAGGTGGCGTGCACGGGAAGCACCCGGGCCACCGGGGTCTGCTGCAGCATGAACTCGGAGACCATGACCGACCAGGCGCTCGCGTCGTCGCGCCGCCACGGGAGGTCACGAGCGTGCTCGTCGTACCACTGCAGGACGGGTTCGTGGAGCGCGTTCATCGTGGCCGATGCTAGGCGACAACCCCTGATCGGCGATGCAGCGGCGGGCGTCGCGGTGTGGCAGCCTCGGCTCGGCGCCCAGGCTGGTTAGCGTTGGCTCATGAGCTCCGTGACCCGTCCTCGTGGCCCGCTGCCGGCCCGCGTCTACTGGGTCCGCCGGCTGCTCGTGCTCGGGTTGGCGTTCGTGCTGGTCTTCACGCTGGCCCGGGTCCTGGGTGGTTCCAGCGACGGGAAGTCGAGCACCGACGGTGCGGCAGCCCAAGCCGCGGCACAGACCACCTCGTCCGCGCCGCCCGCCCTGACCTATGGTCCGACCGCTGCGCCCACGAAGAAGAAGACCGGCAAGCCCAAGCCGCCGCCGCTGCCCGAGCCCGACGGAGCCTGTCGAGATGACGAGGTCGTCGTCCAGCCGGTGCTGAAGGCACCGCAGGGTGGGGGAGACGTCACCATCCGGCTCGACGTCTACTCCAACGACTCCCAAGCGTGCACCTTCACGGTCTCCCCCTCGACGGTGGTGGTCAAGCTCGTCTCGGGCAAGGACTTCATCTGGTCGAGCCAGGAGTGCCCTAAGTCGCTGCCGGACGTGGAGGTGATCGCGCGGCGCACTGTTCCGGGCAAGGCGAACGTGGTCTGGTCAGGGCGGCGTTCCGACACCGACTGCCGCAAGAGCACCGACTGGGCCCGTCCCGGCTGGTACCACGCCGTCGGAGCGGCCCTCGGCGGGGAGGCGACCGACGTCCAGTTCGAGCTGCTGCCTCGAGAAGCGGTCACCATCACCGAGACGGCAAGCCCGAAGCAGTCGGCCAGCCAGTCTCCCGACCGTACGCCGAGCGCCTCACCCTCGGGTGCGACCGAGCCGCCCGGCTGACTCAGACGTAGCGCTCGAGGATGCTCGACTCAGCCAGCCGCGAGAGCCCCTCGCGGACGCTGCGGGCGCGGAGCTCGCCGACTCCCTCAACGGCCTGCAGGTCGTCGATGCCGGCCGACAGCAGCTTCTGGAGGGTGCCGAAGTGGTCGACCAGTCGGTCCACCACGGCGGTGGGCAGACGGGGCACCTTGGCGAGCAGACGGTAGCCGCGCGGCGCGACGGCACCGTCGAGGTGCTCGCTCGCGCCCAGGCCGAGGGCCCGGGCCACCGCGGCGGGGTCGACGAGCTCGGTCGGGGAGAGCGACTCGAGGCGGTTGAGCAGCGACTCGGGGCTGCGGGCCTTGCGTCCTGGCGGGAGGTAGTCGCGGATCACGAGCTCGCGCTCGTTGTCGACGCCGGTGATCAGCTCTTCGAGCTGCAGGGAGAGCAGTCGTCCGTCGGTGCCGAGCTCGAGGACGTAGTCCTCGATCTCCCGAGCGATGCGGGTGACCATCTCCAACCGCTGGGCCACCACGGCGACGTCGCGCACGGTCACCAGGTCCTCGATCTCCAGGGCCGACAGGGTGCTGGAGACCTCATCGAGACGCAGCTTGTAGCGCTCGAGGGTGGCCAGGGCCTGGTTGGCGCGCGACAGGATCTGGCCGGCGTCCTCCAGCACGTGGCGGGTGGCTCCGACGTAGGCAGCGATGATCTGCATCGACTGGGAGACGGAGATGACGGGGAAACCGGTCTGGCGGGCAACCCGGTCGGCGGTGCGGTGGCGGGTGCCGGTCTCTTCGGAGGGGATGGTGTGGTCGGGCATGAGGTGGACGGCGGCCCGGTGGATGCGGGTCACGTCGGCGTCAAGGATGATCGCGCCGTCCATCTTGGCCAGCTCGCGCAACCCGGTCGAGGTGAAGGGAACGTCGAGGGTGAACCCACCGGTAGCGATGGAGTCGACGGTCTTGTCCATGCCCAGGACGATCAGGGCGCCGGTGCGGCCTCGCAGGATGCGTTCGAGTCCGTCGCGCAGGGCGGTGCCGGGGGCGATCGACGCCAGCGTGGTGCGGAGGCGCAACCAGTCGTCGGTGCGCTCGATGTTGGCCACGCCATCCCCGTTTCCCAAATTTCGTCGGCAGCCGCATTCTAGGGGATCGGTAACCTGCCGGACTCATCCTTAAGCAGGGGACTCCCGGGGTGACAACCCGACCAGGCGGAGTGCCGAGGCGACGTCGTGGACGTCGATCACCTTCATGCCGTCGACGGTCCACTCCTCGGGAGTCCGCGAGATCCCGGACGGGTCGCCGGGGACCAGCGCGACCCGGAAACCCAGCCGGGCCGCCTCGTTGAGGCGCTGGGGGAGGTCGCGCACCTTGCGCAGCTCGCCGGCCAGGCCGATCTCGCCGAACGCGACCAGACCCTGGGGAGCCGGGCGGTGCACGAAGGCGGAGGCGATGCTGACGGCGAGCGCCAGGTCGGTGGCGGGCTCGATGAGTCGTGCCCCGCCCACGGTGGAGGCGAACACGTCATGGTTGTGCAGGCGGATGGCGGCGTGCTGTTGGAGCACGGCGACCAGCATCGCCAGGCGGGAGGAGTCGAGCCCCACAGTGGTGCGGCGTGGTCGCTCGCCGGCAGTGGGCGTGACCAGCGCCTGGACCTCGGCGAGCAGCGGACGGCGTCCTTCCATGGTCACGGCCACACACGTGCCGGGGACCCGCTGGTGGTGGGTCTCGACGAACAGTCCGGTGGGATCGGTGACTGCGACGATGCCCTCGGAGGAGAGGTCGAAGCAGCCGACTTCGTCGATCGGGCCGAACCGGTTCTTCATCGCTCGCACCATGCGGAACCGCGAGTTGCGCTCGCCCTCGAAGTGGAGCACCACGTCGACGAGGTGCTCCAGCACCCGTGGGCCGGCGATCGAGCCGTCCTTGGTGACGTGACCGACCAGGACGGTGGTGATGTTGCGGGTCTTGGCCACCCGGATCAGGGCCGCCGCGACCTCCTTGACCTGCGTCACCCCGCCCGGAACGCCGTCGATGTCGGAGGCCCCGATCGTCTGGACGGAGTCGACCACGAGCAGCTCGGGCCGGACCTCTTCGATGTGGCTCAGCACCGCGCCCAGGTCGGTCTCGGCGGCCAGGAACAGCTCGTCGTGGACGCCGTTTGTGCGGTCGGCGCGCATCCGCACCTGAGCCGCCGACTCCTCGCCGGTGACGTAGAGGGTGCGGCGGTGGTAGCGGGCGGTCTGCGCGGCCACCTCGAGCAGCAGCGTGCTCTTGCCGACGCCGGGCTCGCCCGCCAGCAGGATGGCGGCGCCCGGGACCAGGCCTCCGCCGAGCACCCGGTCGAGCTCGGGCACCCCGCTGCTGCGAAAGCCCGACTGCTCGACGGACACCAGACCGATCGGCACCGCTGGAGTCGTGACCGGGCCCGCCGCGGCGCGCGTCTGCACCACCGCAGCCTCGGCGATCGAGCCCCAAGCCTGGCACTCGCCGCACCGGCCGACCCACTTGGCGGCCTCCCAGCCGCACTCCGTGCAGCGGAAGCTGGACCGTGGGCGACCCTTGGCGACTGCTTTGCTCATGGCCCGAACGGTAGGGCACACGTCCGACAGCCCGACCCCCAGCGCTAACCTTGGATCGTTCAACGGTGGGGGAAGGAGGCCGCATGACGCACGACGTGCGCCGCGCAGCCCTCCAGGCGACGCTGTCCGACGTGGCCGAGCTGGCCGGAGTCTCGCGGCAGACCGTCTCCAACGCCATGAACAACCCCGACCTGCTGAAGGCGGACACGCTGGAGCGTGTGCGAGCCGCTGTCGCCGAGCTCGGCTACTCACCCAACCGGGCCGCGCGCAACCTGCGCACCAAGTCCTCGCGCCTCATCGGCATGCGCTTCGCGCCCGCCCAGGAGGGCACCGCCAACGCGATGATGGACCGCTTCGTGCACTCCCTGGTCGAGGCCTGCAAGGTGGGCGGCTACCACGTCCTGCTCTTCCCGGGCGCCGGAGACGACCCGCTGGCGGGGTACGACGACCTGCTGCGCTCGACGGCCGTGGACGCGTTCGTGGTGACCGACACCTACCTCGGCAACCCGCAGGCGGTGTGGCTCGAGGAGCGGGGCGCGCCCTTCGTGGCGTTCGGACGGCCGTGGGACGCGCCCGAGGCCACCCACCCCTGGGTCGACGTCGACGGCGCGGCCGGCACCCGTCTTGCCACCGACCATCTGCTCGACCGCGGCCACACCCGGATCGCCTGGATCGGCTGGCGCAAGGACTCACCCATCGGCGAGGACCGTCGCGCCGGGTGGCTGGGCGCCATGCACGATCGCGGGCTGTCGACGACCGGTCTCGCCTCCCGGGTCGAGGACACGGTCGCGTCGGGTGCGGAGGCGGCCGGCGTACTCCTCGACGACGCCGGCCCGTCCGCCTTCGTCTGTGCCTCCGACACGCTGGCCATGGGCGTGCTGAAGACCTTGGGTCGACGCGGCCTGCGCCCCGGGGCCGACGTCGCCGTGGTGGGCTTCGACGACTCCCAGGTCGCCCAGGTCGTGAGCCCAGGCCTCACCTCGGTGCGCCAGCCGCTCGAGGAGGTCGCCATCGAGATCGTCGCCCGACTGCAGGGCCGGCTGGCCGTCCCCGCCGAGCTGGATGCCAGCTCCCTGCTGATCCCGCGGCTCGTCGTCCGCTCGACGAGCTGACGGAATCCCGGGGATTCATGCGTCAGAAGGTGCGGCTCCACACGTTCACGGCGTAGTCGACCTCGGTGCCGGTGTGCTGGTCCAGGATCCAATCGGCGGTCGCGGGGTCGAACTCGATCCGGACCACGGCGACGAGGTCGGCGCGGTGGGCGAACCGCCAGCCCATCTCCACCGGCGTGCGGGTCCAGCCGTGCGTCGACCAGAACCGCTCGACGGCCGCGGGGTCGACCATGGGATAGCCGCGTCGGAACCAGGAGCCGAAGGTCGATCGCGTGGGGTCATTGTCGATGACCAGCGCGGTCCCGCCGCGGCGTACGACGCGCGCGAGCTCGGCAAGCCCCGGCTCACTGCCCGGGCCGAAGAAGTAGGCCCAGCGGGCGTGCACGACGTCCACCGAGCCGTCCGAGACGGGCAGCGACTCGGCCCTGCCCTCCAGCACCCGGACCTGCTCGAGCCGACGAGTACGACGCCGGGCCAGCGCAGCCAGGTCCGGATGCGGCTCCACCCCGATCACCGAGGACGCCGACTGGGCGAAGCCCGGCAGATGGAAGCCGGTGCCACAGCCCACGTCGAGCACGGTGCGTCCCGACCAGTCGACCAGGGATCTCAGGGCAGCGTCCAGACGGCCGTCGGGATCCACTGCCCGGTTCTCGATCTCGTAGATCGCGGGGTGGTTCCAGATGTTCGGGGACGGCCGGACACCGGACGGTGGTCTCGACAAACCCGACCTCCTGAGCAGGCGGTCAGCGTCAGATGCGGACCAGGCCGGAGGGGGTCAGGAACTGTGCGGCGATGATGCCGGGGGTGCCGTGAGGGGCGACCCACTCCACCTTGACGTCCTCCAGGGGGGCCTCGACGGTCTGGCCGAGCCACTCGCTGACCCGCTGCGGGTCTCCGGCGATCTCCAGGCAGGCGAGCGAGAACTCCTTCGCGCCACCCCGCCCGGGGTGGTCGGCGGGGTCGCCGCTCCACTCGATGAAGAAGGGAAGCTGCGGGTCGGCCATCAGACCGTTGACCCCGATCTGCTTCCAGGTGAGCTCCTTGCCGTCGGGACGGTGCCGGTTGCCGAGCACGGCGGGACGACCGAGACGGGCCTCGACCTCGGTGATGTCGTCGACCGCGACGACCCACCCGAGCCAGCCGCCACCGCTGGCGGAGCGGGCCCGGACCGCCTGGCCGAAGGGTGCCTTGTCGGACGCGGGGTGGTCGAGGACCTCGACCACTTCGAGGTAGGTGCCGTCAGCGAGCGGCATGGTCATGTTGCGGGTGCCGAAGCGGGGGTGGATGCCACCGCTGGTGAACTCCTGGCCGAGCAGCCCTGAGATGCGCTGGGCAGTGCTGGCGAGGCCATCCGGTCCGGCTGCGAAAGAGAGATGGTCCAGGCGCATGGCAAGCATTCTGCGTGAGGCGCAATTCCCTCGCGACACTGGGGTCGGGTCTCTTGACGTCGAGAAAGTGTGCCGTCAGCGGGGATCGGCAGGGTGCAGGGCCAGCGCCGTGCGACTGCGCAGGTGTGCCTCGCAGTGACGCACCAGCTCGGCGTACGCGCCGGCTCCCATGAGCTCGGTGAGCTCGGGGGCGTTGTTCACGAAGACCGGCTGGACTCCGACGTGGGCCTCGGTGTTGCCCGAGCAGTACCAGTCGAGGTCGTGTCCCCCTGCTCCCCAGCCGCGGCGGTCGTACTCACTGATCGACACCTCGGTGTACGTCGTCGCGTCGGGTCGCTCCACGTCGCGGAAGCTGCGCCGGATCGGCAGCTGCCAGCAGACGTCGGGCTTGGTCTCCAGGGGCTCGCGCCCCTCGCGCAGGGCCAGCGCGTGCAGGGCGCAGCCCGCCCCCTGACCGAAGTCGGTGCGGTTGTGGAACACGCACGCGCTCTGCCCGTCGACGTCGAGGACGAGCGTCTTGCGCTCACCCTCGGCGTCGGTCTCCACCCAGTCGGCCTTGCGCACCTGTGTGCCGGGGTGGAACTGCCACAGGTCGGGGGTGAGCTCGGCGACGTACGCCGCGACCCGCTTCTCGTCGGCCTTGTCGGCGAAGTGGGCGCCCAGGGTGCAGCACCCGGTGTCGGGGGAGTCGGCGTAGATGCCCTGGCAGCCCTCGCCGAAGATGCAGCGGTAGGACGAGGTGAGCCAGGTGAGGTCGCACCGGAAGACCTGGCCCGGGTCGGCCGGGTCGGCGAACTCGATCCAGGCGCGAGGAAAGTCCAGATCCACTTCGGGCACCCCTCAAACCTACGGGGCAGCGGTAGCGTTGGGCCATGCGGCTGGGCGTACTCGACATCGGCTCCAACACCGGACACCTCCTCGTGGTGGACGCACACGGGGGCGCTGCGCCGCTCCCGGCGTACTCCTACAAGGAGCCGCTGCGGCTGGCTGAGCACCTCGACGAGTCCGGTGCGGTCAACGACCGGGGGATCGCCGCGCTGACCACCTTCACCGCCGACGCGGTGCTGGTCGCCGAGGACAAGGGCTGCTCCGAGATGCTCGCCTTCGCCACGTCGGCGGTCCGCGACGCGGTCAACTCCGACGCTGTGCTCGCTCACGTGCGCGAGCAGACCGGGGTCGACATCGGCGTGCTCTCGGGTGAGGACGAGGCGCGGCTGACCTTCCTCGCCGTACGCCGCTGGTTCGGCTGGTCCGCCGGCAGGCTCGCCATCTTCGACATCGGCGGCGGCTCCCTGGAGATCGCCGGTGGCACCAACGAGGCGCCCGACGTGGCCTGGTCGGTGCCGCTCGGGGCGGCACGTCTGGCCAGGGAGTACTTCGCCGACGGCGTGCCGACCGACGACGACCTCCGCACGCTGCGCCGGCGCATCCGGGCCGACATCGCCCGCGACGCCGGGCACCTGCTGCGCTCCGGCGTGCCGGACCGGGCAGCGGCCACGTCGAAGACGTTCCGGTCGCTGGCGAGGATCTGCGGCGCCGCGGGGTCGGCGGAGGGTCCGCTGGTGCCGCGCGTTCTCCCGGCGTCCGAGCTGTCCGCCTGGATCCCCAAGCTGATCGCGATGAGCAACGACAAGCTGAGCGGACTGCCCGGGGTGTCGCCCTCGCGCACTCACCAGATCGTTCCGGGCGCGCTGGTCGCCGAGGCGTGCATGGACATCTTCGACCTCCCCGAACTGGAGATCTGCCCCTGGGCTCTGCGCGAGGGCGTCATCCTGGAGCGCTTCGACCACCTCGGCATCCTGGACCGGTGACTGGCCCGCCGATGACGCCGCTGATCGCCCTGTCCACCGCCTCCACCTATCCGGAGTCGACCGCACACGCCTTCGGGTACGCCGCGACCATCGGCTACGACGCCGTCGAGGTGATGGTCGGCATCGACTCGCTGAGCCAGCAGACCTCGGCCATCAGGCAGCTCTCGGAGCACCATGAGATGCCGGTGTGCGCGGTGCACGCACCCTGTCTGCTGTTCACCCAGCGCGTGTGGGGGACCGAGCCGTGGGGAAAGCTGGAGCGATCGGCGGAGATGGCCCACGCCGTGGGAGCCGACGTGGTCGTCGTCCACCCGCCGTTTCGCTGGCAGAAGGACTACGCCCGCGACTTCGTCAACGGCATCGCCGCGCTCGAGGAGTCGACCGGCATCGCCTTCGCGGTGGAGAACATGTATCCCTGGCGCGCCTCGACCAAGCGGGGCATGGAGATGTACCTCCCCGGCTGGGACCCGTCGCAGGAGAACTACGCCAACACCACCATCGACCTCTCCCACGCCGCGATCGCCCAGAGCGACGTGATCGAGATGGCGCAGCGGCTCGGGCGACGGCTGCGGCACGTCCACCTCACCGACGGCAGCGGCTCGGCCAAGGACGAGCACCTGGTGCCCGGGCGCGGGGTGATGGGCGCCGCGGACTTCCTGCGCCACCTGGGCACCGTCGACTTCGCCGGCCACGTCGTCCTGGAGATCAACACACGTCGTGCGTCGGGACGCGAGGAGCGCGAAGCCGACCTGACCGAGTCGCTCCGCTTCGCACGCGAGCACCTGGGCATCACCGCCCCACGATGAACACGGCGTAGCCTTCTGCCCATGTCTCTGCTTCGTCAGCCACTGCTGCTCGTCTCGCGCAGCGAGCTGGTCAAGAACCTCGTCAGCACGATGCCCGTGTCCGCCGGGATCGTGAACAGCTATGTGCCCGGTGAGTCCACCGACGCCGCCGTCAACGCCACGCGTGCGCTGGTCGACGACGGGTTGAAGGTGACCCTCGACTTCCTGGGCGAGGACACACTCGACGCCGCCCAGGCGCAGGCCACCGTCGACGCCTACCTCGACCTGCTCAAGGCCCTCGGGGCGGGCGGCCTCGCCCGCAACGCCGAGGTCAGCGTGAAGCTGAGCGCGGTCGGGCAGGCGCTTCCCCAGGGTGGTGACCGGATCGCGCTCGACAACGCCCGCACGATCGTGCGCGCGGCCCGCAACGCCGGCACCACCGTGACCCTCGACATGGAGGACCACACCACCACCGACGCCACCTTGGCCACCCTGCGCGAGCTGCGCAAGGACTTCCCCGAGACCGGCGCCGTCCTGCAGGCCTACCTGCACCGCACCGAGTCCGACTGCCGCCAGCTCGCGTTCGAGGGCTCTCGGGTGCGACTGTGCAAGGGCGCCTACAAGGAGCCCGAGTCGGTGGCCTTCCAGAGCCGTCTCGACGTCGACAAGTCCTACGTCCGCTGCCTCAAGGTGCTGCTGGCCGGGCAGGGCTACCCGATGATCGCCACCCACGACCCACGGATGGTCTCGATCGCCTCCTCGCTGGCCAGTCGCTACGGGCGGGCTCAGGGGAGCTACGAATACCAGATGCTCTACGGCATCCGGCCCGAGGAGCAGCGACGACTGGCCGCCGGTGGCGAGACGGTGCGCGTCTACATCCCCTACGGCGAGGAGTGGTACGGCTACCTCATGAGAAGGCTCGCCGAGCGCCCGCAGAACCTGTCATTCTTCGCGAAGTCCCTGATCTCGAAGAAGTAGGTCCAGATGCCCCAGACTGCCATCCTCGGCGCCGGCGTGATGGGCGAGACCCTGCTGTCGGGCCTCGTCCGGGCCGGACGCCGGGTCGACGACCTCCTGGTGGGCGAGAAGCGTCCCGACCGGGCCCGCGAGCTCGAGGAGCGCTACGGCGTCCGCGTCGTCGACAACCGCGAGGCTGCCAGGCTGGCCGACACGATCGCGGTGGTCGTGAAGCCCCAGGACATGGGCGACCTGCTCGACGAGATCGCCGGTGAGCTGCGGGCCGGGCAGCTGGTCGTGTCGCTCGCTGCCGGCATCACCACGGCGTTCATCGAGGGCAAGGTGCCCGCCGGTGTCGCCGTCGTGCGGGTCATGCCCAACACGCCCGCCCTCGTCGACGAAGGCATGGCCGCCATCTCGCCCGGCTCCCACTGCGACGAGGCGCACCTCGCCGAGGTCGAGGCGCTGATGGCGTCGGTCGGCAGGGTGGTCCGGATCCCGGAGCGGCAGCAGGACGCCGTGACGGCCATCTCGGGCTCCGGTCCGGCCTACATCTTCTTCGTCGTGGAGTCGATGATCGAGGCCGGCGTACACCTCGGCCTGCCGCGGACCACCGCGACCGAGCTGGTCGTGCAGACCCTGGTCGGCTCGGCCAAGATGCTCCGCGAGACCGGCACCCACCCGACCGTGCTGCGCGAGCAGGTCACCTCTCCTGCGGGCACCACCGCCGCCGCCCTGCGAGAGCTGGAGATCCACAAGGTCCGCGCGGCTTTCCTCGCCGCCATGGAGGCCGCGCGCGACCGCTCCCGCGCGCTCGCCGAAGGCTCCTGACCCGGGCCCAGGCCGCGTCAGGCGCGGAGGGTCTTGAGCAGCTGCACGAGGTCGTCGACGAGGCCGCGGATCACCGGAAGCCGGGTCATCCGCACCAGCTTGTCGACCAACGGCACGGCCTGGGTGATCAGGGTGCGCGTACGCCGCTGGTCGGGGCTGGTGTCGTGCACCCAGAAGAGCACCAGTCCCATCTGCATCAACCACAGCAGCTCGGGCAGCTCGTTGCGGAGGGAGGGGGCGACCTTGAGGTCGGAGCCGTCGAGCACCTGGCGGAGGATCCCGAGCGCCGCCTCGCGGGTCGGCTTGGACTCCTCGCTGAACGGGGACAGCGGGCTGCTCGGCTCGGCGGCGTTCCGGAAGAACTTGCCGGCGAACTCGTGGTACGGCGCGGCCACGGTCACCCACGCCTGGAGTACGCCGTCGAGCCGCGCGACGAAACCGTGGTTGCCGGCCAGCACCGGGGCCACCGCCTCGGCGTGCTCGTGCTGGACCTGGTCGTAGAACGCCTGGATGAGGTGTTCCTTCGACGAGAAGTAGTAGTAGGCGTTGCCCAGGGAGACGTCGGCCTCGCCGGCGATGGCCCGCATCGTCGTCCTGTCGTAGCCACTGGACCGGAACAGCCGCATGGCGGCGTCCACGATGGCCTGGCGAGTCTGCTCAGCCTTGGCTGACAGGGCTGCAGGTTCCGGCACAGTCGTCAATGTAGTCGCCCCCCACCGAGGTGCGGGTGCGGGCACGGATGCCTGCCGCGGTGTACGCCGCCGCCTTGGCCAACGGCAGCCAGGCGCGCGTCGAGAGCCGCTCGGCCAGGGCGCGGTGCTGGACGGTCGCCCACAGGCACATCACCCAGGCGTGCTCCTGGGTCCACACGGCACCGTCGTCGGCGACCACCGTGATCTCCTCGAGGGTGCGGGCGTGGTCGAGGGTCGGGAACCGCTCCCGGGCCTGTGTCGAGCCCGCTGCCACGAGATCCGTCGGCACCAGGAGCGGCTGGGCGGCCAGCCACTCCCGGAACCTCCGGCACATCGCGCAGTCCTCGTCGTACAGGACCGTGAGCCTCATGGTCACGGGCCCGCGGGCGGCGGGTAGGCCATGGCCGGCACGTAGCCCTGCGGCGTGACCGGGGGCGTGCGCAGACTCTCCGCGCGACTGCGGCGGCGGATGGCGTTGAAGACGTAGACGTTCATGAAGTGGATGACCCCGAGCACCACCATGACCACGCCGACCTTGAGGCTGATCGCCTCGAACAGTCCGGTCAGGTCCTCGACCGCCGAGCCCGTGCGCAGGTAGAGCATCACGAAGCCGAGGTTCAGGAGGTAGAAGCCCACCACCAGCAGCTGGTTGACGGCGTCAGCGAGCTCCACCTTGTCGTGGAACACGTCGGCGAGGAAGACCCGGCCGTTGCGCGACAGGGTGGAGGCCACCCAGACGGTGAGGGGGACGGCGATCAGCAGGTAGACCACGTAGGTCCAGACGGTCCAGGTCATCAGAGAGTCCTATCTTGAACGTGTTCAATTCTGTGGCACGACGCTAACACAGAATCTTGAACATGTTCAAGATCAGTCGTCCGCAGGGAACCCGAGGCCGGCTAGCGCGCCGGTGTCCTCGATCTGCGACCACAGCCGCTTGCGGCGGTCGATGCCGATCTGCGCGGTCAGATGGTTGTAGTCGCGCCACACCGCCACCCCGCCCAGCAGGGGACGGCACAGGGGGGCGTCGGGGCAGAAGACCGGGTTGATGTCGACGGTGAACATGTCGTCGCGCAACACGTCCTCGGTGGAGTAGAAGCCGTCGCTGGCGTCGGCCCCCACGGGCGTGGGGACCGTGCACTGGCTGATGAAGGTCGCGGCGGCCAGGCAGTCGAGCGGGCTGCTCTCCGCCTTCATCGTGTTCTTCACCACCAGCGTGCGGATGCCCAGGTCGCTGAAGGTGTCGAGGGTCTCCTGCGTGGTGTTGTAGAGGAGCTGGGTGAGGTTCTCGTCGGAGCCGCCGATCCGCGACAGCGTCGAGTCGAACTTCTGGTCGTTGCCGTCATAGCTCTGCTCGACGAGCACCACCAGGTCGGGGTCGAGCTCGGGCAACACCTCGTCGTACCACGCCCCCCGCTGCTCCACGCACTCGTCGCGCTGCTCCGGTGGACGGTTGTCGTTGACGATGTCGGCCTGCCACGGGCACCCCGTCGCGATGTTGGCCGCCAGCGAGAAGCCGCGCTCCTTTGCGAGACGCTTGAACGCCGGCGACAGCATCCGCGCATGGCTGTCGCCGAGAAGCAGGATCGTCGGGCCGTCCCCGGTCACCAGATAGCAGTCGTCGGCCGTCGTGCAGGTGTGCTGCGAGCCGATGTCGCTGGCGGCTGCCGCGAAGTCGAGGTCGGCCGGCACCCGGTCCTTGGCGGTGCCCGCCCCCGTCGTCCCGGCCGCGGAGAACTCAGGTGCGGCCAGGGCAGGCTTGCGGTCGCTCTGCAGCATCGGCGGGATCAGGAGTACGGCGACCAGCGCGCTCACGGTGACACCGGAGATCGCCACCGGCCACTGGATCTGGCGCGGGCCCTCACGGCGGCGCAGGGGCATCTCGAAGATCTCGTAGGAGAGGGCAGCGAGGCCGGTGCTGATCGCCGCTCCCAGGATCGAGAGAACGAGGGGGCGGACGTCGAACAGCTCCTGCAGGACCAGCAGCACCGGCCAGTGCCACAGGTAGGTGCCATAGGAGATCTTGCCGAGATAGACCGGCACCGGGCGCGCGAACAGCCGCGGCACCAGCCCCCGCTCGCCCATCAGCCCGACGATGAGCATCGCGCCCGCCAGCGTGATCAGGAAGCCGCGCCAGGTGGGTACGACGTCCAGCACGTTGCTCGCCGCGAGCAGCGTCAGGAGCAGCCCCACCGGACCGAGCCAGGTCGACCAGCGGGCGGTGAGCCCGGAGCGGACCAGCACCGCCAGCAGCGCTCCGGCGAGCAGCTGGTAGAGCCGGGCGTCGGTGCCGTAGTAGGCGTGGTTGGGGTCGGCCGTCATCCAGTAGAGCTGGCTGCCCACCGAGAGCACCGCCAGCAGCCCGAGGCCTGCGGGCAGCGCCCAGCTCCGTCGCCGGCTGGCGGCGATCAGGCCGAGGAGCACCATCGGGAACACCAGGTAGAACTGCTCCTCGATCGACAGTGACCAGAAGTGCAGGTAGGGACTGCGGTCGACGGTGGTGGCGAAGTAGTCGTTGGACTGGCCCAGGAAATGCCAGTTGGCGTAGTAGAGCAGGGCGCTGCGGGCGTCGCCCACGAACTCCAGGCGCCGGACCACGCTGGCGACGAGCACGAACATGGCGGCCGTGGCCACGATCACCACGACCGCGGCGGGCAGCAGCCGGCGCACCCGGCGGGCGTAGAACCGCCCCAACCGGATCGACCCGGTCTGGTCGACCTCGTGGAGCAGCACGTTGGTCACCAGGAAGCCGGAGAGCACGAAGAAGAGGTCGACCCCGACGAAGCCGCCGCCGACCAGGCTCATCCCGGAGTGGAAGAGCAGCACCAGATAGACCGCGAGTGCCCGCGCTCCGTCCAAGGCGGGGCGATAGGACCACTTCATTGGCCGCAGATTACCGAAGCGGCAGGGCATTCAACGATTTGGCGAACGCCCGCCGCATCACGACAGGCCGATGGCCGCTCGAGCCTGCGCCAGCACCGGCGCCGTCACCTCGCGGCAGTGCGCGGCGCCCGCGGCGTACACCGCGTCGACGTGGTCGGGGCAGTCGGCGAGCTCGGCGTACCGAGCCTGGAGCGGCCTCAGCACCTCGACGACCGCCTCGGTGACCGCTGCCTTCAGGCCGCCGTACGACGTGATGCCGTCCGTCGTGCCCCCGCAGGCCTCCAGCAGCTCGATGAGGTTGGTGACTCCCGGCTTAGCCACCCGGTCCCGGTGCACCGACCGGCCGGAGTCGGTGACCGCGCGACCCACCGTGCGGCGTACGACGTCGGGCGGGTCCAGCAGGTAGACGGTCCCGCCGGAGTCGACCTGCGACTTGCCCATCTTGGAGGTCGGGTCGGCGAGGTCCATCACCCGGGCGCCCCGGTCCGGGCTGACGAGTCGCGGCACGGTGAAGACCGGTCCGTACCTGGCGTTGAACCGGGCCGCGAGGTCCCGCGTCAGCTCGACGTGCTGACGCTGGTCCTCGCCGACAGGGACCTGGGTGGGTCGGTAGAGCAGGATGTCGGCGGCCATCAGCGTCGGATAGGTGAACAGCGACACACGCGTCGACGGCCGCCCGCGGCCCTTCTCCTTGAACTGGATCATCCGGTTGAGCTCGCCGACGTAGGCCGTCGACTCCAGCAGGTAGGCCAGTTCGCTGTGCGCGGGAACATGGCTCTGCACGAACAGGGTGGAGCGCTCCAGCCCGGCGGCGAGGAGCAGCGTCGCGATCTCGCGGGTGTAGCGGCGCAGCCCGGCCGGGTCGTGGGTGACGGTGAGAGCGTGCAGGTCGCACACGCCGTAGAAGCACTCGCCACCGTCCTGGGCGAGCGCCATCGGGCGCAGGGCGCCCAGGAGGTTGCCGAGGGTGAGGTGCCCGGTGGGCTTGATCAGCGAGAGGTTGGTGGTCACAGCAGGTCCTTTCGTCGGGTGGTGAGCGGCACCCTGGGAGACCTGCGGAAATGCAGAACGGCCGCCCGAGGGCGGCCGTCGGCTGTCGCGTGAGTGCGACAAGGGGGTCCGCCTGTCAGGCGGCCCACCACTGGGTGGAACGTGTCGTCGTCACACCACCAGTCTGGCACAGGCTGCGGACCCAGGACCCCGCCGGATGTGACGCGCGCTACTCTCGCGACATGTCCGGTTGTGGGAGAACGACGGTCGTCTTCGACGAGACCCTGACCGACTACGACTTCGGTCCGACCCATCCGATGTCCCCGCTCCGCGTCGACCTCACGATGCGCCTGGCTCGCGAGCTCGATGTCGTCCCCACCCTGGTCGATGCCCCGATGGCCGACGACGAGCTGATCGGCACGATCCACTCCGCGTCGATGATCGCCGCGGTCAAGCGGATGAGCCAGGGCACCGTGGACGCCGAGCACGGACTCGGCAGCGACGACAACCCGACCTTCGACAACATGCACCAGGCCGCCGCCCACGTGGTCGGCGCGACCGTCGAGGCCTGCCGGCAGGTCTGGACCGGCGAGTCCTCCCACAGCGCCAACATCGCCGGCGGGCTGCACCACGCCATGCGCGACAAGGCGAGCGGGTTCTGCATCTACAACGACGTGGCGGTGGGCATCCAGTGGCTGCTCGACCAGGGCGCCACCCGGGTGGCCTACGTCGACGTCGACGTCCACCACGGCGACGGGGTGGAGCAGATCTTCGCCGACGACCCGCGCGTGCTCACCATCTCCCTGCACGAGACCGGCCAGATGCTCTTCCCCGGCACCGGCTTCGCCACCGACTGCGGTTCCGGCGCCGCGGCCGGCACCGTGGTCAACGTGGCGCTGCCGCCCGGGACGGCGGACGCCGGCTGGCTGCGGGCGTTCCACGCTGTCGTGCCGCAGGTGCTGCGTGAGTGGAAGCCCGAGATCCTGGTCACCCAGCACGGGTGCGACTCCCATCTGGAGGACCCGCTGGCCCACCTGATGCTCACCGTCGACGGCCAGCGCTCGGCGTACCTCTCCCTCCACGACCTCGCGCACGAGATCTGCGACGGCCGGTGGGTGGTGACCGGCGGCGGCGGCTACGCCATCGTCGAGGTCGTCCCGCGCGCGTGGACCCACCTGCTCGGCATCGTCAACGGGACCCCCCTCGACCCCGAGACCGAGACCCCGCCAGGGTGGCGCGAATACGTCCGCAACGACCTCGGTCGTACGCCGCCGCTGCGCCTCACCGACGGGCGGGAGCCGGTGTGGCGCGACTGGAGCGAAGGCTACGATCCGGAGCTCTGGCTGGACCGTGCGATCCTGGCGACCCGCCAGGCTGTGTTCCCGCTGCACGGCCTGATGGTCACCGACTGAGTCCTGGCTGTCGGGGTTTCAACTCGCCACGCCGAAACAAGTCGGACAATTTTTCAGTAACCCCTTCCCCATGAGTCACAACAGACCCTATTCTCACCTCAGCGGGACGTGGGTCATCGGCGGGGAAGCCGATGGCGTGCCGCGCAGAAAGCCGGTGCCCATGTCTAACGGTGATATCTCTGAGGCGAAGTTCCTGACTGTCGCCGAAGTCGCCACCACGATGCGCGTTTCCAAGATGACGGTCTACCGTCTCCTGCACAGCGGCGAGCTGCCCGCCGTGCGGGTGGGTCGCTCGTTCCGTGTCGTCGAGAGCGACGTCAACGAATACCTCCGCAAGAGCTTCTTCAACGCCGGCTGACCGTCGGCCGCACCCCGTGAGCCCGCGTCGATCGGCGCGGGTTCGTCGTGTGGTGCGCCGGACTGGATTCTGCCTCCCGGCGCACGCCCGATAGGCTGTGTGGGTCGTCACGACCGTCGTCGTACGACCCGTATGTTTTCGAGAGGTTTATTCGTGGGTTCTGTCATCAAGAAGCGTCGCAAGCGTATGGCCAAGAAGAAGCACCGCAAGCTTCTGAAGAAGACGCGCGTGCAGCGTCGCAAGCTCGGCAAGTAGCCCACGGACGCCATGGGCAGGGTCGGCAGAGTGGTCCTGGTCACCGGGGTCTCTCGCGACCTCGGCCGCCGCTTCGCGCGCGCGGTGGCGAACGACCCTGCTGTCGACCGGGTGATCGGAGTCGACGTCGTGCCGCCACGCGGCGACATCGGCACCGTCTCGTTCGTGCGCGCCGACATCCGCAACCCGGTCATCGCGAAGGTCATCGTCAAGGAGGACGTCGACACGCTCGTGCACATGAGCGTGATCGCCACTCCCGGCAGCACCGGTGGCCGAGTGCCGATGAAAGAGCTCAACGTCATCGGCACGATGCAGCTCCTGGCGGCCTGCCAGAAGGCGCCCCGACTCGAGAACGTCATCGTCAAGTCGAGCGCCACCGTCTACGGCGCCAGTGGGCGTGACCCGGCGATGTTCACCGAGGGCATGGAGGCGCGCCGCCTGCCCACCTCGGGCTACGCCAAGGACGTCCACGAGATCGAGGGCTACGTACGCGGCTTCGCCCGCCGTCGTCCCGACGTACGCCTGACGCTCCTGCGGGCGGCCAACGTGCTCGGCCCCCACGTGATCAGCCCGATGGCCTCCTACTTCCGCCTCCCGGTGATGCCGACCGTGCTCGGGTTCGACCCCCGGCTGCAGTTCCTGCACGAGCAGGACCTGATGGCGGTGCTCCAGCACGCGGTGACCCATGACGTCGCCGGCACCTTCAACATCGCCGGCGACGGCATCCTGATGCTCTCCCAGGCGATCCGTCGACTCGGTCGCCAAGCGATCCCCGTGCCCCGCTTCGCCGTGGGCCGGGTGGGGTCGCTGGCGCGCTCGGCGAAGCTGGCCGACTTCTCTCCGGAGCAGCTTGCGCTGCTGACCTACGGTCGAGGCATGGACACCACTCGGATGCGCGAGGTGCTGGGCTTCGAGCCCGCCTTCACCACCGCGGAGGCGTTCGCCGACTACGCCGCCAGCGTGCCCAACGGCCGGCACACCTCGGAGCGCATGCTCGCCGGGGTCACCGGGGTTCTCGAAGCCGGAGGTGTGAGCCGTGGGTGACGCCGAAGTGATCCCGATCGGCACGCGCGGGCGACCGGGGCGCGGCACCGGCAAGCAGAAGCCGTCGGCAGCAGCGCGCAGCCTCGCGGGTGGCAGCGGCGCCGCTCGCGCCCGTACGCCGACTCCTGCCTCGCGCGCAGCCGGTAGGAAGCCGGTCAGCGAGCCGGCCCCCCCGAACATCGCAGCCGTGCCCGAGCCCGATCCGGCGATGGACTCCCCGCGCACCAGTGCCACGACGGCCGCGGACCGGTCACCGTCTGCCGGCATCCCCGTCAGCGACTGGCTCGCCGCCTTGGGGATCGCCGCCAGAGAGCTGTTCGGCGACGACTGGGAGCCCCGGCTGGCCCAGTTCCTTGCGTTCCTGCGACGTCGGCTGTCGGGTGACTACGCCGTCGACGAATACGGCTTCGACCGTGAGCTGACCGAGCGCTTCCTTCTCGCCGCTCTGCGACCGATCGCCGAGAAGTGGTTCCGCATCGAGGTCCGCGGAGCCGAGAACATCCCTGCCGACGGCGGCGCCCTGGTGGTGTCCAACCATTCCGGCACCGTCCCGGTCGACGGCCTGATGACGATGTTCTCGATCCACCGGGAGACCGGCCGCTTCCTGCGCCCACTCGGCGCCGACCTCGTCTTCAAGATGCCCGTCGTCAGCAGCATGGCCCGCAAGAGCGGCGCCACCCTCGCGTGCATGGAGGACGCCGAGCGGATGCTGTCCGGCGGCCAGCTCGTCGGTGTCTGGCCCGAGGGCTTCAAGGGCATCGGCAAGCCCTACTCCGAGCGCTACAAGCTGCAGAGGTTCGGGCGCGGCGGTTTCGTGGCGGCGGCGATGCGCACCGGCGTACCCATCGTGCCCCTGTCAGTCGTCGGAGCCGAGGAGATCTACCCGCTCGTCGGGAACGTCCCCTCGTTGGCGCGGCTCCTCGGGGTCCCCTACCTCCCGATCACGCCGCTGTTCCCGTGGCTCGGTCCGCTCGGCATGGTGCCGCTGCCGTCGAAGTGGCTCATCGAGTTCGGTGAGCCGATCCGCACCGACTCCTACGAGCAGGGTGCTGCCGACGACCCGATGTTGGTGTTCAACGTGACCGACCAGGTCCGCGAGACGATCCAGCAGACGCTCTACACACTGCTCATGCAGCGCACCTCCGTCTTCTCCTGACCTCGACCCCCGTTGAGTTGCGCGGCGCGGCCCGTTCAGTCGTGCCTCGTGGCCCGTTGAGTCGTGCGGCGCGGCCCGTTCAGTCGGGCCTCGTGGCCCGTTGAGTCGCGCGGCGCGGCCCGTTCAGTCGTGCGGCGCGGCCTGTTGAGTCGTGCGGCGCGGCCTGTTGAGTCGTGCGGCGTGGCCCCGTGAGTCGTGAGTTGCGGGTAGGCGCGCCGCGAGTCCCAAGTCGAGGGGCCGCGAGGCCAAGTCAAGCGGCCGCGAGGCGCAAGTCGAGGGGCCGCGAGGCGCAAGTCGAGGGGCCGCGAGGCGCAAGTCGGGGGGCCGCGAGGCGCAAGTCGGGGGGCCGCGAGGCGCAAGTCGAGGGGCCGCGAGGCCCGACTCGAGGGGCCGCGAGGCGCGACTCGACGGGTCAGGGGCCGCCGAGGAGGTTTCCGAGGGTGTCGTCGACGCCGTCGAGGGTGTCGTCCACGACCTCCTGCAGCGGGTCGGTGATCGGCGTGACGATGGGTGCGAGCGGCCCCTCGTCGACCCCGCCCGAGTGCTCGGGAAGTCCAGGCAGCACGGTGTTGCCCAGATCCTCGAGCGCATCGTCCACCGGGTTGCTCGGCTCGGGCACCACGGGGATGTCGCTCCCCGGCACGGTGTTCTCGCCGGGGACAGGGCCGTTCGGCGGCGAATCCTGGTGGGGCTGACCCGGGGTGAGGGAGGACCGCGGATCGCGCGTCGTGGACGCGGTCGCGTCGCTGCGCGGGTCGAGCGGATCCGTGGGAACGATCTGCGCCGGCACCTTGAGCAGGAACACCGCGGGCAGGTCGAGGACCGCCCCCGGGCAGGTGGCACAGTCGGCGGCCGCCTCGGCGTCGTACCGCGTGACCAGCGTCGCCGCGCTGGCCAGCGCCGCCTGCCCCGACTCCGGTATGACGGACTCGAGTGAGGTCAGCGACGTGAGACTGGAGGCGGTGAACGTGCGCAGGGCCCTGAGCTGGTCGACGTCGCCCGAGGCGAGAGCGCGGTCGGCTCCCGTCGTGGTGAGTGTCGAGAAGTCCTCGAGGGTCGCGGAGACCAGGGCCTGCTCCTCGACCGAACCGCTCGTGGACAGCCGGCTCACCTCGTCGAGGCGCTCACCGGCGTTGCCGAGGATCCGGTCGGTGCGGCCAGGTCCGGAGGCCAGGCCCGTCTCGGCTCCCTCCAGGGTCCTCTTGAGGGGGTAGAGCAGGTCGCCCGGCAGCGCCGAGTCGGCGGCGTAGGTGACCGAGGCCGTCGCGCCCACCAGCGTCACCGTTCCGGCGATGATGGCGATTCTGCGCTGACTGCGGTGACCGGGGTCCGAGGCGCCAGACTCCACGACCGGATGGGCAGCGGCTCCGGTGAGCTGCACCAGCACCTCGTCGGCCGCCGCAAACAGGGCGGTGCGCAGGTCGGTCACGAACGACGTGCCGGGTCGCGGTGGGTCCAGCGCACGCAGGCCGCCCACCAGGGCCAGCATGCCGGCGTACGGAGCGGGGGCACCGGTCGACGGCACGATGCCCTCCAGCAGCGCATGGAACGTCTCCGCGTGGCGACGGGACGGGAGCAACGAGGTCACAGCACTACCAACGACGATCGGGGCGTCCGGTTACGGGGTAGCGGCCGGGAGATCACGGTTCGAGCAGTCCGTCCGGCATCAGCTTGGCGAGGTTGCGTACGCCGCGCAGCTGGAGCTGCTTGACGGCGCCTTCGCTGCGCTCCAGTGCGAGCGCCGTCTCGGAGATGCTCAGGCCCTGCAGGAAGCGCATCACGATGCACTCCTGCTGCTCGTCGGGCAGGTGGGTGAGCGCCTCCAGCAGCACCTCGTTGGTGAGGCCGGTCATCGCGGTCTCCTCCGAGCTCTCCGTGGACTCGTCCAGGTCGCCCATGTCCTCGGTGGGCCGTTCCAGACGTGTGCGGCCGGCCTTGAAGTGGTCGACGGTCAGGTTGCGGGCGATCGTCGTCAGCCACGCCCCGAAGTCGCGCCCCTGCCAGCGGAAGTCGTTCATGCTGCGCAGCGCCCGGAAGAACGTCTCCGAGGTGAGGTCCTCAGCCAGCGTCGTCGACCGGGTGCGGTAGTAGACGAACCGGAACACCGAGGAGTGGTAGTGGTCGAAGAGGAGGCCGAACGCCTCCTTGTCGCCGGTGCGGGCGAGCTCGACCAGCGCGATCAGGCGCTGGCCCTCGGCATCGTCGTCCTCGTTCGAGGTGGCGCGACCGGTGTCGCCGTACGGGCCGGTGGAGTGGGTCCTGATCGCGCTCTCTGACCAGAGGGCCGGCCCGTCGCCCACGACCTCCGGGGTGGCGAGGCAGGCGAGAACCGCGGCCCGAAGGGCGTGCAGCCCGACACCGAGGTCGTGCTTTCCCGAGAGCATGGGAGTCCCCTTTCGACGCGGGTCACCACGCCATGTACCCACAGTAGGCGTGCCATGTGCGCGCGGGGCGGGAACGACTAAGTCGTGCGGCGTCCCCTGACGGCCATCCCCGCCGCCACCGCACCGCTGACCGCGCCGGCGACCGCGGCGACCCCCAGGCCGAACCTGGCTGCCTTGCGGCCGGTGCGGTAGTCGCGGATGCGCCACCCCTGGGCCTTGGCGTGCGCCCGTAGGCGGGAGTCGGGGTTGATCGCGCACGGGTCGCCGACCAGGGTGAGCAGCGGGAGGTCGTTGAACGAGTCGGAGTAGGCCGAGCAGCGGCTGAGGTCGAGCTTCTCGCGCGTGGCGAGCGCGACGACGGCCTCCGACTTGGCCGGACCGTGCAGCATCTCGCCCACCAGCTGGCCGGTGTAGACGCCGTCGACGTGCTCCGAGACGGTGCCCATGGCTCCGGTGAGGCCGAGCCGGCGAGCGATGATGGTGGCGATCTCGATCGGCGCCGCGGTCACCAGCCAGACCCGCTGACCCTGGTCGAGGTGGAGCTGGGCCAGCGCCCGGGTGCCGGGCCAGATGCGGTGGGCCATCATCTCGTCGAAGATCTCCTCGCCGAGGTCCTCGAGCTCCTGCACCGTGTGCCCGGCGATGAAGCTCAGGGCAGAGGTGCGGGCTTCGGCGACGTGCGCGGGATCCTCGACGCCGACCACTCGGAAGTACATCTGCTTGTAGGCCGCACCCAGGATGTCGCGGGTCGTGAAGAAGCTGCGGCGGTGCAGCCCGCGCGCGAGGTGGAAGATGCTGGCGCCTTGCATGACGGTGTTGTCGACGTCGAAGAAGGCCGCCGCCGTCGGGTCGGCAGCGATGTTCAGCGCGCTCTCCACCTCCGCCGCCGCTGCCGCCGCCTCGCCGGCCAGGGTCGAGCGTCGGCGCAGGTCCTGCCGGCTCGCCTGGGGTCGTGGAGGCGGATTCACGTCTTCACCCTAGTGGTGCGGGCGTGTGGAAGTATCTGCCCATGGCTGACTTCTCCGGTGTTGCCGACCTGCTCGCGCACGCCGCCGCCGAGCAGCCCGACGCGCTGGCGTTGGTCGAAGCCGGTGGTCGCACCCGCACCTGGTCCGAGCTCGACGACGACGTGAGTCGTTTCACCGCAGGGCTCGGTACGGCCGGCCTGGTGGCGGGCTACCGGGTGATGATCGTGCTCGGCAACCGGATCGAGTTCGTCACTGCCTACCTCGGCATCCTCCGCTCCCAGACCGTGGCCGTCCCGGTCAATCCCCGGTCGACGGTCGACGAGATCAACCGGATGCTGGCCGACTCGGGTGCCCGGCTGGTGATCGCGGAGCCCGACACTGTCGTCGCGGTCCGCGCCGCCGTCGCCGACCTGCCCGAGGGGGCGGTGCGTCCCCGGGTGGTCGTGGTGGGGGCGACGCTGCTGCCCGGTGAGCGTTCGTGGGACCACCTGGTCGCCAGCCACGGTGCTGCGGTCCCGAACGTGCGCGACTCGGAGTCGCTCGCGGCGCTGCTCTACACCAGCGGTACGTCGGGCCGTCCCCGCGCCGCCATGCTCACGCACCGGGCCCTGATCGCCAACGTCGAGCAGGTCGCCGCCATCGACCCGCCCATGATCGGCGCGGGCGACGTCGTGCTCGGCGTACTCCCGCTCTTCCACGTCTACGGGCTGAACGCGATGCTCGGCGTGGTGCTGCGTCAGGGGGCCACCCTGGTGCTGGCCGAGCGCTTCGAGCCGCAGGCTGCCCTCGACCTGATCGAGGCGAGAGGGTGCACCGTGCTCCCGGTCGCGCCCCCGGTGTTCGCGCACTGGCTCCCGATCGAGGGCCTGCGTGAGCGACTGGCGTCGGTGCGGCTGATGCTCTGCGGCAGCGCGCCGCTCGCGCCGGAGGTCGCCGACCGGTTCACGGCTGCCACCGGTATCCCGGTGCACCAGGGCTACGGGCTCACCGAGGCCGCTCCGGTCGTGACCAGCACCCTGTGCAGCGCCGAGGTGCGGTCCGGCTCGGTGGGTGCCGCCCTGCCGGGCGTCTCCATCCGCCTCGTCGACGACGACGGCAAGCCGCCGGAGAGTGGCGACGCCGGCGAGATCCTGATCTCGGGGCGCAACCTCTTCAGCGGCTACTGGCCCGATGGTGCCCAAGGTCCCGACCAGGAGGGCTGGTGGTCGACCGGGGACGTCGGCTTCCTGGACTCCGCCGGTGACCTCTTCCTCGTCGACCGCGTCAAGGAGCTCGTCATCGTCAGCGGCTTCAACGTCTACCCCTCCGAGGTCGAGGACGTGATCGGGGAGGTCGACGGGGTCGAGAGCGCTGCCGTGATCGGCGTCGCCGACGAGCTGACCGGCGAGGCCGTCGTCGCCTACGTCACGGGCAGTGGCGCCGACCTGGTCGAGCGGGTCGTGGCCCACTGCGCGCGTCGGCTGGCGCGCTTCAAGCAGCCGAGCCGGGTCGAGCTCGTCGAGCACCTGCCGCTCACGGTGACCGGCAAGGTCCAGAAGGGACGGTTGCGTGCCGCCGAGCGGCGCCGCGGCGTACCCCTCCTGGAGGACGAGTGAGCAGGGTCACCCTGTATTCCCGTCCCGGCTGTCACCTCTGCGAGGACGCCCGCAAGGTGATCGCACGCGTGTGCTCCGAGCTCGGCGAGACCTTCGAGGAGATCAGCATCGACGGCGACGCCGACCTCCAGGACCGCTACGGCGAGGAGATCCCCGTGACCCTCGTGGATGGTCGCCAGCACGACTTCTGGCGGGTCGACGAGAGTCGGCTCCGCATCGCCCTGACCACCTGAGCAGACCCCCGCCGTGGTGAGGATTCTCACGCGTGGTAGCCCGGGGGTCAGGACGGGTTCGCCGTCAGTTTGTTCTCACGTTCACAAACTCCTACAGTGATCGGGCCGAGATGGACCTCCCCCTCACCATCTGACGGCTCTGGAGACGAGAGCATTGACCGCACGGACGCCAGCCACCGGGACCCCCCGTCGGGGAGTGCCGGACGGTCCTGACGCGTCTGCGGACCTCTCTCTGGACGTCCAAGGAGCTCCCGACACGACGGTGGCCCCTGGCCGCGACATCCCCGAGGCGACGGTGGCCCGGTTGCCGATCTACCTGCGGGCCCTCACGTCGCTGTCCGACGCCGGCACCGGCACCTGCTCCAGCGAGGAGCTGGCGGTCGCCACCGGCGTCAACTCGGCCAAGCTCCGCAAGGACCTCTCCTATCTCGGCTCCTACGGCACCCGAGGGGTCGGCTACGACGTCGACTACCTGCGCTACCAGATCGCCCGCGAGATCGGTCTGACCCAGGACTGGCCGGTCATCATCGTCGGCATCGGCAACCTGGGCCACGCCCTGGCCAACTACTCGGGCTTCCGCAGCCGCGGCTTCCGGGTCGTCGCGCTGCTCGACGCCGATCCCAGCCGCACCGGCAACCTCGTCGCCGGCGTACCCGTCAGGTCGTTCGACGAGCTCGCCCAGATCGTCTCCGAGCAGCCGGTCTCGATCGGGGTCATCGCCACGCCCGCCGCCGCGGCCCAGGAGGTCGCCGACCACCTGGTGGAGGTCGGCATCACCAGCATCCTCAACTTCGCCCCGACCGTGCTCGCAGTGCCCGACGGGGTCGACGTACGCAAGGTCGACCTCTCCATCGAGCTGCAGATCCTCGCCTTCCACGAGCAGCGCAAGTCGGCGCTGCAGGGGGAGTCGGCATGAGCGTCCTCGTCGTCGGCGTCTCGCACCGCTCGGCACCGCTGGAGGTGCTGGAGCAGCTCGCCCTGGACTCCGACGGGGTGCGCAAGCTCGTGACCGACGTCGCCGAGTCCGCCCACGTCACCGAGGCCACGGTCCTCGCCACCTGTAACCGCCTCGAGATCTACACCGAGGTCGACCGGTTCCACGGCTCGGTGGAGGCGATCTCCCGGTTGCTGTGCGAGCGTTCCGACCTGATCACCGAGGACCTCATCCCGCACCTCTACGTGCACTACGACGACGGTGCGGTCTCCCACCTGTTCAAGGTGGCCTCCGGCCTTGACTCCATGGTGATGGGCGAGGGCCAGATCCTCGGCCAGACCCGGGGCGCGCTGCGGCTCGGCCAGGAGCAGGCCACCATCGGTCCCGCGCTCAACGTGCTCTTCCAGCAGGCTCTCCGCGTCGGCAAGCGTGCCCATGCCGAGACCGACGTCGACCGGGCCGCGCCCTCGCTGGTGACGGCCGCCCTCGATCTCTGCGTCGAGGCGATCGGCCCGATCAAGGGGCTGCGCGCCGTCGTGGTCGGTGCCGGCATGATGGCCGGCCTCGCGACCGCGACGCTCGCCCGCCTCGAGGCCGCCGACATCGCGGTGCTCAACCGCACCGTCGGCAACGCCTCCCGCCTGGCCTCCGAGTACGGCGCCAGGTCGCTGACCATCGACGGACTCTCCGCCGAGCTGGCCGAGGCCGACGTGGTGATCTCCTGCACCGGTGCCGCGGGGATCATGCTGAGCCTCGATGTCGTGGCGGCCGCCCGCGCGGGCTCCGAGCGTCCGCTCGCGATCGTCGACCTCGCCCTCCCGCACGACGTCGAGCCCGAGGTCGGCGACCTGCCAGGCGTCACCCTGATCGGCCTGGGCCGACTGGCCGAGGACCTCTCCGGACAGCAGGGCAGCATCGAGGTCAAGGCCGTGCGCCGGATCGTCACCGAGGAGATCCAGGTCTTCGGCTCGGCCCGTCGACAGGCGAGCGTCACTCCGACCCTGGTCGCCCTGCGCTCGATGGCCACCGGAGTGGTCGAGGCCGAGATCGAGCGTCTGATCGGCCGGCTGCCCGACCTCGACGACGCGGCCCGCGCCGAGATCGAGATGGCCGTACGCCGGGTGGCCGACAAGCTGCTCCACCAGCCGACCGTCCGGGTCAAGCAGCTCGCCAACGAGACCGGCGCGGTGTCCTACGCTGCGGCTCTGCGTGAGCTGTTCGCCCTCGACCCCGAGGCCGTCGACGCGGTCACCAGCCTGGAGGGTCGCTCATGACCGCGCCCCTGCGCCTCGGCACCCGGGCCTCCCTCCTCGCCCGCACCCAGTCCCAGCTCGTCGCCGACCTGATCACCGACCGGCTGGGCATCGAGGTGACCCTGGTGGAGGTCTCCACCACGGGCGACCGGGCCAGCGGTCCGCTGTCCCAGCTGGGCGGCACCGGCGTGTTCGTCAGCGCGCTGCGCGACGCCCTCCTGGCCGACGAGGTCGACCTGTGCGTCCACTCCCTCAAGGACCTGCCCACCGGCGCCGCCGACGGCATCGCGCTGGCCGCCGTCCCCTCCCGGGCCGACGCCCGTGACGTGCTGGTAGCCCGCGACGAGCTGACCCTGGGCGAGCTGCCGGCCGGGAGCCGGGTCGGCACCGGCTCGCCCCGGCGCGCTGCGCAGCTGCACGCCCTCGGACTCGGGCTGGAGATCGTCGACATCCGCGGCAACGTGGACACCCGGCTTCGCAAGGTCGCCGACGGCGAGGTCGACGCCGTGATCCTCGCTCGCGCCGGGTTGGAGCGCATCGGTCGCACCTCGGTGATCACCGAGATGATCGACCCGCTGCAGATGCTCCCCGCTCCCGGGCAGGGTGCCCTCGCCATCGAGTGCCGCAGCGCCGACGAGGTGCTCGCCAAGGATCTCTGCGCCGCGCTCGAGGACCCGCACACGCGGTTCGCCGTCGAGGCCGAGCGCTCGCTGCTGGCCACGCTCGAGGCAGGCTGTGCCGCACCCGTCGGCGCGCTGGCCGAGGTCGTGGAGGGCGACGACGGCGACGAGCTCTGGATCCGGGCGGTCGCGCTCTCGCCCGACGGCTCCCTGTCGATCCGCAACTCCCACTCCGGACGCACCGACGACGCCGCGGGCGTCGGGCGCCGACTCGCCGAGGACCTCCTCGCCGACGGCGCCGACCAGCTGATCAGCATGACCCACACCGAACCACCAGCTAGAAGGCAGCAGGCATGACTGGACGTACGACCAGCACCGTTTCCCCGACCAACGGCTCGGGCAGCGGAGCACCGACACCCCGTGGCTGGGTCTCCTTCGTGGGAGCAGGCCCCGGCGACCCCGACCTGCTCACCCTGCGGGCGGCCGAGCTGCTCCGTGCGGCTGACGTGGTGATCACCGAGGGGCCCGAGCACGCCGGCCTGGTGCGCACCCTGCTCGGCCTCCCGGCGCCCACCATCGTCGTCGACGAGCACGGCACCGAGTCGGTGGAGACCGGCTGCGGTCCCGACCTGGTCGACGGCGGCTTCGGCACCGACGGTCAGCCGCTCACGCATGCGGCCCGCGCCAAGGTGGTCGTCAAGCACGCCAAGAGCGGGCGGGCCGTCGTACGCCTGATGAACGGCGACCCGTTCCTCTACGCCTCCGGGCCCGAGGAGGCCCAGGCCTGCGTGAAGGCCGGGGTCGGCTTCGAGATCGTGCCCGGCGTCTCGTCGGTCCACGCGGTCCCGGCGTACGCCGGCATCCCGCTCACCACCAAGAACAACCGCGAGGTCTCCGTCGTCACCTGCGGCGAGAAGATCGACTGGAGCAAGTACGGCGACGACCGCACGCTGGTGCTCCTCTCCGGCGTCGGCACCATCCGCGACAACGCCGCCGCGTTGATCGAGGCCGGTCGCTCTCCGCAGACGCCGGTCGCGATGACGACGGTCGGCACCACCACCAACCAGGTCACGATCACCTCCACGCTGGAGCACATCGCCGACGAGGCGCGAGCCGCGAAGATCGTGCCGCCCGCCATCACGGTCGTCGGCAACGTGGTCGACTTGCGCGAGACGCTGTCCTGGTTCGAGACCAAGCCGCTGTTCGGCTGGCGGGTCCTGGTGCCGCGCACCAAGGAGCAGGCGGCGTCGCTGTCCCAGCGACTGCGCGGCTACGGCTCGGTGCCCGAGGAGGTCCCGACCATCTCGGTCGAGCCGCCGCGCAACCCCCAGCAGATGGACAAGGCCATCCGCGGCCTCGTCGAGGGCCGCTACGAGTGGATCGCGTTCACCTCGGTCAACGCGGTGCGCGCCGTGCGCGAGAAGTTCGAGGAGTACGGCCTCGACGCCCGCGCCTTCTCCGGGCTGAAGATCGCCGCGGTGGGCGAGAAGACCGCAGCCGCGATCGGCGACTGGGGTCTGCGGGCCGACCTGGTGCCGACCGGCGAGCAGTCTGCTGCCGGCCTGCTCGAGGTGTGGCCCGAGTTCGACCGGCTGCTCGACCCCATCAACAGGGTCTTCCTGCCGCGTGCCGACATCGCCACCGAGAACCTCGTGGCCGGCCTGATCGACCTGGGCTGGGAGTGCGACGACGTCACCGCCTACCGCACCGTTCGCGCCACGCCGCCGCCGGCTGCGACTCGCGACGCGATCAAGAGCGGCAAGTTCGACGCGGTCGTGTTCACCTCGTCCTCGACGGTGCGCAACCTGGTCGGCATCGCCGGCAAGCCGCACACCTCCACCGTGATCGCGGTGATCGGACCTGCGACCGCCAAGACGGCCGAGGAGCACGGCCTGCGGGTCGACGTGATGGCCCCCTCGCCGTCGGTCGAGGTGCTGGCCGAGGCGCTCGCCGACTTCGGGGCGAGCCGGCGATCGGCGCTGCTCGAGGCGGGCCAGGCCGTGACCCGGCCGTCCGAGCGCAAGCCGTCGGCCCGTCGGAAGGCGACCTCGAGCTGATGGGAGCCCCTGCTCACAAGCGAGCCGGCCGGTGACCGGCCCCGCGATCCGGCCGCGCCGGTTGCGGCGTACCCCCGCCCTGCGGCGGATGGTGCGTGAGACCTCGGTGGCGCCGGGGCAGCTGGTGCTGCCGCTGTTCGTGCGTGAAGGACTCAGGGAGCCGCACCCGATCTCCTCGATGCCGGGCGTCGTGCAGCACACGCGTGCGTCCCTGCTCGCGGCGGTCACCGAGGCGGCCGAGCTCGGACTCGGCGGGGTGATGCTGTTCGGCATCCCCGAGACCAAGGACGCCCTCGGCTCGGGCGCGCTCGACCCGGCAGGGGTCCTCAACGTCGCGATCGCCGACGTCGTCGCCGAGGTGGGTGACGCGCTGAGCGTGATGAGCGACCTGTGCATCGACGAGTTCACCGACCACGGCCACTGCGGGGTCCTCGACTCGAACGGCCAGGTCGACAACGACGCCACGCTGGGGGTGTACGCCGAGATGGCGCTCGCCCATGCCGCGGCGGGGGTGCACCTGGTCGGACCGAGCGGGATGATGGACGGCCAGGTCGCCGCGATCAGGAGCGCGCTCGACGGAGCCGCCCACCAGGACGTCGCGATCCTGGCCTACTCCGCGAAGTATGCCTCCGCCTTCTACGGACCGTTCCGCGAGGCCGTCGACTCGTCGCTCGTCGGTGACCGGCGCACCTACCAGCAGGACTCCGGCAACGCCGTCGAAGGCGTCCGCGAGGCCCTCCTCGACGTGGCCGAGGGGGCCGACATCGTCATGGTCAAGCCTGCGCTGGCCTACCTCGATGTGATCCGGCGCGTGCGCGACGCGGTCGACGTGCCGGTCGCGGCCTACAACATCTCGGGGGAGTACTCCATGCTCGAGGCCGCCGCGGCCAACGGCTGGATCGACCGCGAGGCGGCGATCATGGAGACCCTGACCTCGATCCACCGGGCCGGCGCCGACGTGATCCTGACCTACTGGGCGGCCGAGGCCGCAGGTCTGCTCGGCTGAGACGCACTGTCGATCAGCGCACCACGACGTCAGGCCACCCACGGCACGTTGAGCGGTCTTTGCCCGAAATCCTGCGGCGACCCGGCGACGGGGGTTAGCCTGTGCGTCGTTCACGCACACCAACTCTCGGGGGAATCATGCTGCGCCGCGCTCTGCTCTCAGTGGTCTCACTCTTCGTCCTGCTCACCGCGGCGGTCACCGTCGTCGCCGCTCCTGCGGTCGCTGCGGGAAGTCTCACCGCGGACGGGGGCACGCTCTACGAGGGGTGTCGCAACTTCCGCTACTCCTTCGACGTCGCCGAGCCTGGTGCCGCCGCATGGCAGCTGGACCTGACCGCCAACGCGCCTGACGGCAGCTATGCGGCGGGTGACTACCAGGAGGGCGTCGGCGAGTCGGCCTCCGGCTCCGGCACCGTCAACATCTGCAGCTATCAGGGTGTCGGCCGCTACCAGCTCGAGGCACAGGTGACCTACTTCGACGCGGACTTCAACACGCTCGCCCAGGAGACGCTCTACGCGCCACTGCGCCTGACCAAGATGAGCACCCGCACCAGCCTCTCGGTCAGCGACCGCACGCCGCGGTTCAACTCCGTGGTTCGCCTGGTCGCGACGTCGTACGTCGAGCGCCCCTCCCGCTTCGTCCGCAACAAGTACGAGTACGTCGCGCTCGAGGTGCGATGTGGCACGAGCGGCTGGGCGCGTGTGCGTGGTTCGAAGAGCGTGACCAACAACTATGGCAAGACCGCCTGGCGCTACCGGTGGAACATCCACCGCACCTGCAAGGTCCGCGCGGTCACCCTGAAGACGGCCAGCTGGACCGGTTCGTCGTCCAGCGCCAAGAAGGTGAACCCGGTCGGCAGGTCCCTGGTGACCACCCGCGAGCTGCCGGCGCCCGCCCTGTTCTGAGTCGACGCTGAGCGGCCTCGGCGCTCAGCCGAGGCCGGCTCGGTGAGCCAGCATCACGAGCTGGGACCGGTCGCGGGCGTCGAGCTTGGTGAGCAGGTGGCTGACGTGGGTCTTGACCGTGGAATAGCTCACCACCAGTCGGTCGGCGATCTCCAGGTTGGACAGCCCTGCCGCCACGGCCGCCAGGACCTCGTGCTCCCGCGCTGTCAGAGGCGGCAGCACGAGGAGGTCGTCGGGGGTGTCGGAGGCGGTGAACCGGTCGATCATCTGCCGGGTGACCGCGGGGGAGAGGAGCGCGTCGCCGCCGGCCACCACGGTCACGGCGCGGATGAGCTCGGCCGGCTCGGTGTCCTTGAGCACGAACCCGCTGGCGCCTGCGCGCAGGGCCGCGACGACGTACTCGTCGGCACCGAAGGTCGTGAGCACCAGCACGCGCACCCCGGAGGTCTGCGCGGCGGAGGTGAGGTGACGGGTGGCCTCGATGCCGTCCATGCCGGGCATCCGGATGTCCATCAGCACGACGTCGGGCTGGTGCAGGCGACAGGCCGCGAGTGCCTCGGTGCCGTCGGCTGCCTCGGCGACCACCTCGATGCCGGGCTCGGAGGCCAGGATCAGGGCGAAGCCCGAGCGGACCAGGGCCTGGTCGTCGGCGACGACGACCCGGATCATGCCGGCACCACCGGCGACAGCGGCAGCGTGGCGTGGACCCGGAAGCCGCCGGAGGGCTGCGTCCCGGTCAGCAGCGCGCCGCCGTGGATGGCGACCCGTTCGCGGAGCCCCGCGAGCCCCTGCCCGGGTGGGCTCGGAGGATCGACGGCCTGGCCGTCGTCGACCACCTCCACCTCCAGGTGGTCACTCGCGTAGAGCACCCGGACGTCCGCGCAGGTCGCCCCTGAGTGGCGCAGGCAGTTGGTGAGCGCCTCCTGGACGACCCGGTACGCCGCCAGGTCGACGCCCGACGGCAGCTCCTCGCGCACCCCGCTGGTGTGCACCCGGACCCGCAGCCCGGCTCCTTCGACCCGTGCCGCCAGAGCAGGCAGGTCCAGGAGGGTCGGGGCCGGCCCCCGTGGGGTGGACTCGCCCGAGGACTCGTCGCGCAGCACTCCGAGCACCTGACGCATCTCGGCCAACGAGCGGCGACCGGTGCTGGCGATCTCGCCCACCGCGGTGCGGGCCCGCTGCGGGTCGCTGTCCAGCAGGCGCTCGGCCACCCCTGCCTGCACGACCATCACGCTCATCGCGTGGCCGATGACGTCGTGGAGCTCGCGGGTGATCCGCAGCCGCTCCTGGGTGGCCGACTGGGTGGCGCGCTCGCGCTCCAGCTCGGCGCGCTGCTCCGCGGCGAGCACCACGGCGGCGAACCGCTCGCGCCTCGTGCGGGCGCTGATCCCCATCAGCAGGGCACCTGCGAACACCGCCAGGTTGACGGCCGCACCCTCACGGCTCAGGTCGACCGGCCTCACGACGGTGGTGAGGGCGAGGGCGCCCGCCACCAGCCCGATCGCCGCCTTCGTCTGCTGACGCGAGCCGATCGCGACGGCGGTGTAGAAGGCGATGAAGGGTCCCAAGGTCGCGAGCCCGACGGTGCCCTTGGTCAGGACCAGCCCGAGAACGCCCAGCAGCGCCACCAGCAGCACCGCCAGCGGGAACCGCCGACGCAGCGCGATGATCCCGACCGCGACCACCGTCAGGCCCACCGACAGCACCCCTGGCTCGCTGTTGGCCGGGACCGACTCGCTGCCGCTCAGGTTGACCACCAGGGTCGTGGCCACGCAGGCGGCGGCCAGGGCGATGTCCCAGGCCTGCTGGTTGCGAGACAGCGTGGTCAGCTCGGAGTGCGGAGCCATGGAGTGTGCCGTCCCTGCGTCGTCGTGGCGGATCGACTCAGACTAGCGACGCGACGACCGGATCCTCATCGGTCTGGAGAACGAGATCCGGACGCCCTCGTCGGTCCGGGGTACCGCTCGCAGTCGGGTCCCGTGACCGACGCGCCGACCCACGGAGTCGCGACAGCGTTGAGCCGTCGCCGCACCTCCCCGGGTGCTGCCCCTACTGAGGAGCTCATCGTGTCTGCTGTCGTCCTGTTCGTCCGCCGCTACCCGCTCGCGGTGTTCGCCGTCCTGGCCTGCGCCATCGGCTGGAGCCCCTACGCCTCCGTCGCTCTCGGGCTCGGCACCAACCCCGAGAACCTCCCCCTGGGCCCCGTGCTGGCCGCCCTGGTCGTGACCAGCCTGCAGGGTCGCGAGGAGCTGCGTGCCTGGGGCCGGGCCCTCCGCCGCTGGACCGCCTCTCCCTGGTTGTACGCCGTCGCCGTGTTCGCCCCGATCCTCATCCACGTGTCGATCGTGCTGCTCAACCACGTCGGAGGTGCTCCGCTCCCGACCGGTGCCCAGCTGGCGGAGTGGCCGCAGATCCCGATCACGTTCCTCGTCATGATCGTCGCGGTGGGTCTCGGCGAGGAAGCCGGCTGGACGGCGTTCGCCGCTCCCATCCTGATGCGCCGCCACGGTGTCCTGGGCGCCTGGGCCGTGCTGGCACCGCTTCGGATCCTGTGGCACCTGCCGCTGATGCTCAACGGCGACATGCCGCTCCTGGTCGGCCTGCTCGGCAACGCCGGCTTCCAGCTGGTGGTGCTGCAGCTGATGCGGCGCAGCAACGGGCAGTGGTCGCTGGCCGCCGTGTGGCACGCCACCCTGAACGCCTTCGGCGGTGCCTTCTTCTTCACGATGGTGACCGGCGCCGACCTCGACCACCTCGGGACGCTGCTCGCGCTGGCGTACGCCGGGATCGCGGTGGCCACCCTGGTGCCGTTCGTGGCCGGAGGTCGGGTCGCGGAGCTGTTGGCTCCGATCGACCTCACGCACGGTGCCCGCACCCAGGCGGTGCCGCCCCGATTCGCGAGGGTTTGACGGTCTCCGCGAGAATGGCCCGGTGACCTTCTCGACCGCGCGCTCGAGCGCGCTCTTCGACCGTGCGTTGGACGTGACGCCGGGTGGGGTGAACTCACCCGTGCGCGCGTTCAACGCCGTCGGCGGGACACCGCGGTTCATCGAGTCGGCCTCCGGGCCCTGGCTGCGTGACGTCGACGGCAACGAGTATGTCGACCTGATCTGCTCCTGGGGCCCGATGCTGCTCGGGCACGCTCACCCCGAGGTCCAGGAGGCCGTCGCGGCTGCGGTGAGCCGCGGTACGTCGTACGGCACGCCCACCCGGCCCGAGGTCGAGCTGGCCGAGGAGATCGTCTCGCGCACGCCCGTCGAGAAGGTCCGGTTCGTGTCCTCCGGCACCGAGGCCACCATGTCCGCGATCCGGCTGGCCCGGGGCTTCACCGGCCGCGACATCATCGTGAAGTTCGCCGGCTGCTACCACGGCCACGTCGACTCGCTGCTGGCCAGCGCCGGGTCGGGCCTGGCCACGCTGGCGGTCCCGGGCACCCCGGGGGTGCCGCAGTCGTCGACCGAACTGACCGTCGTCCTGCCCTACAACGACACCGTGGCTGTCGAGAAGGCCTTCGCGGAGTACGGCGACCGCATCGCCTGCCTGATCACCGAGGCGGCCCCGGGCAACATGGGCGTCGTCCCTCCGCTGCCCGGGTTCAACCGGTTCCTGGCGAGCATCTGCCGGGCCAACGGCGCACTGTTCATCTCCGACGAGGTGATGACCGGCTTCCGCGCCAGCCGGCTCGGCCAGTGGGGCCTCGACGGGGCGCTGGAGGACTGGCGTCCCGACCTGATGACCTTCGGCAAGGTGATGGGCGGCGGCTTCCCCGCTGCCGCCTTCGGAGGGCGGGCCGACGTGATGTCCCGCCTGTCTCCCGAGGGGCCCGTCTACCAGGCCGGCACGCTGTCGGGGAACCCCGTCGCCACCACCGCCGGACTGGCGACGCTGCGCCTGGCCACCGACGAGGTCTACGCCCACATCACCGCGGTCGGCGAGACCATCAAGGCCGCGACCGCTTCAGCTCTGGAGTCCGCCGGGGTGCCCCACGTGATCCAGGCCAGCGGCACGATGTTCTCGGTTTTCTTCACCGACCAGCCGGTGCACGACTTCGACGACGCCCAGCGCACCGACACGGCGGCCTACCGAGGGTTCTTCCACGCGATGCTCGAGCGCGGGGTCTACCTGCCGCCGTCCGCGTACGAGGCGTGGTTCCTGTCCTCCGCTCACGACGAGCGCGCCGTGCAGACTGTCCTCGACGCGCTGCCCGACGCTGCGGCCGCCGCCGCCCGATCCACCGAGTCCGAGGGGACCCCATGACCGACAAGACCACCGTGCACCTGCTCCGCCACGGCGAGGTGCACAACCCCGGCGGCGTGCTCTACGGCCGGCTGCCCGGCTACCACCTCTCCGACCTGGGCCAGCAGATGGCGGTCAAGGTCTCCGACGCCATCAAGGGCCGCGACATCGTCCACCTGCGGGTCTCCCCGCTGGAGCGCGCCCAGGAGACGGCCCGCCCGCTCGCCGAGGCCCGCGGCCTGGAGATCGTCACCGATCCCCGCGTGATCGAGTCCGGCAACGTCTTCGAGGGCAAGCCGTTCGGGGTCGGCGACGGCGTACTCCGCAAGCCGTCCGCGTGGCGCCACCTCTGGAACCCGTTCACGCCGTCGTGGGGCGAGCCCTACGCCGAGGTCGCCGCCCGGATGATGGCCGCCGTCCACGACGCCCGCGACGCCGCCCGCGGCCACGAGGCCGTGATCGTCTCCCACCAGCTGCCGATCTGGATCACCCGACTGCACGCGGAAGGTCGCCGCTTCATCCACGACCCCCGCAAGCGGCAGTGCACGCTGTGCTCGTTGACGTCGTTCAACTTCACCGACGAGCGCCTCACCTCGGTGTCGTTCTCGGAGCCCGCCGGTGACCTGATCCCGGTCAAGGACAAGAAGGCCACCTTCTCGGCCGGTGGCGCTCCCGAGGAGCACCGGCCCTGAAGGTCCCGTTCTCGCTGCTCGTCGCCTGTCTGCTGCTGCTGACGGGCTGTACGTCGTCCGCCGGGACCGATGGCAAGGGCTACATCTCCGACGACGGTTCCGTCACCCTGTACGACGCCGCGGACCGCGGAGCGCCCATCGACCTGCAGGGCGACACCCTCGAGGGGGAGCCCTACGACGCCGCTGACCTGCGCGGCGGCGTGGCCGTGGTGAACATCTGGTGGTCGGCCTGCGCGCCGTGCCGGCTCGAGGCGCCGCTGCTGGTCGAGGCGGCGGCCGAGACCGCCGGGAAGGCGACGTTCCTCGGCGTCAACATCCGCGACAACAGCGCGGAGGCGGCGATGGCCTACGACACGCGCTTCGGGGTCGACTACCCGTCCATCTACGACCCGACCGGCAAGGCGCTGCTGGCGTTCGCCGGCAAGGTCAACCTGCAGGCCATCCCGAGCACGGTCATCCTCGACAGCTCGGGCCGGATCGCCGCGACGATCTCCGGCGGACTCCCCTCCAAGCTGACCCTCACCGAGGTCATCGAGGACGTGGCGGCCGAGGATGGGTGAGTTCTTCCGGGAGGCGGCAAGCTCGGGTTCCCTGATGCTCGCCATCCCGATCGCGGTGATCGCGGGCCTGGTGTCCTTCTTCTCACCCTGCGTGATCCCGCTGCTGCCGGGCTACCTGTCCTACGCCACCGGGCTGTCGGGGGCCGACATCGCCAGTGGCGACGCGCGGCGGGGCAGGATGCTCGCCGGCGCGTTGCTCTTCGTGCTCGGCTTCACCGTCGCGTTCGTGCTGCTCGGTGCCTTCTTCGGTGCTGCAGGGACCTGGCTGTTCGTGAACCAGCGCCTGTTCTCCGTCATCCTCGGGGTGATCTCGATCGTGCTCGGGCTCGCTTTCCTCGGGCTCGTTCCGTGGCTGCAGCGCGACGTGCGGGTGCATCAGGTCCCCGCCGTCGGGCTCGCCGCCGCCCCCCTGCTCGGCTTCCTGTTCGGGGTCGGCTGGTCACCCTGCGTGGGGCCGACGCTGGGCGGGATCCTCACCCTGGCCGCCAACGAGGGGACGCCCGGTCGAGGCGCCGTACTCCTCGCCTTCTACTCGATCGGCCTCGGCCTGCCGTTCGTGGTGGCGGCCCTCGCCTGGCGCCGCTCGCTGGTCGCCTTCGGGTTCCTGCGGCGCCACATGGTGTGGATCACGCGGGTCGGCGGGCTGATGATGATCCTGGTCGGGGTGCTCCTCGTCACCGGCTGGTGGGACTACCTCGTCACCTGGCTGCAGGTGCAGCTCGCCCCCATCTGGACGGTCGGCCTGTGAGCAGCCCCGAACCCACCCGCAGGGCGGGTGAGCTCACCGTGCGCGAGCTGCTGCGCTGGCTCTGGCGACAGCTCACCTCGATGCGCACCGCGCTCATCCTGCTGCTGCTGCTCGCCCTGGCGGCCATCCCCGGCTCGATCATCCCGCAGTCGAACATCGACGCCCTCAAGACCGCGAACTGGAAGACCGCCCACCCCAAGCTCACGCCGATCTACGAGCGGCTCCAGCTGTTCGCGGTCTACGACTCCCCGTGGTTCTCGGCCATCTACATCCTGCTGGTGCTCTCCCTCGTGGGCTGCATCATCCCGCGCTGCTTCGTCTACCTCCGGGCGATCCGCAACCAGCCGCCGAAGGCCCCGCGCAACCTCAGCCGGCTCGCGGACCACACGACGTGGACCACCTCCGAGGAGCCCGACGAGCTGCTGGCCCGGGCTGCCGGCGTACTCAAGAAGCGGCGCTACCGCGTCGCCACCGGTCATGACGCGGACGCCGTCAGCGCCGAGAAGGGCTACCTGCGGGAGGTCGGCAACCTGCTCTTCCACCTGTCGGTGCTGCTCGTGCTGGTGGGCTTCGCGATGGGCGGGCTGCTCGGCTACAAGGGCGGCGTCATCGTGGTCGAGGGCGGCGGGTTCAGCAACCTGCTCAACCAGTACGACGACTACGACCCCGGCAGCCTGTTCGACCCCGACACCATGGAGCCCTTCTCCTTCGACATCTCCAGGTTCGACGCCCAGTGGCTGGTCAGCGGGCCGCGGGCCGGGATGGCCTACAAGTTCGTCTCCCACCTGCGCTACCAGGAGAGCCCCGACGCGCCGGTGAAGACCTACGACCTGAAGGTCAACCACCCCCTGAAGATCGGCAGCACCGAGATCTTCCTGATCGGCCACGGCTACGCACCGAGCTTCACGATCACCGACGGCGACGGCAATGTCACCGACACCGGCCCGGTTCCGTTCCTGCCCCTCGACCAGACGTTCCGGTCGGTGGGGGTCGTCAAGGTGCCTGACGCCTCCCCGAAGCAGCTCGGCCTCGAGGGCGAGTTCTACCCGACGTACGCCACCGACGCGAAGGGGTTCCCCTACTCCGCCTTCGGCAACGCCCTCGACCCCCGGGTGTCGCTGCTGGCCTACGCCGGAGACCTCGGGCTCGACGACGGCGTTCCGCAGTCGGTCTACTCCCTGCGCAAGGACGGCGTCGAGCTGCTGCACCGGCCCAACGGCAAGATCTTCCGGCTGGACCTGAAGAAGGGGCAGACGATGAAGCTGCCCGACGGCCTCGGCAGCGTGCGCTTCGACGGGTTCCAGCGCTGGAACAAGATCCAGATCAGCCGGACGCCGGGCACCCACCTGGCGCTCGCCGGCGTGCTGCTGGCGCTGCTCGGGCTGATGGGATCGCTGTTCATCCGCCCCCGGCGGGTGTGGCTCAGGGCCCGCAGGGAGGATGGAGTCACCGTCGTCGAGATCGCGGGGCTCGACCGCTCGGGTGGCGGGGATACGCTCGCGGAGTTGGAGGCGCTCAAGGTGCTGCTGGAGGAGAAGCGATGACAGACACAGCGTGGGAGCAGCTCAGCGACCAGGCGGTGGCGATGTGCGGCATCGTCTACTTCCTCGCCCTGCTCTCTCACCTCGTCGAATGGTCGATGCTGCGCAAGGTGCCGGTCGAGATCGCCGCGCGCCAGTCGGTCGCCGCGGGCGGAGGGCCGTCGGAGTCGCCCGCTTCGACGAGCGTGACCCCGGAGCGCACCGACAAGATCGCGATGTACGGCCGTCTCGGTGTACTCCTCACCGTCCTGGCGGTGGTCCTGCACTTCGTGGCGCTGCTCAGTCGCGGGATGGCCGCCGACCCCAACCGGGTGCCGTGGGGCAACATGTACGAGTTCACGATGGCGGGCGCGTTCGTCGTGGCCGTGCTCTACCTGGCGCTCTACCGACGCTTCCAGCTCAGCTGGCTCTCGCCGTTGGTGCTCGGGTTCGTGGTCGCGGTGCTGATGCTCGACGTGATCTGGCTGCACGAGCGGGTGGCGCCGCTGACCGAGGCGCTGTCGTCGTACTGGCTGGTGATCCACGTGGTCTCCGCCGTGATCGCCACCGGGGCGTTCACCCTCGGCGGGATGACCTCGATCCTCTACCTCATCAAGGCGCGCTCGACCTCCACGACCACCGGCTACATCGCTCGGCTGCCGGAGCTGCGCGACCTCGACCGGATCTCCTACCGCCTGCACGCCTTCGGCTTCCCGGTGTGGACCTTCGCAGCCCTGATCACGGGGCCGATCTGGGCTCACGAGGCGTGGAGCTCCTACTGGAACTGGGACCCCAAGGAGGTGTGGGCCTTCATCACCTGGGTGGTCTACGCCGCCTACCTCCACGCGCGCTCGACCGCCGGCTGGAAGGGCCGCAACGCTGCCATCCTGGCCATCGTGGGCTTGGCCACGTTGTGGTTCAACTTCATCGGGATCAACTACTTCTCGACCACCAGCCAGCACTCCTACGCCGCTCCCGCGGTCGTAGCCGAACGTACCTATCAGGTGCCGGGCTACCCGGGCTGAGCGCAGCTGAGGCGCCTGCGCCGGGCGTCGGTACGTCGGTCTACGAGCCTGTGGACACAGCCCAGCGTCGGCGCGGGATGTGTCGCAGGCTGGACGGGTGTCCGTTGTCGAGTGCCTCGCCGAGCTGGGGGGAACTGGCGCGCGAGCACAGCTGGTGGCCATGACCTCTCGGGCGGCCGTCGACCGGGCGTTGCTCTCCGGTGACATCGTGGCGGATGCCAGAGGTCGCTATGCGTTGCCCGTTGCCGACGAGGCCAGGCGTGCGGCCAACCGCCTGAGTGGGCGGATCTCACACCTGTCTGCCGCACTGGAGCACGGCTGGGAGGTGAAGTTCGCGCCGGCCAGGCCCCACGTGACCGTCCCCAAGAACCGCAAGGCGATCGCGGCGCAGAGCCGAGGGGTCCACGTCCACCGGACACACCTGTCCCCCGAGGAGATCGACGGGACGGTGACCACAGATCAGTCACGCCGGCGACCCTTGCGATGCTGGCGCGGGGTGCGAAGGGGCCAGGCGCGGTGGCCGTCCAGCGGGTCGTCCGACACGCGAACGGGGCGGCGGCCAATCCCTTCGAGTCAGTGCTGCGGGCGATCGCACTCGGCGTCGAAGGACTGGACGTGGAACCTCAGGTCGCCATCGGCGGTGACACGATGCTGGGCCAGCCGGATCTCGTCGACCGACACCTCCGCATCGTGCTCGAGGCGGACTCGTTCGAGTGGCACGGCAGCAAGGCAGCCCTCGAACGCGACACGCGGCGCTACAACGCGTTCGTGGTGAACGGATGGCTGGTGCTGCGCTTTGCGTGGAAGGACGTGATGTTCGACCCTCTGTGGGTGACCCAGATCTCGTGGCGGACGTACGGGAACGTACCGATCGTTGTCGGCGCGCCGGGTGGCCCGCCTGAGTGTCCTCACGTGCGGGTCGATCGGTACGCCGGTCTACGGAGTGGGCGGGGGGTCGTCCTCGGGGTGCCGGCGCTTCTTGTTGAGGCCCCAGAGGAAGTCGGGGTCGTCATCGGGCCCGATCGGTCCGCGCGGCGGCGGACTGGGGCGGGCTCGACCGGGTCCGGGTCGGCGGCTGATGCCCCGGCGCTCGATGACTCGGACCAGCACATAGACCACCGCGGCGATCACCAACAGCACGATCACGAACTTGCCCACGTCCCCAGGATAGGTGGCATGCGGTAGCGCTGTGGCCAGCGCTCTAGTCTGGTGTCGTGAAGGAGTTCGTGATCTACACCGCCCTGCGCGTTCTGCTGTTCCTCGGAGCACTGGCTGTCGTCGTCGGCATCTGGTTGCCGTTCGGTGAGGTCGACCTGACCTGGGCGATCCTGATCGCCGTCATCGTGTCGGGGATCGGTTCCTACTTCGTGCTCAACGCCTACCGCGAGCGGCTCGCCCGCGTGGTGCAGCGGCGCGCCGACCGGGCCACCGCCGCCTTCGAGGAGATGAAGGCGAAGGAAGACGCCGACTGAGACCTTTGCAGGTCAGCGCTTGGGGCCGTTGAGGCGCCGTTCGATGCGGCTCTGCGGCTGGCCGAGGAGCTTGGCGAGCAGCGGCACACGGAACCGGTAGGCGAGCACACCGATGACGACCAGGAGCACGAGGAACCAGAACATGCTGCCAGCCTACGTCGATCCGACAATGTCAGGACGGCCGGCAGCTATGCCGTCAGGATCAGGGGCACGGCGACGCCGAGCGCCCACAGCAGCTGGGCCACGCCGGTGAGCTGGAGCACCGGGATCAGCGCCGGCCCCACCGCTCCCGACGCGACGATCCGGACGGCGCCGGCGCTGCGGGCGAGGAACACCAGGCCGAGCAGCGCCCACCAGGTCGTCGTGGCCGCCACCGCCACCACGGCGAACGCGGCAGCCAGCGTCAGCAGCGTGTAGAGCGCCCGGGTGCGCTCAGGGCCCAGGACGACCGCCAGGGTGCGCTTGCCGACCTCTCGGTCGGTCGGGATGTCGCGCAGGTTGTTGACCACGAGCAGGGCGCAGGCCAGCGAACCGATCCCCACGCCGGCGTACAGCGCAGGGAGGTCGAACGTCGTGGTCTGGACGTACGTCGTGCCGACGACCGCCACCAGGCCGAAGAACACGAAGACCATGACCTCGCCGAGCCCGAGGTAGCCGTAGGGTCGCTTGCCGCCGGTGTAGAACCAGGCGGCGAGGATGCAGAGCACCCCGACCGCGACCAGCCACCAGGAGGTGGTGATCGCCAGCACCAGTCCCGCGGCGGCCGCGACGCCGAACGCGGCGAAGGCGGCGAGCTTCACGGCGCGCGGTGTGGCGGCACCGGAGCCCACCAGCCGCATCGGGCCCACGCGCTCGTCGTCGGTGCCACGGATGCCGTCGGAGTAGTCGTTGGCGTAGTTGACCCCGACCTGAAGCGCGAGCGAGACCACCAGAGCGAGCAGCGCCTTCCACCACACGGGACTGTCGAGGTACGCCGCGACGCCGGTGCCGGCCAGCACGGGTGCCACCGCGGCCGGAAGGGTGCGGGGCCGGGAGCCGGCGAGCCACTCAGCGGAAGTTGCCACGAGAGGAGATTCAAGCAGGCCGGTGCCGCATGTCGACGTGCGGGATCCCGTCCTCGTCGTACGGCTCGCCGACCGCCACGAAGCCGTGCCCGGCGTAGAACCGCTCGAGGTGGGCCTGCGCCGACAGCCCGAGGGGTACGCCGGGCCAGTGGGCCTCGCAGGCGGCCAGGGCTCGGGTCATCAGCTGGTGTCCCAGCCGCTGTCCTCGCACCGAGGACGACACGATCACGCGACCGATCCTGACGAGGTCGGGCCGGGGTCCGAGGAGGCGGGCATACGCGACCGGGGCGTGGTCGAGCACCGCCGTGAGGTGCCGGGTGTCGGGGAGCAGGTCACGGCCGTCGATGTCCTCGTAGGCGCACTCCTGCTCCACCACGAACACCTGGTTGCGCAGCCGGAGGATCGCGTAGAGCGACTCGGGCGCCAGGTCGGGGCCGGAGACGTCGGACCATTCCAGCGACACAGGCGGCCCAGGCGTTCCGGTCGGCAGGGAGGTCATGGGCGTCATTGAACCAGCCGGGACTACCGTTCAGGGGTGAGCTTCCTCCGGCTGGGCGACCTGCCGCACGACCGGCCCGCCGAGGCGGTGACCGCGCTCGGCCGGTGGCTGGCCGGCGACGACCCGGAGCCGCTGCTGATCGAGACGTCGGGATCGACCGGCGACCCCAAACGGGTGGTGCTCCGCCGCGAGGCGGTGCTGGCCTCGGCGACGGCCGCCGTCGAGCGACTCGGGGGCCCCGGCAGGTGGGTGCTCGCGCTGCCCGCGGCGTACGTCGCGGGCGTGCAGGTGATCGTGCGCTCCCTGCTGAGCCGATCCTGGGGATCTCGGCGGGCGCGGCCGCCGAGCAGGAGGGGCCGCTCTACACCTCGCTCGTGGCCACCCAGCTGCATCGCCTGCTGGAGACCGACCCCGACTCGCTGCGCCGCTTCGACACCATCCTGCTCGGTGGCGGCCCCGTCGACACCGAGCTGCGGCGTCGCGCCGAGGAGGCCGGCGCCCGGATCGTGGCGACGTACGGCGCCAGCGAGACGGCCGGGGGGTGCGTGTACGACGGGGTACCGCTCGACGGCGTGGAGGTGCGGATCGACCCGGACGGGCGGATCTGCCTGGGCGGCCCGATGCTGTTCGACCGCTATGAGGGGGACCCGGTCCTGACCCGGGAGGTGCTCGTCGACGGCTGGTGGCGCACCTCTGACCTGGGCACCTTCCACGACGGTCGGCTGAGCGTGCTGGGCCGGGTCGACGACGTCGTCATCTCCGGCGGCGTGAACGTGCCGACCCCCGCTGTGGCGGCCAGGCTTCGGCAGCACCCCCGGGTGCGCGACGTGGTGGTGATCGGCAGCCCCGACCCCGAGTGGGGGCGGCGCGTCGTGGCGGTCGTCGTCGGGTCGATCGATCTCGCCGAGGCGCGGGACTGGGTGGCGGCCGCGCATCCCCGGGCCTGGGCGCCGCGCGAGGTCCGCCACGTCGACGTGCTGCCGCTGCTGCCCAACGGCAAGGTCGACCGACGGGCGCTGACGTGAGCTCGACGACCGAGGCAAGGGTGTTCTCGATCCCGATGCGCACCCGGTTCCGGGGGATCACCGTGCGCGAGGGACTGCTGATCCGGGGCGAGGCGGGGTGGGGCGAGTGGAGCCCCTTTCTGGAGTACGACGCGGAGGTGGCCGAGCCGTGGCTCCGCTGCGCCGAGGAGGCGGCTGCGGGTGACTGGCCGGCCCCGGTGCGCGACCGGATCCCTGTCAACGTGACGATCCCCGCCGTCGGTCCCGAGCAGGCGCACGCGATCGCCCTGGCCGGCGGCTGTGCCACCGCGAAGATCAAGGTGGCCGAGCCGGGCCAGAGCCTGGCCGACGACGAGGCGCGGGTCGAGGCCGTCCGCGCCGCCCTGGGCCCGGCCGCCCGGCTGCGGGTCGACGCCAACGGTGGGTGGGATCTCGACGAGGCGGTGCGGGCCATCCGCCTGCTCGACGCCGCTGCCGGCGGCCTGGAGTACGTCGAGCAGCCCTGCGGGAGCGTCGAGGACCTGGCCGCCGTACGCCGTGCCGTGCAGGTGCCGATCGCGGCGGACGAGTCGATCCGGCGGGCAGCCGACCCCTACCGGGTGCGCGACCTCGAGGCCGCCGACATCGCCGTGCTGAAGGTCCAGCCGCTGGGCGGTGTGCGGGCCTGCCTGAGGATCGCCGAGGACATCGGCCTGCCGGTGGTGGTCTCCAGCGCGTTGGAGACCTCCGTGGGGATCGCCGCGGGAGTGGCGCTGGCCGCCGCGCTGCCGGAGCTGCCCTACGCCTGTGGCCTGGCCACCGTTCAGCTGCTCACCGCCGACCCGGTGACCGCCTCGCTGCTCCCCGACGCCGGCTGGCTGCCGGTCGGCTCGCCCAGCGTCGACGACGTCGCCCTCGCGGGTCTGGCTGCCGACCCGGCACGCGTGGCGCACTGGCAGCGCCGGCTGGCGGAGGTCCGGGCACTGCGCAAGGATCGCCGATCATGAGCAACCCCTCGACCGACCTCGCCCGCGCGGTGGTCACCGCGCTGCTGGCGCGCGGCGTACGCGAGGTCGTGCTGGCGCCGGGCTCGCGCAACGCACCGCTCTCGTTCGCGGTCTACGACGCCGCCGAGGCCGGCGCCCTGCGCCTGCACACCCGGCTCGACGAGCGCAGCGCCGGGTTCCTGGCGCTGGGGCTGTCGAAGACCGGGGCACCGGCCGCCGTGATCTGCACGTCCGGGACGGCGGTGGCCAACCTGCACCCCGCCGTGCTCGAGGCGGCCCACGCCGAGGTGGGGCTGATCGTCGTGACCGCCGACCGCCCCGCGCGGCTGCGTGGCACCAACGCCAACCAGACCACCGACCAGGTGCGGATCTTCGGGGAGTCGGCCGGCTTCGCCGACCTCGCCGCCGGGCCGGTCGGCTTCGCCGTGACGCCCGGTCCCCAGCACGTCAACATCCAGTTCGACGATCCGCTGCTCCCCGACGACCGCTGGACGCTGACCGAGTCGGCGGGCGCTGAGAAGGACTGGCGCCCCGGACGGCCCACCAGCGAGCCGGTCGAGATCCCGGCCGGGCCGAGGACCGTGGTGGTCGCGGGTGACGACGCCGGGCCGCCGGCGCGAGTGCTGGCCGAGCGGGCCGGCTGGCCGCTGTTCGCCGAGCCGTCCAGCGGTGCTCGCACCGGCGACAACGCCCTGCGCACCTACCGCCTGCTGCTCGACTCCGAGCTCGGTCGGCAGATCGAGCGGGTCGTCGTGTTCGGTCACCCGACCCTGTCCCGCCCGGTCCAGCGACTGCTCGGCCGCGAGGACGTCGAGGTCTGGTCGGCGCCGGCGCGGGGCCGCTGGCCCGAGCGACCGTTCCCGGTCGACCGGCGCTTCGAACGGGCCGTCCCCGAAGGCCCCGGCGACGAGGCATGGCTGGACGCCTGGCGCGCCGCCGACCGCGACACCGCACGCCGGCTCGACACGCTGCTGGCGGCGGAGGGTGAGCTCACCCCGCACCAGGTCGCCGGGGCGGTCGCCCGCGCCCTGCCGCCGGGTGGGCTGCTCGTGGTCGGTGCCTCCAGTCCGATCCGCGACCTCGACCTGATGGTGCCGCGCTACGAGGTCGGCGTACGACGCAAGGTGATCGCCAACCGCGGGCTGGCCGGCATCGACGGCACCGTCTCCAGCGCCATCGGCGCCACCCTCGGCCGGCCGGAGACGACCCGCAGCATCGCCCTGATGGGCGATGTGACCTTCCTGCACGACAGCAACGGGTTGATCCTGGGGCCCGACGAGCCCCGCCCCGACCTCACCCTGGTGGTGGTCAACGACGACGGCGGCTCCATCTTCGCCATGCTCGAACAGGGCGCCGAGGAGTACGCCGAGCGCTTCGACCGCCTCTTCGCCACGCCGCACGGGGTCGACGTGGCCAGCCTGTGCGCGGCCACCGGGACACCGCACTGGCGCGTGGACAGCCTCGCCGAGCTCGAGCACGCCCTGGCCAGCCCGAACGGAGGCGTGGAGGTCGTGGAGGCCGTCGTACGCCGTGACAACCGCCGCGACCTCGACGCCAGGATCCGGGCACTGGGGTCGCCGCGGTAGGTCCCGCAACATCGAGGCGACACAATGGCGTCGTGGAAATCGCTCTCTTCCTGGTCGCCCTCGCTGTCGCCGTGCTCGCCGTCACCGCTCTGTCCGAGCGGATCGACGTGCCCGCACCGCTGATGCTGATCCTCGGCGGCGTGGTGGCGTCCTACCTCCCGGGGGTGCCGGTCGTCCAGCTCGAGGCCGACGTGGTCCTGATCGGCCTGCTGCCGCCGCTGCTCTACGCGACCGCCATCCAGACCTCGCTCATCGACTTCAACGCCAACCGCCGGGCGATCCTGCTGCTCTCGGTCGGCCTGGTGGTGTTCACCGCCGCAGGCGTGGCTGTCGTGGTGCACGCGCTGATCCCGGACATCGACTGGTGGGCCGCGGTCGCGATCGGGGCAGTCGTGGCCCCTCCCGACGCGGTGGCGGCGACTGCGATCGCCCGCCGGATCGGCCTTCCCCGGCGGATCGTCACGATCCTGGAGGGCGAGTCGCTGCTCAACGACGCCACCGCCCTGGTCACCTTGCGCACGGCGGTCGCCGCGATCGGCGTCGCCGGCTCCGGCGCCCACGGCTCGGGCGAGGACGTCACCTTCGGCGGGGTGGCCCTCGACTTCGTGATCGCCGCCGGTGGAGGGGTGGCGATCGGCGTGTTCGCCTTCGTCGTGGTCGCCAAGCTGCGCAAGCAGATCACCGACCCGATCCTCGACACCGCGATCTCCTTCGTCATCCCGTTCGCGACCTATCTCCTCGCCGAGGAGATCCACGCCTCCGGTGTGGTCTCCGTCGTCGTCGCCGGACTCCTGCTCGGCCACAAGGCGCCGATCCTGCAGACCGCACAGTCGCGGATCGCGGAGCGGATGAACTGGCGCACCATCGCCTACGTCCTGGAGAACACCGTCTTCGCCCTGATCGGGCTGCAGGCCCGCTCGATCGTCGAGGACGTCGGCGCCAGCGAGCTCTCCGTCGGCCGGATCGTGGGCGTCTGTGCCGCCACCCTGCTCGCCGTGGCCGTGCTGCGGATGGGCTGGGTGTTCGTGGCCCGCTACCTCCTGGTGCGCCCGGGCCCCGATCCGAGCACCGGCCACGCCCCGCCGTGGCAGTTCACCTTCATCCTCGGCTGGGCCGGCATGCGCGGCGTGGTCACGCTGGCCGCGGCGTTCGTGATCCCGTCGGAGACGCCCTACAGCGAGGTGCTGCTGCTGATCGCCTTCACCGTGGTGGCCGGCACCCTGTTCATCCAGGGGCTGTCGCTGCCGTGGTTGGCGCGTCGGCTCAAGGTGCCCTCACCGGACCCGATGGACGATGCGCTGGCGCGGGCCACCGTGCTGCAGCAGGCGTCCAAGGCCGGGCTCAAGGAGCTCGCCCGGCTGGAGGAGACCGACGACCACGGGGTGATCGACCTGATCCGGCAGCGGATCGACCAGCGCAACTTCGCCGCCTGGGAGCGGCTCGGCACCGTGAGCGACATGGAGACGCCCAGCGAGCAGTACGCCCGGGTGCGCTGCGCCATGATCGACGTCGAGCGCGGTCGGGTGCTGGAGATCCGCAGTGCCGGCACCGTCGACTCCACCGTGGTGGCCGAGGTGCTCGCGATGCTCGACCTGGAGGAGTCGATGCTCGACACCGCCATCCAGAGCCGCGAGGAGCTCAAGACCCTGACCGTGAGCCGGCGCCGCACCGGCGACGCCTGCGACGAGCTCAACGCGTTCCCCGCCATCGAGACGGTGGCCGACCCCGTCTGTGCCGAGTGCATCGCCGAGGGGCTGGTGTGGGTGGCCCTGCGCCAGTGCCTGACCTGCGGCAACGTGGGCTGCTGCGACTCCTCGCCCCAGCAGCACGCCACCGGTCACTTCCACGACAGCACCCACCCGGTGATGCAGTCCGCCGAACCCGGCGAGGACTGGCGGTGGTGCTACCTGCACCACCTCACCGCATGAGGCTCACGGCGAGAGCACCTGCTCCAGCGTGCGCGGCTCGTGGCCGGTCACGCGGCGTACGTCGTCGGTGACCTCGGCGACCGAGCCGTCGCGGATCGCCGTGTAGGTGCTGACCCAGGCGTCGAGCTGCCAGGGCGCGGCGCCGTACTCCGCGCGCCGCCAGGCGTACGCCGCCTCCTCGGTCTCGTCCTCGAACCTGAGCTCGCGGCCCAGCACCGCTCCGGCTCGGGCCGCCGCCTCGGTCATGGTGATGGCGGAGGGACCGGTGAGCACGTAGGTGGCGTCCCGGTGGGCCTCGGGGTCGCGCAGCACCGCCGCGGCGACCTCGGCGACGTCGACCCTGCCGACGGAGGCGATGCGGCCGTCGCCGGCCGGCCCCCTGATCAGGCCTTCGGCGTCGGCGAAGAGCGGCAGCATGTCGGTGTAGAAGTTGTCGCGCAGGAACGTGAAGGTCATCCCGGTCTCGCGGATCGCCGACTCGGCGTCCCAGTGGTCACGCCCCAGCGTGAACGTCGCATCCGGGGCTGCCCCGGCGAACGACGTGTAGACGATGTGGCCGACGCCCGCCTCGGCGGCAGCGGTGATGAACGTGCGGTGCTGGTCACGACGGTCCTCGGCCTCGGCGGCCGAGACCATGAACAGGGTGTCGATCCCGCTCAGCGCGGTGCGGCTGGCGTCGAGGTCGGCGTACGCCGCCTGCCGCACGTCGCTGCCCTCGATCGCGGGGGCGCGGCTGGGGTCGCGCACGATGAGCGTCGGGGCCAGGTCGCTGAGCGCCGCGGCGACGAGGCTTCCGAGCGCTCCGGTGGAGCCGGTGATGGCCAGGGTCATGGGGGAGTCCTCCGGTCTGCGGTGTCCTGGGTGAACCACCGTCGCTCGCGATTCCTTCCGCACGTGGGATCCCATGACGAACCTGCGCTGACCATGCTGAGTTCACCATGGTCGGTGCAGGTTCGTCTGCATACCGTGATGAAGCAGTCGACTCGCGCGCCTCAGGAGGACAGCGGATTAGGCTGGCCCCTATGCGGATCACCAAGTTCGGGCACGCCTGCGTCAGGATCGAGCACGACGGGCACACGTTGGTGCTGGATCCGGGGATGTTCACCGACGCGGAGGCCGTGGACGGCGTCGACGCCGTGCTGATCACCCACCAGCACTACGATCACTGGGACGCCGACCTGCTCCAGCACACGCCGGCGCCGATCTTCACCATCGCCGCCGTTCGCGACCAGATCGCGAGCGAGGCGCCCGACGTGGCCGAGCGGGTCACCGTCGTCGCCCCGGGAGACACCCTGGACGTCGGGCTGCCGGTGCAGGTGGTCGGTGAGCTGCACGCGATCATCCATCCCGAGTTTCCCCGCTTCGACAACTCGGGCTACCTGATCACCGCAGGCGAGCGGACCGTCTTCCACCCCGGTGATGCCCTGACCGTGCCGGACGCCACGGTCGACGTCCTGTGCGCGCCGTCCAGTGCCCCCTGGTTGAAGGCGTCGGAGGCGGTCGACTTCGTGCGCGCGGTGAAGGCCCCGGTCAACATCTCGATCCACGACCGCATCTACACCGAGACCGCTCACGACATCCTGGAGCACCACATGCACGCGTTCCTGTCCAAGACCGGGCAGTCCTGGGTGCGGCTCGACGACGGCAGCGACCTCTGAGCAGCGAGCTCACCGCGGCCCTGCTGCTCCTGGCATCGCTGCTGGTGACCACGTGGCTGCTGGTGGTCCGCCCCGGGTTCCTGCTGCGGTGTGCGTGGGTGCTGAGCGCGACCGGCTGGTGGTTGTTCAACAAGCCGCTCGAGGGGCCGATCCTGCTGCCGATCACCGAGGACTCCGGCATCACCCTGGCCGATGTGGTGCCGGTGATCTGCATGGTGGTCGTCGCCCGCTACCGCCGGCGCAACGCCGCGCGCTAGCGGGACATCCCGGCCGGAGGGACCGGCTGCTCTCAGCTGCCCTCGAGGGCGTCGCGGACGGGCACGAACTTCGCCTGGGCCTCGGCGAGCTCGGCCTCGGGGTCGGAGTCGGCGACGATCCCGCAGCCGGCGAACAGGCGCACCGTGGCGCCGTCGACCGCGGCGGAGCGCAGCGCGATGCCCCACTCGCCGTCGCCACGGGCGTCCATCCAGCCCACCGGGCCGGCGTAGCGCCCGCGGTCCATGCCCTCGATCTCGGCGATCAACGAGAGCGCCTGGGTGGTGGGCGTGCCGCCCACGGCGGCGGAGGGGTGGAGCGCCTCGGCGAGCTCGAGGGAGGAGGCGGCGTCGTGGACCACGCCGGCGACATCGGTGGCGAGGTGCATGACGTTGGGCAGGTGCAGGACGAAGGGGGTGTCGGGCACGTTCATCCCCGAGCAGTGCGGCTCGAGGGCCTCCGCGACCGAGCGGACGGCGTACTCGTGCTCCTCGAGGTCCTTGGAGGATCTGGCCAGCGCCCCGGCCAGGGCCAGGTCGTGCTCGTCGTCGCCGGTGCGCCGGATGGTGCCGGCCAGTACCCGGGAGGTGACCAGGCCGCGCTCTCGGCGTACGAGCATCTCGGGCGTGGCCCCGACCATGCCGTCGACGTGGAAGGTCCAGCACATGGGGTAGGTCGCGGCCAGCCGGCGCAGCGGCCAGCGGACGTCGATCGGGGCGTCGGCGGTGGCGACGAGGTCGCGGGCCAGCACCACCTTCTCCAGCTCGCCGGCGTCGATGCGGGCGACGGCGTCGGCCACGACCGACATCCACTGCTCGCTGTTGAGAGCGCCGTCGGCGAAGCTCACGACGGGTGGGACCGGGAGCTCGTGGTGCTCGAGCGGTGTCGGCTGGTCGAGACCGCCGAGGCCCTCCCCGACGGTGGTGACCCAGGCCAGGTCGCCGCGCGAGCCGACGACCACGCGTGGGACGACGAGCACGGAGTCGCCCGGCTCGTCGGAGAACGCGAAGCTGCCGAAGCAGACCGGGCCGGTGCCGGGCTCGTTGACCTCGTCGATCACCTCGGCGCGGGCCAGCAGCTCGGTCCACCACTTCTCGGCGTCAGCGAACCGGGTCGGGCCGGAGGTGCGGATGATCGCGGCCACCCCCCAGCCGATCAGGCCCTCGCCGCGGCGCAGCCAGGTGACCGGCGCCTCGCCGGGAAGCAGGGCGAGCAGATCATGCACCGGGGCTCCGAGTGCGCGGGTGTGGACGACGAGGGTTTCGTCCGCGGACGCACTCAATGTCACGAGGTCGGAGTTTACGCCGGGGCGGTTCACGACCAGTAAATGACGACCTTGTCCCCGACGTTCACCTGGCCGAAGAGCCAGGCGATCCCGTCGTAGTCGCGCACGTTCACGCACCCGTGCGACGCACCCGCATAGCCGTTGGCCGCGAAGTCGGGGGAGTAGTGCACGGCCTGCCCACCGGAGAAGAACATCGCGAACGGCATCGAAGTGCCGTAGATGCTGGAGACGTGGTCGGGCGACTTGCTGAGCACCGAGAACGAGCCCTCGCGGGTGGGCAGCTCGTCGGAGCCGAACCGCACCTCGAAGGTCGCGCTCACGTGGCCGTCGATCACCCAGCGCAGGGTCCGGCTGGTCTTGTCCACGCAGAGCACGCGGCCGACCCGGCACCGGGCGTCCAGGGCTCCGGGCTTCGGCTCGATGTTGAACAGCTGCTCGTGGGTGGGCTCGACGGTCATCGCCACCAGCCGGTCCATCGTCCGCTGGTCGACCTCGCCGGTCTCGGGGATCCCGCGCTTCGCCTGGAATCCGCGCACCGCCGCGACGGTCTCGGCGTCGTAGGTCCCCGAGACGTCGCCGAACAGCCAGGCGATCTGCTTGAGCCGGGCCTGGACCGCGCGCACGGAGTCGCCGCTGTCGCCCGATGCCAGCAGGGCCGGACCGGGGTGCAGGACGTTGAAGAGCTGGTCGTGCGTGGGAGTGCGGGTCATCTTCACCAGCCGGTCCCAGGTGCGCTGGTCGACCACACCGCTCGCGCGGAAGCCTCGCTTGTCCTGGAAGCCGGCCACCGCTGCCTTGGTGTCCCGGTCGTAGTCACCGGTGGTGAGCTCGGGCCCCCAGGCCAGCTGGTAGAGACGGTGCTGCAGCTCGCGCACCTGGACGCCCTTGCTGCCCGGTGCCAGGACGTGGTGGGGGGTGGGCTCCGCGCTCGGAGTGGGGTCGGTGCTCTGCCCGGTGTCCGGCGTCGGTTCCGGCGTCGCGGTGCGGGTGGGGGCGGTGGTCGCCGGCGGGTTGGCCCCGGCCTGCTGGCTGTGACCTGCCCAGTGGCGTACGGCGTACTGGGTGCCGAAGGCGACCGAGGCCAGCACCGCTGAGCACAGCACGATGAGGGCGAGCTTCCTGAGCATCGTCATGGTGGATCTCCGAGCTTCGTCGAGTGGACCATTCTTGATGACAAAGACGCGCATTCCGGGCATTTGGTTGCTCCGAGCGTCACCTCGATGGTCGAGCACGCCGTGGCCACTCCTACGCTGTCCTCGTGCCCCGCGCAGAACTCGACAAGAAGCCGACCGACGTACGCCGCATGTTCGACGCCGTCGCGAAGCGGTACGACGTCACCAACGACGTGCTCTCCCTGGGCCAGGACCGACGCTGGCGCACCGAGGTCATCGACTCGGTCGACCCGCAACCCGGTGACCTCGTGCTCGACCTGGCCGCGGGGACCGGAACCTCGAGCCAGCCGTTCGCCGATCGCGGGGCGAGCGTCGTCCCGTGCGACTTCTCCGTCGGCATGCTCCAGGTCGGCAAGCAGGCCCGTCCCGACCTGCGCTTCGTCGCCGGCGACGGCACCCAGCTGCCGTTCGCCGACGACACCTTCGACGCGGTCACGATCTCGTTCGGGCTGCGCAACATCGTCGACCCGCTCGCCGGCCTGCGGGAGATGCGGCGGGTGACCAAGCCCGGCGGCACGCTGGTGGTCTGCGAGTTCAGCAGCCCCACGAACGGGCCGTTCCGCACCGTCTACCTGGAATACCTCATGAAGGCGCTGCCCACCATCTCGCGGGCGGTCTCGAGCAGTCCGGACGCCTACGTCTACCTCGCCGAGTCCATCCGCGCCTGGCCCGACCAGCAGGGGCTCTCGGCCCTGATCGCCGAGGGCGGGTGGGGCAACGTCGAGTTCCGCAACCTCTCGGGCGGGATCGTCGCGCTGCACCGCGCCACCGCCTGATTACGCAAGCCTCGTGTTGGCTAAATCTGCAGGTCAGGGGCAGGCTCGCGCCATCCGCGCAGGGGTCCTAGACTGTCGAAGGCGACTCCATGTGAACTGATTCACAAGATCACAATGGGGCCCGCGGAAGCTGGAGAGGAACAGGTGCGATGAGCCGGACGCTCACTGATGAGCGACAGGCCGACGTGATCGTCGTCGGCGCCGGGCCGGGCGGCTCGGCCGCCGCCTACCACCTCGCAGCCGCCGGAGCCGACGTCCTCCTCCTCGAGAAGTCCGCCTTTCCCCGCGACAAGATCTGTGGCGACGGCCTCACGCCGCGCGCCGTGCGCCAGCTCATCGCGATGGGCTTCGACCTCGACGAGCCCGGCTGGCAGAAGAACAAGGGCCTGCGCATCGTCGGGGCCGGGCACCGCATCGAACTGCCCTGGCCCGAGCTCAGCAGCTTTCCGGCCTACGGCATGGTCCGCCCCCGCATCGAGCTCGACGAGATCCTCGCCCGCCACGCCCAGAAGGCCGGCGCCCGGCTGATGGAGCAGATGTTCGTCACCGGGCCCGTCCTCGACGAGCGCACCGGCCGGGTCATCGGCGTCACCGCCAAGCCCACCGACGAGCGTGGCCGCAAGAGCGGCGACGAGATCACCTACTCGGCTCCCATCGTGATCGCCGCCGACGGGGTGAGCGCCCGGATGGCCACCGCCCTGGGCATCGAGCGACGCGAGAACCGGCCGATGGCGGTCGCCGTGCGCGCCTACTACGAGACGCCGCGCCACCAGGACGAGTGGATGGAGTCCTGGCTCGAGCTCTGGACCGGCGAGCCGGGCAAGTCCGACCTGCTGCCCGGCTACGGCTGGATCTTCGCCGTCGGCGACGGCACGGCCAACGTCGGCATGGGCCTGCTCAACTCGAGCAAGGGCTTCCAGGACGTCAACTACCGCGACAGCCTCACCCGTTGGCTCGCGAACACCCCCGAGGAGTGGGGTTTCCGCGACACCAACCTGGTCGGCAAGATCGGCTCGGCCGCGCTGCCGATGGCCTTCAACCGCAAACCGCACTACACCCGGGGCATGCTGCTGGTCGGCGACTCGGGCGGGATGACCAACCCGTTCAACGGCGAGGGCATCGACTACGCGCTCGAGGCCGGGCACCTGGCCGCGGAGACGATCGTGCAGGCGCTCGCCCGCCCCGAGGGCCCGGGTCGCGAACAGGTGCTCCAGGGCTACGCTGCCCATCTCGACCAGGAATACGGCGGGTACTTCACGCTGGGCCGGGTCTTCGCCAAGATGATCGGCAACCCGATGTTCATGAAGCAGGCCACGAAGTACGGCCTGCCCCGTCCCACCCTGATGCGGTTCATGCTCAAACTCATGGCCAACCTGACCGACGCGCGCGACGGCGACGCCATGGACCGCGTGATCAACGGACTCAGCAAGGCAGCGCCCAGGGCCTGAGGGCACTGGACGACGACGAGGAGGAATGATGGAGCTCTACACACCGGTGCTGGCGCTGGCGATCCTGGCGGCCGGCTTCGCGATCTTCTCCGTCATCATGAGCTCGCAGACCGGCCCGAAGCGCTACAACCGGGCCAAGCTCGACTCCTACGAGTGCGGCATCGAGCCGACGCCGCAGCCGGTCGGCGGCGGCCGCTTCCCGGTGAAGTACTACATCACCGCGATGATGTTCATCGTCTTCGACATCGAGATCATCTTCCTCTACCCCTGGGCCGTGCACTTCGACTCCATGGGGTTCTTCGGGTTGGTCGAGATGGTCATCTTCATCGCCACCGTCTTCGTCGCGTATGCGTACGTATGGCGGCGCGGCGGCCTGGACTGGGACTGAGAGGCAACACACATGGGGCTTGAAGAGAAGCTGCCGTCCGGCGTCCTGCTGACCACGGTCGAGGGCGTCGCCGGCTACATGCGCAAGGCGTCGTTCTGGCCGGCCACGTTCGGACTGGCCTGCTGCGCCATCGAGATGATGACCTCCGGCGGGCCGAAGTACGACCTGGCCCGGTTCGGCATGGAGGTCTTCCGGGCCAGCCCGCGCCAGGCCGACCTGATGATCGTCGCCGGCCGGGTGAGCCAGAAGATGGCACCGGTGCTGCGTCAGATCTACGACCAGATGGCCGAGCCCAAGTGGGTCCTGGCGATGGGCGTGTGCGCGAGCTCCGGCGGCATGTTCAACAACTACGCGATCGTCCAGGGCGTCGACCACGTCGTCCCGGTCGACATGTACCTCCCCGGCTGCCCGCCGCGGCCCGAGATGCTCATCGACGCGATCCTCAAGCTGCACGACCAGGTCCAGGCCACCAAGATGGGCGCCAACCGGTTGGCCCAGATCAAGGACCTGGAGACCGAGGCGCTCAACGCGCTGCCGACCTCCGAGATGAAGGGCCTGCTGCGGTGAGTGACGAGAAGAAGCCGGAGCAGGCTGCGGTCGAGCAGTCGCCCGAGAACCTCCCGCCGCTGGAGGACGTCCAGGTCGAGACGGTCGGCGTACGCACCGGAATGTTCGGCGTCGCCGGCACCGGCGACACCTCCGGCTACGGCGGGCTGGTCAAGCCGATCCAGCTGCCCGGTGCGGCCCAGCGCCCGTTCGGCGGCTGGTTCGACCTCGTCGCCGACGCCATCGAAGGCACCATGGGCCTGGAGAAGGTCGTCGTCCATCGCAACGAGATCACCTTCCACGTCCGGCGTCAGGACCTGCCCGCGATCGCCACCCTCCTGCGGGACGACCCGACGCTGCGCTTCGAGTTCTGCGCCGGCGTCAGCGGGGTGCACTACCCCGACGACATCGGGCGCGAGCTGCACGCGGTCTACCACCTGCTCTCGATGACCCACAACCGCCGGATCCGGCTCGAGGTGACGTGCCCCGACGCCGATCCGCACATCCCCAGCATCGTCGGGATCTACCCCACCAACGACTGGCACGAACGCGAGACCTGGGACTTCTTCGGCATCATCTTCGACGGTCACCCGGCCCTCACCCGAGTGCTGATGCCCGACGACTGGCCCGGTCACCCGCAGCGCAAGGACTACCCCTTGGGCGGCATTCCAGTGGAGTACAAGGGCGGCACCGTCCCGCCGCCCGATCAGCGGAGGTCCTACAACTGATGACTGCCACCAACGACGACATCTACGCCGGCGCGTCCGACACCAATCAGGGCCGCGTCTTCACCGTGACCGGCCAGGACTGGGACACGGTCGTGCAGGGCATCGCCGACGAGGCCGACGAGCGCGTCGTGGTCAACATGGGCCCGCAGCACCCGTCCACGCACGGCGTACTCCGGCTGATCCTGGAGCTCGAGGGCGAGACGGTGACCGAGGCCCGCTGCGGCATCGGCTACCTGCACACCGGCATCGAGAAGAACATGGAATACCGCTCCTGGGTGCAGGGCGTCACCTTCTGCACCCGGATGGACTACCTCTCGCCGTTCTACAACGAGGCCACCTACTGCCTGGGCGTGGAGCGGCTGCTCGACATCGAGGACGACATCCCCGAGAAGGCGCAGGTCATGCGGGTGCTCCTGATGGAGCTCAACCGCATCTCCTCCCACCTCGTGTGCATCGCCACCGGCGGCATGGAGATCGGTGCCCTGACCGTGATGACGATCGGCTTCCGCGAGCGCGAGCTGGTGCTCGACCTCTTCGAGCTGATCACCGGCCTGCGCATGAACCACGCGTTCATCCGTCCCGGCGGAGTCGCCCAGGACCTGCCCAACGGCGCCCTGGACGAGATCGGCAGCTTCATCAAGCTGATGCGCAAGCGCCTCACCGAGTACGCCGCCCTGTGCAACGCCAACCCGATCTTCAAGGCCCGGCTGGAGGGTGTCGGCCACCTCGACCTGGCCGGCTGCCTGGCGCTGGGTCTCTCCGGACCCCCGCTGCGCGCGAGCGGCTATCCGTGGGACCTGCGCAAGACGCAGCCCTACAGCGGCTACGAGGACTACGACTTCGACGTGCAGACCTGGGACACCTGCGACGCCTACGGTCGCTTCCGGGTCCGCCTCAACGAGATGGAGGAGTCGCTGCGGATCGTCGAGCAGTGCGCCAGCCGGCTCACCAAGCTCGAAGGGGCCCCGGTGATGGTCTCGGACAAGAAGATCGCGTGGCCCAGCCAGCTCGCCATCGGCAGCGACGGCATGGGCAACAGCCTCGACCACATCAAGCACATCATGGGTGACTCCATGGAGGCTCTCATCCACCACTTCAAGCTGGTCACCGAGGGCTTCCGGGTGCCGCCCGGACAGGCCTACGTGCCGATCGAGTCGCCGCGCGGCGAGCTCGGCGCCCACGTCGTCTCCGACGGCGGCACGCGCCCGTTCCGGGCCCACTTCCGCGACCCTTCGTTCACCAACCTGCAGGCGACCAGCGTGATGAGCGAAGGCGGCCAGGTCGCCGACGTCATCGTCGCCATCGCCTCCATCGACCCCGTGATGGGAGGCGTCGACCGATGATCGGTGACACGACGTACGCCGAGCTCCAGGAGATCGCAGCGCGCTACCCCCAGGCCCGCTCGGGCCTGCTGCCGATGCTGCACCTCGTGCAGTCGGCCGAAGGACGCGTCACGCCGGAGGGCATCGAGGCCTGCGCCGACATCCTCGGGATCAGCGCGGCCGAGGTCAGCGGGGTCGCGACGTTCTACACGATGTACAAGCGTCGACCCGTGGGCGACTACCACGTGGGCGTGTGCACCAACACGCTCTGCGCGGTGATGGGCGGCGACCTGATCTTCGAGCGGCTCAAGGGCCATCTCGACGTCGGCAACGACGAGACCACCGAGCCCGCCGACGGCGAGAAGTCGATCACGCTGGAGCACCTGGAGTGCAACGCGGCCTGCGACTACGCGCCGGTGATGATGGTCAACTGGGAGTTCATGGACAACCAGACCCCGGAGTCCGCCGTCCAGCTGGTCGACGACCTGCGGGCCGGCACCGAGGTCGCCTCGACCCGGGGTGCCCGCCTCTGCACCTGGCGCGAGGCCGAGCGGGTGCTGGCCGGCTTCCCCGACGGGCGGGCCGACGAGGGTCCCTCCGCCGGTGCCGCGTCGCTGGTGGGGCTGAAGATCGCCCGCGAACGGGGCTGGAGCGCCCCCGACGGCGAGACACACGTCGAGGAGGGCAAGAAGTGACCGACACACTGACCCCGGTGCTCACCGACAACTGGGACCAGGAGCGTTCCTGGACGCTGGCGGCCTACGAGTCGCGCGGCGGCTACGACGCCCTCAAGACGGCCCTCGGCATGCAGCCCGACGACGTCATCGCAGCGGTCAAGGACTCCGGCCTGCGCGGTCGTGGCGGCGCGGGCTTCCCGACGGGCATGAAGTGGAGCTTCATCCCGCAGGCCAACCCGAACCCGAAGTACCTCGTGGTCAACGCCGACGAGTCGGAGCCGGGCACCTGCAAGGACATGCCGCTGCTGATGGCGAGCCCGCACACCCTGGTCGAGGGCGTGATCATCTCCAGCTTCGCGATCCGTGCCAACCACGCCTTCATCTACATCCGCGGCGAGGTCCTGCACGTCATCCGCCGCCTGCAGGCAGCGGTGGAGGAGGCCTACGCCGCCGGTCACCTCGGCAAGGACATCCACGGCTCGGGCTACGACCTCGACCTCGTGGTGCACGCCGGTGCCGGCGCCTACATCTGTGGCGAGGAGACCGCGCTGCTCGACTCGCTCGAGGGTCGTCGGGGTCAACCGCGCCTGCGGCCGCCGTTCCCGGCGGTGGCCGGCCTCTACGCGAGCCCGACGGTGATCAACAACGTCGAGTCCATCGCGTCGGTGCCCAGCATCATCGCCCACAGCCCGGAGTGGTTCGCCTCGATGGGCACCGAGAAGTCCAAGGGCTACGGCATCTTCTCGCTCTCGGGTCACGTCACGAACCCCGGCCAGTTCGAGGCCCCGCTGGGCATCACGCTGCGTCAGCTGATCGACCTGGCCGGCGGCATGCGCCAGGGTCACCAGCTCAAGTTCTGGACCCCCGGCGGGTCCTCGACCCCGCTGTTCACCGACCAGCACCTCGACGTACCGCTTGACTTCGAGAGCGTCGGGGCCGCCGGCTCGATGCTCGGCACCCGAGCGCTGCAGCTGTTCGACGAGACCACCTGCGTGGTGCGGGCGGTGCTGCGCTGGACGGAGTTCTACAAGCACGAGTCGTGTGGCAAGTGCACCCCGTGCCGTGAAGGCACCTGGTGGCTGGTCCAGACGCTGGCCCGGCTCGAGAAGGGCGAGGGCAGCGAGGACGACCTCGACATGCTCCTCGACCAGTGCGAGAACATCCTGGGTCGCTCGTTCTGCGCCCTGGGCGACGGTGCCACCAGCCCGATCTCGTCGTCGATCCAGTACTTCCGCGACGAATACCTCGCCCACCTCACCCACGGCGGCTGCCCCTTCGACCCGGCCGCCTCGACGCTCTTCACGCATGAAGGAGCCTCAGCATGACCGTTCGACAGGCTCAGGACGGTGCCGCCGAGGTCGTCAAGTCCGACCTGGTCACCGTGACCATCGACGGTGTCGAGACCAGCGTGCCCAAGGGCACGCTGGTGATCCGCGCCGCCGAGGAGATCGGCGTGCAGATCCCGCGGTTCTGCGACCACCCGCTGCTGGCGCCCGTCGGCGCCTGCCGCCAGTGCCTGGTCGAGGTCTACCTGCCCGGTCCGGACGGCTCGATGCGTCAGATGCAGGGACCTCCGGGCCAGATGAAGCCGCAGGCCTCCTGCACGCTCGCGGTGACCGAGGGCATGGTCGTGAACACCCAGATCACCTCGCCGGGCGCCGACAAGGCCCAGCAGGGCGTGATGGAGTTCCTGCTGGTCAACCACCCGCTCGACTGTCCCGTCTGTGACAAGGGCGGCGAGTGCCCGCTGCAGAACCAGGCGATGTCCAACGGCCGCGGTGAGTCGCGCTTCGCCGCGAAGGGCGGCGTCAAGCGCACCTTCCCGAAGCCGATCAACATCTCCGCCCAGGTGCTGCTGGACCGCGAGCGCTGCGTGCTCTGCGCCCGGTGCACCCGGTTCTCCGAGCAGATCGCCGGCGACCCGTTCATCGCGCTGATCGAGCGCGGGGCCCTCCAGCAGGTCGGGATCTACGAGAAGGAGCCCTTCGAGAGCTACTTCTCGGGCAACACCATCCAGATCTGTCCGGTCGGTGCGCTGACCAGCGCTGAATACCGCTTCCGGTCCCGGCCGTTCGACCTGGTGTCGGTTCCCGCGGTGGCCGAGCACGACGCCTGCGGTGCCGCGATCCGCGTCGACCACCGTCGCGGCAAGGTGATGCGCCGGCTCGCCGGCAACGACCCCGAGGTCAACGAGGAGTGGATCACCGACAAGGACCGCTTCGCGTTCCACTACGCGACGGCGGCCGACCGCCTCACCCATCCGCTGGTGCGCGGGGACGACGGTGAGCTGCGCCCCGCCTCGTGGCCGGAGGCCTTCGCGGTCGCCGCACGCGGCTTGGCGGCTGCCGGTGGCACCGGCGTACTCACCGGTGGTCGTCTGACCGCCGAGGACGCCTACGCCTACAGCAAGTTCGCCCGCGTGGTGCTCGGCACCAACGACATCGACTTCCGCGCGCGTCCCCACTCGGCCGAGGAGGCCGACTTCCTGGCCTCCGAGGTGGTGCTCACCCAGTCGGTCTCGTACGCCGACCTGGAGGCCGCGCCGCTCGTCGTCCTGGCCGGCCTGGAGCCCGAGGACGAGGCCGGCTCGATCTTCCTGCGGCTGCGCAAGGCGACCCGTGCCGGTGGCACCCGGGTGGTCTCGGTGGCGCCGTACTCCTCACGCGGGCTGGAGAAGATGAACGGCCAGCTCATTGCGACGGCCCCCGGCGACGAGCCCGCTGCGCTCGACTCCCTGCTGGGTCACGCCGACTTCGGTCTCGACGCCGCCTCGGTCATCCTGGTCGGTGAGCGCCTGGCCACGGTGCCCGGAGCACTGAGCGCGGCTGCGGCCCTGGCGAAGAAGTCGGGAGCCAGGCTGGCCTGGGTGCCGCGTCGTGCCGGTGACCGGGGTGCCCTCGAGACCGGGTGCCTGCCCAACCTGCTGCCCGGCGGCCGACCGGTCTCCGACTCGGCAGCCCGGGTCGACGCGGCCGCTGCCTGGGGCGTCGACAGCCTCCCCGATGCTGCCGGTCGCGACACCGACGCCATCCTCGCCGCCCTGACGGCAGGCGAGCTCGGCGGCCTGCTGATCGCAGGCGTCGACCCCGCCGACCTCGCCAACCCCGCCGGCGCCCTGGCCGCGATCCGGGCTGCCGGGTTCGTGGTCAGCCTCGAGCTGCGGGAGAACGACGTCACCCGTGCCGCCGACGTGGTCTTCCCGGTGGCCCCGGTCTCCGACAAGGCCGGCATGTTCGTCAACTGGGAGGGCCGCCCGCGTCCCTTCGAGGCGGTCTTCACCAACCCGGCCTCGCTGCCGGACCTGCGGATCCTGGCGGGCATCGCCGAGGAGTCCGGCATCTCGCTCGGCTTCCGCACTCCCCTGCAGGCGCGCCAGCAGCTGGAGGAGTTCGGCCCCTGGGACGGCGACCGCGCCTCGGCCGGCGTCGCTCCGAAGCGGGTCGAGCGCAAGGCGGCGAAGACCAAGCTGGCCCTCGCCACCTGGAAGCTGCTGCTCGACAACGGCCGACTGCAGGACGGCGACGCCAACCTGCGCGCCACCGCCCGCAACCCGGTCGCGCGCGTGTCCCAGGACACCGCCCAGACGCTGGGGAGCGATACGGTCACCCTGACCGGCGACCGTGGTTCGGTGACGCTGCCGCTCGAGGTCGCCGATCTCGCGGACGGCACCGTCTGGGTGCCGGCCAACTCGTTCGGCAACGGAGTGCTCGCCGACCTGGCGTCGCCCGGCAGCGCGGTCACGGTGAAGGGAGCCTGATGATGGTCACGACGAGCTCGCTCAGTGTCCTCGCAGCCGCCGCCACCGACGGCGAGAGGCTCACGCAGTTCGGTCAGGACCCCTGGTGGCTGGTCATCATCAAGGCCGTCCTGGTGTTCCTGGTGCTGGTGCTGCTGACCCTGTTCAACATCTGGCTCGAACGCCGGGTCGTGGCGCGCATGCAGCACCGTATCGGCCCCAACGTCAACGGGCCTTTCGGTCTGCTGCAGTCACTGGCCGACGGCGTCAAGCTGGCGCTCAAGGAGGACATCATCCCGAAGGCGGCCGACAAGGTCGTCTTCCTCCTTGCTCCCGTGATCGCCGTGATCCCTGCCTTCGTCACCTTCGCGGTGATCCCCTTCGGCCCCGAGGTCGGGCTGCCCTTCAGCGACCGCACCACGCCGCTCCAGCTGACCGACATGCCGGTCGCGGTGCTGTTCGTGATGGCGGTCGCGTCGATCGGCATCTACGGGATCGTGCTCGGCGGCTGGTCGTCGGGGTCGACGTACTCCCTGCTGGGCGGGCTGCGCTCGAGTGCCCAGATGATCTCCTACGAGGTCGCCATGGGCCTCGCGCTCGTCGCGGTCTTCCTGTACGCCGGCTCGATGTCGACCAGCGAGATCGTGGCGGCCCAGGGCGACCTGTGGTTCGGACTGATCCTGGCCCCCTCGTTCGTGATCTACACGATCGCGATGGTCGGCGAGACCAACCGGGCGCCGTTCGACCTTCCCGAGGCCGAGGGTGAGCTGGTCGGCGGGTTCCACACGGAGTACTCCTCCTTGAAGTTCGCCCTGTTCTTCCTGGCCGAGTACATCAACATGGCCACCGTGTCGGCCCTGGCCACCACGCTGTTCCTCGGCGGCTGGCACGCGCCGTTCTGGATCGACCACGTGTGGGCGGGCGCCAACCAGGACTACTGGCCGGTGCTGTGGTTCTTCGGCAAGGTCTTCTTCTTCATCTTCATCTTCATCTGGCTGCGCGGCTCGTTGCCCCGGCTGCGCTACGACCAGTTCATGGCGTTCGGCTGGAAGCGGCTCATCCCGGTCGCGCTGGCCTGGATCGTGGCCGTCGCCACGATCCGTGCGATCAGCCTCAACGGCGGGGTGGACCGCTCGGCCCTCCTGATCGGCATCGGCGTGCTGGCCGTCATCTTCCTCGGTCTGTTCTTCGTGCCCGAGGGTGACAAGGGCGCTGCCGAGCCCGAGCCGGACGACGCCGAGGTCGACGCCCACGCCGCTGGCTTCCCGGTGCCACCGATGCCGGCCGGTGGCGCGGTTCGCGGTTCCGCTGTCACGCTCACCTTCGACAAGCCGGTCCTGCAGACCGCCGAGGAGATCTGATGCCCACCCTCAAGGAGCAGTTCTGGGACCCGGTCGCGGGTTTCGGAGTCACCTTCCGGACGATGTTCCGCAAGGTCGTCACCGAGCAGTACCCCTTCGAGAAGCTGCCGACGGCTCCTCGCTTCCACGGTCGTCACCAGCTCAACCGCTGGCCCGACGGCCTCGAGAAGTGCATCGGCTGCGAGCTCTGCGCCTGGGCCTGCCCGGCCGACGCGATCTACGTCGAAGGCGGCTCCAACTCCGACGCCGAAGGTGGCGAACGCTTCAGCCCCGGTGAGCGCTACGGCCGCGTCTACCAGATCAACTACCTGCGCTGCATCCTCTGCGGCCTGTGCATCGAGGCATGCCCGACCCGGGCCCTGACGATGACCAACGAGTACGAGCTGGCCGACAACAACCGCGCCGACCTGATCTACGAGAAGTCCGACCTGCTCGCCCCGCTCCTGCCCGGCATGGAGCAGCCTCCGCACCCGATGCTCCTGGGCAGCGACGAGGGCGACTACTACCGCGGCAACTTCAAGGCGCAGGAGGCTGACCAGTGATCGCTTTCTGGATCCTCTCGCCGATCATGGTGATCGCCGCGCTCGCCATCCTCTTCGTCCGCAAGGCGGTGCACGCCGCCCTGCTGCTCGCGGTGGTCATGATGAGCCTGTCGATCCTCTACCTGGCGCTCGAGGCACCCTTCCTGTTCGCGGTGCAGATCATCGTCTACACCGGCGCCATCTTGATGCTGTTCCTGTTCGTCCTGATGCTCGTCGGCGTCGACTCCGCCGACTCGGTCGTGGAGACGATCAAGGGCCAGCGCCTGCTCGCCACCGTGTTCGGTCTGCTGCTCGGGGTGACCCTGGTGGTGGCCATCGGCCAGCTGACCCTCGGCGACGCGGTCGGTCTGGAGAAGGCGAACGAGGGCGGCAACATCGAGCAGCTCGCCAACCTGCTGTTCTCGAAGTACGTCTTCGCGTTCGAGACCACCAGCGCCCTGCTGATCACCGCGGCCATCGGTGCGATGGTGCTCGCCCACCGCGAGCGCACCACCCCGAAGGCCGGCCAGGCCGAGCTCGCGGCCAAGCGCATCAAGGACTTCGGCGCGTCCGGGCTGCACCCGGGCCCACTGCCCTCGCCCGGGGTCTACGCGCGCCACAACGCCGTCGACACCCCCGCGCTCCTGCCCGACGGCACGGCGGAGGAGTCCTCGGTCTCCCGCGTGCTCGCCGCCCGCGGCACCGTGCGCTCGGCGCCCGCGATGGCGGAGAACGTCGACGAAGTGCAGCGCCAGATCGAGGGGGGTCAGCCGTGAGCGTCACTCCCTACATCGTGCTGTCCGCGATCCTGTTCACCATCGGCAGCGTCGGCGTGCTCACCCGCCGCAACGCCATCGTCGTGTTCATGTGCGTGGAGCTGATGCTCAACGCCTCCAACCTGGCCCTCGTCGCGTTCGCCAAGCAGCACGGCAACCTCGACGGGCAGATCGCCGCCTTCTTCGTGATGGTGGTCGCCGCTGCCGAGGTCGTGGTCGGACTCGCGATCATCATGACCATCTTCCGCACCCGACGCTCGGCCTCGGTCGACGACGCAAGCCTGCTGAAATACTGAGGACCGCGACATGTATGCACTTCATGAGGGCGCCCAGATCCCCGTCGTCGACCTCACCAGCGCCGACGGGGTCTTCACGCTGATGTGGCTGGTGATCGCCCTGCCGCTGGCCGGCGCCGCGATCCTGCTGATCGGGGGGAGGGCCACCGACAAGTGGGGCCACCTCCTCGGCACCGCCACCGCGGTCGGCTCGTTCGTGATCAGCCTGATCATGTTCCTGACCATGCTCGGTCGCGACGAGAGCAGCCGGTCCATCGGCCAGCACCTCTTCGACTGGATCGACGTCGGTGGGTTCCACGTCGGCATGGACCTGCTCTACGACCCCCTCAGCTCGCTGTTCCTGCTGCTGATCACCGGCGTCGGCTCGCTGATCCACATCTACTCCATCGGCTACATGGAGCACGACGAGCGCCGTCGCCGCTTCTTCGGCTACCTCAACCTGTTCGTCGCCGCGATGCTCATGCTGGTGCTGGCGGAGAACTACCTCGGCCTGTTCCTCGGCTGGGAGGGGGTCGGCCTGGCGTCGTACCTGTTGATCGGCTTCTGGCAGCACAAGCCCACGGCAGCCGCGGCCGCCAAGAAGGCGTTCATCATGAACCGGGTCGGTGACCTGGGGATGTCGCTGTCGATCATGCTGATGTTCGTCACGTTCGGCACCATCTCCTTCACCGGAGTCTCGGCCGCAGCAGAGGGCGCCGACGAGAAGACCCTGACCATCCTCGGCCTGCTGCTCCTGCTGGGTGCCTGCGGCAAGTCCGCCCAGGTGCCGCTCCAGGCCTGGCTGCTCGACGCCATGGAGGGCCCGACCCCGGTGTCGGCGCTGATCCACGCGGCCACCATGGTGACGGCCGGTGTCTACCTCATCGTGCGCTCCAACTTCATCTTCGAGAACGCCCCCAACGCGCAGACGATCGTGATCGTGGTCGCCGTCGTCACGCTCCTGTGGGGTGCGGTCATCGGGTGCGCCAAGGACGACATCAAGAAGACCCTCGCCGGCTCGACCATGAGCCAGATCGGCTACATGATGCTCGGCGCCGGGCTCGGGGTCGCCGGCTACGCGTTCGCCATCTTCCACCTCATCACCCACGGCTTCTTCAAGGCGAACATGTTCCTGGGAGCCGGGTCGGTGATGCACGCGATGGACGACGACGTCGACATGCGTCACTACGGCGCGCTGCGCAAGATGCTGCCGATCACGTTCCTCACCTTCGCGATGGGCTACCTCGCGATCATCGGGTTCCCCGGCTTCTCCGGCTTCTGGTCCAAGGACAAGATCATCGAGACCGCCTACGGCCACAGCATCCTGGTGGGCGTGCTGGCCACCCTCGGTGCCGGCATCACGGCGTTCTACATGACGCGGCTGATGCTGATGACGTTCTTCACCAAGGAGCGCTGGGAGGAGGGAGTGCACCCCCACGAGTCCCCGAAGGTGATGACGGTGCCGCTCATGGTGCTGGCCGCACTCTCGGTACTGGGCGGGCTGCTGCTGCTCAACGACTGGATCGTCGACTACCTCAGCCCCGTGGTCGGCGTCGCCGAGCACGAGGAGCTCCCGATGCCCGCGCTCGCGCTGACCCTGATCGTGGTGCTCACGGTCGCGGCCGGTGTCGCGGTGGCCTGGATGCTGGTCGGCCGGCGCGAGGTGCCGCGTGAGGCTCCCCAGGAGGTCTCGTTCGTCACCAGGGCCGCTCGGGCCGACGTCTACGGCGACGCGATCAACCAGGCCCTCGTGGTCGGCCCGACCGTCGCCCTCGTCGAGGGCCTCACGGTCTTCGACCGCACCGTCATCGACGGGACGTTCGAGGGGAGTGCGGCAGCCACCGGTGGTCTCGCCTCGGTGCTGCGCCGGGTCCAGAACGGCTACGTGCGCTCCTACGCCCTCTCCGTCCTCGCCGGCGTCCTGATCGTCGTCCTTGCCCTCCTGGCGGTGAACTTCGCATGAACGACTTCCCCTGGCTGACAGTCCTGGCCCTGACCCCGCTGGTCGGTGCCGTCGTGACGGCCGCGATGCCACGCACACCGGGAGCCGTGCTGCCCAAGCAGGTCGCGCTGGTGTTCTCGCTCCTGACCCTCGGGGTCGTCGTGGCCATCGCCGTGCAGTACGACGCCGGCGCGGGCATGCAGTTCACCGAGACCCATCGCTGGATCGAGGCCTTCGGGGCCAACTACGCGCTGGGTGTCGACGGGTTGGCGCTGACCCTGGTCGCGCTGACCTCGCTGCTGGTGCCGGTGGTGATCCTGGCGTCGTGGAACGACGCTGACGCGGGTCGCACCAACCTCTACTTCGCCCTGATGCTGGCGCTCGAGGGGCTCGCCCTCGGCGTCTTCCTGGCCACCGACGTCTTCCTGTTCTACGTGCTGTTCGAGGCGACGCTGATCCCGGCCTACTTCCTGATCGGCTCGTTCGGTCGGGAGGGCCGCGGCAAGGCGGCGGTGAAGTTCCTGCTGTTCATGCTCGGCGGCGGGCTCGTGATGCTGGCCTCGGTCATCGGCCTGTACGTCGTGTCGTCCGACAGCGGCGCCCCGTCGTACCTCGTGTCCGACCTGGCGGCCCTGAACATCGACGGCGACACCGGACGCTGGCTCTTCGTCGGGTTCTTCATCGCCCTGGCGATCAAGTGCCCGCTGTTCCCGGTGCACACCTGGCTGCCGGACACCACGGCGGCCTCGACGCCCGGCACCAGCGTGCTGCTGGTGTGCGTGCTCGACAAGATCGGCACCTACGGCATGCTCCGCTTCTGCCTGGGGCTGTTCCCCGAGGCGTCCGACTGGGCGACCCCGGTGGTCATCACCCTGGCGCTGATCAGCGTGATCTACGGCGCTCTGGTGGCCGTGGGCCAGGACGACCTGCTCCGCCTCATCGGCCTGACCTCGCTGAGCCACTTCGGCTACATCGTGCTCGGCATCTTCGTGATGAACAGCCAGGGCATCTCCGGAGCCACCCTGTTCATGGTCAACCACGGACTGGCCACGGCGGCGCTGTTCCTGATCGCCGGCTACCTCATCAAACGGCGTGGCGGCTCGGCCCTGATCAGCCAGCAGGGTGGGCTGGAGAAGGTCACGCCGCAGCTGGCCGGCCTGTTCCTCATCGCTGGTCTGGCCTCGCTCGGTCTGCCCGGCCTCTCGCCCTTCGTCTCGGAGTTCCTGGTGATGGTCGGAGCGTTCAGCTATAGCTGGTGGGTGGGTGCGATCGCGGTGTCCGGCATCGTGCTGGCCGCCATGTACATCCTGATCGCCTACGCCCGGACCTTCACCGGCCCGACCCGGGTCGGGCTCGAGGGCGTCACCGACCTGCGCCGCATCGAGGTCGTGGCGGTGGCGCCGTTGCTGGTGGCGCTGGTGTTCCTCGGCTTCTACCCAGCCCCCGTCCTCGACGTGATCAACCCCGCGACCGAGACGACGATGACCCACGTCGGCAAGAGCGACCCACCACCCGACGTGGCGGAGTCCGAGCTGTCGACGCACTCGGGTGACCAGGACGAGGAGGCCCACCAGTGATCGACTTCTCCAAGCCCACCATCGAGTACGGCCTGCTCTGGCCGCTGCTGCTGATCTTCGGCGTCGCCTGCGCCGGCGTCCTGGTCGAGGCCTTCGTGCCGCGGGCCAAGCGGTACGTCGTCCAGTCGGTGCTGGCCGGCACCGGCGTGATCGCCGCCTTCGTCGGCGTGGTCTTGGTGGCCCGTGACCTCACCGTGCATGACGACGGTGCTGCCCGGGGCAAGCTGGTCGCCGAGGGCGCCCTGGCGGTCGACGGTCCGACGGTCTTCCTGTGGGGTCTGATCCTGCTGCTGGCGTTCGCCGGCGTACTCCTCTTCGCCGAGCGCCACCTCGAGGCCGGACTGTCCGCCTTCGCGGGTCAGGCGGCGGCGCTGCCCGGCACCGAGGCCGAGCGCCAGGCCTCGGCCCGCGGGCTGGACCACACCGAGGTCTTCCCGCTGCTGATGTTCGCGGTCGGCGGCATGATGATGTTCCCCGCCTCCAACGACCTGCTCGCGCTGTTCGTCGCGCTCGAGGTGCTCTCGCTGCCCCTCTACCTCCTCTCCGGCCTCGCTCGCCGTCGCCGGCTGCTGAGCCAGGAGGCCGCGCTGAAGTACTTCCTCCTCGGGGCGTTCTCGTCGGGCTTCTTCCTCTACGGAGTGGCCTTGGTCTACGGCTTTGCCGGCAGCATGCAGTTCGCCGCGATCGACGCCGCTCTGCGCAACAGCGACGAGAACCGAGCGCTGCTGCTGATCGGGATGGGCATGCTGACCGTCGGCCTGCTGTTCAAGGTCGGCGCGGTGCCCTTCCAGGCCTGGACTCCCGACGTCTACCAGGGCGCTCCGACCGCTGTCACCGCGTTCATGTCGGCAGCCACCAAGGTCGCGGCGTTCGGGGCGATCATGCGCCTGTTCTACGTGGCGTTCGGCTCCGAGCGCTGGAGCTGGCAGCCGCTGTTCTGGATCATCGCCATCATCACGATGGTGGTGGGGGCGGTGCTGGCCATCGCCCAGAGCGACGTGAAGCGGATGCTCGCCTATTCCTCGGTGGCGCACACCGGCTTCCTGCTGACCGGTGTCCTCGGTGTCACGGCGCTCTCGGAGCGCGGCCCGGGCGAGATCAGCTCGCTGCAGGCGGTGCTGTTCTACCTGGTGACCTACGGGTTCCTCACCCTGGGCGCGTTCGCCCTGGTCTCGACCGTGCGCGACGCCTCGGGCGAGAACACCCAGCTGGCGCGCTGGGCGGGGCTCGGTCGCAGCGAGCCGGTCGTCGCCGGCATCTTCGCCCTGTTCCTCCTCGGCATGGCAGGCATCCCGCTCACCTCCGGGTTCACCGGCAAGTGGGCGGTCTTCGAGGTGGCCGGTGCCTCCGGAGCCTGGCCCGTGGTGGTCGCCGCCGTACTGACCAGTGCGATGGCGGCGTTCTTCTACCTGCGGGTCATCCGGTTGATGTACTTCACCGACCCGGTCGGTGACGGCCCGTCGGTCACGGCTCCGTCGATCCTCACCTCCGCGACGATCGCGTTGGCGGTCGGCGTGACCGTGGTCCTGGGAGTCATCCCGGGCCCGGTGCTCGATCTGGCGGGTCGTGCGGGAGAATTCATCAAGTGACCTCCGATTCCTCCGCCGGGCTGGCCCTGCCGGTCCTCGACGACGCGCTCGCCGAGCGGCTGCGGGCTCGGATGCTGGCGGTGGAGGAGGCCTTGGACGGACACGTCCAGGGACAGACCCCGTTCGTGACCGAGGCGGCCAGGCACCTGATGGCCGCGGGCGGCAAGCGGTTCCGTCCGCTGCTGGTGCTGCTGGCGGCCGAGGCGGGTCCTGACGCTGGCAGTGACGCCGTGCTGACGGCCGCTTGTGTGGTCGAGCTGACCCACCTCGCCTCGCTCTACCACGACGACGTGATGGACGAGGCCGACCTGCGCCGGGGGGCTCCCTCGGCGAATGCGCGGTGGGACAACCACGTGGCGATCCTGGTCGGCGACTTCCTGTTCTCGAAGTCCTCCGAGCTGACCGCCGACCTGGGGGCCGACGCGGTCCGGATCCAGGCCCAGACCTTCACCCGGCTGGTCGAGGGGCAGATCCTCGAGACCGTCCCGCCCGCCGCTGACGCCGACCCGCTGGAGCACTACCTCCGGGTCGTGGAGGGCAAGACCGGCTCGCTGATCGCCACGTCGGCTCGCTACGGCGCGATCTTCGGCGGTGCCGGGCCCGAGATCGAGGCGGCGCTGACGTCGTACGGCGAGATCGTCGGCTCGGCGTTCCAGCTCTCCGACGACATCCTCGACATCGCCAGCGACTCCGAGGAGTCCGGCAAGACCCCTGGCACCGACCTGCGCGAAGGCGTGCCGACGCTGCCCGTGCTGCTGGCACGCCGCTCCACCGACCCGGCCGACGCCCGCCTGCTCGAGCTGCTCGCCGGCGACCTCAGCGGCGACGACCTGCACGCCGAGGCCCTCGACCTGCTGCGCAAGCACCCGTCCATCGACGAGGCGCGCGCCTACGTCGTGGCCCGGGCCGAGGAGGCCAAGGCGTTGCTGACGGCGCTGCCGGTGGGTCCGGTGCGCGAGGCGCTGGAGGCGTTCGCCGACGTCGTCGCGATCCGCTCCACCTGAGTCGCCTGCTCGCTCAGGCGGCGGCGGACTCGGTGATCAGTCGCACGCTGCGTCGATGGTGGATGGACTCGAAGGTGAAGACCATCAGGGCGAGCCAGACCAGCACGAACCCGATCCAGCGACCGGCCGGCATGTCCTCGTGGAAGTAGAGCACTCCGAGGGCGAACTGCAGGATGGGCGCGAGATACTGCAGCAGGCCCAGTACGACCATGGGCACGCGCGTGGCGGCGGCGCTGAACATCACCAGTGGCACGGCCGTGATGACTCCGGTCGAGATGAACAGCAGCACGTGTCCGGCACCGTGGTGGGTGAAGCCGGACTCGCCCTGGCTCGTGAGCCAGGCCAGGTAGGCGAGCGCGAGGGGCGCGATGAGCAGCGTCTCGAGGGTGAGGCTCTCGATCGCCGGGGCGTTGGCCTTCTTCTTCGCCAGCCCGTAGGTGCCGAAGGAGAAGGCGAGCAGCAGCGCGATCCACGGCGGCCGCCCGTAGTCGAGGGTCAGCACCGCGACGGCTAGGACGCCGAGCCCGAGCGCCGCCCACTGCCCGGGGCGAAGTCGTTCGCCGAGGATGAAGACCCCCATCAGCACCGTGACCAGCGGGTTGATGAAGTAGCCCAGCGAGGTCTCCACGACGCGCCCGTTGGTGACGCCCCAGATGTAGCCGCCCCAGTTGAGGGTGATCACCAGGGCCGCGACCGCGAGGATCAGGAAGGTACGCCGGTCGGCGACCAACGCCTTGAGCCGTGGGCCCCGGTGTAGGACGGTCACCAGGAGGCCCAGGGTGATCGCCGACCAGACGATCCGGTGCGCGAGGATCTCGATCGCACCCGCCGGCTCGAGAAGGGGCCAGTAGAGCGGGAACGCCCCCCACAGACCGTAGGCCGCGACACCGAACAGGACGCCGCGGCGAGCCTCGAGCACGCTCAGGCGACGGTCCAGGTGTCGCCGCCGCCGATGAGGGAGGCGAGCTTGTCGATGGGGTCGCCGGGGGCGGACTGCTGGGCCTGCTCGACCTGGGCGCGGGCCTGGTCGTCGTACGACGGGCGGGTGACGTTGCGGAAGATCCCGATCGGCGCCTGGTTGAGGTAGCCCGAGTCGGTGAGCCGCGAGATCGCGAACGCCGTGGTCGGGTCGGGGTCGTAGGCGTCGTGCACCAGCAGTTCAGTGGTGGCGTCAGCGGCGACCACCTCGACGCCGCCGTTGGCGGAGCGCACCAGGCCCTTGGTGCCCAGACCGTCCTCGCCGAGCACCCCGAACCGGATGGGCTCACCGTGCACGAGCGGGATGATGGCGTCGGCCTTGGTGTCGTGGTCCTTGATCGCGTCGAAGGCGCCGTCGTTGAAGATCGGGCAGTTCTGGTAGATCTCCACGAAGCTGGTGCCGCGGTGGGCGGCGGCCGCGGAGAGCACCGAGGTGAGGTGCTTGCGGTCGGAGTCGATGGTGCGGGCCACGAACGACCCCTCGGCACCCAGTGCCAGGGACACGGGGTTGAAGGGGTGGTCCAGGGAGCCCATCGGGGTCGACTTGGTGATCTTGCCGGTCTCGGAGGTGGGGGAGTACTGCCCCTTGGTCAGGCCGTAGATGCGGTTGTTGAACAGCAGGATGGTCATGTTGACGTTGCGGCGCAACGCGTGGATGAGGTGGTTGCCGCCGATGGAGAGGGCGTCGCCGTCGCCGGTGACGACCCAGACCGAGAGGTCCTCGCGGGCGGTGGCAATGCCGGTGGCGATCGAGGGGGCGCGGCCGTGGATGGAGTGCATCCCGAAGGTGTCGAGGTAGTAGGGGAAGCGGCTGGAGCAGCCGATCCCGCTGACGAAGACGATGTTCTCGCGGCGCAGCCCGAGGTCGGGCAGGAACGACTGCACGGCCTTGAGCACCGCGTAGTCACCACAGCCGGGGCACCAGCGGACCTCCTGGTCGGAGGTGAACTCCTTGCCGGTCTGCGGACCGTCCGCCGCCGGGACACCAGCGGTGCCAGCAGACGGGAACGGCAGCTCGACGGTGGTCATCAGGCGTTTTCCTTTCCGGCGGCGGAGGCCGAGGCGACCAGCTTGAGAGTCAGGTCGTGGTCGAGCCCCTCGGCCAGGGCGACGAGCTCGCCGATGGCATCGGCCAGCACGGCCGCCTTGAGGGGCATGCCGTTGACCTGGTTGTAGCCGACCGCGTCGACGAGGTATCTCGCGCGCAGCAGCATGGAGAGCTGGCCGAGGTTCATCTCCGGGACCAGCACCTTGTCGTAGCGGGCGAGAATGTCGCCGAGGTCTGCCGGGAACGGGTTGAGGTGGCGCAGGTGGGTCTGGGCGACGTTGAACCCGGCGCGGCGCACGCGGCGTACCCCGGCACCGATCGGGCCGTAGGTGGAGCCCCACCCGAGCACGAGCACCTTGGCGTCACCGGTGGGGTCGTCGACCTCGAGTGGGGGCAGCGACTTGGCGATGGCGTCGATCTTGGCCTGGCGGGTGCGGACCATGAAGTCGTGGTTGGTGGGGTCGTAGGAGATGTTGCCGTGCCCGTCGCCCTTCTCGAGACCACCGATGCGGTGCTCGAGGCTGGCGGTGCCGGGGATCGCCCAGGGGCGGGCCAGGGTCTCGGGATCGCGGACGTAGGGCCAGAACTCGTGGGTGCCGTCGGCGAGCTCGTGGTTGGGCTCGGTGGCGAAGTTGGGGTCGATGACGGGCAGGTCGTCGACGTCGGGGATCCGCCATGGCTCGGACCCGTTGGCGAGCATGCCGTCGGAGAGCAGCATCACCGGGGTGCGGTAGGTGACCGCGATCCGGGCCGCCTCGAGGGCGGCGGAGAAGCAGTCGCCCGGCGACTGCGGGGCCACGATCGGCACGGGGGACTCCCCGTTGCGCCCGAACATGGCCTGCAGCAGGTCGGCCTGCTCGGTCTTGGTCGGCAGCCCGGTCGAGGGGCCGCCGCGCTGGACGTCGACGACGATCAGCGGCAGCTCGGTCATCACGGCCAGGCCGATGGCCTCGGACTTGAGCGCCAGGCCCGGGCCTGAGGTGGTGGTGACGCCGAGGTGACCGGCGAACGACGCGCCGATGGCGGCCCCGACTCCGGCGATCTCGTCCTCGGCCTGCAGCGTGGTGACGCCGAAGCCCTTGTGCTTGCTGAGCTCGTGGAGGATGTCGGAGGCCGGGGTGATCGGGTAGGAGCCCAAGAACACCGGCAGACCCGACTGCACCCCGCCGGCGATGAGGCCGTAGGACAGGGCGAGGTTGCCGGTGATGTTGCGGTAGGTGCCGGGAGCCATCGGGGCCGGCTTGATCTCGTAGGAGACCGCGAACGCCTCGGTCGTCTCGCCGAAGTTCCAGCCGCTGGTGAACGCGGTGATGTTGGCGTCGCGGATGTCGGGCACCTTGGCGAACCGCTTGGACAGGAAGGCGGTGGTCGACTCGGTCGGGCGGCCGTACATCCACGACAGCAGGCCCAGGGCGAACATGTTCTTGGCGCGGGCGGCGTCCTTGCGCGAGAGCCCGAACTCCTTGACGGCCTCGACGGTCATCCCGGTCAGGTCGAGGGAGTGCAGCGCCCAGTTGCCCAGCGAATCGTCCTCGAGCGGGTTGGCGGCGTAGCCCGCCTTGGTGAGGTTGCGGGCGGTGAAGTCATGGGTGTCGACGATGATCGTGGCGCCCGCCGGCAGGTCGCCGACGTTGGCCTTGAGGGCGGCCGGGTTCATCGCCACCAGCACGTCGGGGGCGTCGCCGGGGGTGAGGATGTCGTGGTCGGCGAAGTGCACCTGGAACGACGACACGCCGGGCAGGGTCCCCTGTGGCGCGCGGATCTCGGCGGGGAAGTTCGGCAGCGTCTGCAGGTCGTTGCCGAAGGCAGCCGACTCCTGCGTGAACCGGTCGCCGGTCAGCTGCATCCCGTCTCCGGAGTCGCCCGCGAACCGGATGATCACTCGATCGAGCTGCTTGACCTGCTTGGCCTGCGCGCCCATGGCCAGCTTCCTACTTCCCACGGAGTGTCTAGTCGTCCTTGCAGCCTCTCACGATAGTCCCGCACGCCTGAGAACACCCGCCGTCTCCCGTTGTGGGCAGGTGACGAAACCCACGTTGCGGAGAATGCATACTTATTGAGTTAAGTCGCTTAAACTTCTCGGCATTGACGAGTTAGCTCCTCCGTGGGGGCAGGAAAGAGTGCACATGAACATCAAGATCAAGGCTGCCGTTGTGTCGATGGCTGGGGTGCTGGCCTTGACCGCCTGCTCGGCGGGGGCCAGCGAATCAGACGCTGACCAGCTGAGCGTTGTCGGTTATTCCGTCCTCGAGTCGGCCAACAAGCCGCAGTTCGAAGCCTTCAACAAGACCGATGCGGGCAAGGACGTCACGTTCAAGACGTCGTACGGCGCCTCGGGTGACCAGAGCCGGGCTGTCGAAGGTGGACTGGACGCCGACTTCGTCCACTTCTCCCTCGAGCCCGACATCACGCGGCTCGTAGACGCCGGCCTCGTGGCCGACGACTGGAAGTCGAACGGAGACACCAACGGCATCGTGACGTCCTCGGTCGTCTCCTTCGTGGTCCGCGCCGGCAACCCCGAGAACATCCAGACCTGGGACGACCTGGTGAAGCCGGGCGTCGAGATCATCACGCCCAACCCGGCGTCGTCGGGTTCGGCCAAGTGGAACATCCTCGGTGCCTGGGGCCACGTGCTCGCCAACGGTGGCACCGAGGCCGACGCCAAGGCGTTCGTCACCAAGTTCCTCAACAACACCATCGCGCTTCCCGGTTCGGGCCGTGAAGCCACCACCGCGTTCTCGGAGGGCAACGGCGACGTGCTGATCTCCTACGAGAACGAGGCGATTCTCGCTCGCGAGAACGGCGAGGACTTCGACTACATCGTCCCCGACGACACTCTGCTGATCGAGAACCCTGCGGCCGTCACCGAAGACGCTGACCCCAAGGCGCAGGACTTCTTCGACTACCTGCTGACGCCGGAGGGCCAGGCGGAGTACGCCCTGTTCGGGTTCCGTCCCGTCGTCGACGGTGTCGAGCTGCCCGAGGTCGAAGGCGCCAACGACCCCGCCGACCCGTTCCCGACCCCGGGCACGCTGTTGACGATCGATGACGACTTCGGTGGCTGGGATGCCGCGAACAGCAAGTTCTTCGACGAGGAGAACGGCATCATCACCCAGCTGCAGGCTGAAACAGGCAAGACGGAATGACGTCTGCTGTCGTCACGGCCCCTGTGGCCAGCCCCACCCCTCCGGCGCGCAAGCGCCGGGGGGGTGGCGGTACGAATCTGACCAGGGGGTCCGCCCTGGGTCTCGGCATCGCCGTGACCTGGTTCAGCCTCCTGGTGCTCATCCCGCTCGCCGCTCTGGTGGCGACCGCCGCCGGGGGCGGCTGGGATGCGTACGTCACGACCCTCACCAACGAACAGACCTGGGCGGCGATCAAGCTGACCGTCGGTCAGGCGCTGCTGGTGACGGCCATCAACGTGGTCATCGGCACGATCATCGCCTGGGTCCTGGTGCGTGACCACTTCTGGGGCAAGCGGGTGCTGGACGTCATCATCGACATCCCGTTCGCGCTGCCGACGATCGTCGCGGGGCTGGTCCTGCTGACCCTCTACGGTCCGAACAGCCCGATCGGGGTGCACTGGGCCAACACCGAGCAGGCCGTGATGCTGGCGCTGGCGTTCGTGACGCTGCCGTTCATCGTGCGGACCGTGCAGCCGGTGCTGGAGGAGATCGACCACGACGTGGAGGAAGCTGCTGCCTCGCTCGGGGCCGGCCGGCTGACCATCTTCCGTCGGATCATCCTGCCCAGCCTGGTGCCGGCGATCGCTGCCGGAGCGGCGCTGTCGTTCGCCCGGGCCATCTCGGAGTACGGCTCCCTGGTGTTGCTCTCGGGCAACCTTCCCTATCGAACCGAGGTCGTGTCGGTGCGGGTGCTCACGTTCATCGAAGGCGGCAACACCGCGGCGGCTGCTTCACTGGCCTCCGTGATGCTGGCTGTCGCGTTGTTCGTGATCGTGGCGCTCGACCTCGTGCAGCGAAGGGTGGCCCGCCGTGGTTAAGGTGTCGACTCCCCTGAAGTGGGCGCTGCGGGTCATCGCCCTCGGCTACGTGTTCTTCCTGGTGGCCTGGCCGGTGTCGCTGATCGTCAAGGAGACCTTCTCCGACGGTCTGACGACGTTGATCGACGCCCTCAAGGACCCCTACGTGCAGAACGCCCTGCAGCTCACCGCTGAGGTCGCGTTCTGGGCGGTGCTGATCAACCTGGTGTTCGGCGTGACGATCTCGATCCTGCTGGTTCGTTTCGAGTTCCCGGGCAAGCGGGTGCTGTCGGCGCTGATCGACGTACCGCTCTCAGTCTCGCCGGTCGTCGTCGGTCTGGCGCTGCTGCTGGTCTACAACGGCCGCACGGGGTGGTTCGGGCCGACGCTGGAGGACAACGGCCTCCAGGTCATCTTCAACTCGCCGGGCATGATCATGGCCACCTGTTTCGTGGCCCTGCCCCTGGTGATCCGGGAAGTGGTGCCGGTGCTCACGGAGATCGGTGACGACCAGGAACAGGCCGCCAAGAGCCTCGGGGCCAACGGGCGGCAGACGTTCCTGCGGATCACCCTGCCGAGCATCAAGTGGGCGGTCGTGTACGGCGTCGTCCTCTCGCTGGCCCGGTCCCTCGGTGAGTTCGGCGCGGTCAAGATCGTGTCCGGCAACTTCACCGGCGAGACCCAGACGGCGACCCTCGTCGTCGAGCAGAAGTATCAGAACTTCGAGCAGAGCGCGGCCTATGCCACGTCCTTCATCCTGGCCACGGCGAGTGTCCTGTGCATCGTCATCGTGTCCCTGCTCCGTCCTAAGGAAGAGACCTCATGAGCATCGAGATCAAGGGCTTGAACAAGACCTTCGGGGACTTCGTCGCGCTCGAGAACGTCAACGTGTCCATCCCCACCGGTCAGCTGACCGCGCTGCTGGGGCCGTCGGGTGGCGGCAAGTCCACCCTGCTCCGGATCATCGCCGGTCTGGAGTCCGCCGACTCCGGCACGATCACCATCGAGGGCACCGACGCCACGAAGCTGCCGGCCCAGAAGCGCAACGTCGGCTTCGTGTTCCAGCACTACGCGGTGTTCAAGCACATGTCGGTGGCCAAGAACGTGGCGTTCGGGCTCGAGATCCGCAAGCGCCCGAAGAAGGAGGTCGTCGCGCGGGTCGACGAGCTGCTCAAGCTCGTGCACCTCTCGCAGTTCGCGCACCGCCTGCCGGCGCAGCTCTCCGGCGGCCAGCGTCAGCGCATGGCGCTGGCGCGGGCCCTGGCGGTGGAGCCGACCGTGCTGCTGCTCGACGAGCCGTTCGGTGCGCTGGACGCGAAGGTCCGCAAGGAGCTGCGTGACTGGCTGCGTCGCCTGCACGACGAGGTGCACGTGACCACGGTGTTCGTGACGCACGACCAGGAGGAGGCCATGGAGGTCGCCGACGAGATCGTGGTGATCAACGAGGGCCGGGTCGAGCAGATCGGGTCACCCGACGAGCTGTACGACGCTCCCGCGAACGACTTCGTGATGGGCTTCCTCGGCGAGGTGACGAAGCTCAACGGGCAGGTCGTGCGCCCGCACGACATCGACATCTCCACCACCCCGGTGCTGGCCGGCGCCGTCCAGGGGACGATCAGCCGTCTGCTCCGGGTCGGCTTCGAGGTCAGGATCACCGTCCTGGCCGAGTCGGGCGAGGAGGTGACCGTGGTGCTGAGTCGCAACCACGCCAACGCGCTGGGCCTCGAGGTCGACAGCACGGTGTGGATCACGCCCGTGTCGGGCGCGGTCGGCGTACCCCAGATGTCCTCGGCGGGCTGACCGGGACATCACGAAGCACCGGCCGGGTCGACGTTTGGGGACGTCGGCCCGGTCGGTTATGTGCGCGCGCCTGCTGGACTGCGCCCGGCCGGTCAGCGGTAGTTGGTGAACTGCACCGCGAAGTCGAGATCCTGGCCCTTGACCAGCGCCTGCACCGCCTGGAGGTCGTCGCGCTTCTTCGACGACACCCGCAGCTCGTCGCCCTGGATCTGCGCCTTGACGCCCTTGGGGCCCTCGTCGCGGATCAGCTTGCTGATCTTCTTGGCGTCCTCGGAGGAGATGCCTTCCTTGAGGGCGATGGAGATCTTGCTGACCTGGCCGGACTGGCGCGGCTCGGAGGCGTCCAGGATCTTCAGCGACTGGTTGCGCTTGACGAGCTTGCCCTGGAAGACGTCGAGGACGGCGCTGGCCCGGTCGTCGGCAGAGGCGCTGATCTCGATCGCCTGCTCGCCCTGCCACTCGATCGAGGCGCCGGTGCCCTTGAAGTCGAAGCGGGTGGCGATCTCGCGCGCCGCCTGGCTGAGGGCGTTGTCGACCTCTTGGCGGTCGATCTTGCTGACGATGTCGAACGACGAGTCGGCCATCGGGGCTCCTATCGATTTTTGTCTCTGTGGGTCTGACGCTATCCTCATCCTTGCTTCTCCTCCGGCCAAGTTCCACTCGGTCGGCGAGGCATGGCAGATTGCCCGAGCGGCCAATGGGAGCGGACTGTAAATCCGTCGCGAAAGCTTCGAAGGTTCGAATCCTTCATCTGCCACCATGTGATGTCTCAGGACATCGGAAACTGCCGGACCTGCAACTGTAGGTCCGGCGGTTGTCATTT
>CZKA01000053.1_pt1 | contig 109498 bp, 107 predicted proteins | sample 1657991 | NCBI WGS metagenome assembly CZKA01 (sample SAMEA3501708, study PRJEB10268) | metagenome | biome: nitrite-oxidizing laboratory bioreactor; material: liquid mineral medium | place: Austria | collected 2011-12-21
AATCACGCCGACCTGTCGCAGATGTTCACGTGACGTGAACATCTGCGACAGGTCGGCGGGTTTGGCGTGTACATCTGCGACAGGTCAGGAGAGGGGGATGCTGGCCGCGGCGACCAGCACTCCGCCCCCCAGCAGGACCAGCAGGACCACGTCGACCAGCCGGCGGCGTACGTGCAGCATGCCCGCCTGGCGCTCCGGCAGGAGCAGGCGTACGACGGCAGCGGCGAGCAGCGCCGTGCCCAGCCACCACATCCCCAGCCTCCAGCGACCCGTGGTCGACAGCACGATCCCGGCGACCGCCGAACCGAGCACCAGCAGGTAGACCAGCCCGCCGAGGGTCGACGGGTAGCGGCGACCGGGCACCAGGACCGGCTGCCGCACCTCGATCTCGGGGTGCGCGAACTCCGAGAGCTGTGGCCCGGGCGTCGGGCCGATCTCGGGCTCGGGTTCAGCCGGGCTCGGTGCCTCGGACACTGCTCAGGCCCGGTCTCGCCGTGCGGAGCTCTCGGCGATGCTCACGATGTTCGACAGCAGCATGGCCCGCGTCATCGGTCCGACCCCGCCCGGGTTCGGGGACACCCAGCCCGCGACGTCCCAGACGTCGTCGGCGACGTCACCGGCGATCTTGCCGTCGACCCGGGACACCCCCACGTCGAGGACGGCGGCTCCCGGCTTGACCATGTCGCCGCTGATGATCCCCGGCACCCCGGCGGCCGCGACGACGATGTCGGCCTTGCGGACGTGGGCGGCCAGGTCGACCGTGCCGGTGTGGCACAGCGTCACGGTGGCGTTCTCGGAGCGGCGGGTCAGCAGCAGGCCGAGCGGCCGCCCGACCGTGATGCCGCGGCCGACCACGACGACCTCGGCGCCGGCGATCGGCACGTCGTGACGGCGCAGCAGCTCGACGATGCCGTAGGGCGTGCAGGGCAGCGGCGCGGGGTTGCCGAGCACCAGCCACCCGAGGTTGGTGGGGTGCAGGCCGTCGGCGTCCTTGGACGGGTCGATGAGACCCAGCACCCGGTTCTCGTCGCGACCACGGGGCAGCGGCAGCTGCACGATGTAGCCGGTGCAGGCGGGGTCCTCGTTGAGGCCGGTCACCGCGGCCTCGATCTCCTCCTGGGTGGCCACCTCGGGCAGGTCGACCCTGATCGACTCGATGCCGACCTCGGCGCAGTCCTTGTGCTTGCCGTTGACATACCAGCGCGACCCCGGGTCGTCGCCGACCAGGACGGTGCCGAGCCCGGGCACGATGCCCTCGTCGCGCAACGCCGCGATGCGGGCCTTCAGCTCGTCCTTGATCGCCGCCGCGGTGGCGCTGCCGTCGAGTTTCTGTGCGGTCACGGGGTCATCCTGTCATCTGTGACGTTGGCGGGTCAGTGGGCGAAGTGTCGGGTCCCGGTGAAGTACATCGTGACCCCCGCAGCCGCAGCTGCGGCGACGGTCAGCTCGTCGCGCATCGAGCCGCCGGGCTGCACGATCGCCTTCACCTGGGCGTCGATGAGGATCTGGGGTCCGTCCTCGAACGGGAAGAACGCGTCGGAGGCGGCCACCGAGTCCACCGCCCGCTCTCCGGCGCGAGAGACCGCCAAGCGGCAGGAGTCGACGCGGTTGACCTGCCCCATGCCGACCCCGACCGAGGCGCCGTCGCGGGCGAGCAGGATCGCGTTGGACTTCGCCGAGCGGCACGCCGTCCAGGCGAACGCGAGATCGGCCAGGGTCGCCTCGTCGGCCGGCTCGCCGGTGGCGAGGGTCCAGTTGGCCGGATCGTCGCCATCGGCGTCGACCAGGTCGCGCTGCTGCAGCAGCAGTCCGCCGGAGACGGGTCGCATCTCCACGCCAGCACGACGCAGCGGCTCGCACTGCAGGATCCGGATGTTCTTCTTGGCCGCCAGGATCTCGACGGCACCCTCGTCGTACGCCGGAGCCACGACGACCTCGGTGAACACCTCGGCGACCTGCCGGGCCATCTCCACCGACACCGGCACGTTGGTGGCGATCACGCCACCGAACGCCGACACCGGGTCACACTCGTGGGCCTTGCGGTGGGCGTCGGCGACGTCGGTGCCCACGGCGATCCCGCAGGGGTTGGCGTGCTTGATGATCGCGACCGCCGGTCGCGTGAAGTCGTACGCCGCGCGGCGGGCGGCGTCGGCGTCGACGTAGTTGTTGTAGGACATCTCCTTGCCGTGCAGCTGGGTGGCCTGGGCCAGCCCGGGGGTGAAGTCGTTGGTGTAGAGGGCCGCGCTCTGGTGGGGGTTCTCGCCGTAGCGCAGCACCGCGGACTTCTCCCAGGTGCCGCCGATCCACGCCGGGAAGCCGGTGCCCTCGGAGGTGTCGGTGAGCACGCTGCCCATCCAGGACGCGACCGCGACGTCGTAGGACGCCGTGTGCACGAAGGCCTCCGCGGCCAGCAGCCGCCGCTGCTCCAGGGTGAAACCGCCGTCGGCCAGCGCGGCGAGGATGTCGGCGTACCGCTCCGGAGAGGTCACGATCGCCACCGAGGGGTGGTTCTTGGCCGCTGCGCGCACCATCGAGGGGCCCCCGATGTCGATCTGCTCGACGCACTGGTCCTGGCTCGCGCCGGAGGCGACCGTCTGGGTGAACGGGTAGAGGTTGGACACGACGAGCTGGAACGGCTCGACCTCCAGCTCGGCCAGCTGCTCGACGTGGGAGTCGAGCCGCAGGTCGGCCAGGATGCCGGCGTGCACCCGGGGGTGCAGGGTCTTGACCCGGCCGTCGAGACATTCGGGGAAGCCGGTGAGGTCCTCGACCTTGGTGACCGGGAGGCCGAGGGCCTCGATCCGGGCCGCTGAGCCGCCGGTCGAGACCAGCGCGACGCCGGCGTCGTGGAGCCCACGGACCAGGTCGTCGAGGCCGGTCTTGTCGTAGACGGAGATGAGTGCTCGCGTGAGCGGAATCCGGTCGGACATCAGCCGAGCCGTACCTTCCTGTCGGTGATCGTGAAACCTTCTCGGGCCATCCGGCCCACGGCGTCGACGAGCATCTGGCGCTCGGCGACCTTGATCCGTTCGTGCAACGTCTCGACGTCGTCGTCATCCTGCACCGCGACCACGCTCTGCGCCACGATGGGGCCGGTGTCGACGCCGTCGTCGACGACGAACAGGGTGGCTCCGGTGACCTTCACACCGTAGGCCAGGGCGTCCGCCGGGCCGGTCGTGCCCGGGAAGGCGGGGCACAGGGCGGGGTGGGTGTTGACGACCCGGCCGCCGAGGCGTCCAAGGAAGTCGGCACCGACCAGCTTCATGAAGCCGGCCAGCACGACGAGATCGGGTTCGAAGGCGGCGACGGTGTCGGCGAGCGCCCGGTCCCAGTGCTCCCGAGTGGAGAAGTGCGACACCTGCTTGACGAAGGTCGGTACGCCGGCCCGCTCGGCCCGGGCCAGTCCTTCGATGTCGTCCCGGTCGGCGCCGACGGCGACCACGCGGGCGCCGTACGCCGGATCCGCGCAGGCGTCGAGCAACGCCTGCAGGTTGGTGCCCGCCCCCGACACGAGCACGACGAGACGCGCGGCGGAGGGGGTGGGCACGACGCGGAGTTTAGCCACTCCTCAGGCGGGGGCGTCGACCGTGTCCGTGGCGGCTGCCGAGCGGCGCTCGCGCCAGGTCATGGCCAGGCCACCGACGAGGCCGCCGAGCCCGAACGCGGTGATGGCGTGCAGCAGCACGTCGGACACGAACGGGGACACGTCCTGCATCCGGCCGGGCCCGATCGAGCCGCCGGCGACCAGCGCGAGGACGGCGAAGGCGAGGCCGGCGATCACTCCCCCTGCGACCCCGCGGACCGCTCCCTCCTCCCAGCGCTGGGTGGGGTAGCGGCGGTGCGTGCGCGCGGCGGCCAGCGCGGAGACGGCGAAGGGCAGCGCCATCAGCGCCATCGCCCAGGCAGGCCCGGGACCGTTGTCCGGCAGGGCTGCGAGAAGGGGCAAGGCGGGGACCGGGCCGAGGGCGACGACGCTCGGCGAGACCAGGGTGCCGGTGCCGAGGGCGAACCCGGGGCCGAGCAGGTAGGAGCCGGTGAAGATCGCGGCGTTGGGCAGCACCACCAGCGAGACCAGGGTGAACAGTCCCGCGTCGCCGGCGTCGGAGTGGAGTCGTCCGAGCACGTTGGCCGCCGTACCGAAGTCGAGCGCCAGCGAAACCGCGAGGGTGAGCGCCGAGATGCCGGCGAAGACCAGCACGATGCGGGCTGCCGTCGCGAGCGAGGCCCGCAGCGCCACCGGGACCGACGCCGACCAGATCGCGGCCCGGCCGGACCCGACGGCGATGGCCGGGGTGGCCACGAACAGGCACAGCAGCAGCGACCAGGTCACCACCCGGCCGGTCGACGGGGCCGTCGTCGAGGTCGCCGCGAGCACCGAGGTCAGCACCGCCGCGACGACGTACGCCGCCGCGAACACGCTGGCCGCCACGGGCACGGTCCAGTCGCGCTCACCGTCGGCGATGGCGTCGGCGTCGGGTCCGTGACCGGACACCGACTCGCCCACCCGCAGGCCGAGCCGACCGGTCACCCAGGCGCACATCAGCGTGAGACCGAGCGGGACGGCGGTGACCTCGACGCCGTTGATCTGGACGCCCGATCCGTGAGCCATCAGCCAGGCGAGCGCGCCGACGCGCAGCCCGTCGCTCGGCTGTCCATGGGCACCGGCGTCGCTGACGAACCAGCCGACCACGCCGACGGCCATCAGCACCAGCAGGGGCGCGAGCGCCGCCAGCGCCCCGCTGAACGCCGCGACGAGGGTCAGCGGACGACGCGGGGTGGGAGGCGCCGAGGCCGAGGACGAGGAGGGGCGGGAGCCGGTGAGGACAGAGGTCATGACCGGTCCAGTGTCACCCGATCCGGGCGCGCGGCCGGGCAGGCCACGCCGACGCGCTCGTTTTCGGGGCACGTGGGCTGTCCCGTACGGTAGATGGGCCATGCGCAACTCCGACGACTTCGACGCCTTCTACAAGGCGACCCGCGACCGGTTGTTGCTGCAGACCTTCGCGCTCACCGGAGATCTGCCCGCCTCCCGTCGGGCGATCCGCGACGCCTATGTCGCGGCGTGGCACCACTGGCGCAAGGTCGAGCGCCAGGCCGACCCGGAGAGCTGGGTGCGACCGCACGCGTGGGCCGACGCCCAGCGTCGGCACTCGGCGCGGATCTGGCACCGCGACAAGCGGCTCGACAGCGAGTCGCGGGCCACCCTGGACGCGCTGGCCAAGCTCACGCAGCAGCAGCGCCGGGTGCTGATCCTCAACCACCTCAGCGCGACCCCGATCCAGGCGCTGGCCCGCGAGGTCGGCCTGACCCAGGAGGCAGCCGAGCGCACGCTGCAGTCCGCCACCAGCCAGTACGCCCTGAACCGGGAGGTCGCCTCCACGCAGGTGCTGAGCGACCTGAACGACCTGGGTGCCGCTGTCGGGGAGACCAGCTTCGCGCGGCCCAGCATCATCCGCCGGGCCGGCACCACCCGGCGCCGCGCCTTCACCGCCGTGGGCGTGGCTGTCACCGTGGGCGCGCTGGTCGGCACCGGCTTCTTCGTGACCGACCGGCAGGGGGTCTCCCCCAACCTCGCCGACGAGCAGGTCGTCGGTCAGCCCACCGAGGTGCTCGCCGACCAGGTCGAGGAGCCGCGCCTGGAGGAGGCCGAGCTGCTCGGTGCCGACCAGGTCACCCGGCTCAGCCCGAAACGAACGTGGAGCGAGGGACGCACCAGCCCCAACACGGCTGGTGACGGGCTCTACTCGCCCTGCCAAGGCGCCCGGTTCGCCGACCCCAAGGGCACCCAGACCCTGGTGCGTGACTTCCGCTCCCCGACCCCGGCGAAGGCCGCCACCGTGACCGCGATGCAGGCGAGCGAGCTCTCCCGCAACACCAAGCGGGCCCAGCGCGCCTACCAGACGACGGTCGACTGGTACGCCGGCTGCCTCGCGCCCAGCACCCATCTCCTGCGGGCCTACGACGTGCAGGGAGTCGGCGACGAGGCCTCGATGTTCCTGCTCAGCACCTGGGGCGGCAAGGAGGGCACCCTCACTGCCGTCGTCGCGAGGACCGGTCAGGTCACCACGACCACCCTGCGGCGTACGGTCTGGGGCGGCGGCCGGCAGGAGCTTCCCGACCTCGCGCCGATGACCTCCCTGGCCGCTGCTGCGGTCAACCGCCTGTGCGGCACTCCCGGGGCCGGCTCGTGCGCCGCGCCTCCGCGCATGGTCGAGGTGGCTCCGCCCCCGGTCGGCAGCGCGCCCGGGCTCCTGAGTGCGGTCGACCTCCCCCAGGCAGGGTCGGTGGTGGCGTCCTGGGCCGCCACCGAGCCGCGCCGAGCGATGCAGAACCTCGCCACCATCGCGTGCGACAACTCCGACTTCAGCAAGGCGCCGGTGCGCAACGGGATGACGCGCAGCTTCCTCATCGTCAACGGCGACCTGCCCGAGCGGTTCGGGATCACCCAGACGGTGGGCAACCTCTCCACGCCTCAGGCGGCGGGACGGTTCGTCGACAACGTGCGCAAGCGGATGGGGCAGTGCGAGGACAAGGACCTGGCCAGCACCGTCACCCCGTTGTCCGACAAGGGCGACAAGCTCGGTGAGATCGCCGCCTGGCGGGTGGCGACGAAGATCAACGACACCGACACCATCGACTTCATGATGGCGATCATCCGGCGCGGCCGCTCGGTCGCCCAGATCGGGTTCGTGACCGCTCCCGGTGCCGACTACGACAGGGACACGTTCCTGGCTCTGGCCCAGCGGGCGTCCGGTCGGCTCGCCTACATGCCGCGCTGACCTGTCGCAGTTGTACCGCCAAATCGCATCGACCCGTCGCAGATGTACATCAGGTCGTGTACATCTGCGACGGGTCGGCGGTCAGATGGTGTACATCTGCGACAGGTCAGCGGGCTTGCAGGATCTCCCGCATCAGCTGAGCGGTCTCCGACGGCGTCTTGCCGACCTTGACGCCGACAGCCTCGAGCGCTTCCTTCTTGGCCTGGGCGGTGCCGGAGGAGCCCGACACGATCGCCCCGGCGTGACCCATCGTCTTGCCCTCGGGTGCGGTGAACCCGGCGACGTAGCCGACGACCGGCTTGGTGACGTGGTCCTTGATGTACGCCGCCGCCCGCTCCTCGGCGTCGCCGCCGATCTCGCCGATCATCACGATCGCCTCGGTCTCCGGGTCGGCCTCGAACGCGGCGAGCGCGTCGATGTGGGTGGTGCCCACGATCGGGTCGCCGCCGATGCCGATGGCGGTCGAGAAGCCGAAGTCACGCAGCTCGAACATCATTTGGTAGGTCAGGGTGCCCGACTTCGACACCAGCCCGACCGGGCCCTTGCCGGCGATCGAGGCCGGGGTGATGCCGGCCAGTGCCTCGCCCGGCGTGATGATGCCGGGGCAGTTGGGACCGATCATCCGGGTGTCCGCGTGGTTCGAGGAGCTCTCGAGGTAGGACCACACCTCGGCGGTGTCCTGCACGGGCACGCCTTCGGTGATGACCACCAGCAGGCTGATGCCGGCGTCGATGGCCTCGATGCAGGCGTCCTTGGTGAAGGCCGGGGGTACGAAGGCCACCGAGACGTCGGCACCGGTCTCGGCCATGGCCTCCTTGACCGACCCGAACACGGGCAGCTCGACACTGGCACCGTCGGCGCCGACATGGCTGACCGTCGTACCGGCCTTGCGAGCGTTGACGCCGCCGACGACCTGGGTGCCGGCCTTCAGCATCAGTGCGGTGTGCTTGGTGCCCTCGCCGCCGGTGATGCCCTGGACGATGACCTTGGAGTCCTTGTTGAGGTAGATAGACACTTCTGAGTCCTTTACGCGTTCGCGAGCTCGGCGGCCTTGTCGGCCGCTCCGTCCATCGTGTCGACCAGGGTCACGAGCGGGTGGTTGCGCTCCTCGAGGATGCGGCGGCCCTCGTCGACGTTGTTGCCGTCGAGGCGTACGACGAGCGGCTTGCTGGCCTCGTCGCCGAGGATGTCGAGCGCGCCGACGATGCCGTTGGCGACCGCGTCGCACGACGTGATGCCGCCGAAGACGTTGACGAACACCGACTTCACCTGGGGGTCGTGCAGGATCACGTCGAGGCCGTCGGCCATCACCTGGGCCGAGGCCCCGCCGCCGATGTCGAGGAAGTTGGCGGGCTTGACGCCGCCGTGAGCCTCTCCCGCGTAGGCGACGACGTCGAGCGTCGACATCACCAGGCCGGCGCCGTTGCCGATGATGCCGACCGCACCGTCGAGCTTGACGTAGTTGAGGCCCTTGTCCTTGGCCTTCTGCTCGAGCGGGTCAGCGGCTGCCTTGTCCTCGAACGCGGCGTGGTCGCTGTGGCGGAACTCGGCGTTCTCGTCGAGCGAGACCTTGCCGTCGAGGGCCTCGAGGGTGTCGCCGGCCAGGCGGGCCAGCGGGTTGACCTCGACCAGCGTGGCGTCCTCCTCGACGAAGACCTTCCACAGTGCCTGGACCATGGCCACGGCCTGCTCGGTCAGCACCTCGGGGAAGGCTGCCTCGGCCACGATCGAGCGGGCCTTGGCCTCGTCGACACCGGTGCCGGGGTCGATGGGGATCTGCTTGACGGCGTCGGGGTTGGTCTTCGCGACCTCCTCGATCTCGACACCGCCCTCGACGCTGGCGATGCAGAGGTACTGCCGGTTGGCGCGATCGAGCAGGAAGGAGAAGTAGTACTCCTCCTCGATGCTCGCGGCCGGAGCGATCAGCACCCGGTTGACGGTCAGGCCCTTGATCTCCATGCCGAGGATGGCGCTGGCGTGCTCGAAGGCCTCGGCAGGCGTCTTGGCGAGCTTGACGCCGCCGGCCTTGCCTCGACCACCCGCCTTGACCTGGGCCTTGACGACGACGACTCCGAGTTGCTCGGCAGCCGCCTGCGCCTCCTCCGGCGTGTTGGCGACGATGCCGAGGGTCACGGCCACGTCATGCTTGGCGAAGAGCTCCTTCGCCTGAAACTCCATCAGGTCCACGATCCAACCAGTCCTTATCAAAGTGTTGTCTGGGGATTCCTTTCGGCACCCTAGCCCCGCCGCGGGGCCGAGGACCATCGTGGAGGGCCTGACGTGACGCAAGCCACGCGGCGATCCGGCGGCGTAGCGTGATCGCATGGTTCGGGTCCAGTACTTCACCGCCTGCACGCTCGACGGGTTCATCGCCGACAGCCACCACTCCCTGGACTGGCTCTTCGAGGTGCCGCACAGCGAGGACGACGGAGCCTGGGACGAGTTCATCGGCGGCGTGGGGGCCCTGGCGATGGGCGCCACGACGTACGAGTGGATCCTGCGGCACGAGCGACTGCTGGAGCATCCCGAGAAGTGGCGCAGCTACTACGGTGACCGTCCGGCGTGGATCTTCAGCCATCGCGACCTTCCGCTGATCCCGGGCATCGACCTGCACCTGGTGTCGGGCGACGTGCGGTCGGCGTACGACGAGATGGCGGCGGCGTGCGGTGAGCGCAACCTCTGGGTCCTCGGCGGTGGTGACCTCGTCGGCCAGTTCGACGATGCGGGACTGCTCGACGAGATCTGGCTCGGGATGCGGCCGGTCACTCTCGGTGCCGGAGCGCCGCTGCTCCCCCGCCGGATCACCTCGCAACGGCTGAGTCTGCGTGAGGTGCGCCACCGTGGACAGCAGGTTCGGCTGATCCTCGACGTCGCCCGACAGGCGTGATCGAGCCTGAATAGGCGATTCTGTGCCCAAAAATAGGGTTTTCATGCACATTCGTCCGCATCTTCGATTTCGGACGTCGTGATCCATCCGTTACAGTCGTGCCTTCGAAGTCCTACCCCCGAGCACTCCGAGGACCACTTCTTCATGGGCAACCACCGAGCAGCGAGCCGCGCCCCCAAGCGCGACGCCGCAGCACCGGCGAATGTGGCAGGCAAGCGCAAGGCGGTCAAGCACGCTGCTGCTCGAGGGCCTCTCTTCCGCGGACTGCCGTCCGCCCCCGTCCTGCTCGGGGTCGCCGCACTGGCCATCTCGGCCGGTGGCGCGGTGACGATGGGCAACGCCGACAAGGTCGCCTCGGCGGCCGACGACTTCCAGTTCAGCTCCTCCGCCGGCGCGCTCAACGGCGCGAACGGTGTCGCGCAGGTCAGCTCGAAGAACCGCGGCAGCGAGGCCAGCCGCGACTCCGGGCGCGGCGCGCAGGCGGCGTCGAGCGACACCAAGCTGCAGAAGGCTGCCGAGGCCCAGGCCGAGGTGCGCAGCCAGGTGCTGACCAAGGCGATGGCCTCGGCCGAGAAGCAGGCCGACAAGATCGAGGAGAACCTCTGGATCCTCCCGGTCGACGGCTACCACCTCACGAACACGTTCGGGATGGCGCGTTCCTACTACTCCTCGGTGCACACCGGCCTCGACTTCGCATGTCCGAGCGGTACGCCGATCCACGCGATCGCCGACGGTGTCATCACCTCCTTCGAGTACGACGGCTCCTACGGCAACAAGACCGTGATGACCCTCGATGACGGCACCGAGATCTGGTATGCCCACCAGACGTCCTACGCCTCCGACCTCTCCATCGGCGAGGAGGTCCGTCAGGGCCAGGTGATCGGCTATGTCGGGTCCACGGGCAACAGCACCGGCCCCCACGTGCACATCGAGGTCCGGCCCGGCGCCGGAGACCCGGTGGACCCCTACCCGGCGTTCCAGGTGCACGGCGTCACGCCGTAGCGATCAGAGCTTCTCGACCGGCGCGTAGCGCAGCAGCAACCGCTTGACGCCTTCGGAGCCGAAGTCGATCGAGGCCACCGACTTGTCGGCGACGCCCTCGACGGTGACCACGGTGCCCATGCCGAACGAGTCGTGGACGACGCGGTCGCCCGGCTCGAGCGACGGGATGTCGCGCGCGGGCTTGGCCTTCGCCGCGGCGTCCATCCGCAGGGCGGCGCTGCCGAAGTTGCGCCGACCGGCCGCCGTGGGTGCGGCGAGCGACGTCGAGCCGTAGTCGGGGCGGTTCCACTGGGTCTGGGCGGCCTCGGTGCGTCGCCAGTCGACGAGGTCGATCGGCATCTCGTCGAGGAAGCGGGAGGCCGGGTTGTGGGACGGCGCTCCCCAGGCCGAGCGGACCACGGCGCGGGAGAGGTAGAGCCGCTCGCGAGCCCGGGTCACGCCGACGTAGGCGAGCCGGCGTTCCTCCTCGAGCTCGGGCTTGTCGCCCAGGGAGCGGGAGTGGGGAAAGACGCCGTCCTCGAGCCCGGTGAGGAACACGACCGGGAACTCGAGCCCCTTGGCGGTGTGGAGGGTCATCAGCGTGACCACTCCGGCGTCGTCACCGTCGGGTGAGTCGGGGATCTGGTCGGCGTCGGCCACCAGCGCGACCCGCTCCAGGAAGTCGGTGAGGCCCGGGGCGACGATGCCGGCCTCGACGTCGGCGGGGTCGGCCGAGGGACCGGCGACCGGGTCGTCGGAGAACTCGCGGGCCACGGCCACGAGCTCGGCGAGGTTCTCGACCCGCGTCTCGTCCTGCGGGTCGTCGGAGGCCTCGAGCTCGGCGACGTAGCCGGAGCGCTCCAGCACGGTCTCGAGGATCACGTCGGCGCGCTCCCCGGCGTCGACCATCGACTGCAGCTCGGTGACCATGCCGACGAATCCCTGGATGGCCTTGAGCGATCTGGTGGCGACGCCGGGCGCCTCGTCGGCGCGGGTGAGGGCCTCCCAGAAGGTGAGGCCGTCGCGGCTGGCCAGGGCTGCCACACAGGCCTCGGCCCGCTCGCCGATGCCGCGCTTGGGGGTGTTGAGGACGCGGCGCAGTGAGATCTCGTCGGCCGGGTTGGCGAGCATCCGGAGGTAGGCGAGGGCGTCGCGGACCTCGCGGCGTTCGTAGAAGCGCACTCCCCCGACGACCTTGTAGGGCTGGCCGGTGCGGATGAAGACCTCTTCGAAGACCCGCGACTGGGCGTTGGTGCGGTAGAAGACCGCCATGTCGGCCGCGCGGGCGCCGTCGTCGGTGAGCTTGTCGATCTCCTCGGAGACGAACCGGGCCTCGTCGCGCTCGTCGTCGCCGACGTAGCCCACGATGCGGGCGCCCGCTCCGGCGTCGGACCAGAGCTTCTTGGGCTTGCGGCCCTGGTTGTGGCCGATCACGGAGTTGGCGGCGGTGAGGATCGTCTGGGTGGAGCGGTAGTTCTGCTCCAGCATGATGGTCTCGGCGTCGGGGAAGTCCTGCTCGAAGTCGAGGATGTTGCGGATGTTGGCGCCACGGAACGCATAGATCGACTGGTCGGCGTCGCCCACGACCATCAGCTCGCTGGGCTCGACGCGGGCCGAGTCGCTCGAGCCCGCCTCGCTGGTCGAGCCTGTCGAGACGCCGCCCAGCGGGTCTTCCATCGCGTTGGCGCAGAGCGCGTGGATCAGCGCATATTGCGCGTGGTTGGTGTCCTGGTATTCGTCGACCAGCACGTGTCGGAAGCGGCGGCGGTAGGTCTCGCAGACCTCGGGGAACGCGCCGAAGAGGTGCACGGTGAGCATGATCAGGTCGTCGAAGTCGAGGGCGTTGGCCTCGCGCAGGCGGCGCTGATAGCTCTTGTACGCCGCCGCGTAGTGCTCCTCCAGGCCGTTCTTGGCGTCCTTGGCGGCGTCGTCGGCGTCCTTCAGCTCGTTTTTGCAGTTGGAGACCCAGTTGAGCACGGCGCGCGGTTGGAACCGCTTGGGGTCGAGGTCGAGGTCGTTGACCACGATCGTCATCAGCCGCTTGGAGTCGGCCGCGTCGTAGATGGAGAAGTTGGACTTGTAGCCGAGCTTGTCGATCTCCTTGCGCAGGATGCGGACGCAGGAGGAGTGGAAGGTGGAGACCCACATGATGCGGGCGCGCTTGCCGACGAGGTCTTCGACGCGCTCCTTCATCTCGGCGGCGGCCTTGTTGGTGAAGGTGATCGCCAGGATCGAGCCGGGGTGGGCCTTGCGCTGGGAGATCAGCCAGGCGATGCGCCGGGTGAGCACGCGGGTCTTGCCGGACCCTGCGCCGGCCACCACGAGCAGCGGCTTGCCGGCGTGCACCACGGCTGCACGCTGGGGCTCGTTGAGACCCTCGAGCAGCTCCTCGGCACCGGGCGTGTGACGTCGGGTGGGCTCAGCCGTCGGTGCGGCCGCAGGCTCGTGGATCGCCTCGAGGCCGGGCAGTGTGGAAGGGGTGCTCATCTCGAGGTCCAGCCTACGTGGAGGCGGGGACAGTCGGGTCAGCCACGCAGCGTGGTGATCACCGGCGCGCTGGACCCCGGCAGGGTGGCGGCAGCGTCGTCGGGAAGCACCAGGCTGGACCGCACGGCGGGCGCGATCCGGTAGGGCTGGGTGAGGAGTACGCCGCCCAGGGCGCGCCGCAGTCGCGACACCTCCGCCCGGACCGTCACCAGGCGGGTGGGGTCGCCGAAGAGGTCGTCGGCGAGACCTGCCGCCGTACGACCTCCGGAGCCGGCAACGACCAGGGCGGCGAGGATCTCGGCGTGCCGCGGGGAGAGGGCGTGGCTCCACGAGCCGCTGGGGCCGGAGACGCTGACGCGGGGGCTGCCGGTGAGGTCGAGGACCATCGAGCTGGAGACGGCGGCGTCCCGTTCGCCGAGCCTGAGCAGCCAGCCGCCCGGCAGTGGCTCGGCGCAGGCGGCACCCAGGGTCGGGAGCCAGATGTCACCCCCACTGAGGTCCTGGGGCAGGCCACCCGGTCGGGAGGCGTCAGGCCGACGGCAGCCGCGAGGTGACCGGCGTTGTCCACGGCGAGGGCCTCGCCGCCGACCCGGGCCAGCAGAGGTGCGGCAACCGCCCGCAGCCGGTCGAGCTCGGCCCGGTGGTCGGCAACCAGGTCGAGGGCGGTCATCTTGGCGGCCAGCTCGACCAGCGCGAGCTCGGCGGGGTGCATGCCCCGGGAGGGACCGCTGACGTCGACGACCCCGATCGTCTCGCCCGTCCAGGGGTCACTCAACGGGGCCGCCGCGCAGCCCCAGCGGGTGTGCGACTCCACGAAGTGCTCGGGGCCTTGGATGTGCACGCCTTCGCCGAGCACGAGGGAGGTGCCGATGGCGTTGGTGCCGACGTTGCCCTCGGTCCAGGCGCTGCCGCCCACGAAGCCGAGCCCGTCGGCGAGGCGGCGTACGCCGGAGCTGCCGTTGCGCCAGAGCACCCGGCCGTCGGTGTCGGCGACGACGACCAGCTGGCCGGCGTCGATCACCGACGAGAGCGACTCGGTGAGCCGTGGGACCAGGGGCGCGAGGCGGCTGGCCTCCCGGCGTCGTTCGAGCTCGGCGGTGCCGAGCGGGGCCACCGAGGGCTCGGAGCCGGGGGCCAGCCCGCAGGCCTCGACCCGGCGCCAGGAGGCGGCGATCTGGCGGCGGGTGCCCGAGCGGGGTCCGCCGGACAGGGCGGTTTCCCTGGTCCGGCGCAGCTCACGATCGCCCTGGGCCACCGACCGTCCTTCCGCAGCGTGGTGCAACATCCTGCAACCCTTCCGCCTCGGGCGCGGTGGGTGTGTGCTCCATCACACAGCGTAGGTGAAGGAGACACCATGACCCAGACCCTGGAACCAACCACCGATACGGCGCAGGCGCGAGTGGAGGCGTGGCTCGCGGCGTTCGAGTCGGCCCTGCAGGCGGCCGACGGCGAGGCCGCGGCGGCTCTGTTCGCGACCGACTGCTACTGGCGGGACCTGATCTCGTTCAGCTGGAACCTCACGACCGTCGAGGGCCGCGAGCAGGTCGCCGACCTGGTGTCGGCGACGGCGGCGAGCACGGGAGCCTCGGGCTTCGCGACGGCCGAGCCCGCCGACGAGGCGGACGGGGTGACCACGGCGTGGATCACCTTCGAGACGGCCGTCGGGAGGGGGCGCGGGATGCTGCGCCTGGTCGACGAGGACGGTCCGAAGGCGTGGACGTTCCTCACCACGCTCTTCGAGCTGAAGGGGCACGAGGAGCCGCGCGGGACCGCGCGACCGATGGGGGCGCAGCACGGCGCGTCGCGCGATCGGGTGACGTGGCTGGAGCGGCAGCAGCAGGAGGCCGAGAGCCTCGGCTCGACGACGCAGCCCTACGTGCTGGTGATCGGCGGCGGGCAGGGCGGGATCGCCCTCGGCGCGCGGCTCCGACAGCTCGGCGTGACGGCGCTGGTGATCGACAAGCACGCCCGGCCCGGTGACCAGTGGCGCGGTCGCTACAAGTCGCTCTGCCTGCACGACCCGGTGTGGTACGACCACCTGCCCTACCTCAAGTTCCCCGACAACTGGCCGGTCTTCGCCCCGAAGGACAAGATCGCCGACTGGCTGGAGTCCTACACGAAGGTGATGGAGATCCCCTACTGGTCCTCGACCTCGGCGACCAGTGCGTCGTACTCGGAGGAGACGGGTGAGTGGACCGTCGAGCTCGAGCGGGAGGGCCAGCCGCTGACGCTGCGCCCGAAGCAGCTGGTGCTGGCGACCGGGATGTCGGGCAAACCGAACCTGCCCGACCTGCCGGGCATGGATGTGTTCCGCGGCGACCAGCACCACTCGTCGGCCCACCCGGGGCCTGACGCGTATGCCGGCAAGAAGTGCGTCGTGATCGGCAGCAACAACTCGGCGTTCGACATCTGTGGCGCCCTGTGGGAGCACGGGGCCGACGTGACGATGGTGCAGCGGTCCTCGACGCACATCGTGAAGAGCGACTCGCTGATGGAGATCGGTCTGGGGGCGTTGTATTCGGAGGAGGCGGTCGCGGCCGGGATGACCACGGAGAAGGCGGATCTGGTCTTCGCCTCGCTCCCCTACCGGATCATGCACACCTTCCAGATCCCGCTCTATGAGCAGATGGCCGAGCGCGACAAGGACTTCTACGCGCGGCTGGAGGCCGCCGGCTTCGACCACGACTGGGGTGACGACGGCTCTGGGCTGTTCATGAAATATCTCCGCCGCGGCTCGGGCTACTACATCGACGTGGGTGCTGCCGACCTGGTCGCCAACGGCGAGGTCAAGCTCGCGCACGGGCAAGTCGACCACCTGACTGCTTCGTCGGTTGTGCTGGCCGACGGCACCGAGCTGGAGGCGGACCTGGTCGTCTATGCGACCGGCTACGGCTCGATGAACGGCTGGGCGGCCGACCTGATCGACCAGGAGACCGCGGACCGTGTCGGCAAGGTGTGGGGGCTCGGGTCGGAGACCACGAAGGACCCGGGTCCGTGGGAGGGCGAGCAGCGCAACATGTGGAAGCCGACCCAGCAGGAGGCGCTGTGGTTCCACGGCGGCAACCTGCACCAGTCACGGCACTACTCGCTCTATCTCGCGCTGCAACTGAAGGCGCGCTTCGAAGGCATCGCGACCCCGGTCTACGGCTTGCAGGAGGTCCATCACCTCTCGTGAGGGTGATACTGGCTGCATGGCTGATCTGGTGAAGGTCCTGGTCGTCGGCGACGGTCCGGTCACAGACGCTCTCGTGCCGATGGTGTCCGCGCTCGGGTGGGCGGTCTCCTCGTCTTCCGAGGTGTCGTCTCCCGTTGATGCGGTGATCGTCACGAGTCACCACGAGGACGTGGACGGTCCGGCGATCAAGGCTGCCTTGGCTCTCGGGACGGAGTACGTCGGCGCGATGGGCTCGCGGCGCACCCAGGCTCGGCGGCGCGAGTGGCTGCTGGCCAACGGAGTGTCTGCGTCTGCGTTGGGGGCTTTGCACGCGCCGATCGGCCTGGACATCGGGGCCGACGAGCCTGGTGAGATTGCCATCTCGATCCTCGCCGAGATCGTCGCCGTACGCCGTGGCCGGCTGTCGGGCGTGACGTCGATCAGTGAGCGGGACGGCGCCATCCATCCTGAGCTCGCTCCGGGTGAGGCGACCTGCCCGGGCGGGTGAGTTTCGGAACCTCGGTCTGTGTTGCGGCGTCCTAGCCTCATGCGATTCGTTGTTGCTGCCCTTCTTGCCCTGGCCTGTCTGTCCGGCTGTGGTGAGGCGACGGGCGAGGACTCAGCCTCGAGCTTCCCCGCAGCGCCCGAGGGCAGCCGGTGGGTCGGCTATGGCCAGGTGGTGGTGGCGGTCCCGGACTGGTGGACGACCGGCGAGACCCAGTGCCTCGCACCGGTGGAGGACACGGTCTACTTCGACTCGGCGGCCACCGTTGACTGCCAGGACCCACCCGCGCCGTCGACGGTGCGGGAGGTGTCGGCGCTGGCGGTGCTGGACGCGACCCGGGGGTACGCCGAGAACGAGGTCCGCTCGATGGAGCCGATCGCCGAGGCGTCGGGGCGCGAGGTGGTCGAGCGCTCGGGGTGCGAGGAATGGTTTCCAGGCGTCTGCCGGCACCTCTTTGCGGTGCCTTCCGAGGGTGTCGCGTTCGCGGTGACGATCGCCGAGTCGGGTGATGGGGACTACGAGACCATCCGCGACTCCCTGCGGATCCTGCCGGACGGGTTGACGACGGTCCCGCTGGAGATCTACGGGCCTTCTGGTTGGACGCCGACCTGGGGTGCCGACCCTCTCGCCGTGACTGTCCTCGTCGAGGCGATCGAGTCCGCGGGGCTGCGCGTCGAGACCACGACTTTGGAGCGCGCCGATGGCGGCGATCTGGCTGCCGGTCTCGTGCCCGGCAGCCTGCTGGACGTCGAGCCTCAACTGGGGAGCGTGATCGAGGTCGGCGGGACTGTGACGCTCACGGTTGCTGGTGAGTCGTTCGACGCTGGCAGCTGAGTCTCGTCGGCGCGGACGCGGGCTTCGTGACGCGTCCTACCGCCATAAACGCGCGTACACAGCCCTCAGTATGTAGAAGGTTGGAGTGCGCCCAGCTCGAGGACGCGGTCGAAGCATCGCCTCGTTTGGCCCTAAGCGTCGGCGATAACTGCGACGATGGCATATGCCCGAGGTGGGCGATCGGCTCGACAAAGGAATCAACAGTGCCTCAAGTCCGTGATCAACCTGCGCATGGGCGGATTCGCCGCACTGTGGGCCACTTGGCCAGGCGAGTCGCTGATTGGAGCGCGGCAGGTGCGGGCGATGCTCAAGCGCTACGACCGCTCACGTCAGAGTTCGACGTCGACCAGCATCGCGATTACGTCGACTACCTCAACGCGGCACTCCTTGATGACAAGATTCGCAACATCGCTCTGACCGGCCGCTACGGCTCCGGCAAGTCGAGCGTGCTTGAACAATTCGCCCGAGAAAATCGTCGGAGGTTACTCCTGCTCTCGATGTCGTCGCTGGGCCCGGAAGAAGGGCCAGCCGGCGGCGCCCGAGAACTTCCAGCTATCTCGGGCCCCGGCGGGTTCGACCACGCGAGGGTCAACCAAATCCAGAAGGAACTGGTCAAGCAATTGCTCCACCGGGAGCCGCCATCGAAGCTTCCACAGTCTCGCTATCAGCGAATTGAACGCCTCACCCTCGGGCGAGCGTTGACTGAGTCCGCAGCTGCGCTGATAACTGTGTTTGCGTCTCTATGGCTCTTCGACGCACTGCCTAACGTCCCACGACTGGCAGATCACGCGCCGGCTTGGACATGGGTGCCCGCAGCAGTCGCGACAGTAGCCGCCATCTCCGTCGTCGCGTGGCTCCGCTTAGCGGTTCACAACCGTTTGGAGGTATCTCAGGTCTCGGCAGCTGGTGCGTCTGTCACCCTCACCAAGAAGGCAGACAGCTACTTCGACCAGTATCTCGACGAGATCGTCTACTTTTTCGAGTCTCGGCCCGCAATCGACGTTGTGGTTTTTGAGGATCTCGATCGCTTCAACGAGGCGGGTATCTTCGAGGCCCTGCGCGAACTCAATACGCTGTTGAACAGCAGTCGCCAGGTCACTCGTCGGGGGCCGTGGCGAAGGCGCACGCGCACCATCCGCTTCGTTTACGCACTTCGCGACAGCATTTTCGAGCAACTAGGACACGACACCAAAGAACTGGACGACGACGCCGCGCAGGCGGAGGCTGTCCGGGCGAACCGGACGAAGTTTTTCGACCTTGTCGTACCCCTGGTCCCGTTCATCACACATCGAACCGCGCGCGAACTTCTCGCAAAAGCGCTCACCGACGACAGAGCTGCCTCGGTGCCTGTGGTGAGTGATGAACTCGTGGACGTGGCGGCCCGCCACATTCCAGACATGCGTTTGCTGAAGAACATCCGAAATGAGTACGCCGTCTTCGCCAAGCGCCTCATTACTGATGGCCATGGCATGGACACGCTTTCGCCGGACCAGCTGTTCGCGATGGTGGTCTACAAGAACCTGCACCTCGAGGACTTCGAACTTATCCTCCTTGGTCGCAGCAAGTTGGACACGCTGTACAAGCACAGTCGGCGTGTAGTGAATGCGAACATCGCATACCGTCGTGCAAAGTTGCGCACGGTCTCGGACGACATCGCGGCCCAGAAGGCCAAGCGAGCCCGCGCTCGAAAATGGGGCGAGAGGCTCGACTGGTTCTCTGAAAAGATCACCGAGGCGAGCGCGCATACGTCGGTGACGGAATACCTGGTCGACGGCACCGAGCATGAAACGACGGCCTCTGGAACGGTCGAGTTTTGGCAGGCAGTTCTGGATGCGAACGTCGGCATCAACCTCGTGACGTACAACTCTCGGTTCGGCACGCGACTGACGGTCGCCCTTGAAATGTCAGAGCTCCGAGAGATCGTCGGAGAGAACGCGCACCCCAGAGCCGGACTCAAGACTGCCAACGAGCTGCTGGTGCGCGAGCAGGCGGCGCTGCTGGCCGATCTCGAAGTGCTGCAGACCGCGGACTTCGAGCAACTAGCGAAGCGTCCCGACCTCATTGTCGGCGAGGAGGGCGAAACGGAGGCCTTCGCCGACCTCTTCGTCGGGACCATCGACTCCGAACTCGGACAGGTACTGATCGCGGACGGGTACATCAATAGGTACTACAACATGTACATCGCGCAGTACTACGGCGATCGATTGCCCCCAAACGCTATGAGCTTCATCGTGCAGAATGTCGACCCCAATCGCTCTGACTTCAACTACTCGTTCGACGGCCCCGAGGAGATCGCGGCACTCCTAAAGGAGACGAAGCGTTCGTTTCTCGAGGAGCAGAGCGCCTACAACATCGACATTCTTGACTACTTGCTCAAGCAAAAGGACGAGGGCGCACACACGATCCTCGATAGTGCTACGCGTCGTGTTGCGTCGCGCGAGCAGGCGTTCTTGGACGCATATCTAGGTGCTGGCGAGCAGTCGTCGGCAGCCGTCGGGTATCTCGCTGAACGGTGGGCGGGAATCTTCGCGCAGATCATTGATCGAGCCGAACTGACCGACTATCAGCGCGTCGATCTTGTTAACGCTGCTCTCGCGCATTCCAGCAGTGAGGTCGACTACGACCTTGAGGACCCCGTACGGGAGTTCCTACAGAACAACTATAGGCAGTTCTCGACTATCGCCGATTCCGCTGACCCTCTTGAGGACGAGCAAGCGGCAGAAATCGACGAAGTCTCCTGGATCGGAGAGGTGGTCGAAGCGCTGGAAGATGACACTCCGTCCCCCGAGGCGATCGCAAACGCAATCGCAACCCTGAACCGTGCGGGCTTCATCTGTGACGATCTTGGCGCCCTCCGAAAGGAAGCGCGTCGCCCAGTCGTCAAGAGTGACTGCTACGCACTGACGGCCGCAAACCTTCGCTCAATCCTCGGCGACGACATCTCACTCAGCTTGGATGCCGTCCAGGCCGCCGACCTGGAGGTCTACCGCGATCTCCTGGAGCGTCCTGACGAGTACATCGAGGCACGCGTTCTCGACGCTGCGAGCGAGTTTGGTCGACCCACCGACGAGATGGTTCGTGGCGTCGATGCGCGGACAATCGAACGACCGGACGCGTTTGTCCCGATTCTGGCCGACATTGCGTCACTGACCAGTGACCAGGCTGTCCAAGTCATCGAACTGTCGAACCCCGCGTGCGCCGTGCAGGATCTTGCAGATGTCCCCGACTCTCTTTGGGAGATCCTGGCGAGGTTCGGGCGGTTCCCCGTGACCCTATCGAACGTCGGTGCGTACGCCGAGTACCTCGGCGAGGTGGATGAGCACTTGGCCCGGCTGCTAACAGAGGCAGGCAAGATCGACATTACTGAAGAGAGTGAGAACGGCGCGAACGCGGAGGAAAGTGCAGATGAGGAAAGGGCCGACGTGGTCGCGACCGAAGATGCAAAGGCCCGGATCGCGGAACTAGTACTCTCCGCAGCGGCGCACATACCCGATCCTTGCCTCCGCGCTCGACTTGCGGCGTCGCTCGAGCTCCAGAGGTGGCTCTCCGTGGATAAGGTCCCGGCCGAACACGGTCCACTTCTTGGGTACGTCATCGAACAGCGCGTCTGTAGCGACGCAGCAGCGACGTTCGCGCACTTCGAGATTAACGACTGGACGACCCTGGGATTCGCCATCCAGCACTCGGCCAAGTTTCCCGAGTTCGTCACGCCTGCCCTTCTCCCGCCAAGGATGGCACGTCGCCTGTTGGAGAGTTCTGAGATGAGCGAGGCACTGAAGATCGTGGTTCTTGGTCGCTTCGATGAGTTCGTACCGTCAGACGACAGCGCAACCCTCACAGCCGCTGGCGGCGCCTCACTCAAGACTGACTTGTTCCTCGGCGCGTCCAGGATTCGCACCATCGCGAGCGGCACCGAGGACGCCGACCTCGTGATGGCAATGACAAACCACTACCGTGAGCAACTGTCTACAGACGAGGTGATCGACATTCTGGTCCACGTGGGTGGGAAGTACGGTCAACTTCTGACCTTGGGGGAGAAGCTCAACTTCCCGCGGACCGACGACCACGAGGCTGTCTTCCAGCGGCTCAGAGCGGAAGGCCGGATCACCTCACGAGCTCATGCAAAGACCCTCACCAAACCGGCTCGGATCGACGTCGAAGTCCTCTGACCAATTCAGACATCGGTGGCGTTCCAGTCTTACCGCCACGAGTTGACGTGCAGATATGCAGGCGGGCAGCCAACGCTCGACCCGGAAGGCATGCAGCAGCCGTCTTGATGGCGAGGACCACAGAGGCTACAAAACCGTCCACATGGGAGGGCGCCTGACGGAGGCGTCAGTTGTCGTCGGGCTTCGGCGGACGGACAAGGATTGGCGTCGCGACATGCACCTTCGGTGGCTTGTTGAAGTGCTGCCGGCACGCGGCGATGAAGGCCATATGAGCGCTAAACAGTCGGTGTAGCGACTCCTGGCGATCCTCGTCGACGAACCGTCCTGGCTGAATCAGCATCGGGAGAGATCCGATAACGGCTGTCGCTGCGGCCTCGATGTCGGGAGTTCCGATAATGTCGATGGCGTCTGCCGCGGCGTCCAAGTCGCCAATGGCAGAGAGGTTTGGCGCGTCGGGGGACGTCACGAACTCTCGTTTGAGGCGACCCGTCGCAACACTAAACGCCGAGCACTGCCGTAGGAGTTCAGGTTCGGACCTGTTGCGCTCATTCCGACGAGCCAGCCAGAGAACCACGCACTGGGCGATAAGGACGCCAACAAGTGCGAATGCTCCAGCCAACAGTGGTGTCTGCCACCACTGATCGGTAGCCGACTCGTCAGTCTTCGCGACAGCCAATTGAAAACCAGCCGTTCCGACGTGGCCCATGGTTCGTCTCCTAACGCTCACGCGGCACCAGTGCCCGCGCTTCGGGAAAATACTTAACTCTTCCTTCCGCGTGGGCGTGTCTTCGCCGCGAACGTCTGCAGCGCAGAATGGCCACCAATCAGAGAAAGTACGAGTCGTTCATACCCGGATTGGGTTCAAGTTCGCGATCTTCGACCCTCATCTGGTGGATTTCCCACCGGTAGTCCTCAACGCGTTTAGTCGAGGCGTTGACGCGAACACACTGCTCTTGAGCCAAGTAGAACGACAGGGTGTCGAGATGACGACGGCGACGATAGAAGACCTCGAAGTTCACCTCACCGGCGGCGGCTTCCTCGAGGGCCACCACGGCTTCTTCAACCCGTTCGCGCTGAATCCGCGGATTCAGGGCCGGGAGCAAATTGATCATGCCGTCCTCGCTCACGATGATCACAAGGCAGTCATCACCAGCCGCGTGTCGGTAACGAACCGCTGAGTTGTACCTTGCGCCGCGAGCTGGATCTCCGTGACCAAAGGCGATGCCGTCGAGGATGACTCCGACGGCATGACACTGAGCGTCTGGCGAAACAAGGACAGCTCCGTCGATATTGGTGATAGCCCGGAGGCGGTCGCGTGTCAGCTGAACTGGCGCAACCACCATTGCCTGGGGAACGAGCCGATGCGCTTCGGCAGACGCGCGCCGATGAACCACCAACATCGTGCCGTGCTCCTGCTCCGACGCAGCCTGCGACAACTCCCAGAGAGCGTCGACGTCCACGGAATCGACCTCCCCAAAGAGACGAGACACCGTGTCGGCGAAGCGCTCGGCCGACAATCGTTCCTGTGGGAGGTGTGCTCGCGTGTTGTCGACTCTGAGCAGCGACCGTCCGTCGTGCTTGAGCTCCCAAGAGCCGCGGCCGACGACGAGCACCTCGAACGCGGACTCAGTAGCTGGGTCGTAGCCGTCAGCGATCTGACCGAGGCCGTAAATCTGAGTCCCGTCCGTCAAGACGTGCAGGTCGGGGCCCGACATCTCCAATGTCTTGCGAAAGGCTCGTGTCTCGCGAACTTCGACCGGCACCTCAAACGAGACGTCCATGGCCACTTTGTGGTCGATCTCCTCCGCTTTCCCTGCCGCCAGGACGATCGTTCCTAGGCCAGTTCGGCCTTCGTATGGCTGGGCCGCTACAGCATCTAAGTGCTCGTGCAACTGCGTTCCGAACCACTGGCCCGAAAGTAGAGCCACACTCTCCACGAAGCGATGGGCCGCGTCGCGAGTGATCGCCTGGGTGTCAGCGTCCGTATCCCATGCGATCGATTGCGGCGGCTCGCCGAGGGCCATCGCTCTGGACGCGAGGTCGAGAACGCGCCGAACAACGGCCTCTGCGAGCGAGGGCGTGACCCCCATGTTGTCTCGGCGACGCACGGCTAGGGCGGGCAGTGCCCCCCATCGGTGTGTGAGCACTCCAAGTACTGCGTATATCTCGTACTCCCCGATGCGGTGGGAGCGCGAAGCAAAAAAGGTTCTGCCTGTCCCAGCCTCGGAAGCGCCAAGTGCTTCGCAGATGGCGACTCCACGCTGCCGGTCACGCAACGCTGCCTGCCGAGCTCTGTGAACCCCCGCGTCAGTGTGGAACATCCGGGATCCTTCATCGCTCTCGTACAACTCCTGCGCGCGCGTGAGGACTGCAGTCAGGTCGGTCGCAGCTATCGGCTCGTACTCGGGTTCGACGCAGAAGTCGAACGATGCGGCATCGGTTGCGCGCACCCCCACGAGCAGGGCAACAGGATCTACATCAGCGCCGATCGCCCTGAGCGCTTCCTTGGCGGCTCTGTCGATGCTGCTTCGGAACGGTCTCTGGTGGCCCCACATGAACCGCACGATTGACCCGCCCATTGGTCCTCCACATCTTCGCGACCAACAGAGTCTCACGTCGCGACCGTGCCCGTGCCCGTGACCGAAACCCGATCAACAGAAGATCAGGACACGGCGTGAGTCCCAGTGCGAGCCGTAGCTTCACCTAGAACCCCACGACCGCGGCCACACCTCACTCGGAGAAACCCACCGATCAAACCGCGGCAACCTTGCATGGACGACCGGTCGAGTTACCCGCTCATGCCGCGGCCGCGCGTTCGGAAGGTGCGTCTATCCGCCGCCAAAGGGCTCCCTCGGGGCGCGCGGGTCAGCGAGTACTGCGCCACTCGTCGGCGAGGATCGCGTACATCATCCCGTCGAGCCACTGCCCGTTTCGGTGGAGCGAGTCCTGCTTGGTGTGCTGCTCACGACGCATACCGAGGCGTTCCATGAGGCGCCAGGACGGCTCGTTGTCGGCGAAGCACAGCGCGATCACTCGGCGTACACCGACCTGGTCGAAAGCGACCTCCAGCAATGCCCGGACCGCCTCCGTGGCCAGCCCCCGCCCACCGTGGGTCGGAGCCAGGGTGTAGCCGATCTCCGCCTCGGTCCCGACCGCCTGCTCCTTGACCTCGCTCTGCGCCCAGCCGTCCTGCACGCGAAGCATCAGATCGCCGACAACGTCGCCGTCCAACTCGATGACCAGCGTGTCCGCCAGCCGGCCGCCGAAGCCGGCCTCCCACGCCGCCAAGTCCGTGGTCTGCGAGGTGACCCACTCCGCGACCTCGGGCAGGGCACGGAAGGCGAAGGTCGCAGCGGCGTCCCGTTGCTCGGCGGGACGGATGCTGAGCCGCTCGGTGGTCACGGGCCAGGCCAGGTCGGTGAGGAGGCGGGTCACCGGCTCATCCTCGCGACCCTCGGCCGGGGGTCGCAACCCGATTGCGCGGTCCGACCCCGCTAGCGTCCAGACATGCCCAGTCGCCGCCCATCGAGTGCTCGTCGGCGCCCCGCGTCACGGCGCCGGAGCGGGACGCGACAGCGACCGATGCCGACCGCCGGTCCGGGTGAGCGGCTCTGGGTCCTCGACGTGCCCTACGGGACACAGGTCGAGGGCGCCACCTGGCACCCGGCCGTCAAGACCCACCTGTACGTCGGACGCGGCTTGCCTGCGCACCTAGCCCCCTACGCTCCGGGGCCTTACACACTCGGCCGGTTCATCGAGAACACCCTGAACCCCGACCATCCCATCCCCAGCCCCGAGCCGACCGACGCACTCGAGCCCCGCAGGATCCAGTTTGAGGCGGCCGATGCGATCGCGGCCCGCGCTGCGGCAGGCGGACGGCAGTTCCTGCTGGCCGACGAACCTGGTGTGGGCAAGACGATCTCCGCCGTCCTGGGGGCAACGGCGGTGGGGGACCTCCGCGACGCGCGACGGGTGCTCGTCGTCGCCGACCGTCCCGCCGCGATCACCATCGGCCACTGGTGTCGCACGATCACTGCGCTGGGCCATGGGGGTCTGGAATGGGTCGTGATCACGTGGGACCGGCTGGAGAAGGTCAAGGACCACAGGTGGGATGTGATCATCGCGGACGAGGCCCACGCGCTGCGCCGTACGACGACGAAGCGGTGGAAGCACTGGGTGCGGATCTCGGGGCACGGACAGCCACACGACAAGGCGCCGTTCGTCATCGCGACAACCGCGACGCCCGGGCACACTCCGCTGGAGCTGCCCTACCTCGCTCCCGCCTATGCGCAGGTGCTCGACGAGCCCATGCGGGAGTGGACGTCCGCGACACAACCCGGGGCCGCGTTCGCCGCCGCGCTCGAGCGCCACGGAGTAGGGGTGGAGCAGGGAGGCTATGGAGCGACCTGGACCACCGATCCAGCGCGGCGCACGGCGGACCTCAAGCTGGTTCGCGGCTGGCTCGCCGACGAGCGTCCCCCGGCGATGCTGCATCGAGCCGCGCCGTGGGGGCCGGTGCCGATCTCCGGCATGCCGGTGACGCTCACGCCGGCGGAGCGGACGGCGTACGAGGCCGAGTGGGGAGAGTTCTGTCGCGAGATGGAGATCGCGCGACGTGGACGCAGTATGGCGAAAGGTCGGGCCGCGTTGCTGCGCTTCAGGCAGAAGGCCGGACTGATCCGGGTCGACTCGACGGTCGACTGGATCGCCCAGCAAGTGCAGGCAGAGCGGCAGGTGGCGTGCTCGGTCGAGTTCATCGCGACCGCGGCCGACCCGATCACCGATCGGCTCCGTGACTCCGGCATCGACGTGGCCACGATCTACGGCCGCAACCGGTCCGACCCCGAGGCTGAGCGGCTCCGGTTTCAGACCGGCCAGGTGAAGGTCTGCGTGTTCACCACGGTTGCCTCGATCAGCCTGCACGCGGGCGAGACCCTGGCCGACGGCCACCTGGCGAGCACCGAGCCGCGGGTCGGCGTCTTCCACCAGGCCCGCTTCTCGGGGATCGCCGCACGGCAGGTGACCGGCCGCACCCACCGAGACCACCAGGTCTCGCCATGGCACATCGCGTACGCCGAGGACACGGTCGAGGAGCAGGTCGGCAAGGTGATGGTGGAACGGATCGCCGCAGCCTCCGACACCGTCGGAAGCGACACCAGCGGTCTCGCCGACGTCGCCCAACTCCTCGGGGCCGATTGGCTGCCGACCACGGTCCTCACCGACGACGACACCTGACCGGACGCGTCTCTCCCGAGGCCGGCCAAGGCGCACCTCCCGTACGCTGGCGGAATGAACAGTTACCTGACCGATCAGCGCGATCGCCCGGTCAGCGCGTTCGTCGCCGTCGTCGTGGCGCTCCTCACCGGTGGCTACATGCTGCCGTGGGCGGTCGCGGCCCTGCGCGGCAAGTCGAACCACTGGACGATCTTCTGGATCAACCTGCTGGGTGGCTGGACGGTGATCCTGTGGATCGTCGCACTCGTGATGTCATTCGGCTCCCACAAGCCGATCAGCCGATACTGATCCGCTTCCTCTGTTCGTGCCTGCCGCGCGTTGGCCAGGCTCGCCCATCAGCGCGAGATCGTGCTACCGCCGAGGAAGATGCCCAGACCTGCCACCACCAGCCAGATCGGTCCGAGCAGCGCCGGGACACCAGGCACGCCCATCCCAGCGACCATCAGCGTCGTCTGCAGCACGGGCAGCACCGAGACGACCCCGACCCACCGTGGGACCGAGCGCTCGCGCAGGCCCATCACCGCGACGGCGCCCGCGGCGATGACGACGCCGAGCCACCCGATGAACGAGCCGAAGTCGTTGAGCACGTAGTACACGTAGAGGCCGGTGTCGTCGAACGCGGTCGGCTCGAAGGAATCGGGCAGGTAGTTGCCGAGGGCGCCCTTCCATCCGTAGCCATACGTCAGCCCTGCAGCCGACGACACGAGACCCAGCGGGACCAGGTGGGCCGCTGTGGAGTCGGGCAGGAGTGGTTCGACGCGCCGCCGCCACGTCGCAGCCAGGACGAGCAGCAGCACCACGGTGACGTAGCCGAGGACCATGCTCAGCCGGAAGGTCAGCGGGTTGAGGTCGACGAAGAGCTGGTGATTCAGGGTCGCGCCCTCGTCGCCGATCGTGCGGCCGTCGAGGACCAGGGTGGCCGCGAGACCGGTGAGTCCGGCAGCCGTTGCCAGCAGTGGCCAACGTGGGCGTCGCGTCTGCGGCCGGCTCACGCCGGGCGTGGGGGTGTGGAGCTGGGTCATGGCGGGTTCTCCTCCGGTAGCGCTGATGTGGGTGTGGGTGTGGAGCTAGGAGCGATGGAGCTGGGAGAGCTGCTTGGCGCGCAACGCCGCCAGCACCCCGACCACTCCGGTAACGGACACCAGGAAGACCTGGTAGGCAGCCATGCCAGGTTCGAGACCGGCGTGGCCCAGCCCCCCGTCGAAGAAGCCAGAGGCGAGGCTGACCAAGCACGCGACAGCGAGCAGCGCAGCGGGTACGGCGGCGCGGCGACTGCGGCCGCGCACCGCGAACCAGGTCGCGACCACCTGACCGCAGATCATGGGGAGCGGCGCCGCCAGCAGGGCATGGCCGCCCCAGGCGTCGCCCCAGCTGTTGACGCCGGACAGTGCGGCCCACAGGCCGCCGACGAGGTCGACAGCGACCAGGGTCGCCATCGCGGCGGCTAGCAGTCTCGGCACTCTGGTCGTCGGGCGTGCCCGGGGAACGGTGTCGATGAGTCCGGTGGACATATGAGCCTTCTCTCGATGGAGGCGGATGGGTGAGCGGGTTCAGGAGCCGACGTGGGCGAACGCGCGGCGCTCGGCCCGGGCGTAGAAAGGTCGGCACACCTGCAGCAGCAGTTGGTAAGCCGGACCTGCCTTGCCTAACGTGTGACGAACGATGTCGGGTGGCACGCCGTCGGCGACCCACGGCACGAGGAAGCCGGTCATGCGGACCGGATAGCCCTTCTGGGCCGCCTCTTCGGCGATGGCGTAGTCCTCGACGGTCAGCATCCGCTGGAGGAGTGGAAGGGCCTCGGTCTCCTCGTGACGCAGGTGCTCCAGCAGGAGGGTGCGCGTCGCGGAGACGTGGACATCGAGAGCATTGCGTCGATCCTGTGAAGGCGCGGCCGCCATCGCCTCCAGCCCGCGGCCGCAAGCCTCGAGTGCGGGGTCGATGAGGTCGTGCTCGGCGGCCATCGACTCCAGCACCTCGCGGCCACGGGAGTCGGAGCGCTCCTCGACGCGGCGGCGTACGAGCGGCCACATGTGGTCGTCCTCGACCTTGTGGTGGTGGTGCAGGACTTCGGCGAGCCGTCCCCACCGTGCAGCCAGGGCGCGCCACGTGTTCTGGTCCTCGACGGGCGTCAGGTGAACGGCGTTACGGAACCGGTCGAGATCGCGGCGGAACGCGTGGTGCATGAGGTACATGCCGGACTGGTCGTGCGGTCCGTCGGCTACGTGGGCCTGGCCGGGAAGGCGGATCTGTGTCATGCAGCGAGCCTGGCTGAGGCCCCTTGGGAGCCACCAGTGCCTGGCTTGTGACAGGCCCGGCGTCCCTCACAAGCGCCGCACCGGGTGCTGCCGCGCATCGAGTCGAGTAACTCGTCGAGTGAGGCGGCTAATGTGTCGCCGTGCGGATCTGTGTCCTGGGCGCATGCCAGGTCATCGACGAGGAGGGCGCGGCGGTTGAGCTCGGCTCACGCAAGCCGCGATCGATCGTGGCCGCCCTGGCCCTGACGCCGGGCCGGCCGGTCTCGGTCGACGCGCTGGCCGACCTGGTGTGGGGAGGCGAACCGCCTCGCACCGCGCAGGGGTCGTTGCACGCCTACCTGTCCGGACTGCGGAGCGTCCTCGAGCCGGGTCGCCCGGCTCGAGGTGCCGCAGCCGTCATCGAGACGACCGACCACGGCTACGTACTCCACGTGCCTCAGGAAGCCGTCGACGCGCACGCGTTCGCCGACCAGGTCGGCAGCGCGGGCCGGGTGCTCGCGCCACTGACGTCACAGTTCGAGGTCGGGCCGACCGCGGCCTGGCCCAGTCGCCACGAGGTGTCGGCGGCCGTCGACCGCCTCGACGACGTGCTCGCGAGCTGGGCAGGGGAGCCGTACGCCGACATACCCGACCACCCCGACGTCCTCGCCGCCCGGTCCTCGCTCGAGCGACTGCGGGCCGCCGCCGAAGAGGCCAGGCTGCTGGGCCTGCTGGCCGTCGGCGATCACACCGGCGTCCTCGCCACCACCGAGTCGGCGACGGCTCGCAACCCCATGGACGAGGCGCTGTGGGCCACGCATGCGCTCGCCCTGGTGCGGGCAGGTCGGCAGGCAGACGCACTTGAGGCGCTCCGGACGGTCCGTGCCACCCTGGTCGAGGAGCTGGGCATCGATCCCGGGTCACGCTTGAGAGGCCTGGAAGCAGCGGTCCTACGCCAGGCGCCCGAGCTCGAGCGGACGTGGGACGCACCCGTCGTCGTCACCCCGGTGACCGACCCGGCGCCCGCGGCACCGTCCCCGTCACCGGTCGGCAGCACACCGCACGCCGACCCGACGGTCGGGCGACAGGCGGAGCAGGCGGTACTGTCCGCGCTGCTGGACCGTACGGCGGGCGGGTCCTTCACTGCTGCCCAGGTGGTCGGTGAACCCGGCATCGGTAAGACCCGCCTGGTCACTGACCTGGCCGCCGAGGCTCGCCGACGGGGCCTCGCAGTCGCGTGGGGCCGGTGCTCGCAGGACGACGGCGCGCCCCCGCTGTGGCCGTGGCGCGCGGTCCTGGAGACGCTCGGCATGAGCGCGGGACCGGACGACACGGTGCTGGAGCCGGACGTCACGCCCGCACAGGTGGCCTTCGCCCGGTTCGACGACATCGTGCAGCGCGTCCGCACGGCGGCGACGTCCCGTCCACTGCTGCTCCTTCTGGAGGACCTGCACTGGGCGGACGAGGCCACCCTGCGGACGCTGGCCCACCTGCTGGCCTCCGCGACACCCGACTCCTGCATCTGCGTAGTCGCGACCCGGCGGGCGCAGGCCGACGCCACGGGTGCGCTGGCCCTGGTGGGTGAGGCTTTCGCCCGCCGGCACGCGGACCGGGTCGAGGTCACGGGACTGCCACGCGAGGCGACCTCGGCGCTGCTCACGCACGTGGCGGGAGGTCCCGTTCCTGCGTCGCTGCTCGATGCCTGGCACGCCCGCTCCGGAGGCAACCCGTTCTTCCTCGTCGAGCTGGCCAGGCTGGGTCACGGCGACCCGGAGCGGGTCCCGCCGACCGTGCGCGACGTGGTCACGCGTCGCCTGTCGCTGCTCCCCGAACGTGCCCGCCAGTCCTTGGCGACTGCCGCAGTCATGGGGCACCGGTTCCGGCCCGAGGTGATCGCGGCGGCCGACGGACTGGACCTCGACGACGTCGCGGACGACCTGGACGCGGCCCGGCTGGCTGAGCTGGTGGTCGACGAGGAGCAGGGCGACGTGGCGTTCACCCATGCCCTGACCCGTGACGCGGTCTACCTCTGCGAGCCAGAGCACCGGCGAGCCCGCAGGCACGCCCGGGTGGCGCGCGCCTTCGAGTCGGATGCGGTCGTCCGTCGGCTGGTGCCCGACCAGGAGGTGACTGCCGAGCTGGCCAGGCACTGGCTGCGGGCCGGAGCCAGCAACTCCGACCGGGCATGGCGGGCGGCGCGCGCAGCGGCCGTCCAGGCGCGATCGGTGTGGGCCCACACCGAGGCGATGGAGTTGCGGAGGGCCGCGGTGGCTGCTCACCGGCGGGCTGCCGACGGCGCGGACCGCGAACGCTACGACCTGCTTCTCGAGCTGGCCACCGACGCTGCGCATGCGGGGCAGTGGACCCAGGTGGAGGAGGCCGCGAGCGAGGCGACCGCACTCGGTCGGGCACTGGGCTCTCCGGCCCTGGTCGGGCGGGCGGCGAGCACGCTGAGCCGCTACTGCGTGTGGTTGCCCCACGACATGGAGGTGGTGCTGGAGGACGTCGTCGACGACCTGCGCTGGGCCCTCCTACGCACCCCGGACGACGACCCCGCCACCCGCTGCCGTCTGCAGCTCTCGCTCGCGGTGGAGCTGTATTACGTCCCGGAGTCCTCGGCCGAGCGGGAGGCCCTCGTGGAGACCGGCCTCGCTCTGGCTCGCCGCATCGCAGATCCGGAGCTGACCTGGTGGGCAATGCGCACCGCGTGGATGGCGAGCTGGGCGCCGACAAGACTCCAGGAGCGCAAGGGGTGGAGCGAAGAGGGCCTGATCGCCGCTCGCGAGGCCAGGGACCCCGCAGCCGAGGCGGTCCTGTTGATCACGTTGGCTCTGGACGAGCTCGCACTGGGACGGGTGGACCTGTGGATCGAGCACAGGGCGACGGCGGTGTCCATCGCTCGGCGGGAGCGGCTGCCCTACGTGATGTTCACCGTGCACTGGGTCGAGATGACCCTGGCGGCGATGCGCGGGGACCGGACCGCCGTCGAAGAGCACCAGTCCGGCCTCGCGAGCACCTCGCGCGAGGTGGCGCTGCCGATGGTGGAGATCCACGCTCCCGCAGCCGCCATGATCGCCTCGCTCTGGGACGGCACCATCGGCGACACTGTCGGCCCGATGCTGGAGGTCTTCGAGCACACCGGCCAGATCGACGCCCCGGTGCACCAGATGCTGGCGCGGGCCGGGCGGATCGACGACCTCCGCAGGCTGCTTCCCCACACCCGTGTGAGTGTGCTCGACCTCGCCCAGTGGTCCCAGATCAGCGACTGGTGCATGGAGGTTGAGGCGGCGGCATCGGTGGGCGACGTCGACCTGGCCCGGCGGGGCCGCGACGTGCTGGCACCCTACGCCGACCGGATCAGCCTCGCCGGAGCCGCGGCCTGCTTCGGACCGGTGAGCGGCTACCTGGCCCTCGCGTCCGCGACACTGGGCGACCTCGAGGTGGCGCGCGCGCAAGCGACTGCCGCCCGCGAGGCTGCTGGCCGATGGGGCTGGGACGCCTACGTTGGCTGGCTCGACGACGCCTGCGCCACGCTCGGGATCTGAGCGCCGCTCAGAGACTGACGTCGGGTTCTGCCGCGTTAGTGCGTCATTCCGCCGCCTGTCGGCGCGGTGGTTGACCCTGGACTTGCGCGGCGGGAGCCGGCACCTCAGTCATTTTGGCGCCTGACGCCCCTCACGCTGCGTGTCTCAGAGATAGCCGTCGGGCACAGCCCCGAGAACCTCCATCCTGTTCCTGCCTGCAATCTCGTCCAAGACGGCGGGTGTCGCGGTTCCGGAGGCCTCGGCGGCAGCCAAGTCCTCGAAGAAGCCGACCATCGCGGCCGGCGTGAAGAGGTTGAGCTTCTTGCCTGGGCCAGCAGAGGACACCTTGAACGTGTGCGGCACGTCACGAGGAACGAAGACGAAAGTGCCCGGCGGACATCGCTGCTGCTCGCCGTCGAGAAACATCAGGTACTCGCCCTCGAGGACGAAGAACGCTTCGGCCGCGTCGCGATGACGATGGAGCGGAGGGCCGAAACCCGGCGGTTCGTTTTGGGTCTGCAACACCGTCAGGTCGCCCGACGAGTCGCTGCCGTCCGCCAGCACGACGGCTTGGAAGGTGCCCAGGTCAAGCAGTCGGCCCTGATCAGGAAGAACGATGAATCCTCGGTCCATGCCCCACAGTTGCGGATGTGTGACCGGTGAGCAATAGCCAAATCGAAACGGACCGCTCGAGTCGACTAGTTCCGCGCAGCGACCCATCAGCCTTGGGCGTCGGATCGGACCCGCGTCACACCGCCGCGAACAGGACGCGCTTTCAAGCTGGATGAGCGGGTCTCCAGGAGCACAGTTCGAGCGCCGACTGAAGCCGGTGGGCCAATAGCCTGGCCTGGACGATCCTTCTCGCTCACCCCACTCCTAGAGCTTGACCGAGAATCGCCGTTCGTGTCGGGACTTGAGCTCGAGGAGCACGCCGTCCGTGGGAGGCCTAGGCTCCCGGCATGGGAATCGTGCACCACACAGCCACACTGTCGCCCACCAAGCAGGAGCTCGTCGAGGCGTGGCTCCCAAGCCGGTCGTGGGCCGCAGGGCAGAAGATCGTCGGCAAGGTCGCGGAGTATCGCTTCGACGACCCCGATGGCGAGGTGGGCGTCGAGACCATCCTCTGGCGCACCGACGACGACACCGTCCTCCAGACGCCGCTGACCTACCGTGCTGCTCCTCTCGGCGGTGCGGAGGCTCACCTGATCGGCACCATGGAGCACTCAGTGCTCGGCCAGCGATGGGTGTACGACGGGTGTGGTGACCCGGTGTGGGCCGCCACGCTGGTCGACACGATCGAGACAGCCGGCCGACAGGCCCAGATGTTCATCGAACAGGATGGCCGGCGAGTCGACGTACCTCCCAGGATGCAGGTCCGCGGCAGTGGCAGCGATGGCTCTGCCCCTCGGGTCAGCAGTATCGACGGGGTGACCGACGAGGACGCCGTCACGGTCGTGACCGCCGATCAGGTCGAGATTGCCGTCGCCCGCGTCGTCGGTGCGCCGCTCGACAACGGCCCGCACCTCACCGCGAGCGTCGCCGACAGCATCGAGACAACGGTGCTGGCCGTCCTGCGCCGTCCCTGACGATCACCCGCAACGACCCACCCCGACGTGCGTCCCTACGCCGCCTGGGGGTCGCCCTTACTCGTCGCTGGTTCGCCCAAGCCATTCTTCGGGTGCGAACTCGCGGCCGAAGTCAGGGCATGCCTCGTTCTCGCAGCGTCCTTGTGTTTCGAAGGTGATGCCAGCGTTTCCTGAGGCCATCACCAGTGTGGCGTTGTCAGGTTGTAGGTGGCCGCCGTGCCGGAGCGGCTGACCGCAGGTCGGACAGTGCGGGTCGCTTAGCTCGGCTGGGTCGGTCATTCCGTCACGGTAGAACCGATCGGCCGCCCTCGTCCACGGTCACGCTGCCTCCATTCAGCGCCCACTGCACTGGCGGAGAGCACGGTGGACCTGCCCCATCCGCCGCGTGAGGTGTGACTGATTGGTCCGTCTGTTGCGAGAAGCCATTGCCATCTGCCAGAGAGTGCGCCGCCTTGGGTCGCCAGGGCAGGCTGACCCCATGGAACATCGCTACACGCTGACCGTGACCTGGACCGGCAACACCGGGGATGGCACCTCCACCTACCGTGGATACAAACGCACTCACACGGTGGAGGCCGAAGGACCGCCCGAGCTACTCGGCTCGGCGGACCGTACATTCCATGGCGACCGCGAGCGATGGAACCCCGAGCAGCTCCTTCTCGCCTCTCTGGCCCAGTGCCACATGTTGTCCTATCTCCACGTGTGCGTTGACGCGGGCGTCGTCGTGACCCACTACCTCGACCGCCCGACCGGTTCGATGAAGACCGAGGCCGACGGGAGCGGACGGTTCACGGAGGTGGTGCTGCACCCAGAGATCGTCGTCACCGACGACAGCATGATCGAGGCCGCACGGGACGCGCACCGCCGTGCCAATGAGTTGTGCTTCATCGCCAACAGCGTCAACTTTCGCGTGCGCCACGAGCCAGCCATCCGCGTCTCCGCCTGAACCTCGCATTCCGGGGCGTCATCCGAGGCAATCCCAGCCAGAGCGTCCACGTTGGGTTGCTTTTGGTCTTAGCGTGGGGGCATGTCGCGATTCGAATATGACGAGGAAGCCAGCGGGCGGCTTCACATGGACGTCGTCCACGAGATCGATGAGGGCTCTGGCTCGTCGTTGAGCTGGGTTGAGGCGATGCGTCGCTTGAACGCCATCAACGATCCGCTCGCTCGAAAGATCCTCGCGCTGCACCGCGACTGCGGGTCCGGGACGGGCGAGTGCGATTCCCTCGACGACGAGCCAGGCGAACGACAGGAATGGGGTTGCGAGACAACCGCCCTAGTCGCGGCGCACTTCGCAATTGAGTCTCACTGACTGCATTGGCGCGTTTGGTCGACCCGCGGCTATCCGCTGCGTCCGACGCTCATTGCGATCTCCCCGCAGCGCCATTGCCACGATTCAGTTCGTGATCCTGCCGATCGGTGTAGCTCGGCCCGAGCCGAGCGGGAGCACAGTCACTTCCCAGTTGTGTAGAAGTGCGTCACTCGGGCGATCGCTTCCGCTTTCGTCATGGCGCGCACCTCGGCCTCAGGGATGTGCGCTTCCTGGATCAACGCGCGGATCACTCCAACCGGAATGGCCTCAGCGACGGGCTGCGCCTGCCCCCTGTCCGGCAACACCTCGTCGCCAACGCAGTTCCAGAACTCGTCTGCAGTGACCTCTAGTTGGTCTCGCAGGATGTGAGACCACATGCTTGGCCCATAGTCGGTCCGGTCGACGGGGTGGCTGATCCGCGTGTAGAGGATCCGCCCATCCGGCAGTGGCAACTCATAGTTGACGTGATGGGTGCCGCGCTTGCCGGTAGCGCGCTTGCGCTCGGTCCAGCCCTCGGTCGTGCAGAAGGTCTCGTGATCTGTCCGGCTGGCCGGAGGTCGCTTCTCGGGCACGGGCCGTCAGGCGGCCAACAGCCAGTTGCGCAGCTGGTCGTCGGAGGCCAGCGTGACAATCTGCACCAGTCCCCAGTTGTCCTCGTGGTTGGGGGCGAGCCGCAGCCGCTCGGTCCAGGCCTCGGCATAGTCGCGCAGGGCCTCGACCATCTCCTCGACTGCCTCCTCGATGGTGGCGCCGTCCGCCGCAACCGGCACACCGGGAAGAACGAGACTCCAGCCATCGCCGTCGGCGACGGCTTGGACGCCCGAGGGGTGGAGACGGGTCAGGAAGTAGACGAATCGGTCGGCGTCGACAGCGGCGACCCGTCGCTTGTCGCGGGTGACCGTAGCCGGACGCCCCTCGTCGGCGGCGTCGAGCAGGTCCTTGAAGTGCTCGCGCGCCTCTCGGGCGCTGCCGTAGTCAACGGTTGCGGAAGCCATCAGTGTTCTCCAGGTAGAGGGTGTGTACACAGCGTACACAACGCGAGCGGATGTTCGCGCCAGTCAAGCCGGACCGATCAGCTCTCGCGTACACCGTGAAAGTCATGCTCGGACCGCCAGCTGTCCCATGCGCGGTCGAAAGTACCGCCAAGGATGGTGGTCAGCGGGGTCCCGTCCGACCGGGTGTTCAACCGCTTGAGCAGGTCGTCCGAGATGCGAGCCGCCTCTAGCGGGTGGTTCTGGGCATACGCAGCGAGCTTGGTAGCGAGCTCCCACAACTCCTTGTGAACGGCTCGCGCCTCGGAGACGACGGTGCTGATCCCACCGAGGACAGCGCTGACGCGCTGCGTGACGGGGTCGCTCGTGGCCATGGACTGCTCTTCCAACGCCCATGCGCCGACCGCAACGCGGAGGACCAAGGCCCGGATCTGATGCGGCTCAAGGTCACCAGCGCTGACGTGCGGAGCAAGCTCAAGGATCCGGTCCGCGGAGGTGCGCAGTCGCTCGACGAACTGGGGCGTCAGACCGTCGAGGACCGCAACGAAGTCTTCCTCGTGCAGATCGGCGGGGACCAGGCCCTTGGACAGTCCGCGAAAGACCTCAGCGCGGTCAGGGAAGCGCTCCTCGTCGCGCGCAGCCATCCGGGCTCTCTGCAGGTCCAACTGCTGCTCCCGGGCCAGGGCTAAAGGCCCATCGCTGAGTGCGTGAAGAACGACGTCGATCTCCTCCGCCACGAACACGGAGAGTTCCTGAGCGTTGCTCGGACTGCTCACCGGGCGGACCGGTCGAACCAGATCGGCGCGAATCAGGTTGGCCGGGACCATCTTGTCGCGCAGCACTGGGTGCAGCAGTTGGTAGGTGGGCTCGACCAGCCGCGACAGCTCACGGCACAAGGCAGCCTGGCCTTCAAGGAGGTATCGGCTGTTGCGCTCCATCCATGCGGCCTCCGCGGCCGCAGCACTCTCGGCGTCGATGCGGTCCTGCCACTTCTGAAACAGGAGTGCGCCAAGGACGACAGCGCCGAAAGAACCAGCCAGTGCGTTGACCGGACTCGCCAGGATCTCCCACCCAATCCCTTCGACATTCCCTATCAACGCCGCGATAGGCACGAGCACCAGCCAGCTGATCAGGCAGATCCAGAACCACCGCCGAGGCAGCGTTGAGCGGGCCTCGCGTGCCTCCGGCTCGTCCACGGCAAGACCACCCATCGCTCAGCGCCCCCCACCGCCGCAGCGACGCACCACCGTCAGCGTGACGACGACTCTGCCGGTTGGTCAAGCACGGGTCGCTGCCTACGCGGACCTACCCAGTGGCTACCGGGAGCTCTGGAGCCCGAAGGTTCGAGTCATCAGCAGGCAGGTCGTCACCCGCGCCCTCCAGATCCCACTGCGGCAGCAGCCGGTCCAGCCACGCGGGGAGCCACCAGTTGGCGTCGCCGAGCAGTTTCATGGTCGCGGGCACCAGCACGAGGCGCACCAGCGTCGCGTCGAGGAACACCGCGGTCGCCAGTCCGAGGCCGAGCATCTTGAGCAGGGGGTCGTCGCCGAACCCGAAGCCCACGAAGACCGACACCATGATCGCGGCACCGCACGAGATCGTCCGCGCCGTGACCCCGATGCCTCGCACCACGGCGTAGCCGTTGTCGCCCGTGCGCAGATATTCCTCGCGCACCCGCGAGAGCAGGAAGACCTCATAGTCCATGGACAGCCCGAAGAGGATCGCGAACATGAACAGCGGGATGAACGAGATGATCGGCACCGTCGACTCCAACCCGATCAGGCTCGCGGCCCAGCCCCACTGGAAGACCATCACCAGCACGCCGTACGACGCAGCGACGCTCAGCAGGTTCAGCAACGCCGCCTTGAGGGGCACCAGGATCGAGCGGAACAGCACCATCAGCAGCAGGTAGGACATCACCACGACCGCGACCAGGAAGATCGGCAGCCGTTCCTCGACGCGCTGGCTGAGGTCGGACATGGTGGCGGTGTAGCCGCCCACGTGCGCGGTCGCCGCGCTGCTCGCCAACGCGGCGGGCAGCACCTCGCTGCGCAGCCGGTCGAGGGTGCGTGCGGTCTCGACATCCTGCGGGGTCGTCGTCGGCTGGGCGATGATCACGGCAACGTCGGACGTCGCCTCCACGGGAGCGGCAACAGCGGACGCGATGCCCGGGTCGGCAGCCAGGGCCGAGACCAACGGCTCCACCACGGATCGGTCCCGTGAGACGTCGACGGCCACCACCATCGGACCGGTGGCCCCGGGCCCGAAGCCCTCGGCGACCAGGTCGTAGGCCCGCCGCTCGGTGCGCGCCTGCGGATAGCTGCCCTGGTCCGGCAGCCCCAACCGCAGCGCGAGGACGGGCGCCGCGAGCGCGAGCAGCAGCAGCGTGCCGGCGACGGCGTACGCCGCAGCGTGCCGCGTGACGTGCGCACCCCAGCGGGACCACCGCAGCACGGCAGCGTCCGACCGGTCGGGCCCGTGACCGCGCCGGGCGAGACCCCGGGCCAGGAGCCCGCGTGCCTGGAGGCGCTGGCCGGCCAGCCCGAGCAGAGCCGGCAGCAGCGTGATCGCCGCGAGCACCATCACCAGCACCACCGCCGAGATGGCCACGCCGGCCGCGGTGACGAACGGCAGCCCGGCGAACGCCAGCCCGAGGATCGCCACGACGACGGTGCCGCCGGCGAACACGACGGCCTGGCCGGCGGTCGCCAGGGAGCGGCCCACCGACTCCGCGACCGGGAGGCCCGAGGCGAGGTGCTCCCGGTGGCGCGAGAGCAGGAACAACGCATAGTCGATGCCCACCCCCAGTCCGACCATGGCCGCCATCACCGGCGCCCACACCGGGACGTCGATGAGCAGCCCGAGCAGCGGGATCAGACTGGCGCCGACCAGCAGCCCGAACAGCGCTACCGCCAGCGGCAGCCCAGCGGCCAGCAACGACCCGAAGGCCACCACCAGGATCACCGCCGCGACCACCAGGCCGAGCACCTCCCCCACGTTGGCGGGCGGCTGCTCGAAGCTGAAGTAGAGGTCCCCGCCCGCCTCGAGCCGCAGCGACGACGACGCCCTCGACTCCTCCAGGACGCCCTTGAGCGCGGTCAGGTCGGACACGGCGAGCTCACCGATCTCGGGATACTGCACCAGCAGCATCGCCACCCGACCGTCGGGCGAGACCTCCCGGGTCGTGCCCAGCACCTTCGGCAGCTCACCCACGGCCGACTCCAGCTCGTCCAGGCCGACCCCGGCCTCGCGAGAGTCCTCGAAGGTCACCCCGTCCTGGCTCGGCGTCGCCACGACGTACGCCGTGAGCCCGCCGGCGCCGCTGTCGACCCCCGCGAGCAGGTCGGCTGCCGCCTGGGAGTCGGTCCCGGGCGCCGCCAGCGAGTCGTCCAGCTGCTTCCCGAAGCCGGCCGAGGCGGCGACGACCAGGACCGAGAGGAGCACCCACGCTCCGATGGCGACCCAGGGGCGGGTGGCCGACCAGCGTCCCCAGCGATACAGCAACCGTGACATGGACCTTCTCCTTGCTTGATGGCCCGGCGAATCCGACCGGTGGCTCCACGCTCCCGGACCGCCGGCTCGGCCGCATCGGCGTCGAGGCCGGACCCTCCTCGGCCGTTCGGAGGAGCAGGTCTCGTTCTTTCGGTCGGTCCCCCACGCCTCGGAGGTCCCTAGGCTGGGTGGGTGATCACCAACGCCCTGCGCTCGCTGTGGGCCGAGCCCCGGGCAGCCGACCCTCCCGAACGGCTGTCGCGCGACTGGGTGCTGGTCGGCGCGTTGATGGTGACGGCGCTGCTCGAGGGAGTCCTCAGCGACGACGTCGCCTGGCGGCCGGTCGCGACGGTCGTCGCGGTCGGGCTCGCGCCGGTGCTGCTGTGGCGGCGTACCCACCCGTTGGCCTGCGTCCTGGTGGGCTTCGGCACCGCCATGGCGCTGGGACTGACGAGCCTGCTGGGCGGTCCCTCGAGCATCGGCCTCAACACGATGGTCTACGTCCTGGTGCTCGTCTACGCGGTGGTCCGCTGGGGCTCAGGGCGCGAGATCGTGATCGGGCTGACGGCGGTGCTGGTCGCTGCGGTCATCGGCACGGTCGCCGACTACACCGGGCCGGCCGACGTCATCGGCGGGTTCGGCATCCTGACAGCGGCGGCTGCGGGCGGAGCGGCGTACCGCTACCGCGCCGAGAGCTGGCGCCGGGCGTTGGACCAGATCCGCAGCCAGGAACGGGTCGGGCTCGCGCGCGAACTGCACGACATGGTCGCCCACCACGTCTCGGCGATCGCTGTGCAGGCGCAAGCGGGCCAGGCCATGGCCGGACAGCGACCCGAGGCCGCACTCGAGGCGCTGTCGGTCATCGAGGGGGAGGCGTCGCGGACGCTGGCGGAGATGCGGGCCATGGTCCGGGTGCTGCGCGACGGAGCGCCTGCGGAGTATGCCCCCCAGCCCGGCGTCGCCGACCTGGTGACCCTCGCCCGTCGAGACCCGGCCCCGGTCGTCGACGTGCAGGTGCCGGCCGACCTGGACGGGCTTCCGATCCAGGTCGACGCCGCTGTCTACCGGCTGGCGCAGGAGGCGCTGACCAACGCCCTGCGGCACGCCCGCAACGCCTCGCGGGTGGAGATCCGGGTCGTCGCGGACGCGGGAAGTCTGCGACTGCGGGTGACCGACGACGGACAGACCGACCCCGCGCGGTCGACGAGCCACGGCTTCGGGCTGCTCGGGATGACTGAGCGCGTGCAGCTGCTCGGCGGCACGCTGCGCGCCGGGCCGGCGCCCGAGGGCGGCTGGACGGTCGACGCCGAGCTGCCGACGGCGGTGAGCCGATGACGGTGCGGGTGCTGGTGGCCGACGACCAGGATCTGGTGCGCACCGGCCTCGCCATGATCCTCGACGCGCAGCCCGGCATCGAGGTCGTCGGCCAGGCCGCCGACGGCCACGCCGCGGTCGAGCTGGCGCGTCGGCTCCGCCCCGACGTGTGCCTGGTCGACATCCGGATGCCCGGGCTCGACGGCATCGAGGTGACCGAGCTCCTCGCCGGGCGGGGCGTCCCGGACCCGATGGCGGTGGTGGTGATCACGACCTTCGACCTCGACGACTACGTCCACGGCGCGCTCCGGGCCGGGGCCCGAGGCTTTCTGCTCAAGGACGCCGGGCCGGAGCTGCTCGTGCAGGCGGTGCACGCCGCCGCCGTCGGCGACGCCCTGATCGCGCCGAACATCACCCGGCGACTGCTGTCCACCCTGGCCGCCCGGGAGCCGTCGAGCCGACGTACCCAACCGATCGAGCCGCTCACCGACCGCGAGGAGGAGGTGCTGGTGCTGGTCGCCCGTGGCCGCACGAACGCCGAGATCGCCGCCGACCTCTTCATCGGCCTGACCACCGCCAAGACCCACGTCGCCAGCCTGCTGGCCAAGCTCGGCGCCCGCAACAGGGTGGAGATCGCGATGTGGGCCTACGACACCGGACGAGTGGGCGACTGACGTTCATCGTGCTTCTGCCGCGGCCGCCGCGGCCCGCCCCAGCCACGACGGGGCGACTCCATAGCGCTGGTTGGGCACCAGCTCGCCTTGGGCGCAGCACTCGATCAGCTGCGTCATCCGGCGAGCGCGGGTGACGTCCTGCTTGGCTGAGGTCACCCAGACGGCGCAGACCTTGCGATAGGTCGCGGTCGAGGCCTCCCAGAAGGCGGTGGCAGCCGGCGAGGCAGCCAGTTGCTCGGCGTACGAGTCCGGCAGACCGGCCCAAGGTCGCTCGTGGCTGTAGGGCGCCTCCTCCCTGCTGCGCTGCTCCCAGATCGCCAGTCCGCTCGGCTGCATGCGTCCCTCGGCTCGCAGCTTCTCGACCAGGTCGAGATTGACCCGGCTCCAGTGAGAGGTCTTCTTGCGCGGGGTCCAGCGCTGCCGCCTGGACTCCTCGTCGATGCGCTGTGCGACCGAGTCGATCCACCCCCAGCACAAGGCCTCGACGACCGCCTGCTCCCAGGTCAGACCGCGGTCGACGACGCCCTTCTTCTTCAGCCCCATCCACAGCACCGTCTCGGTGTCGTGGTGCAGCGCCAGCCAGGCACCGAACTCCTCGGGACTGTCGAAGAACCGTGCGGGTCGCTCGGGTGTGCCGCCCAGGCGACCGGGAGTCTCCGGCTCAGCGTGGTCAGGTGTCATGCACCGAGTCTGCCGCCCAGCACCGACATCGCCGGCTCAGTTAGCCTTGCGGCGATGAACAAGCCAGATCTGGGCGACCGCTACGGCAGCCCGAACGTCGCGCTCAAGATCCTGTGGTCGCTGGTCGCGCTGGCCATGATCGTCCTCGGGGCAGTGTGGGCTTTCGAAGGCTCGGGCGCCGCCCAGTCGTTCGGCCCGATCGTGGCGGGTCTGGGCGTGGCGTTGGGCTACGTCGTGCTGATCCAGAAGCGGAACTGATGCACCGTGGGTTGAGCTGCGGGAAGAAGGCATCGGTGTCGCCGGTTGTCCCAGCATGAAGAAGATCGGCTTCCTGTCCTTCGGCCACTGGAACCCCTCGCAGCACTCGCAGGCGCGGTCGGCCTCCGACGTACTCCTGCAGAGCATCGACCTCGCGGTCGCGGCCGAGGAGCTCGGCGCGGACGGTGCCTACTTCCGTGTGCACCACTTCGCTCGCCAGCTCGCCTCTCCGTTCCCGCTGCTGGCGGCGGCGGGCGCTAAGACGAGTCGGATCGAGCTCGGCACCGGGGTGATCGATATGCGCTACGAGAACCCGCTCTACATGGCCGAGGACGCCGGCGCCGCCGACCTGATCTCCGGCGGCAGGCTGCAGCTCGGCATCAGCCGCGGATCACCGGAGCAGGTGATCGACGGCTACCGGTATTTCGGCTACGACCCGGGCGAGGGCAACGACCACGCCACCATGGCGCGCGAGCACACCCGGGTGTTCCTCGACGTGATCGACGGGCAGCGGTTCGCCGAGCCGAACCCGCGACCGATGTTTCCCAACCCGCCCGGCCTGCTCGGCATCGAGCCCCAGTCGCCCGGCCTGCGGGACCGGATCTGGTGGGGCGCCGGCACCCGCAAGACCGCCGTCTGGACGGGTGAGCAGGGCATGAACCTGATGAGCTCGACGTTGCTCACCGAGGACACCGGCGTGGCGTTCCACCAGCTCCAGGCCGAGCAGATCCAGATGTTCCGCGACGCCTGGAAGGAAGCCGGTCACGAGCGCGAGCCGCGGGTGTCCGTCAGCCGCAGCATCTTCCCGATCGTCACCAGCACCGACCGGGCATACTTCGGTGCCGAGTCACGCAGTGAGGACCAGGTCGGGTTCATCGACGGCGGCACGGCCCGCTTCGGCAAGACGTACGCCGGGGAGATCGACCAGCTCGTCAAGGAGCTCGCCCAGGACGAGGCGATCGCCGCCGCGGACACGCTGCTGCTGACGATCCCCAACCAGCTCGGCGTCGACTACAACGCGCACGTGCTGGACTCCATCGTCAGGTACGTCGCACCGGAGCTGGGCTGGCGCTGACGCCTAGGGGCCGAGAGCTTCGATCTTCGCGCAGCGTGCGGACAGGTCACGGATGCTCTGCCAGACGACTGCTCGGGGCGCGTCAACGGTGAGGGCGCGGATGTAGTCGTCGAGACGGCGCGGGCGCTCGCGGAGGTAGGTGACTGCGTTGTTGAGGCTCTCGCCGACCGTCTTGCCGTAGGCATCGACCGCCTTGCGCGCGCCGGCCTCCAGGGCGGAGGTGTCGGGTTTCATCATGGCCAGGTCGATGAGGTCGCGACTGAACGTCGACGTGTCGGCCCAGCGGTCGTCGTTGGCGAGCAGCTTGCTGGCGACCTGATCGGTTCGCGTCAGGATCCGTACGCCGCAGATCTCATCGCCAGGGGCAGGAGTGTCGAGGTCGATGCGGCCTTCATGGATGATCTCGAACTTGAGCGCAACCCCCGCAACGAGCACCGAGGTCCTGATCCCGTAACCGTCAACAGTAGGTGTTCGACCCTGGTCAAGTTCGCGGGTAGCCAGAGCGCCGAGCCCACGATCCCTGACGATCTGGCGCAGCTCTCGATAGGACTGCTGGTCGGAGACCAGGAAGTCGATGTCGACCGATTCGCGGAACTCACCGTTGGCGAGGACGATCGCGGTGCCGCCGCCGAACCAACAGTTGTGCTCTGCCAGGAGCGGGGCGTCGAGCATGGACAGCACCTCGGCCACCCGTTGGTGGTGCAGCCGCCTAAACAAGGAGCCTCCCGTTGCTGTAGGTGTCCGCGAGGTGCTGGATGAACGCCTTCTCGTGGTCGGCCAGCGTCTCCTGGTTGAGATGTCGCCAGCCGCGTTCGTAGAGGTTGAGCGCCTCTGTCTCGGTGATGGTGGTGCCGGCGTCGGTCTGCCAGGCCAGCGTGCGCAGGCCGGGGTAGTCGCCGACCGTGATCGTCGACGGTTCTGCTGCTGGCGCGTCGAGGATCGGGACGACGAGGTGGAGTCCGAGTGCGGCTGCGACGTTGCTGTAAGCACCGATCGTGACCGATGGGTTGCCTGCCTCGATCCTGTGCATGGTCACCCGCGACACACCAGCGGCTTCGGCACACGCGACTACCGTGACCCCGAGGGCCTTTCGACGTTCGCGCAGCCGGGCGCCCAGGCGTTCGAGGTCCGCCCGTTGTTCGGGGCTGGTATACGGACTAGCGGCTGGCATGTTTCTCATTTTAGTCATTCGATGTTTAAAGTCAATAATGAGAAATGATTCGAGGCTCCCCGCGTCCATGGCTTCCGCTCGCGATGGCGCAGCGTTACCCGCCGATCACAGGTGGGTAGCCGGTGCCCAGCCTCAGACCACACCGACGGCACACCTTGATCTTCATGCTCCGTTCGTGATCCCACTGCTTCTGCCAGCGGTGCAGTCCGAAGCGACAACCCAGCGGCTTGGCCATGCCTCACGATCCCACGCCCAGATATCCGGCTCAAGAGTCCGAGGGCCAGCACGAGCGGGGCTGCAACGCAGGCTTGCTCGTGACGTGGATGACCGGCGCCTCTAGAGTTCACGCAGGCGCAACCTCGTTACTCCTGCTCGGGGCGTGAGGGTTGTCGGTGCACCTCAACGGAAGGGCTCCTGACATGGACCGGCGTTGTCAGCCAGTGGCTGGTCGCGCTCGCTCAAGCGTGACCACCAGCGATGACTGACCCCTCCACCCTGACCCTGCTTCTCCTCGCACTCGCTGCCCTGGCAGCCGGCTTCGTGGACGCGGTCGTGGGAGGCGGTGGGTTGATCCAGCTCCCGGCCCTGCTACTGGGGTTGCCGAACGCCAGTCCGGTGCAGATCCTGGCGACGAACAAGCTGGGCTCGATCTGCGGTACGACGGTCAGCTCGGCCACCTACTACCGGCGGGTGAGACCAGACCCCCGCACCTTCCTGCCGCTGATGCTGTTGGCCTTCATCGGGTCGATAGCCGGAGCCGTGCTCGCCTCACACCTCCCGAGATCGGCGTTCGACCCGATCGTGCTGGTGGCCCTCATCGCGGTCGGCGCGTACGTCGTACTCAAACCCGACCTCGGCGACGCGACGTCGTTGCGCTGGTCGGGGCACCGCCACACCGCGGCCGCCATGGGCACCGGGCTCGTGATCGGCTTCTACGACGGCGCCCTCGGGCCGGGCACCGGCAGCTTCTTCGTGTTCTCTCTCGTCGGCCTGCTCGGCTACTCGTTCCTGGAGGCCTCCGCCAAGGCCCGCCTGGCCAACTGGGCCACCAACCTCGCGGCCCTGGTTGTCTTCATCCCCCAAGGCGCCGTGCTCTGGAAGATCGGGCTCGTGATGGGAGTCGCCAACCTCTGCGGCGGGTACGTCGGCGCCCGCACCGCCGTCGCTCGCGGAGCGGCCTTCGTCCGCGTGTTCTTCATCGTGGTGGTGTCGGCGTTCATCCTGCGGATCGGTGGCGAGGTCTTCGGCGTCTGGTGAGCGCCGTGCCCTCGTCAGCCCTAGGCGTGCGAAGCCTGGTTGCGCAGCGTGCGCAGTTCGAGCTCGACCTCAACACCGTGCAACGTCACCACGATCCTGCTGTTGGTCGCGCCAGCCGCCTCGAGGTAGTCGCTCAGCGTCGACAGCAGTAGGTCGCCTCGGGACTCGATCCGTGACACAGCCGCCTGGCCGATCCCCAGCCGCTCGGCGACCTGCTGTTGGGTGAGCTGCCCCGCATGCCGAATAGCGCTGAGGGACTCCGCATAGACGCGGTCCATCTCCGCGTTGGCTCGCGGGCCGGCGTCGACCGCGTCTCGCATCCCCGGCAGAGCGAGCAGGTCGTCCAGCACGACCTCGCCAGAGACGAAGTCCGTCCTCCCCTGCTCATGGAGCAATTCCTGCCCCTTGACCTTGCCGCTACTCATCGTTCTCGTCCCTTCCCTTCTCGCGACGCCACCGTTCGATCGCCATATCCGCTCGGTGTCCGACGCTGTCGTAGAAGACGTCGCCCATCGTCGCCTTGTCACTGCCGAACAGAGTCACTACACACAAGCCAGGATCGCCCGGAGGAACCAACAGATCAGGCGCACAGCAATCCCCTGCTCTCACTTCTCAGGAGGCCGACGACATCATCGACGCCCAGGTCGAGACCATCAGGACCCAGTGGGAGGCCGCTGCAGACGAAGGGCGCCTCACCACCCAAGCCAGGCAGCGGCTCTGGCAACGCCAGATCCTCAACGACTACAACTTCAGCTGAGCACATCCACGCCGCAGCGGCAGGGGTAGCGTCGTCATCATGGACGCCGTGGATTCGGCCTTCGAAGCCGTTCCCCGTGCCGGTTTCCTGCCCAGGGGAGCCGTCCACAACGCGGCGTACGACGGCCCGATCGCCATCGGCCACGGGCAGACCAACTCGCAGCCTCGGACGGTGGCCGAGATGCTCAGGCTCCTCGACGTACGCCCGGGCCATCGGGTGCTGGACGTCGGGTCGGGCTCAGGCTGGACCACCGCTCTGCTGGCGCACCTCACCGGGCCAACGGGCAGCGTGCTGGGCGTGGAGATCGTGCCCGACCTGGTCACCGTGGGTGCCGCCAACCTGCACGCCTGCGGCATGGGATGGGCGGCGATCGAGGCCGCTGATCCCGATGTCCTCGGCAGACCCGATCAGGGCCCGTTCGACCGCATCCTGGTCTCAGCCGCGGCCGGGGTGCTTCCCGACGACCTGGTCGACCAACTGTGCGACGCGGGCCGCCTGGTCGTGCCGGTGTCGGGGGTGATGATGCTGGTCGAGCGCAGGGGGCAGGAGCGCACCATCAGCGAGCACGGGCGCTACCGCTTCGTCCCGCTGCTGACCCGCGACCGCCGTCCTCGTTGAGCACTCGTCACTGCGGCTGCATCGGATTGGCCGCTCGCTCCTCGTCGCTGCGCAGGATGCAAAACTCGTTGCCCTCCGGGTCCTGAAGGACCACCCAGCCGATCCCCGGGCCGTAGTGGTTGCGCTGGTCGTCGACCTCCGTCGCCCCCAGGGCGACCACCCGGCGCACCTCCTCGTCACGGGTGCCGGTGTGCGGCTGGATGTCGAAGTGGATGCGGTTCTTGCCGGCCTTCTCGTCCGGCACCTCGATGAACAGCAGCCGGTGGCCGCTGTCCGGCGAGACGATCATGCACTCCGGGTGACCCGGCTCGTTGGGGTCGCCCTCGAGGTCGACGTAGCCCAACACCTGCTTCCACCACTCGGAGAGCTCATAGGCATGGTGGCAGTCGACGGTCGTGTGCGAGATCAAGGACGTCATGAGGTTCATCCTGCACTCGGTCGAGCCCCCACCGCCAACGCCACCACCGCGGCTGCACCCTGGACATCCGGCAGCGCGCCGCCGCTCCGGCGCGCGTTGGCGTGATCGAGCATCACCGAGACGAACGTGTCGGCCGCTTGGCGGCGCAACGACTTCGTCAGGGTCCACTCGACGGCTTGGTCCAGAGCCGACTCCGTGAGCTCGACCAGCGAGTGGCGCAGCCGACGGAGATGGTCACGCACCTCCGGGTGAGTGCCGCTCTCCCGGAAGATGATCGTCCGCAACACCAGCGACTCGTGCTTCTCCAGGCCCAGCCGGCGGTGCATGGCCAGCAGCGACCCGGCCGGGTCGCCCCGGCGTACGACGCCCGCGACACTCTCCTTCGTCGGCGTCGGCAGCCGCTCCTGCAGCAGCGTCAGCAGCAGGTCGATCTTGCGGGGGAAGTAGTAGAACACCAGACCCTTCGGCACGTCGGCGGCCTCGGCGACCCGGGCTGTCGGCGTCGCATCGAAGCCGTCGACGGCGAAGAGCTCCTCGGCCGCATCGAGGATGCGGGCGCGGCGGTCAGCCGCGGCCATCGGCGCTCCCGAACGGCATCGGCTAGTGCGCGATCGGTCCGTGGTGCAGGTGCATCCTGTGTTCGACCTGCGGCATGGCCAGCACACCGGCAAGAGCCGTCACCGCACCCACGATCCAGGCTGTGAGGGCCATGGCGTCGATGTTGTCGAAGCCCATCACCCACGGCGAGGCGATGAACAGCCCACCGATCAGGATGAGCGCATATTCGGAGATGCGATCCTCCGCCATCGCCAGCGACCACAGCGAGACCCCCACGGACACGACACCCAGGACGACCATCGTCTGCGTCGCCGTGTCGTCGGTCTCGGTCCAGATCGGAGACAGTGCCGCATAGGCGCCGGCCACCAGCGCCATCCAGACCTGCCATCGAGCCCACTTCTGCATGACTGAGCCTCCACTCTCATCTCCCGGACCCGTCGCTGTCGGCGGGATCACCCAGACCCAGAATGCGCCTTGATTGACCGCCCGGTCAAGATGTGTCGAGAGACATCTGAGAGGTCAGCCGCGGCGAAGCCTCCTCACCAGGCTGGGGATCATCACCGCCGCCGCCACGAGGTGCAGCACCACGAGGGAAGTGACGGTGCCGGCGTTCCCGCCCGACAGCATCGGCGGGATCAGCGAGAAGGCGGTCAGCGTCACTGCGATCCGCAGGAACAGCTGGGCGGGACGGGTGCTCCACCGCAGCAGGGCAGCCGCCATGACGACCCCCACGACGGAGAAGACGCCGGTCACCGTGGCGAACCCGCCCAGCGGGATCGTCTTGCCCCCATCGGGGATCTCGAAGTCGACGCCGACAGCCCGGGCGAGCCACGCCGCGAGCGTCGTGGCCACCATCGCTGCGAGAGTGGCCAGCAGGCCCACGCCGACGAGACGGCGTACTCGGTGGAGGTGACTCGGGGCCGGGCGCGCGACAGCCTGCACGTCGTTCATCGCAGCTCCCCCTCCGCCGGCAGTCGCTCCGGCATCCCCACGCGCGGGATCCGGTCGCCGTGGAACGTGACGATCTCGGTCACCTGCCCGCCGGTGATCCGCAGGACGTCGAGGGTCAGCGGCAGGTAGGCAGCCTCGTCGTCCGACCACAGGTAGAAGGCGATCGCGGGCTGCCGGTTCACGAAGGTGGGCACGCCGCGCAGGCCCTGCAGGCCCACGAACCCGTCCTCGATCCAGTCGTTCACGACGTTGTCGCGGCCGACGTGCAGACCCGGAGTGGGCGGCATCGAGCAGCGGACGTCGTCGCGCAGCATGGCCGCGAGCCGGTCGATGTCGGTGGCCACACTGGCCTCGGTGAAGCGGCGGACCAGCTCGCGCGTCCCGGTGTCCTCCTCGCCGCCGGTCCAGTCCTGACGCTCGGCGGGCAGGTGCTCCCGCATGCCGGCGCGGGCTCGTTGGAGCGCGCTGTTCACGGAGTTGACGGAGTCGCCGAGCAGCTCAGCGACGTCCTTCGCCGGCCAGCCGAGCTGGTCGCGCAGGATCAGGACGGCGCGCGGGCGTGGCGCCAGGTGCTGGACGGCGACCAGGTAGGCCAGCTCGATGGTCTCCCGCGCGACCGCGACGGCGTCCGGCTCGTCCGCGTCACTCGCCGGCAGCTCGTCGAGCAGCCGGTCCGGGTAGGGCTGCAGCCACGGCACCTCACCACCGACGGCGGGATCCGGGCGGCGCTTGGCGAGCAGGTCCAGGCACGCGTTGGTGGCGATCCGGTAGAGCCAGGCCCGGAACGACGAGCGACCCTCGAAGGTCTCCCGCCGGCGCCAGGCCCGCAGGAACGTCTCCTGCACCGTGTCCTCGGCGTCCTCGAACGACCCCAGCATCCGGTAGCAGTGCACGTGCAGCTCTCGCTGGTGCCGCTTGGCCAGCCCCGAGAACTCCGGCTCGTCGACCTCTCCCAGACCGCTCACGCACCACTCCTCCGTCTTCACACTCATCGCTCATCCTTCCGCTTCGTCGGGTCCTGTCATAGGTATGACGGGTGTGCGCGCCAGAACTCATCAGGTCAGGCTCGGGCGTCGGCGCGGGCCCAGAGCACGGCGGCGAAGGCGATCAGCAGGAGCATCATCGCGATCTGCAGGAAGTCCATCGCCCGGCCCGGCATCCCGGAGAACTGCGCGAGCACCAGCAGCAGGTAGGCGACGACGGCGTACACCGGGACTGCTCGGGAGCGGATCAGCGCGACCGCGAGCACCACGCTGCCGATGGTGGTGAGCAGGAAGCCGGCCAGGTTCGGCCCCATCAGGTGAACCGGGTTGTCGTTGGCGAAATCGACCAGCGACTGACCGGTGCCGTCGGCCAGCCCGTCGGCGCTGGCGAACCAGCCGAGCGTGGCGAACGCCGTGGCACCCATCGCGAACAGGATGCCGCCGACCGTCGTCAGGACAGCGCCGACGAGAGCGGCGATGCGGCCTCGGTCGCGCACCAGGTGCAGCACACCGAGCCCGACAGTCAGACCGATCACGGCGAACGCGAAGCCGTCGGCCACCAGGCCCGGCCAGGCCGCGTCGTGCACCGCGACCAGGTTGTCGTAGTTCAGGACCTCGTCGGAGCCGCTGTCGAGACGCTCGCCCCACGGCGTGGTGGCGAGGAGCCCGATGATCGTGGCGGCCGAGGCCCCGAGCGAGATGGCGGCGACCCGGACCCTGGCGGGGCCGGGGGCGTTCCGGGTCGCGTCGAGCTGGTCTCGGACAGGTGAGGTGGTGGTCATGGAAGCCTCCGGAGAGTGACGGGTTGGTCGATGTCTCGACGCTAGGACCGGCACCTGCGCTCGCGGATCGTGGCGGTCCCGGGCATTCACGCCCGTGCTGGCACGGAGCCGCCACCCGCCCTTCCCGCCCTACAGTGCTGCTATGCGCTGGGCACGCGTCACCGCCGTCATCTGCGGGATGCTGGCTGCTCTCCTGATGGCGGTCGCGATCAGCTTCCTGGTCGCAGAGCCCAACCGCGCCTCGTGGCTGGCCCTCGCGATCGGCGCGCTCGTCGTCCCGGCCACCGCCGCGCTGTCTGTGTTGGTGACCCGGCGCCGCGAAGGAGCGGTCGTCGGAGTGCTGCTCGGCTGCCTGTCGCTCGCGGTCGGCGCGGTGATCGCGAAGGAGGTCTGGCTCCAGTGGCTGGCCACGACGGGCGACCCCGGTCGGTGGGACTGGCTGGTCGCCGTGACCGCCGAGAACGCCTGGTGGATCCTCGCGAGCTTCGCCCTCCTGCTGCTGCATTTCCCGACCGGCTCCGTGCCCTCACCACGGTGGCGGTGGGTCCCGGCGCTCATCGTGGCCGCCGCCGCGATCACGCAGGCCTACGGCGCGGTGGAGCAGGCGCCGTTCCGTGCTCCCCTGGCCGGTCTCGACCGCCCGTTCGGCCCCCCACCCGCCTGGGCGCAGCTGGTCGGGGAGGTCGCGTTCGTCGTCCTCCTCGTCCTCATCGTCGCCAGCGCGGCCTCCCTCGTGCTGCGGTTCCGCCGCAGCGACGGCGTCCAGCGTCAGCAGATCAAGTGGCTGGCGCTGGCCGGCATCGGGATGCCGCTCTATCCCCTGCTCTGTCTCATCGAGATCCTTGTCTGGGGAGAGTCGCAGTGGTTCAGCGCGGCGATCGGGCTCGGCTCCCTGCTCGCGACCCCGGTCGCTGCGGCGATCGCGGTGCTGCGCTACGACCTGTACGACGTCGACAAGGCGCTGGCAGTCGCGGTCTCCTGGGGCCTGGTGACCGTGTCGACGCTCGCGGTCTACGCCGCGGTGACCTCGGTGACCGGACTGCTGGTCGGCCGGTCCTCCGAGGTGGGGGTCGCCCTCGGGACGGCCGCCGCTGCGGTGCTGCTGCTGCCCGCCCTCCGTGCTGTACGACGGGCAGTGGACGCGCGCATGTATCCGTTGCGCCGGGCCGCTCTCGCCGCCGTCGACACCCTGCACCGCGAGGTCAGCGCCGGCGAGGCCCGTCCGGAGCAGCTCCAGGAGGTGTTGCGGGAGGCGCTGCGCGATCCCGGACTGCGGATCGGGTTCCGGGTGCCCGGGTCGGACACCTTCCTCGACGGCGCAGGCGACCCCGTGTCTGCCGATGGCGTGCTGGTGCTGCTCGACGACGAGCCCACCGGCGTCTTCCTCCGCGGCTCCGGCCCCGCCTCCGTCGAGCTGCTGCGCGAGGTCAGCGGTCGCTGCGCGACGTTGGTGGAGGTCATCCGGCTGCGCCGCGACGTGGCCAGCGCCCTGGCCGAGGCCGAGTCCAGCCGTGGGCGGCTGCTCGCAGCGGGGTACGACGAGCGGCGTCGCCTCGAGCGCGATCTGCACGACGGTGCCCAGCAGCGACTCGTGTCCCTCGGCATGTCACTGCGGCTCGCGCAGCGCCACCTCGACGACGGCACGGTGGACCTCGACGGGCTCCTCGACCAGAGCGTGGCCGAGCTCGGGACCGCCGTCGCCGAGCTCCGTCAGATCGCGCACGGGCTGCGGCCGATCAGCCTGGACGACGGCCTGCCCGCGGCCCTGTCGAACCTGGTGCGCAGCCTCCCGCTCGCCGTCGACATGGACATCGACGACAGCCCGCTGCCCGACACGGTCGCGACCACCGCCTACTACGTCGTCAGCGAGGCGATCGCCAACGCCGTCAAGCACGCCGAGGCGACGCGCATCCAGCTGCTCGTCGTACGCCGCCCCGGGCTGCTGCTGGTGCGGGTGACCGACGACGGGTGCGGCGGTGCCCGCCTCGGGCTGCGGTCCGGGCTCGTCGACCGCGTCGCCGCCCTCGGCGGCTCACTCCAGGTCGACAGCGACCGCGGTCGCGGCACCCAGGTGGAGGCGGCGCTGCCATGCGCATCGTGATCGGGGAGGACTCAGCGCTCTTCCGTGAGGGCCTCGCCCACCTGCTCGAGGACGCCGGCCACGACGTCGTCGGGAAGGCACCCGACGCGGTGCGGCTGGTGGAGCTGGTCGAGCAGCAGCAGCCGGACCTTGCGATCATCGACGTCCGCATGCCCCCCGACGGCACCGACGACGGCGCTCGCGCCGCCAAGGAGCTGCGCAGCCGGATCCCGGGCCTGGCGATCGTGCTGCTCTCCCAGCACGTGGAGACCCGGCACTCGGTCGAGCTGGTGTCGCAGGGGCGGGTCGGCTACATGCTCAAGGACCGGGTCTTCGAGGTCGACGACTTCATGGACTCCCTCGACCGGGTCGCTGCAGGGGGATCGGCCCTGGACCCCGAGGTCGTCGCGACCCTGTTGGGTCCCCGCCGCGAGGACGACCCGCTGTCACGACTGACCCCCCGCGAGCGCGACGTCCTCGCGCTCATGGCCGAGGGCCGCAACAACGCCGGCATCGCCCGGCGGCTCTCGTTGACCGACCGCACCATCGAGACCCACATCGCCAGCATCATGGCCAAGCTCGGGCTCCACGAGTCGGAGGAGGAGCACCGTCGGGTGCTCGCCGTCCTCACCTGGCTGGGTCTGCGCTCACGCGGCTAGCCACCTCGGCACCGTCCACCCCTGCGGAAGGAGACTCCATGAGCATCGAGTTCAACCACACCTTGGTCCACAGCAAGGACACCTGGGCCGCCGCCGGAGAGGTCGGCCGCATCCTGGGTCTCGCCGAGCCGGCCTCGTACGGACCCTTTGCGGTGCTCCAGTTCGACAACGGCGCCACGCTCGACTTCATCCAGGACACCGGCGACATCACGGCCCAGCACTACGCCTTCCTGGTCGGCGAGGAGGACTTCGACGACATCTGGGGCCGACTCCAGGCGGAAGGGCGGCAGTGGTGGGCAGACCCGCACAAGCGGCGGCCTGGAGAGATCAACCACGAGGACGGCGGCCGCGGCCTCTACTGGCAAGGTCCCGACGGACACTGGCTCGAGATCATCACCCGCCCGTATGGCGGCGGGGCCTAGCGCGAGGGCCCAGCTCGTCACGGCCCCAGTCAACTGCCACGTAGTAACGGCGGTAGGTGAAGCCGTAGATCAATCCGAATCCCAGCCACGCGACGAAGACGGCGACGCGTGTGCCGATGACGGGTTCATGGAGGAGACGTGCGCCGGCAAATACATACTCGAACGACGCGCTCAAGATCGTCAGGCTGACGCCCGCAAACAATCCAGCGATCGCACTGCCCAAGTGTGACCACTCGCCGCCTTCAACGCTCGAATACGGGGTGAAGACGAAGGACACCAACGAACCGATGATGAGAGCGTCGATCCCCACGAAGATTGACAAGGCGAAATCAGCATCGAAGTCACCGTGAATTATTCTGAGCAATACAATGTTCACGGTGAAGAAGCTCGTGACAACGACGGCGTCGAAAGCAACGTACCAGCGTCGATGACGCAGTCGGGGACGACCGGTGGGGGAAGCTGAGCGCGGCGCGCTGTCGCCGGCACCGGAATTCGGGTGACTTTCTGCGGTCATGAGCGCCGCCTCTCAATTCCTGTCTTCCGCGAAGATCTTATCGCGATCTTGCAGACGTGGGTCAGTAGCCAGACGTCGAAAGTCGGGCCATGATTGGAATGAGAATCGTCTTTGAACGGAGGACGCTCATGCCCGAGTTCCGATGCCCCGAGGATGACGGGGACTGCACCTACCCGAACCTCGCAGTCGTGGCCGTGGACGGTCACTTGTCAGTGCTGCGTTCGGAGGCCGTCGAGCAGCTGTTTCCCGAATTGCCCGTCTACGACGCAGCGATGGTCGACTTGGAAGGCCTCACCTACACCGAGGTCATCGATGCCGTCTTGCTCAGCGCCCTCGGCCGGCCGAGCCCCTTCGGCAGGGAGCCGGAGACGGTCGCGGGAGCGCGATCCTTGGTGGCGCGGCTGGAGTCGCGGTTGATGAGGAGCAACGGCGTGATCGCCACCTGCTCCTGCGACCACGTCTGGGTCGTTCCGGTCGGGTCACCATGACTGATCCACCACCTGGCATCCGCCCGCTCAACTTCGATGAAGGTGTCTTCGTCGAGGCATACAAGGAAGCCGTCTCCCAGGCCCTCGAGTCCAGCGACGCAGCGTGCGGCACCATCGTGACCGCCTGCTTCTCCATCCTGACCGCCTACGGCGCCGCGCTCGCCCTGATCACGCCCAAGGATGCCCAAGCAGACCTCGTGGTCCTGTCCCCGTTCGCCCTCCTGGGCCTGGGGGCGGTAGCCGGCTTGATCGGCAAAGCGTCTGGCATCAGCCTCGAGACCGTTAAGGAGGTTGAGGAAGCCAAGTCGGAGATCAAAGCGGCGGTGCGAGCGAAGCGACTGTGGGCGTACATCTCAGTGGGGCTTGCCTTCCTGGGCGTCGGAGCGGCCGGGTACGTCATCTTCGCCTCCTACGGATGACGCTTCCTGCCACACGCGACAGCTCACGACGCGCTACTTTGAGGACACTCCAGGAGTGACTGAACCAGGATGCACGCTCGCGGCGTTGAGGTGGGTAGAGGTGCACTCGGGTAGGCCCTCCCCAAGGAGGCGAGATGCGCACCAGCGACGAGGACGAGTTCTCGGACTTCGTGCGCGCGCACAGTGCAACCCTGTTCCGCACCGCCTACCTGATGACCGGTGACTACCAACGCGCCGAAGACCTCCTCCAGACCACCCTCGTCCGCGTCTACCAGCGCTGGACCCGAGTAGCAGCGATGGACCGGCCGGTCGGCTACGCACGCAAGGTCCTGGTGAGCCAGGCGTCCTCGTGGTGGCGTCGCCGGTCGTCGCACGAGTCACCGCTGGAGCTGCTCGACGGGCCGGTCTCCGGTGGCCAGCTGGAGGAGGTCCCGGAACACGAGCGGGTCTGGCAGGCCGTGCTGAGCCTGCCCCCGCGACAGCGAGCCGTGACGGTGCTGAGGTACTACGAGGACCTGAGCGAGGCCGAGATCGCCGAGACGCTGTCGATGGCGCCCGGCACGGTGAAGAGCCACGGCCATGCCGCCCGACAGCGGCTCGCCGAGCTGCTCGAGGAACACGTCGCGGACCCCGCACTTCCCACACCGGAGGTGACGTCATGACTCTCGACCAGCGACTGTCCGAGGCCGCTCACCAGGTCGCGGCCGACGTCATCGTCCCCACCGTGAGCCCTGATGCCGTGCGCGCCCGTGCCCGTTCCCATCGGCTCCGGACAGCTGCCCTGTCCACCATCGCCGCCGTCGTGGCCATCGTGGTGGTGGGCACCAGCGTGGTCAGCGGCCGCAACGCGAGCGCACCTGCTCCCCCCGCAGGCTCGGTCTCGCCGTCGGTCTCCGCGTCGACCCCGGCGAGCCCGTCGACGGACTCCTCGCCGACCGGTCCCCGGGGCACCTACACGTCGTCTCTGTACGACCTCTCCGTCGGACACCCGCGAGACTGGACCGTGCAGCCCGCGACGCGGACCTGGACCTGGGAGTCCGACGTCCAGGACTTCCGGAGCCCGGCGCACGAGGCCTTCCTCTCGCCGAACGGTCACGTGCGGGTGAGCGTGTGGAACGCACCCCTCGATGCCAGCACCCGCCAGGAGTCGATCCCCTACCTCGTGTCGTGGGTGGAGGGCTACTGCGAGGCCAGTGGCAACTCGCCCTGCACCGGCATCGCCGACCGGGCGGTGCGGCTCTGCCTGGAGCAGTGGGACTGCCACCCCGGAATCCTGGTGCCGTTCGACCACGACGTGCAGGCCTTCTTCAGCGGGGGGATCTACGCCCAGGACGCGATGACCGTGGTCGCGGTGTGGCGACGCGAGTCGTCGCGGTTCGTGGCGAGCTATGGCGGATCACAGCAACTCCTCGAAGACTTCCTGACGACCATGGAGGTCTGGCCACGCTCGACGCCGCGCTCTCAGCGTCGGTGAACAGCAGCCGTCCCTCGCTCGTGTCATGGGCGGCATGGCCGCGACGGGTGCGGGGCTAACCGAGCGTGAACCAGGCGTAGGTGACCCGGTAGCTCTTGATGTCGTACCACCAGTTGTTGGACGTGCCGCCCCACCAACGGAACTTGTCCCTTGAGGTCACGAGCTTGTCGCCGTCCACTTTGTCCGAGCCGTGCCAGACGGTGCGTGGGGACAGAAGGCCGCCCCAGTTGCTGACATCGCCATAGCGATCCTCGTAGAACACCAATCCCTTGTCCGGGAAGCCGGGGACAGAACGACCGCCGTACGTGCTGACCCGGAACCTGCCGTAGGAAACAGCCTTCGGAACGGAGATCTGGTGTCGCGTGAAGGCCAGGAGATCGACATCCGACGGGTCGAGGCACAGGTAGAAGTTGCTCAGGTGAGTGAGCGAGCCCTTCCAGCCGGTTCGCGCTGGATAGGCGACCACGGAACAGTCTCCGATCGCGGTCGCGATCGCATTCGCTTTGGGGATGACGGTCTGGCTGCCCGTGTGCCGCACCAGGCGCTTCGCGGAGACCTTCAGTGCGCCGGGCCTCGAGGTCCGACGGTTACCGGCTCGATCTTGAGCCTGGAAGGTGACCGTGTAGTTTCCTGCCGCGACAACGGCACCCGAGGCCCTCCGGCCATTCCAGTTCACGGAACGCCGACCCTCGGGAGCGGAGCCCAAGCGGAGGGTGCGGACGATCCGCCCCGCACTGTCACGCACCCGCGCCTTGAGGGTCGTCACATCCTCATTGAGGTAGGTCCGCAGAGTGATGGAGTCGCGGTATCCGTCCTTCACGGGGTAGATGACCTTCGGTGACGCCTTGGGGCGGTCGATCTGGGGCGCCCGGACGTCAATGGCGAAGCTGCGCTCGGCGCCGCCGACGAGGTTCTCGCCGCCCACGGCTTTGGATGTACTCAAGACGAAGGCGTAGCTACCGCTGGAAAGCCGGACCCCAGCCCGGCCCTTGCCGTTGAGGATCAGGGAGTGAGCGCCGGCCTTCTGTGAACCGAGTGAAACTGGGCCGCGAACGACCTCACCGAGCCTGTCTCTGATCTGCCACGACACGTCCTGGAGCGTGTCCAGCCGGTAGGAGACCGTCGCTGTCTCCTTGCGCCCGTCGCCGTTTGGACTGAAGATGCGCGGCTTCAGGTCGACAATTTCTGGTGACAGTGAGTGACGAACCGTGACCTCGACGCTGTCAGCTTGTCCATCGCACAGGAGGTAGTCGGAGTCGCAGGAGGTGACTGTGATCGTGTGCGATCCTTCGGCCAGGCCGCCGGTTTCCACGGTTCCCTGATAGGGCGCGACCGCGAGGTCGAGAGCTTGGCTGCCGTCGAGCCATACCCGAATCGATCCTCCGGGCGCGTTCACCGAGACCACGGCGCTGCTCCCGAGCTCCTGCCCAGCCACGGGCTGGGTGACCTGTACTGGCTCATTCGCGACAGAAAACGTCACCGTGTCCGCCTCCGAGCCGCAGCCTTCTGCGTCGCAGTCAACGGCGCTCAACTGCTGGGATCCCGTTGCTCCCCAGGTCTGCAACGACGAGGTTGCAACACCATCGAGCACGTCGGCGTACCAGAGCCGACCCAAGCTGCTGAATCTGACTCGCTCCGCAGTCGAGGTGGCCTCGACGGGCGTCTCTCCAGCCACGCTCGCACCCTCGACAGGGACAGTGACGTCGGGCGCTGTTGTCACAGCGAGGGTCGCGACCCGCTGCGGTGGTTCAGCGCCGAGGAGGCGTGCTGAGCTTGCCGCGAGCCTGTCCAGAACCTTCGCCTGCTCGGCGAACGGCGCCAGTCGAGCGCCAGGGGTGGGCGTCACGGTGCGGCGGTTGTCAGACGGCGAGTCCGTCGAACCGATCGCGGAGGACGCTTGGCCCCCCCAAGCCGATGCCACCACCAACATGGCTCCTGCTGCGGCCATGGCCCCATTCACGGACGTTCGCATGATCTGTCCCCCTACCTGGCGCGAGACGTGACTCCGGGCAGACACGTCTCTCAGAGCCCATGTCATCGGGTGGAGCTGGGCTAGTCCATGGTCCTCAGCACCAGAGTGACCCCAGAGGACGAGCGGCTTCTGCCTGGGGTTCCTGATCGAATGCGAAGGGATCGCTACGAGCGCGCGCAGTCTGTCATCGTGAACGGGGGCTGGAGCGAGTAAGAGGTATGAGGAGCGAACCGGCTGAAGTGGTGGCCGTCGGAGGTGACACCGTGGCGATCGGCTCGCCCCTGGCCTTCGACGACTTCTACCGCGCCGAGCTCCCCCGGCTGGTCGCCCTCGCGCGCGCCCTGTGCGGCATGGCCGTGGCCGACGACGTCGCCCAGGAGGCCATGCTCGCGGCCTACCGGAAGTGGCGGAAGGTCGGCGACCTCGACCACCCCGAGGCGTGGGTACGTCGGACCTGCAGCAACCTGGCGGTCTCGCAGTACCGCCGCCGCCTGGTCGAGCTGCGAGCCGTCGTACGACTCGCCAACGGGCCGCAGCTCGCGCCCCTCGAGCCGGCCGACGAGGAGTTCTGGGCCGCCGTACGCGCCCTTCCGAAGCGGCAGGCACAGGCCGCCGCCCTGCGCTACCTCTACGAGCTCGACGTGGCCGACATCGCTCGGACACTGGAGATCTCGGAAGGGTCCGTCAAGCAGCACCTGTCGCGGGCGCGCGCCCGGCTGGTGCGGGCGCTCGCCCTGACCGAGGAACCCGATCACCCACCACGAGGCGAGGAGGTGGCCCGGTGAACCTCGAGACCAGGGCCAGGGAGGCCGCCGAGGGCCTGCGGGCGGCGACCATCGCCGACCCCGACGCCGCGATGCCCCGGCTGCGACACACCCACCGGCGCCGCCGCGTCGCCCGCGTGGCGAGCGCAGTCGTGCTGGTCGTCGGCGTGGCGGGCGGCCTCGCCCTCCAGCGCGACGAGGGCGACCGGGTGATCTCGCCCGCGCACCAGGAGGACCACGATCCAGGAACAGGACGCAGCAGTGACGTGGTGTCGGCCGCGGAACCGGGGACCACCGACACCCACCTCAGCAAGACCGACCCCGCCGCGACGCTGCCCCAGGAAGTCGACCTCCTGCTGCGTGACCCGCACACCGATCCGCTGCCACGGTGGTCGGCCTTCGACCAGGCGACCGGACGCTTCCTGTGGACGGACCTGCCGAGCGACCCGGACGTGGTCTTCAGCGGAAGTCGGACCTTCCTGGTCTCCTCGCTCGAAGCGGGCTCGGGGCTGATGGAGGTCCCGTGCCCCGCCGTGTGCTCGGGCATCGCGTCGTTCGGCCCTGGACCCGACGAGATCACGGTGCTGGTCGCGGACCTGGAGAAGGACCGCGTCAACCCCGGCCCCGAGTCGCTGGCCCAGGTCTACGGGCTCGACGGGTCGCTGCGCGACAAGATCGACCTGGCGGGGATCATGGGGACCCGGCGGCACGTGGTGGAGGCGACCAACGACTGGGCGCCTCCCGACGGCAGCGAGGCGCTGGTCTCCGACCTCGAGTGGTCTCCTGACGGCACCCGGCTCGCGGTGGCCACCTACCCGGGCTTCTTCGAGCCGGACTGCCCGCCAGGAGGTCGCCCCTGCGAGGCGCTGGTCTGGGTCTACGACCAGGACGGCGGCGAGCCGATCGCGGTCCACCGGCAGTCGGCGTACTCCCGGGACGACGGTTCCTGGAGGCCTCCGCTCCTCACCGACCTGGCCTGGACCTCCGACGGCTCACGACTGGGCATGGTGGTGATGTCCGATCTCCAGGACAGGGCGACGCGACCCCCGAGCCTGGTCGGGCTCGACGTCGAGTCGGGCCGCGCGGCGACGCTCCACGAGTTCGCCGACTGCGGAAGCTGCCGGCCGCCCCGCTACGGGTTCGCCTGGTCACCCGACGGCACCCGCCTCGCGGTCACCAACGGCGACGGCGTGAGCCTGCTGGCGTCCGACGGGACCATCGTCTCCGAGTCGAGCGACGGCGGACCCGGTCCGCTCGCCTGGCTCGCCGATCAAGGCTGACCCCTCAGCGGGACGAGCCCATCACCCGATCGCCGGTGTGGGCGATCTCGGTCCAGATCGCGACGGAGTTGCCGGCCGCATCGATCGCGACGTCGATGATGTAGCGGCGCAGGGACACCGCAGCGCCCGAGACGGACCCGATGTCGCCCCACTCACCCGCTGCCGTCCGCTGGACCCCTCGAACCTCATCGGCGCCCGCGCAGCTGGGATAGCGCAGCCAGACCACGGTGGCGGTCCCGTCGCCGTTCGTGGCCACCCTGCTGTCCGCGGCGCAGGCACCGACCTCGGGGGGAGACAGGGCGAACGGGGCGCCCCAGCTGCCGCCCGCAGGCCGCTGTGCGGCGTACGGGGTGGGCGGGCCGGGCTCGCTGTCCGAGTGGCCCCAGACGACCAGCGCGTTGCCCGCGTCGTCCAGGGCGATCTCGTCCGCGTCGTTGTGCACGTGCGAGGACAGCCGCGTGACCTCCCAGTCGCCTCCGGCCGGGCGGATGGCCGTCTTCACGAAGCGGTCGTCGACGCCGTCGATCGTTCCCGTCACCCAGTTGGCGGCGGTGTCGCCGCGCGCGTTCGACGTCACCCACGGCCCGTGGCGGCACCCCGACCCGAGTCGGTCCGGTGTCGACCAGGTGCCGGCTCCGCGAGGATGCCCGGCTGCGAACACGGCACAGCCGGTGTCCCTCGAGCGGGCCCACACCACGGTGACGTCGCCACGGCCGTCCACGGCCAGCCGTGCACTGAGGTCGATGCGGCGCGTCGAGGGCGGTCCGGACACCCGCGCCGGCCGGCTCCAGCGACCGTCGGCCCGCTGCCGGACGACCTGCACCCCCGGCGAGAGCGCGACGTGGGGGTCCCACTCACTCCACGCGATGCTGACGTGCCCCCGGTCGTCCATCGCCACGTCGAGACTGCGCATCGCGGTGATCGGGGACTCGGTCACCTCCCTCGGGGGCGTCCACCCCGACGTCGCCCGGTGGCGCGACACCATCAGGCGGCCGGCGGACTTCCACACCACCACGGCCTGGCGCTGGTTCATGACCACCCGCTGCCAACCGTTGCGGCCCGTCCCGGACAGGTTCATCGGCGCGCTCCAGGCTCCGCCGTCGCTTCTCCAGGACGCCATGATCCGGGCACCGCGCACCACGTCCTTGCGCCAGACCACCGTGGCATCACCGTCTCCGGCCGCCGCCACCCGAGGGGCCGGGTTGTCGCTCACCTTCCCCGACAACGCCTCGGGAGGCGTCCACGGCGGATCCGCCAGCGCGCTCTCCGACTGACCCAGCAGAACACCGGTCAGCAACGCCACCCCGCACACCCAGGTCGCACGCCGCATGGTCGCCTCTTCCTCCGGGTCTCGCTCTCAGTCTGCCTGCTCGGACACCCGGGCGTAAGTGGCCGCCAGCTCGGTCCGCGACCGGAGCCCGCGCTTGCGGAAGACGTTGCCCAGATGGCGCTCGATCGTCTTCGGGCTGAGGAACAGCGCGGCTGCGATCTCCTTGTTGGACCTCCCCTGCGCCGCCAGGATCGCGACCCGGGTCTCCTGCGACGTCAACGGCTCGGTGCCGTTCACCGGCTGCCGCCGAGCCCTCGCGCCGGTCGCTGCCAGCTCCTGCTCGGCGACGGAGTCCCAGTGCGTCAGGTCCATCGCGGCGAACGCGTCAGCGGCCGCCGTCAGCTGCTGACGGGCGGCCACCCGGTGACCGGCCCGACGCAGCCGCCCGCCGAAGAGCAGCCGGGTGCGGGCCGTCTCGAACGGGTCGCCGGCCTCCGCGTGCGCCACCACCGCGTGCTCGAACGCCGCGGCGGCCGCATCATCGTCGGACGCCGTCAGGACCTCGCACCGCCGAGCCAGCGCCACCGACAGCGCAGGCGACCCGGGTGGTGTGGCGTCGGCGTACCGGGTGGTGAGCGACCGCGCGTCAGCGATCCGGCCCAGCCCGAGGTAGGCCTCGACCAGCATCGGCGCCACCCCGAGCGGCTCGCCGCTGGCGCCGACGCCGCCGTCGGCGTCGCGGCGCCACCCCGAGCGGCTCGCCGCTGGCGCCGACGCCGCCGTCGGCGTCGAGGCGGGCCTCGAGCAGGGTCACGACCTCCCCCAGGCTGCCGCGGCACAGGGCGCAGTAGGCCGCCGTGATCGCCTGATGGGCCGCATGGCTGGTGGTGCCGGCCCGATCGGTCAGCTGGCGGGCGCGGCTCAGCGCGACCTGGGCTTCGTCGTGCAGTCCGCGAGCGGCCGACTGCCAGGCGAGCATCTCCACGGCGACCGACCCGTCGGCGGCGTACCCGAGATGCCGTGCGAGCTCTGCGGCCTCCCCGGCGTCCGCGTAGGCGCCGGTGTGGTCGCCCAACCAGGCGCGCCCGGCGGCCAGGATCGCGAGGCAGGGCATGAGGACGCCGATCGCGCCGCGTCGGCGTACCTCCTCGAGACGCGCGGCACCGACGGTGACGGCGTCCCCCAGCTGCCCGGTGAAGGCCGCGGCCAGCGCCATCAGCATCAGCGCCCGCGCGTCGTGGCGCAGCGCGGGCCGGTCCGCCAGCCGACGTACCTCCGCGAGCCGGGCCAGGCCCTCCGCGAGCTTTCCGGACAGAAGGCTGGCCGCGCCACCGACGAAGCTGGCCATCAGCTGCTGCTCGGCATCGTCGGGATCGGCGACGGCGTCGATCCGCCGACCGCAGTCGGCCAGCCCCGCGAGGTCGTTGAGCCGGAACCGGGCCATCGCGAGCTCGGTCAGGTCGCGCACCAGCGCCGATCCGTCGAGGAGGTACGACGCCTCGTCGAGGTAGTCGACCGACCGCGGCACGGAGCCGGCGTACTGCTCCAGCATCCCGAGCGTGAAGAGCGCCTCGCCGCGGGACCGGTCCGCCGTCCCCTCCGCCAGCACCCGGTCGACGAGGGCACGGACCCTGGCGACGTCGCCGGCCTGGAAGGCGTTCTGCGCGGCGAGGGCGAGACGTTGCCGGGCCAGGTCGAGGTCGGGGGTCAGCTCGGAGGCCCGTTCGAGGGCCGTCGCGGCTGCAGCGAAGCCCAGCCGGTCGCGGTGGCCCTCCGCGAGGGCAGCCAGCTGGTCAGCGAGCCGTGGGTCGCCGCCCGTCGTGGACTCGGCCAGGTGCCAGACGCGGGCAGGGTCGCTCGCGGGCAGGGCCGCCGCCAGCGCCGCATGGACCGTGCGCCGCTCGCCCGGCGTCGCCAGCTCGAGGACGGCGCTGCGCAGCAGGGGATGTCGGATGCGGTAGCCGGCTCGCTCGTGGAGGAGTACGCCGCGCCCGCAGGCCTCCCCCAGTGCCTCACCGACATCGGTGCCCCCAGCCTCCAGGGCCGTGACGACGGCCTGGTCAGCCGACCCCGCCTCGCCGGCGAGGGCCTGGTGGAGCACGGCGTCACGAGCAGCCGGCGAGAGCTCGGCGAGCACGGCCCGGAAGTGCTCGCGCAGCCGCTCCCCGGCTGGCAGCGGGTCGGGAAGGCCGGCGGCGCCGAGCCACTGCGCGTCGTCGAGCCGCGACGCCACCTCGAGCAGAGCGAGGGGGTTGCCCTCGGTCGCGGTGACCAGCCGGGCGACCACCTCCGGCGCCGCGCGGGCCGGCAGGAGCGTCGTCGCCGCCGACGTGGACAGGCCGACGACGCGCCGGGTCGACAGACCCTCGGTGAGCGCGGGCGCGACCGAGCCCTCGCGGGCCGCCAGCACCAGCGCGACGGCGTCCGGACCGAGTCGCCGAGCCGCGAACACGATCGCTGCCGCGGACTCGGCGTCCAGCCACTGCAGGTCGTCGACGAGCACCAGCACCGGTCGCTGCTCGGCTGCCGCGGCAAGCAGGGACAGCGTGGCGGCGCCCAGGAGGAACGGGTCGGCGTTCGCGGCGCCGCTGGACCAGTTCAGAGCAGAACCGAGCGCAGCAGCCTGACTGTCCGGGATGTCGGCGACCCGGTCCCGGATCGGGTTGAGCAGACCGAACAGCCCGGCGTAGGCCAGGTGCGACTCGGCGTCGATGCCGCGGGTGGCCAGGCAGGTGAACGAGTCGGCCGCCCGTGCACGGACGGCCTCCAGCAGCGTCGTCTTGCCGATGCCGGGCTCGCCCAGGAGCAGGAGCGCTCCGCTGCGCCCGGCGGAGGCGTCCCTCACCAGGGCGTCGAGGAGCGCCAGCTCAGGCTCGCGGCCGGCCACGACCGCGGACTTGGGGGGTTTGCCGGACGCGACACCGGCAGCCCCGGTGGGAGTTTCGACCGGAGAGGAATCTGCAGGAGGAGGCCGTGATGCGCACATCGACAACGATCCTAGGGTCACTGGAGCGTGCGCTCGCCCGACAGCGCTGGACGTACGGCGCTCTCTGGTACTACCCGCTGATCACCCGGTCGCTGCCCCGGTCCCCGGACGCCGTCGAATCGTCGGCGGAGCGGTTCGATGCCTGAGTTCACCAAGGCCGACCACGCGAGCCTGTCGGTCACCGACCTGGACCGCAGCGAGCGCTTCTACACCGACGTGCTGGGGCTGCTGCGACTCGCCGACTTCGGCACCGCACGCGTCCTCCTGCACCGCTCGAGCTCCTTCATGCTGGCGCTCGCGTGCCACGACGGGGCTCACGGCGAGCGGTTCAGCGAGCTGCACACGGGGCTGGACCACCTGGGCTTCGCCGTGGACTCCCGCGAGGAGCTCGTGGCATGGGAGCGCCGCCTCGACGAGTTCGGCGTGGAGTACACCCCGATCCGGGACATGGAGTTCGGGGCGCACCTGAACTTCCGCGACCCCGACCACATCGCCCTCGAGCTCAGCACCTCCAACGACACCCTGACCGGCTGGTTCGACGAGCTCCGCGAGCGAGAGCTCCCACGCACCGAGATCGACGCGCGGCTCGCGGCGTACCTCGCCGCGCTGCCGGCGGCCGACCCGACCGATCAGTGACCCGACGCCGCCACTCAGGCGCCGTCGAAGCCGCTGATCAGCAGCCAGAACACCAGGACGCCGACGACGGCGGCGAGCAGGCCCCACCCCACCCCGGTCAGAGCCCGGCGCCCGCTGGAGGATCCCGCCCGGGCGAGCGCGGGAAGAGCGGCGGTGACCGCTGCGCCGATCCCCGCCATGACGAGCAGCTGAGCAGGAAGGATCCAGTTCTCCGTGCCCTGGTCGTCGAGCACCAACGCCGACAACGGCAGGCTCACCATCCCGGCGACCAGCAGCACCAGCACCCCCACCACGCGCTGCACCGTCGGGCTCATGGTCAGAACCTAGCGGGAGACCGGCCCCTCCGGATCCCCGCTGGTCTCACGCGGAGGCCGTCGACCCGCTAGGGACCGGCTGCCGTCCGGTGAGCGTGAGCAGATGGGACTGCATCGGAGCGCGCACCTCGTCGCCGCTCCCGTGGGCCCAGTCGACGTCCGTGGCGACCAGGCGGACGCCCAGCGGGGGCTTCCAGAGCCGGAGTGGGCGGGCCGTCGTCAGCACCCGGTTCGCTGCCACAGCGGCAGCCTCGGGCGGCATCGGGTGGTCGATGCCCAGCGGTCGGCAGATGTCCTGGTTGTGCACCAGGATGTCGATCAACGGCTCCAGATCGGTGATGAAGCCGACCCGCCGCCGGGACCCGAGGAAGCCGCGCAGCGTGGCCACGATCTCCTCATGAGTCAGCGGGCTGCGCAGGGCGGTGTCCCTGACGAGCGCGTCGTAGCGGAAGCCGGCCCGGACCGCCGGCCAGAGCAGGTCGCGCACGCGGCTCTGTGCGAACGTCAGGTGGGCGGCGACATCGCGAACCGTCCATCCCCGGCACAGGCTGGGCGTCCGCCAGGCCTCCGGTGGGAGCGACTCCAGGAGATCGACCAACCAGGCGCGCTCCTCGTCGATGTGCTGCCACACAGTGTCGGTTTCCATACCGTTTCACCTACCCGGGGTACCTATTAGACAGATTATCTGTCTAATATTGGCACCATGAACACGAGCGGTCAACGGCAGGAACTCGCCATCCTGCTGTTCGTCGCCAACCGGTCGCTCGAGCAGCGGGCGTTCGACGCCATCGTGGCTGCCGGCATCACCGACCTCACGTTGGCGCAGGCCCGGGTGGCCGCCAGGATCAGCCCGAACGGGTCCAGGGTCTCCGACCTTGCCGAGCAGGCCCGCGTCACCAAGCAGAGCGCCGCCTTCCTCGTTGAGCAGCTCGAGAAGGCCGGCTACGTGGAGCGCGTCCCCGACCCCACCGACGGGCGAGCCCGGCTGGTGCGGCTGACCGCGCGAACGGCACCCGTCGCCCAAGCGGCCGACGCCGAGGTCCAACGGGTGCTCACCGAGTGGGCCGACCACGTCGGCGAGGACCGACTGCGTGCCATGCACGAGACCCTGCGCGACCTGCGGGAGCTGACCGACCCGTGGCAGTGACCAGCACCGAATCGACGGCGGAGGACAGGCCATGACGCACGTACGACGTTTCGACCACATCGGCATCACCGTCGCGGACCTCGACGCGGCGACGGCGTTCTTCGTCGGACTGGGTCTCGAGGTCGAGGGCACCGGCTCCGTGGAGGGGGAGTTCGTGGAGACCGTCTGCGACCTCCCCGGAGCGCATTGTCAGATCGCCATGTTGCGCTCCCCCGGCGGTGGCAGCCGGCTCGAGCTCTCGAGCTTCGTCACCCCCGACCACGTTGCCGGGTCTCCCGAGGCGATGGCCAACGAGCTGGGCCTGCGCAACGTGTCCTTCGAGGTCGCCGACCTCCAGGCAGCCGTCGACGCGGTGGCTGCCGACGGCTACGGTCTGGTCGGCGGGATCGGCGACTACGAGGGCAGCGTGCGGATGGCCTACGTGCGCGGGCCGGAGGGGATCGTCGTGTCCCTGTTCGAGCAGGTCAGCCGACCCGTCACGTCTGCGCCAGGTTCGCTGCGGCCCGACGCTGGAGGAGCGCACGCTCGCTCGTGTTCCGGCTGCACGTGGCCGCTTGGCTGAACGCCTCGGCCGCCTGGACGTGCAGGCCGGCCCGCTCGAACAGGTCGCCGCGCACACTCGGCACCAGCGGCGAGTCGCCGAGCGCACCTGCGTCCAGCTCGTCCAGCACCGCGAGCCCCGCCTCGGGGCCGAACGCCCGCCCGTGGGCCACAACACGGTTCACCTCGACGACCGGGCCCGGTGCGGCGCCGGCCAGGACGTCGTACAGGGTCGCGATCCGGCGCCAGTCGGTGTCCTCGGCGCGTTCGGCACGGGCATGCTGGGCGGCGATCGAGGCCTGCAGGAAGTAGGTGCCGACCGGCGTCCCGCGCGCGGCGAGCAGCTCGGCCTGCTGCAGGGCGGCCAGCCCACGCCGGATCTGCAGCTGGTCCCACTGCGTCCGGTCCTGCGCCTCCAACAGCACCGCTGCGCCGTTCTCGTCGAGCCGGGCCGCCGTGCGCGAGCCCTGGATCTCCAGCAGCGCCTGCAGACCGAGCACATCGGGCTCGTCCGGGGCGAGTGCGGCCAGCATGCGCGCGAGCCGCGTCGCCTCGCTGGCCAGGTCGGGGCGCATCCAGTGCTCCCCCGCGGTGGCGGTGTAGCCCTCGTTGAAGATGAGGTAGATCACCGCCATCACGTCGTCCAGCCGCTTGGTCCGCTCCTCCCCCGTGGGCAGGTCGAACTCGGCGTGGGCCGCTGCCAGGGTCTTCTTGGCACGCGAGATGCGCTGGCCCATGGTGGGCTCGGTGACCAGGAACCCGCGGGCGATCTCGGCGGTGGTGAGCCCTCCGACCAGCCGCAGGGTCAACGCGGCCCGGGACTCGGGCGACAGGGAGGGGTGGCAGGACAGAAAGATGAGGCGCAGGACGTCGTCCTCGATGTAGTCGACCTGGCCGTCGAGGTCGGGCATCTGCTCCTCCTCTCCCGCGCGGGCGTGCTCGAGCGCAGCGACCTTGCGGCGCAGGCTGTCGGCCCGCCGGAAGTGGTCGATGCCGCGGCGCTTCGCGGTGGTCATCAGCCAGGCGGTCGGGTTGTCCGGTACGCCGGTCGCGGGCCACTGCTCGAGCGCGGCAACGAGCGCGTCCTGGGCGAGGTCCTCGGCGAGCTCCACGTCTCGGGTCATCCGGGTCAGTGCACCGACGAGGCGGGCCGACTCGGCCCGCCACGCGGCGTGAACGGCCTGGTTCGGGTCGTCTCTGCTGGTCTCGGCTGGCACCAGGCCAGCCTAGTGAGGGCCGGTCAGGCGCCGGGAGCCTCGGGACCGGTGGAGATCTGGCGCAGGGTCGAGATCACGGTGACCTCGGGCCAGTGCTTCGCGTGCAGCTCGGCGAACTCCCGCTGGTCGGCCACGGCGTCCTCGAGGGAGGGGTAGTCCAGGATCGCCCAGCCGCCGACGACCTCCTTGGCCTCGGCGTACGGTCCGTCGACGCGGCTGACCTCGCCCTGGCGGACCACGAAGTTCACGGCGTCCTCGGTCCCGTAGAGACCGCCCCCGTCAAGGAAAACGCCCTTGGCGGCCTGTTCGCCGATGTAGGTGTCCATCGCGTCGAACAGCGCCTGCGGCGGCGTGCCGACGTTCTCTTCCATCCGCACGAATCCCATGAAACGCGGCATCTCGATCACTCCTCGTGGTTGCTTGCTGTTGCTGTCTCGCACGTACGTCGAACGGCGCCCGGGATCTTCGACATCGACCCTCGAACTTTCTTCACACCCTGGTCCCATCCTGCCCGGCCGACGGACTTCGGATCCCCTGTCGCCCGGAAGAAGGGGCAGACTGCCGAGGGCACAGTGATCCAGTCACCGAGGAGAAGTGATGGGATTGAGGCTGAGTCCGGGTCTTCGCCACCTCGTCGCGCTGCTTGCTGCGTCGGCGTTCGCAGTGCCGCTCTCGATGACCTCGGGCGTCACGCCCGCGGAGGGTGCGACGCCTGCGGCCGCCGCTCCCGGCGCGGTGGCGCAACAGCGTCTCGCCCTCGCGCCGCAGACGAAAGTGACCATCTGCCACCGGACCAACTCACGGACCAATCCCTACAACCAGATCGTCGTGTCCCAGTCCGCTGCCATCAGTGGGCACGCCGACCACACAGGGCCGATCTTCGGGCCCGGCGTCGACACCTGGGGCGACATCATCGCGCCGATCCGGCCTGGGCTGCCGGCCGGACGGAACTGGCCGGAGGGTCGAGCGATCCTGGCCAACGGGTGTGAGCTGCAACCCGACGTCGGTCCGTTGCCGACGGCCTCGATCGGTGACCTGGCCTGCGCCGGGACCGTGCCCAGCCTGGACATCACGGTCACGAACGCCCTCGAGGCGACGGCACCGGCGAGTTTCACCATCGTCGTCGACGGCGCAGAGGTCGAGACGGTCGGACCCGTCGCGCCCGGGGAGAGCGAGACCGTCAGCCTCGGCGGCGCTCCGGGTGGCGGGCTCGACGGCCTGGAGGACCAGACGTTCACCGTCGAGGTGCGTTCCGGCGACGAGGTCCTCGCCAGCCGTGTGATCACGGTGGACTGCAGTCCGGAGGTGCCGCCCGCCCCCGAGATCGACGCCCGACTCGTGTGCGCCGGCGCCGCGGCGCAAGGGACAGCGAGCGTCACCAACAACGCGACGGTCTCGGTGGAGGTGACCGTGACGGTCGACGGCAGCCCCGTCGGCAACGCCCTGGTGGTCGATCCGGGGGCGTCCGCGACGGGCACGGTCGACCTCTCCCCGTTCGAGGACCAGACCATCACCGTGCGCATCCTCCTCGACGGCGCCTTGGCTGCGACGTACGTCGTCACGCCCGACTGCGTCCCGCCGCAGCCCAGCGCGAGGGTGAGCGTCGCCGGGCAGGTGTGCCCGCCCCCGACCACGACGGTGACCCTCGCGAACGACGGTGACCCCGCCTCGCGGGTGGTGTTCGTGATCAGGCTCAACGGCAGGGTCGTGCAGGAGTCCGCACCGCTCTACGGCGGCGACGTCACCACGATCGTCGGAGACCTCTCGAGATTCGAGGATCAGACGGTGCTCGTCGCGGTCCGCGCCAACGGTGAGCTGCTCGGCCGCCGCGCCGTCACGGTGAACTGCGGGAGGCCGGCACCCGATCCGGGGCCCGACACCGGCCCCGGAACGAACCCGCCGCCGGCGACCCACGACGTACTCCCCGACGTGGGCACGGGGCTCAGCATCGGCGTGCTCGCTCTGGCGCTGGGTCTTCTCGTCTCCGGTCCGCTGCTGCTGGTCTCGGGTCGGACGCCGCTCAGCCGGCTGCCACGGGTTCGTCGACCGAACGGGAGTCGGTGAGCGACAGCGCGCCCCCGGCCGCCAGCAGTCCGACCACCACCGCCAGGACGCCGTACGCGATGCGCTCGCCGTGGAAGAACGACGCCACCAGATCGTTGCTCCACGTGCCGGGCGGCAGCTGGGTGGTGACCAGCACGGCGATCAGGGTGCCGATGACGGCGGTGCCGACGCTGGTGCCGACCTCCTGAGCGGTGTCGTTGAGCGCGGCTCCGATGGAGGTCCGGTTGGCCGGCATCGCGTCGACGAGCGCGACGGCGCAGATCGTCATCACCGTGCGGAGCCCGATCGTCATCAGCACCATGCACACCGCGATCGCGACGTACCCGTGCCCGACTCCCCACGAGAGACCGGCGAGCGAGCCGACGAGGAAGCCGGCGCCGACCAGGCAGGCGACGCGATGCCCGAACTGCCGCGCGAGCCACTCCGACAGCGGGGTGGCGGCGATCATCGTGACGATGATCGGCAGGTTCGCCAGGCCGGCCTTCATCGCGCTCCACCCGTAGGCGTACTGGAAGTGCAGGATCAGCCCGAACATCACGCTGGCCATCGCGACCGACGTGCCGACCTGGGCGATGGCGGCGCCGCGGACGGTGCCTCCGGAGAACAGGGTCAGGTCCAGCATCGGCGCCGGGGTGCGCAGCTCGTGCCTCACGAAGGCGACCCCGGCCACCACGGCGCCGACGATGGAGGCCAGGGTGACCGCGGCCAGCCAGCCGTGCTCGACGCCGCTGGTGAGCGAGTAGCAGGCAAGGCCGATGGTGGCGATGCTGAGGACGGCGCCGGGCAGGTCGAGCGCGTCGTCGGTGAGGTCTTCTGGCCGGTCGGCCGGTACGCCGAGCCGTACGCCGACGAAGGCGATCAGCGCGATGGGGGCGTTGACGACCAGCAGCCACTCCCACCGGACGTGGGCCAGCGCCGTGCCGCCGAGCACCGGTCCCAGGACGAACCCGGACATCCCCACGACGATCATCACCGTCATGGCGCGCATCCGCAGCGCCTGGTCGTCGAAGAGCCGGAAGACCAGGGAGTTGGTGATCGGCGCCATCGCCGCGGCTGCGAGGCCCAGGGCGGCCCGCAGGGCGATGAGCTCACCGGCGGTCGTGACGACGACCACGCAGGCGCTGATCAGGCCGAACACCACCAGGCCGACGAGGAGCACGCGGCGTCGTCCGAGGCGATCGGCCATCGAGCCCGCCGTGAGCAGCAGGCCCCCGAAGGTCAGGGAGTAGGCGCCGGTGACCCACTGCAGCGCGGTCGTGCCGCTGCCGAGGTCGCGGCCGATCGTCGGCAGCGCGATCGTGAGCAGCGTGTTGTCGACCATCTCCACGAAGAACGCCAGGCACAGGGCGGCCAGGGGGATCCACGCCGCGCGCAGCGACGGGTAGGTGATCGAGGTGGTGGGGGGCGTGGCGGTGCTGGCCATGGTGGTCTCCTGTCGGACGGCGTCGAGCAGCGAACGACGCACCTGCGACGTTAGGCAGTGCCGGTTTCACCCCGGTTTCACGCCACCTTCGCGAGGATCGGCCATACTCCAGGCATGGTCGAACAGCCCGACAGCCGCATGCCCGTCGTCATCGACAGGCTGTATCGCCTGCGATGGTGGATCTCGGCCGTCCTGGTCGCTGCGCTGGTGTTCCTGGCCGGTGACGAGCGCAACGGTCCGCTGAGGTGGGTGATCCTCGGACTCTTCGTCGTGTTGGTGTGGGCACCGGCCCTGTTCCGCTGGAGTAGGAACGCCCGGGCGTCGCGTGAGGCCCACCGCGACGGCGTCAACGGGACCTAGCCGAGTGCCTTCGCCCGGGGGGCGGCTCGCACGTGTGCGCGCTCGCCCTGCTTGCCGACGAGACTGAGGAACTCGGCGGGTCCTGAGCTGGTGGCACCGAACCAGTGCGGTGTGCGGGTGTCGAACTCGGCGGCCTCACCGGGCTCGAGGATCAGGTCGTGCTCGCCGAGCACGAGCCGGAGCCTGCCGTTGAGCACGAACACCCAGTCGTAGCCCTCGTGGGTGCGCAGGTCGGGCTGGGCGTCGTCCCGTCCGGTGGGGAGGATGAACTTGTAGGCCTGGATGCCTCCCGGCCGGCGGGTCAGCGGCAGGATCGTCCAGCCGTGGATGGTGGTGATCGGGCGCAGGTTGACGCGCGGGTCGCCCGTCTCCGGAGCATCGACGAGCTCGTCGAGGGTGACGCCGTAGGCACGAGCCAGGGGCAGGAGCTGTTCGAGGGTGGGACGCCGGAGGCCGGCCTCGAGCCGCGACAGGGTGCTCGTGGAGATGCCGGTCTCCGCGGACAGGTCGCTCAGGGTGATGTCGCGGCGCTGCCGCAGGTGCCGCAGGCGTGGGCCGACGGCGCCCAGGGTGCGGTCGGTGGATTCGTCCATGCCAGCAGTTTGCCATTCAGCAAGTTTGATTGCCAATACGCCGCAAGACGGCGACCATCGACACATGACGCACTCGTTCGACAAGGACTACTGGGACCAGATCTGGCAGGGCGACCGCGCTGCCGCGATGGGAGCCAGCCAGACCAACCCGCACCTGATCCGGGAGGTCAGTGACCTCCCTCCGGGGACCGCGTTGGAAGCGGGTTGCGGAGCCGGCGCCGAGGCGATCTGGCTCGCCCAGCGCGGCTGGCAGGTCACCGCAGCCGACGTCGCGGCCGACGCGCTCGCCCTCGCCGCCGACCGCGCCACTGCCACCGGTGTGGCCGAGCAGGTGCAGTGGGTCCAGGCCGACCTGTCCACCTGGCAGCCGGAGACGTCGTACGACCTGGTCACCACGCACTACGCCCATCCGGCCCTGCCCCAGCTCGAGTTCTACGACCGCATCGCCACGTGGGTCGCCCCCGGGGGCACCCTGCTCATCGTCGGCCACCTCCACCACGACGGACACCACTCGGACGATGGTCATGGACACCCGCCCGCCTCTGCCTCGGCCACCGCCGCCACGATCACGGCACGACTCGACTCCGCTGCCTGGCGGATCGAGACCGCCGAGGAGTCCCACCGAGCCATCACCGCAGCCAGGGGCCACCAGAAGACCCTCCACGACGTCGTGGTGAGGGCCAGCCGTATCGCCTAGCGCCGGGTGTTGCGCCGTCGGCTCGGGACCTACGCTCGACCCATGAGCGCGACAGGTGAACCGGTGCCGTTCGAGGTCTACCAACCGGGTGTCCACCTGCACGGCACGAAGGCAGACCTGGCTGTCGGCGACCTGCTGGTGCCCGGTCGGGAGTCGAACTTCGAAGGCGGCCGGGTGATGAACCACGTCTACTTCACCGCGACGCTCGACGCCGCGGTGTGGGGCGCCGAGCTCGCCACCGGTCCCGGCCGAGGCCGGATCTATCTGGTCGAGCCGACCGGCGAGTTCGAGGACGACCCGAACGTCACCGACAAGAGGTTCCCCGGCAATCCGACCCACTCCTTCCGCAGCCGCGAGCCGTTGCGCGTCGTGGGCGAGCTGGCCGACTGGGTCGGTCACTCCGCCGAGCAGCTGCGCGCGATGCGTGAGGGACTCAGCGCCGCGAGACAGCAGGGGGCGGCCCAGATCGAGGATTGAGCGATCCGCACAGAAACTTCCCTGGTCTTGCGAACCCCGACGGGCCTCCGGCGCCTATACAGGGCGTAGCCGACCGATGAACCGACTTCGACGACAGGACGACGATGAACCGCGATGAGCAGTTCAGGGACTACTTCGTCGCCCGCGGTCCCACGCTTCGCCGTACGGCGTACCTCATCGTCGGCGACTGGCACGCCGCCGAGGACGTCACGCAGCTGGGGCTCGCCCGGCTGTACGTGGTGTGGCCCCGGGTCCGGGTGGAGACCGTCGACGCCTACGCACGACGCATCGTCGTGAACGAGGCACTCGGCTGGCTGCGCCGCAACCGCCGAGAGTCCTCGGTGGAGTCCGTCCCCGACCGGCCCACTCCCTCCGGAACCGAGAGTCCGCTGGACATCGGCAGTGCCCTCGCGCTGCTGCCGGGCCAGCAGCGCGCCGTCATCGCGCTGCGCTACGTCGACGACCTGTCGGTGGCCGAGGTCGCGCGCCTCCTCGACATCGCCGAGGGGACGGTGAAGAGCCAGACCTCGCGGGCGCTCGACACCCTGCGCTCCCACCTTCCCGAGCTCGTCCTTTCCGAGGAGACCTGATGACCGACCATGACCTGGCGACGCTGCTGCACGAGCACGTCCGGAGTGACGAGCAGCCGTTCTCCCTCGACCCCGACGCGACGATCGCCGTCGGACGCCGCGCGCTGCGGCGCCGCCGCGCCCGTCGTACCGGCCTCGGCGTCCTCGTGGCTGCGGCGAGCGCCGCCGTGGTGCTGCCGTTCGTGACCACGGGTGGTCCTGGAGGAACGGGTCGCGAGATCGATCCCGCCACAGCCGCCGCACTGGAGAGCTATGACGCCAGTGCGATGCCGCAGCTGATCGAGGACCTGGCCCGTCAGGAGTTTCAGCCCCACGTCGCCGACCTGGGCGCCGGCCGGTTCCGGGCCGGCGACAGCCAGGGACAGTGGTTGCCGCCGCGCTACTACGACAAGGCCAGCACCATGTCCGTCAGCTTCGGCGGCCAAGGCGACCACCGGATCTCCGTCGACCTGATGCACGCCAGGTCCGAGGCCGAGGGCGACGCCCGGCAAGGCTGCCTCGAGGACGTCGAGTCGGGCTACACCTTCAGCTGTGTCGTCACCACGAGCGAGGCGGGCGACACCGTGGTCACCTCGGTGTGGGCCGTCCGTCCGTTGGATGACGGCATGGCCGGCTGGGGGGCAGTGACGCGGGACGAGCTGAGGACGGGTGTCGTGTCGCCCACCGACCCCAGCCAGTCCCCCATCGACTACGACGAGGTCTACTTCCAGCGCCATGTCGAGTCGGTGCACAGCGAGACGTTCCTGACGGGCGCGACCGAGACCGTACGGGCGCCGGACCTAGCTACGGCGTCCAGCCTGTGGAGGATCCCCGCCCGCGCTCTCGAGCGAGTCGTGACCGATCCCTCGCTCGTGATCCCCGAGCCGCCGATCGGCGAGGGGGACTGCCCCTGGACCCTCCCGGGCACCGGCGTGGAGTGTGGGCCGTAGCCGCTGTGGAGAGTGCCGTCGTCTGGTCGGAAAGTGTCGGTACCCAGTGGTTGGGTTGGTGTCATGACAGCGATGGCCTCCTCCGATCAGCAGCACGTGGTGACCCGTGCTGTGGGGTCGTTGCGTGCGTCGCTGTCGGGGTTGGCCGAGGTGCCGTTGTGGTCGATGGGGGCCGCTGAGGCGGCCTCGACGTTGGTGGAGGTGACCCGGTTGGCTGCTCAGGTCGCTGAGCTGGAGCTGCGGGTCGCCGCCCATGCCGAGCGGGTCGGGGTCGAGGAGCCCACCGGGGCGACCTCGGCGGCGGCGTGGTGGGCGCACGCCGGTCACCTGACCCGGCGGGAGGCGCATAGCAAGGTGCGGCTCGCTGTCGCCCTGGATGGCGAGCACGAACCGGTGCGTGACGCCCTCGCGGCTGGTGTCCTGGTGCTGGAGCAGGCGGCGGTGATCGTCCGGGCGGTGGAGGAGCTGCCCGATGGCCTCGACCCCGAGCTCACCGCTCGCGCCCGGGCCGAGCTGGTCGGGCTGGGTCGTGACCACGACGCGAAGGCGTTGCGGGTGTTGGGGCGCCGGATCCTCGATGTCATCGCGCCCGAGGTCGCCGAAGCCCACGAGGCCCGGCTACTCGAGAAGGAGGAACGCGAAGCGTGGGAGTCGGCCCGGTTCACGATGACCGACGACGGGCACGGCCGGTGCCACGGCCGGTTCACGTTGCCGTCCGCGCAGGGCGCGATGCTGCTCAAGGCCCTGCTCGGGTTCGCCGCCCCCAAACACCGGGCCGCCGTTGACGGGACGGCGGGTGAGCGCCGCCCGACCCCGGAGCGGATGGGTAGGGCCCTGTGTGAGTACGTCGAACGCTTCCCCACCGACCGGCTGCCGTCCTCGGGTGGGGTGAACGCCACCGTCGTGGTGACCATGGACCTCGCCACATTGCTGCACGGGACGGGGGTGGCCAGCCTGGACACCGGGGAGTCGATCACCGCCGCCCAGGCCAGGCGGTTGGCGTGTGAGGCCTGGATCATCCCCGCCGTCCTCGGCGGCACGTCTGAGATCCTCGACCTCGGCCGCACCCGCCGCTTCCACTCGAAGGCCCAAAGGATCGCCCTCGGGATCAGAGACACAGGCTGCACCGCCCAGGGCTGTGACACCCCACCCGGGCTCTGCCACGCCCACCACCACCAACCCTGGTCCCACGGAGGCCACACCAACCTCACCGACGGGCGGCTGCTCTGCCCCAGGCACCACACCTACGCCCACGACCCGAAGTACGAGCTGACCCACCTCCCCGGCGGGAAAGTCGGCTTCACCAGACGCACGTGAGCGCCGGTCCGACCAAGCCGACGCCGGTTCGACCCGGCTAGGCCGGTCCGACCCGGTCTACGCCGGGGTGCCTGGCTTGCCCGCGTCGGCGTAGGACCGCACGACCGAGATGTTGAGCGGGAAGTCGATGCTGAGGTCGCGGAAGAGCAGACCCCCGGCGGTGGCAGCGGCTCGGGTGGCCTCGGCGGCGACCGCGTCGGCCAGGGCTGTCGGGGTGTGGATGACGACCTCGTCGTGGAGGAAGAAGACCAGATGCGGTCGGGCCACCAGGGAGCCGGACCCTCCCAGACGCCAGAGCCTGTTGCGCAGGTCGGCGATCCAGCACAGCGCCCACTCAGCACCCGTGCCCTGCACGACGAAGTTGCGGGTGAAGCGGCCGTAGGAGCGCCGTCGCCGGGCCTCGACCTCGGGATCCACCGGATTGTCGGGGTCGCGTTCCCAGGCGTCGCCCAGGCTCTCCGAGCCGCGCCCCAGCAGCGTGCGCACCACCTCACCCCGCTCACCGGCGCGGGCGGCGTCCTCCACCAGACCGAACGCCGCGGGATAGCGGCGAGTCAGACCGGCAACCATCCGACCGCTCTCGCCGCTGGTGGCGCCGTACATCGCGCCCAACAGTCCGAGCTTGGCGTCGTTGCGGCTCGCGACCGCACCGTCGTCGACCATCCCTTGGTAGAGATCGACACCGCGCGCCGACCTGGCCAGCTCACGGTCGCCGCTCATCCCGGCCAGCACCCGAGGCTCGAGCTGGGCGACGTCGGCGACCACGAACACCCAGCCGTCGTCAGCCACGGCCGCCGGTCGCACCTGCAGCGGGAACGACAGCGCGCCTCCCCCGTTCGACGACCAGCGACCGGTGATGGAGCCGGCCGGTTGATAGGACGGCCGGAACCTGTCGCCATGCACCCACTGGTCGATCCAGTTCCAGCCGTTGGTCTGGAACAGGTGGGCGAGTTGCTTGTAGCGCAGCAGGGCGTCGATGCCCGGGTGGTCCAACGCACGCAGGGACGAGGCGCGGGTGTCCGTGACGTCCAACCCGGCCCGGCGCAGAGCCCCCAACAGCTCGGGTCGGGAGTCGGGGTTGAGCCCGGGCGTGCCGAACGCCTCGCGCACCTGCGCCGCCAGCTCCTCGAGCCGTGGCGGCCTGGCGCCACGCGGCGGCCGTGGCCCGAGCAGGTCGAGGAGCAGGCGTTCGTGGATGTCGACCCGCCACGGCACCCCGGCGTAGGTCATCTCGGCGGCCACGAGCGCACCCGACGACTCGGCCGCGACCAACAACCCGAGCTGGTGTGGCTCAGCGGAGGCCGCCACGGCCGTCAGCTGCCGGGTGTCCTCGAGGTCGGCCCGCAGGTGCTCGGCCGTGTCGTCGATCGAGAACAGCGCCGGGTGGGTCGGCAGACTCGGTCCGAGCCGGTCCCAGTGCTCCGACTGCTCCCCCGCCAGCAGCGTCGCGTCGACCGCAGGAGCCCGTCGCAGCAGGTGATGCCCCAGCCGCAGGTCGTGGCAGCGCTGCACCCGCACCCCAGCGGCCAGCAACGGTGGCGCCCAGCGAGCCGTGTCGTCCCACACCCAGCGCGGCCCGTCGGCCTCGCGCTCGGAGACGTAGGCGGGCAGCTCGGCCACTGCCAAGGTCAGCTCCCGGTCGTCGTCGACCACGAGCACGCGTTCGCCCGGCAGGCGCGACAGCGAGACCCGGTCCATGGGGACACCCTGACATCCTGCTCCGACGGCCTGTCGCGGGATCAGGCCAGCTGCCGGTCGAAGAACCGCACGGTACGGCGCATGGCCGCGTTGAACGCGGGCCCGAAGGCGTGGCCGTCGTCGTACCACTCCAGGCGCGAGTCGACCCCTGCCCGGACAAGCGCCCGCTGGGTGGCCGAGGCCCACGGCGGTGGACAGGTGTCGTCGAAGCGTCCGTGCACCATCAGCACGGGCTCGGTGACGCGCTCGAAGTAGGGTCGCGAGGAGTTCTGCAGCCAGAACCTCGGATTCTCCGCCGGCGTGCCGTGGCGGGCCGCCAGCTCGTCACGGAGCCCGGCATCCTCGGGATCGGGACGGATGAACTGACGGTAGTTCTGCGCCTCCCAGGAAGACACCGACGCCCAGGGTGCCGCCGCCTGCACGAGGCCCGGCTCGGCTACGAGAGCCTTGAGGATCACCCCGCCTCCCATGGAGCGGCCGAACAGGGCGACGCGGTCGTCGTCCACAGGCACGCGGGCGGAGTTGCGCAGCGCCTTGACGGCGTTGATGACGTCAGCGGTGTAGCCGAGCCGCATCCGCACCTGGAAGAGCGGTTCGTCGTCGGACTCGGCGTGGTTGCGATAGTCGACGTGGAGCGCGACGTAGCCGCGCGAGGCGAGGTAGCCACGCTCGCGGGTCATTCCCTGTCCGCGCACGTAGTAGGCCGGGTCGATGTAGCCGTGCGCCAGCACGACGGCAGGGAAGGGCCCCTTGCCCTGGGGCACGTTCAGCACCCCCGAGATGGTGAGCGACTCCTCCCCGCGCCGGGTGGTCGAGCGGCTGCGGTAGGTCACGTCGTACGACGTGTAGTCGGCCGTGCTCTCCCGGACCGCCCCGAGACGCAGCCGGTCGCCTCGATGCTGCTGCTCGGCCAACCCCAGCACCGAGACGGGCGGGGAGGTGGCCTCCGGGGCCTCGGTCTGAGCAGGCTGGTCGGGTGATTCGGACGGAGCGGGCGGCTCGGACGCGTCGGGAGACTCCGAGGGAAGGGTGCTGACCGACGAGCGCGTCTCGCCGGGTTCGGGGGACGACTCGTCCCCGGAACCGGAGCACCCCGACAGGATCAGGGCACCCACCGAGAGGGCGGTCAGGGTCAACGCACGCACGGGACACCTCCACGGGGGTGGGCTGCTGTCACAGTAGCCAGCCACCGGTGGAGCCCCGCCTCGGCGCCGGTTTACGCCGTCCCGCGGGACTGACATGCTGGGCGCCTCTCGCGTGTCGAAGGGTGTGACCATGCGCCGTCCGGGTGTCGTCCTCGTTGCCGTCCTCCTCGTGCTGTCCTCGCTGTCGCTGTCGTCCGGTGCCACCGCATCGCGACCCGCCTCCTGCCCCGACGTCGACGGGCCGAAGTGCTCGGCGCAGCTGCGCACCGGCATCGAGATGGCCTACGTCGAGGTCGGCCCCAGCAACGGCCCCGCCGTGATCCTGCTGCACGGGCTCACCGACAGCAGCCGCTCGTGGTCGCTGGCGATGGCCGAGCTGCACGCGCTGCGCCCCGACCTGCACCTCTACGCGCTCGACCAGCGAGGCCAGGGAGGTTCGTCGATGCCGACGGCCCCGATCTGCCGCAGCGCCCCGGAGCGGTGCTTCGAGATGAAGGACCTCGCGCGCGACGTGGTGGCGTTCATGAGGACCGAGCGGCTTCGCAGCGCCACCCTCGTCGGACACTCGATGGGGTCCTTCGTGGCTCAGGAGGTCGCCCTGCGGCACCCGCGCCGCGTCGACAACGTCGTCCTGGTCGCCTCGTCGACCACCGGGGCCGGCAACCCCACCCTCGCCGACTACGTCCTGACCCAGCTCGAGGGTCCGTGGCGTGAGTCCCTGGAGGCCCAGGGCTACTCCTGGCCCCAGGACGCCTACTCCCTGACCCCGCTCGACGCCGACGCCGACGCCGTGGAGTGGATGAAGACGTTCTGGGACGCCGACCCGGTGGCACCCCTGTCCCTCGTCGAGGCCATCGCGACCGAGACCGCCTCGGTCCGGCTGGGCACCTGGCTGGGGGAGACCAAGGCCCTGCTCGCCACCGACAACGCACGGCGCCTCCGGCACCTCAAGGCCCCCGCTCTGGTGCTGTGGGGAGTCCAGGACCCGATCTTCTACGCCAGCCCCGACCAGGACTCCTTGATCGAGGCGCTCACGAGGGCGGCGAAGGGCAAGGGGTCGTTCGCGTTCAAGGAGTACGGCGCGATCCCACTGCCGGCGTCGGGCTACCAGGAGAGCGACATCGGCCACAACATCCAGTGGGAGGCCCCGGCCCAGGTGGCGCTGGACATCGACGCGTTCCTCCGGACCGGGTTGCCGACTGCTGACCTCTACCGCTCGGACTTCCCCGTCGACGTCCAGCACATCGTGACCGAGCCCGGAGCGGCGAGGGTCATCTCGCGTCGCTGAGGCCGGGTGCACGCCGTTGTGCGACGCGGCGAGCGGTGGCAGCCTGGATGTCCATGCGGACTGACCCGATCGACAAGTGGGTGCGGGCCTACGTCGACGACGTGACCGTCGTCGACAGTCGGTCCCCCCTGCTGTTCTGGGAGGAGCAGCTGCCCGTTCCCCACTACGCGTTTCCTCCCGGCGACGTACGGACCGACCTGCTGCACGAGACGAGCGCGGACCCGCCACGACAACCGTTCTTCTTCCTCCCGCAGGGGCCGGTGCGGGAGTGGTACGACCTGACGGTGGGCGACCGCACGATCCCGCATGCCGCCTGGGTCCACGACGACCCCGACCTCCACGACCTGCTCGTCCTCACGTGGCAGCCCGGCCTGCCGATCCGCTGGATGGAGGAGGAGGAGAGCGTCAGCGGCCATCCCCGGGACCCCTACAAACGCGTCGAGACCGTGACCAGCAGCCGGCACGTCGTCGTCGAGCTGAACGGAGTGCCGTTGGCCGACAGCAGCCGACCGGTGCTGCTGTTCGAGACCAGCCTCCCGACTCGCTACTACCTCCCGCGCGAGGACGTGAACTTCGCGGCCTTGGAGGCGACCACGAACCGCAGCCACTGCCCCTACAAGGGCATCGCCGACAGCTATTGGAGCGTTGTCGGGCAGGCCGAGGGCGTGGACGTGGCCTGGTCCTACTCCGCTCCCCTGTCGGCCGTCGAGAAGGTCGCCGGACTCGTGGCCTTCTACAACGAGCTCGTCGACCTCACGGTCGACGGAGTCCCCCAGCCCAGACCCGAGTCACCGTTCAGCTCGAAGGCCCACCGACCCCGCTCAGCCGAGTGAGGCGAGCGAGCCCGGGAGCGCCGTACGCCTGCAGGCGCTGGAGGGCGTCGTCCAGCGTCGCGGAGCCGGGATGGTCCGGGGGGACGCGCGCGGGGTTGAGGGCGACCCGGTCCGACCAGGCCTTGATGTCCGGCTCGGCGCTGAAGGACTGCACGTTGCGAGTGCCGAGGACGTTCATGACAGCCCAGTCGGTCAGGCTGTTGCCGAAGGACGACGGCGGGCACAGACGGTTCTTCTCGCCGTCGTCGGCGCGGGTCGCCTCGACGTAGCCCGTCAGGGCCGCCCCGAAGCACGGGAACCCGGCCCGGATCGGCTGGGGCGTGATCACCTCCGGTTGCCAGATCGGCAACCGCGGCCTGTTCCTGAGACCGTCGGCGGCGCAGTCCACCACCAGGGCATCAGGTCGTACGTCGACCGAGCCGTCGGCGAAGTCGAGCCTCCCGCGGCTCGCGCTGAGCAGGTGTCCTCGGCGTACGACGTGCTCGATCGTGCGTAGCCGGTCGAGCTCCCAGGTGCCGAGCGTCGGCGCCTTGGCCATCGTCGGGGTGAACGACCGGTCGATGCGCAGCATGATCCCGGCCTCCTCCAGACGGAGGAAGAGCTCGGGCAACGACTGCGCGGACCCGGCGGCGTGCATCAGGTCGGCGACCATGCCGAGGTAGATCGCCGGCTCGGGCTGGATCAGCGCTCGGTTCAACATCCACGGATCGCGTGGGCGCACCCAGCAGATCGCGTCGGGGTCGACCCCCTGGGCCAGCAGCCAGACGCAGGAGTCGGTGGCGGTCTTGCCGGAGCCGACGATGACGAACTGGCTCGGGGAGTCCTGCGAGCCGACGAGGTCGTTGGCCGGGATCACCCGGGCACCGTCGACGGCGAACCGTGGCGGTGTCTCCGCGGGGATCTCGGGTGCCAGGTAGCGGGCGTCGACGACGCGGCACCGGTCGGGGATCGCGAAGCGCTCCCCCGTCGCTCGGGAGACGAACGTGCGGTCCCACTGGTAGTCGGAGTCGGGGAAGAACTCGACGCGTCCCGATCCGACCAGGCGCTCGGACAGCAGGTCGGCGTAGTAGGTGCAGATCTGCGACTTCTCGGCCCGCACCTGCAGTCCCGCCTCGGGTCCGCTCTCCTGGAGGCGCCCGCCACCCAGCACCGTCGACGCGGCGCCGTAGAACGACGACGACTGGTGCAGGCGCACGAAGGGGTAGGCGCCCAGCCAGTGGCCGCCGGCCGCGGCACGCCGGTCGATCAGCGCGACGCGTACGTCGGCGTGGTCGACGAGGGCATCGGTGAACGCCATCCCCGTGGCACCAGCTCCGACGACCAGGTAGTCGGCCTCGACCGTGTGGATCACCCCGACACCAAAGCACGAAGAGCGATCTCGCGTCCACCAGCAGACATCACGACGAGTTTCGTTGCCCACTTCTGAGAAAATCGAGAAATTCGTTGAGATCTGGCGTCATACTTGGCGAAGTGCTCCGTTTCTCCCTCGAATGAAGGCCCTGCTGGGGGGTAGGGCCTGCGTTCGCGAAGACCGAGTGTGGAGCGCTCCTGTTGGGGGAACAGGAGCGCTCACTCGGTCTCGCGCGACGGGCGATGTCAGGATGACCCGGTGACCGGTTGTGGCAGGGGCGATGCCTTCGAGCTCGTCGACCAGCTGCCTGAGGTCACCCGCTCCGACAACGGCCGCTACTGGCGGCTGACGGTCGCCGGGCAGACCTTCGGCTACCTGTGGGAGCCCACCAACACCATCGGGCTCAAGCAGACCATCGCCGAGCAGCTCGCCCTGGTCGCTGAGCGACCCGAGACCTTCGAGGTCCAGTTCACCTCCGGCGCGTTCGGCTGGGTGGTGGTCCGGTTGGATGGCGTGGAGCGTGACGAGCTCGCCGAGCTGGCTTTCGAGGCGTGGCGTCTGACGGCCCCTCCAGCCCTCGTCGAGAGCCGAGGGGACCGCCTGCCCCGGTGAGACTCAGGTCGTCGTCCGCCCGTCGATGCTCTCGCGCAGGATCTCGGCGTGACCGGCGTGCTGAGCCGTCTCCGCGATGACGTGCAGCAGCACCCGGCGAGCGCTGCGCGTCTCTCCCGCCTCGTGCCACGGCGCCTCGGGGAGCGGGTGGGAGATCGACAGGTCGGGCAGCCCGGCGACGATCTCGTCGGTGCGGGCGGCGGCGTGCTCGTAGCGCTCGATGATCGCCGCCACGGTGTCACCCGGCAGCATCTGGAACTCGTGGTGCCGGTCGATCGCCCACTGCGGGTAGGCCGTCGCGGTGCCGCTCATGAAGTCGTCCCAGGTGACGCCCTCCGGCAGCTCATAGCTCATCGCGGACGGGCCTTCGAGCACGAATCTCATCCACGCCTGCTCGACGGTGGTGACGTGCTTGATCAGCCCGCCGACACACAGCGCACTGACGGTGGGCCGAAGGCCGGCCTGCTCGTCGGTGAGTCCGCGTGCGGTGTTGGTCAGCGTGGCTCGGACGGCGGCGAGCTGGGCGAGCAGGTCGGCTCGGTCGGCGTCGAGGGTGGTGATGGTCATCAGGATCTCTTTCCGGTCGGTGGTGAGACCGAGCCTGTCAGCAGTAGCGGTCAGTTTCTGTCCGCTTCTTCTGGCACCATCGAACCCATGGCGACCACCTCCGCCCGACTCCTCTCCTTGCTGTCGCTGCTGCAGGCGCGTCGCGACTGGCCAGGGGCGCTGCTCGCCGAACGCCTCGAGATCAGCCCCCGGACCGTACGCCGCGATGTCGAGCGGCTGCGTGACCTGGGCTACCCCATCGAGGCCACCAAGGGTCCCGACGGCGGCTACCGGCTCGGGGCGGGCTCCGAGCTGCCTCCGTTGTTGTTCGACGACGAGCAGGCGGTTGCCCTGGCGATCGCCCTCCAGCTGGCGACCTCGTCCGGCGCGGGCGTGGAGGAGGCGGCCCTCCGAGCGCTGAGCACCGTGCGCCAGGTCATGCCGCCCCGGTTGCGTCACCGCATCGACAGCCTGCAGTTCACGACCGTGCAGCGCTCGAACCGACGGCCCGGTCCGCAGGCGGACAGCGGCGTCCTGATGACGCTCAGCGCCGTCGTCCTCGCCCGCGAGGAGCTGCGCTTCGACTATCCCAGCGGGTCCCGGACCGACCCCGCGGGAGCGCCCCGCCGCGTGCAGCCGCACCACCTGGTGACCTGGGGCGGCCGGTGGTACCTCGTCGCCTGGGACCTCGACCGCCAGGACTGGCGCACCTTCCGAGCCGACCGGATCTCCCCTCGCACCCCCACCGGGCCCCGCTTCACCCCTCGCGAGGTGCCGGGGGGCGACCTGGCCGCCTTCGTGACCAGCCGCTTCCAGGGGAAGGGCGGCTACCCCTGCCGCGGCGAGGTCATCCTCGACCTGCCCGCCGAGATCGTGTCCCGCTACGTGAGCGACGCGGTGGTGGAGCACGTCGGACGCGACCGCTGCCGGGTGGTCCAGAGCTCCTGGTCGTGGGGAGCGCTGGCGGCGTCGGTCGGTCGGTTCGACGCCGACTTCGAGGTGGTCGGGCCCCCCGAGCTGGCCGAAGCCGTGGCCCAGGTGGCCCGCCGCTACGCCAGGGCGGGTCAGGCGCAGCAGGAGTAGGGCGGCCGCGTGGCCGAGGCTGGCATGCTGGACGCATGACGAGTGTGTACGACGCCGCCGGCCGGCACGACGGGATGCTCCGGCTCGCCGAGGCCTGGCACGCCCGGGTGCTGGCCGACGATGTGCCCGACGACCTTCCCCTGCCGCGTTGGACCTGGGACGGGCTCGCATGAGCATCGCCCCCGCACCCCGCGTCACGCTGGGCGATCGCTTCGCCAGCGAGCTGCCCGAGCTGGCGATCCCCTGGGAGGCCGCCGTCGCACTAGAGCCCAGCCTGCTCGTGCTCAACGACCGGCTCGCCCTCGAGCTCGGCCTCGACCCGGCAAGCCTGCAGCAGCCCGAGGGGATCCGGCTCCTCGTCGGAAACCTCGTGCCCCCCGGAGCGCGACCGGTCGCGCAGGCCTACGCCGGACACCAGTTCGGTGGCTTCGTCCCGCGGCTGGGTGACGGCCGGGCGCTGCTGCTGGGCGAGCTCACCGACGACCAGGGTCGCCTGCGCGACCTGCACCTCAAGGGGTCTGGCCGCACCCCGTTCGCTCGCGGCGGAGACGGCCTGGCCGCCGTCGGGCCGATGCTGCGCGAGTACGTCGTCAGCGAGGCCATGCACGCGCTCGGCATCCCGACCACCCGATCACTGGCCGTCGTCGCCACCGGCGGTCAGGTGCGCCGCGAGAGCATCCTCCCCGGCGCCGTCCTGGCCCGCGTGGCCGGCAGCCACCTCCGCGTCGGCAGCTTCCAGTTCGCGGCCGCCAGCGGTGACCGCGACCTGCTGCAACGGCTGGCCGACCACGCCATCGCCCGCCACCACCCCGAGCTGGCCGAGGCCGAGCAGCCCTACCTCGCGCTGTACGACGCGGTGGTCGCTGCCCAGGCGTCCTTGGTCGCCCGGTGGATGCTGGTGGGCTTCGTGCACGGCGTGATGAACACTGACAACATGACGATCTCCGGAGAGACGATCGACTACGGACCGTGTGCGTTCATGGAGGCGTTCGACCCGGCCACGGTCTACAGCTCGATCGACGAGACCGGTCGCTACGCCTACGGCAACCAGCCGATCCTCGCGCACTGGAACCTCGCCCGCCTCGCTGAGGCCCTGCTCCCCCTCCTGCACGACGACCAGGACCAGGCCGTCGCCCTTGCCGTCGAGTCCCTCGGCGCGTTCATGCCGGCGTACGACGCCACGTGGTCGGCCGGCATGCGAGCCAAGCTCGGGCTGGCCGAGGCCGCCGCCGACGCGGCGATGGTCCGGACCCTGACCGAGGACCTGCTCGCGCTGATGCAGCAGAGCCACGTCGACCACACCTCCTTCTTCCGCGCCCTCGGCTCGGCGGCCCGGGGCGACGCCGAGTCGACCCGCGCACGCTTCCTCGACCTCGCGGCGTACGACGCCTGGGCCGAGCGGTGGCTGGCCCTCGGGCCCGACGCGGACCAGCTGGACCGGGTCAACCCGGTCTACATCCCTCGCAACCACCTCGTCGAGGAAGCGCTGGACGCGGCCACCCGAGGGGACCTGGCTCCCCTCGGACCGTTGCTCGAGGCGATCACCTCACCGTTCGACGAACGCCCCGGCCTCGAGCGGTACGCCGCTCCCGCACCCGACGACTTCGGTCGCTACCAGACGTTCTGCGGCACCTGAGGCCTGAGTCAGGACAGCCCGACGATGGTGCCGTCGTCGAGCAGGTCGATGCGGGCGGCGGCGGGGATCTTGGGCAGCCCGGGCATGGTCATCACGTCACCACAGACGAGGACCACGAACCCGGCACCGGCTGAGAGCCGCACCTCCCGCACGTGCAGGGCGTGACCGGTGGGGGCACCACGTTGACCGGCGTCGATGGAGAAGGAGTACTGCGTCTTGGCGACGCACACAGGCAGCCGCCCGTAGCCGTCGGCCTCGATCCGCGCCAGCCTCCGGCGCGCCTTCGGATCCCAGGTGACCTCGGCGGCGCCGTACAACCTGGTGGCGATCGCCTCCACCTTCTCCGAGAGGCTGAGCTCGTCGCCGTAGGTGTAGGAGAAGGAGTACGGCGACGGCTCGTCGAGCAGCTGCAGCACCCCCTTGGCCAGCTCGGTGGCGCCGGTTCCGCCATCGGCGAAGTGGGTCGCCGGGAACGCCTCGACGCCCGCCTCGGCCACCAGCTCCACGAGCTTCTCGACCTCTCGGTCGGTGTCGGCGGGGAACCGGTTGATGGCGACCACACAGGGGATGCCGTAGACCTCGCGGATGTTGTGCAGGTGGCGCGAGAGGTTGACCATCCCCGCCTCCAGCGCGGTGAGGTCCTCGGTGCCGAGATCGGCGACGGCGACACCGCCGTGGTACTTCAACGCCCGCACCGTAGCCACCACCACGGCGGCGTCCGGGCGCAGTCCGGACTTGCGGCACTTGATGTCCACGAACTTCTCGGCCCCCAGGTCCGCACCGAAGCCCGCCTCGGTGACCACGTAGTCGGCCAGCCTCAGCGCCGAGCGGGTCGCGATCACCGAGCTGCAGCCGTGCGCGATGTTGGCGAACGGGCCGCCGTGCACGAAGGCCGGGGCGTGCTCGAGGGTCTGCACCAGGTTGGGCGCCAGGGCGTCGCGCAGGATCACCGTCATCGCGCCATGCGCCTCCAGGTCACGCGCGGTCACCGGCTGCTTGGACCGGGTGTAGCCGATGACGATGTCGCCGATGCGGTTCTTCAGGTCGCTCCAGGACTCGGTCAGGCAGAAGATGGCCATCAGCTCGGAGGCCACCACGATGTCGAACCCGTCCTGCCGCGGGTAGCCGTTGCCGACGCCGCCCAGGCCCACGACGAGGTCACGCAGCGCTCGGTCGTTGAGGTCGACCACGCGCTTCCAGGTGATGCTGCGCAGGTCGATGTCGAGCTCGTTGCCGTGGTGCACGTGGTTGTCGATCAACGCGGCCAGCAGGTTGTTGGCTGCCGCGATCGCGGTGAAGTCGCCGGTGAACTGCAGGTTGATGTCGGACATCGGCACGACCTGGGAGTAGCCGCCTCCCGCGGCCCCGCCCTTCATCCCGAAGACCGGTCCCATCGAGGGCTCGCGCAGGCAGGCCATCGACTTGTGCCCCAGCCCGAAGAGCGCATCGGTCAGGCCCACGGTCGTCGTGGTCTTGCCCTCACCGGCCGGGGTCGGCGAGATGGCGGTCATCAGGATCAGCTTGCCGAGCGGCCGGTCCTCCAACGAGGCCAGGAAGCGCAGGTCGACCTTGGCCTTGTCGTGACCGTAGGGAACCAGGTCCTCGTCGTCGATCCCCAGCACGTCGCGGGCGACGTCGGTGATCCGGTGAAGTGTGGCGGCGTTGGCGATCTCGATGTCGGACAGCACGGGCCTTCTCCTCGTTGAGTGGCACGGACGGGACGGGGGGATTACGTGGTCTCGACGGGCTCGACCACCGAAGCGGCCATCGCGGTCACGACGGCCGGGGACACCTGATCAGGGTCGCGCTCGACCTCGGCCCGGAGCTCGCGGCGCATCCGCGGATCCCAGAACAGACGCAGGTGACCCGCGACCGCGACCGCGGCGTCCTCCGGGGCGAGGTGGGCGAACTGCCGGGCGATGTCGTTGGCCATCCGCACCACGGCAGGCTCACCCATGGACGGCCCCAGCGGTGTCGCCCACCGTGTCGCCAGCAGCGAGGCCGGCCTGCTCCCGCGCGGTCGCCAGCGCGATCTGCACGGCCGTCACCTTGTACTCCGGGCAGTTGGTGGCCCAGTCGGAGTTCTCGGTGGTCACCACGTTGGCCCCGCTGACCGGGTGGTGGAAGGTCGTGTAGACGACGCCCACCGGCATCCGGTCGGCCAGCTTGGCGTGCATGGTCGTCGTCCCGACCCGACTGCTGAGCGTGACCAGGTCGCCGTCGTTGATGCCCCGGTCCTCCGCGTCGTGCGGGTGGATCTCGAGCAGGTCCTCGGGGTGCCAGGTCACGTTGGGCGTACGCCGGGTCTGGGCGCCCACGTTGTACTGCGACAGGATCCGGCCGGTCGTCAGGATCAGGGGGTACTTGCGCGTGCTGCGCTCGGTCGTCGCGACGTACGGCGTCGGGATGAAGTGGCCCAGCCCGCGGGCGAAGGTGTCCTCGTGCATGATCTCGGTGCCGGTGGGGTGCTCGGCGTTACACGGCCACTGCAGGCTGCCCGCTTTGTCGAGCGCCTCGAAGGAGACGCCCGCGAAGGTGGGCGTGGTCGAGGCGATCTCGTCCATGATCTCGCTCGGGTCGTCGTAGGACATCTCGTGGCCCATCACCGCGGCGATCTCGGAGACGATCTCCCACTCGTGCTTGCCGGTGCGCGGCGGCATCACCGGGCGCACCCGGTTGATGCGGCGCTCGGCGTTGGTGAAGGTGCCGTCCTTCTCGAGGAACGAGGTGCCGGGCAGCAGCACGTGGGCGTACTTCGCGGTCTCGTTGACGAACAGGTCCTGCACGACGACGAGGTCGAGCGCGCGCAGGGCCGCGGTCACGTGGGCCGTGTTGGGGTCGGACTGGGCGATGTCCTCACCCTGCACGAACAGGCCCCGGAACGAGCCGTCGAGGGCCGAGTCGAACATGTTCGGGATCCGCAGGCCCGGCTCGCTCGGGATCGAGGAGCCCCACAGGTCGTCGTAGATCTTGCGCACCGTCGGGTCGGACACGTGCCGGTAGCCGGGCAGCTCGTGGGGGAAGGAGCCCATGTCGCAGGAGCCCTGCACGTTGTTCTGCCCCCGCAGCGGGTTGATGCCCACCCCCCGGCGTCCGATGTTGCCGGTCGCCATCGCGAGGTTGGCCATCCCCATCACCATGGTGGAGCCCTGGCTGTGCTCGGTGACCCCCAGGCCGTAGTAGATCGCGGAGTTCGGCCCCTCGGCGTACATCCGGGCCGCTGCCCGCAGGTCCTCGGCCGGTACGCCGCTGACCTCGGCCAGCGCCTCGGGACTGTTCTCGGGACGCGACACGAACTCGGCCCACTCGGCGTACCCCTCACAGCGCTCGGCCACGAAGTCCTTGTCGACCAGGCCTTCGGTGACCACCGTGTGCGCCATCGCGTTGATCACGGCGACGTTGGTGCCGGGAGCCAGCTGCAGGTGGTGCTGCGCCTCGACGTGCGGGCTGCGCACCAGGTCGATGCGGCGCGGGTCGATGACGATCAGGCGGGCACCCTCGCGCAGCCGCTTCTTCATCCGCGACGCGAAGACCGGGTGCCCGTCGGTCGGGTTGGCGCCGATCACCACCATCACGTCGGTGTCCTCGACCGACTTGAAGTCCTGGGTGCCGGCCGAGGTGCCGAAGGTCTGCTTGAGGCCATAGCCGGTGGGCGAGTGACACACCCGAGCACAGGTGTCGACGTTGTTGTTGCCGAACGCCGCCCGCACCATCCGCTGGACGACGTACACCTCCTCGTTGGTGGTCCGCGAGGAGGTGATGCCACCGATCGCGCCGGCGCCGTACTGGTCCTGGAGCTCGCGGAACCGGCGTCCGACGAAACCGATCGCCTCGTCCCACTCGACCTCGCGCCACTCGTCCTCGATGCGCTCGCGCATCATCGGCTTGAGCACGCGGTCGGGGTGGCTGGCGTAGCCGAACGCGAAGCGCCCCTTGACGCAGGAGTGACCGGCGTTGGCGCCACCCTCCTTGGCCGGGACCATCCGGACCACCTCGGAGCCTCGCAGCTCGGCCTTGAACGAGCAGCCGACGCCGCAGTAGGCGCACGTGGTGAGCACCGATCGGGTCGGCATGCCGATCTGGACGACCGACTTCTCCTGCAGGGTGGAGGTCGGACACGCCTGCACACAGGCACCGCAGGAGACGCACTCGGAGTCGAGGAAGTCCTCCCCGGCGCTCGCGGAGACGGCCGACTCGAAGCCGCGACCCGAGATCGTCAGCGCGAAGGTGCCCTGCACCTCGCCGCAGGCGCGCACGCAGCGCGAGCAGGCGATGCACTTGCTCGGGTCGAAGTCGAAGTAGGGGTTGGAGGTGTCCTTCTCCTTCTCCAGGTGGTTGGCACCGTCGTAGCCGTAGCGGACCTCACGCAGCCCGACCACGCCCGCCATGTCCTGGAGCTCACAGTCGCCGTTGGCCGGGCAGGTGAGGCAGTCGAGGGGGTGGTCGGAGATGTAGAGCTCCATCACGCCTCGGCGCAGCTTGGCCAGCTTGTCACTCTGGGTGCGCACGGTCATGCCGTCGCGGCAGGGCGTCGTGCAGGAGGCCGGGGTGCCGCGCACGCCGTCCACCTCGACCAGGCAGAGTCGGCAGGAGCCGAAGGCCTCGAGGCTGTCGGTCGCGCACAGCTTGGGTACGTCGACCCCGGCCAGCGCGGCGGCCCGCATCACCGAGGTGCCCTCGGGCACGGAGACCGGCTGGCCGTCGATCTGCAGGGCGATCGTGGGTGCCCCCGGCTTGGCCGGCGTGCCGAGGTCGGGTTCCTTGAGCAGGCTCATCAGCTGGACTCCCTTGTGGTCGGCGCCGCGTGCCGGTCGACCAGCTCGACCGAGATCGGTGCGGGTGGGGCGACGCCGGGACGGGCGAAGTCCTCGGCGAAGTGGCGCAAGGCACTGCGGACCGGCATCGGCGTGAGGCCGCCCATGGCGCACAGCGAGCCGTCGACCATCAGGTCGCACAGGTCCTCGAGGACGACGAGGTTGGCCTCGCGGTGCTCGTCGGCGATGATCCGGTCGATCACCTCGACGCCGCGCACCGAGCCGATCCGGCAGGGCGTGCACTTGCCGCACGACTCCTCGGCGCAGAACTCCATGGCGAAGCGGGCCTGCACAGCCATGTCGACGGTGTCGTCGAAGACCACCAGGCCGCCATGCCCCACCATCGCCTGGGCGTCGGCGAACGCCTCGTAGTCCATGGGCAGGTCGAACTGCTCGACGGGCAGGTAGGACCCCAGCGGCCCGCCGACCTGCACAGCTCGGACGGGACGACCGCTGGCGGTTCCCCCGCCGTAGCCCTCGACGAGATCGCCGAGAGTGATGCCGAAGGCGGTCTCCACGATGCCCCCGCGGGCGATGTTGCCGGCCAGCTGGAACACCTGGGTGCCCCGGGAACGGCCGGTGCCGAGCTCGGCGTACGCCGACCCGCCGTCGGCGAGGACCATCGGGGCGGTGGCGAGCGTGAGCACGTTGTTGACGACGGTCGGCTGGCCGAACAGGCCCACCAGGGCGGGGATGGGTGGCTTGGCCCGGATCTCGCCCCGCTTCCCCTCGAGGCTCTCCAGCATCGAGGTCTCCTCGCCGCAGATGTAGGCACCGGCGCCCATCCGCAGGTGCAGGTCGAACGACAGGCCGCTGCCGAGCACCGAGGAGCCGAGGAGCCCGTGGCTGTAGGCGATGTCGATGGCGGTGCCGAAGGTCTCGGCGGCGGCGGGGTACTCCGAGCGCAGGTAGACGTAGCCCTCGCTGGCACCCACCGCATGGGCGGCGATGAGCATGCCCTCGATCAGGCTGAAGGGATCGCCCTCGAGCAGCATCCGGTCGGCGAAGGTGCCGCTGTCACCCTCGTCGGCGTTGCAGCACACGAACTTCAGGTCCGACGCGGCGTCGTGGACGGTCTGCCACTTGACGCCCGCGGGGAACCCTGCGCCACCCCTGCCCCGCAGGCCCGAGGCCGTGACCTCGTCCAGGACCTCCTGGGCGGTGAGTCCGAGCGCGCGCTGCAGACCGACGAGGCCACCGTGGTCGCGGTAGTCCTCGAGCGACAGCGGGTCGATGACCCCGACCCGGGCGAAGGTCACGCGTTGCTGGTCGCGCAGCCAGGAGATCTCCTCGGTGGGACCGAGCAGGAGCCCGTGGTCGCCGCCCACGAGCAGGCCGGCGTCGATCAGGCCGTCGACGTCGTCGGGGTCGACGGGACCGTAGGCGACCCGGCCCCGGTCGGTGACGACCTCCACCATCGGCTCGAGCCAGAGCAGGCCCCGCGAACCGTTGCGCACGACGCGGACCTCGTCTCCGAGGGCCGCTGCCAGGCGGTCGGCGACGGCGTCGGCACCGACGGAACGGGCGGCACTGTCGCGTGGGACGTAGACGGTGACGCTCATCCGCGTCCCCCCTCGACGAGCGCGTCGAAGCGTGCCGGGTCGACGCGGCCGTGCAGCACGCCGTCGAGCTCGATCGTCGGTCCCAGCGCACAGTTGCCGAGGCAGAGCACCTGCTCGACGGCAAGGTCCGGACGTGCCCCGAGGCGCTCCCGGGCATGCTGAGACAGGGCCCGCGCCCCCCGCGCCTGACAGGCCTCGGCGCCGCACACCCGGACGGTACGCCGGGCCGGGGGCTGCGATCGGAAGTCGGCGTAGAAGGTGATCACGCCGTACACCTCGGCCCTCGACAGGTTGAGTGCCTTGCCCACCAAGCCGGCGGTCTCGGGCGGCAGCCACCCGAGCTCACGCTGCACGGCATGCAGCACCGGCAGCAGCGGACCTCGATCCTCGCGGTGCGCGGCAACCGCCGCCTCGACCGCTGAACCGACCGCTGACTCGGCCAGACTCGTGACTGGGCTGGTGATGTCGTCCTCCACGTGGCTGATCTTCCTGCACTGATCGTGCACCCGACCAGCCCCTGAAAGCCAGCATTTTGTTGCAGATGACGCTAGTTGTTGCGCCTAAGGCAACAAACGGCCGTTTAGGAATGTGCTGGGGACCAGAACACCGCGACCGCGATGTTGGCGACGGTCAGCAGGAGCAGTCCGTAGTAGAGCCCGTCGGGGATCCTCGGCTTGCGGAGGTTGACCATCACGAGCACCAGGATGACCAGCGCCACCACGAGCTTGACGCCGATCTTCGCGTGGTCGACCGACTCGTCTCCCGCCTCGAGGACACCCACGAGGAGCAGGCCTGCCACGAACGCCGTCCCGGCGCCGTCGCGGATGGCACCGTTGATCCTCTTCTCGGGCTCGCGGGCCTGGACCACGAGCCCACCGAAGAGGGCAGCGAAGCCGAGGATGTGGACCAGCAGCAGGACGAGGCGCACGGTTTCCATGAGCGCATCCTAAGGACACCGTCGAGGTTGTCCACAGCTGCCGTTCCGGGGCCTCGCGACCCCCCGCGAGTCGACGTACCCTCGACGCCATGACCAAGGCCTCGGGGGACGTCGAGCGCACACTGCGCCGACACGACAACGACATCGTGTCGATCTATGAGCTGCTCGCCACGATCCAGACCAAGCTCGTCGAGCACGACAGGCGCTTCGATCGCGTGGACCTCCGGCTCGACTCCCTCGAGACCAAGGTCGACTCCCTCGAGACCAAGGTCGACGCCCTCGGCGTCACCCTGGCGACGGTCCTCGAGTTCGTTCGACCCACTCGTTAGAGCAGGCGGCGGTCCGAGGCCCAGCGGCTCAGCTCGTGGCGCGAGGAGAGCTGCAGCTTGCGCAGCACGTTGGACATGTGGGTCTCGACCGTCTTGATGGAGATGAACAGCTCCTTGGCCACCTCCTTGTAGGCGTAGCCACGCGCGATCAGGCGCATCACCTCGCGCTCGCGCTCGGTGAGGCGGTCGAGGTCCTCATCGATGGCGGCGATCTCGACCGACCCCGCGAAGGCGTCCAGGACGAACCCGGCGAGTCGGGGCGAGAAGACGGCGTCCCCGTCGCGGACGCGGCGGATCGCCCGGACGAGCTCCTCGCCGGTGATGGTCTTGGTGACATAGCCACGCGCCCCGCCGCGAATCGTGCCGATCACGTCCTCGGCGGCGTCGGAGACGCTCAGGGCGAGGTACTTCACCTCCGGGTCGTGAGCCAGCCGCATCACCTCGACCCCACCGCCGCCGGGCAGGTGCACGTCGAGGAGCACGACGTCCGGACGGTGCTCGCGCACCGCGGCCACCGCCGTCGGCACGTCCTCGGCCTCGGCCACGACCTCGACGGACCCACCCAGCTCGGCGCGGACCCCGGCCCGGAACATGGCGTGGTCGTCGACGATCAGGACGCGGATCTGGTCGGTGCTCGGGTCAGTCATGGGTCTCCTCCAGTGGCATGGCCAGTCGGACTTCGGTGCCTTCGCCGGGTGCCGAATGTACGTCGGCCGTCCCGCCGTGACGGGTCATCCGGTCGATGATGCTCCGGCGTACCCCTTGCCGGTCCGCGGCGATCGCGTCGGGGTCGAAACCGGCACCCCGGTCACGGATGAACACCTCCGCCTGCGTGGCGGTCACCTCGGCGTACACGTCGATGCGGGCAGCGCCTGCGTGCCGCGCGGCATTGGTGAGTGCCTCGCGGGTCGCCAGGACCAGCGGCTGCAGGGGCTCACTGAGGGGCGTGTCGCCGACGGCGATGACGTCGACGGCGATGCCGTGCATCTCGTCGGTCTCGGCAGCCAGGTCCTTCAGAGCGGTGGCCAGCGAGCCACCTGCCGGCGCGGCGTCGTCGAACAGCCACGAGCGCAGGTCGCGCTCCTGGGCTCGGGCCAGCTTGCTGACGGCGGCGCTGTCACCGGCGTTCTTCTGGATCAGGGCGAGCGTCTGCAGGACGGAGTCGTGCAAGTGTGCGGCCATGTCGGCGCGCTCCTGGCTGCGGACCCGCTCCGCACGCTCCTCGGTCAGGTCGCTGGCGAGGCGGAAGATCCACGGCCCGACCGTCAGCGCGATCCCGATGACGCCGAGCAGGCTGGCGAGCAGGACGTCGCGCGCGACCTGCAGGTCACCGCTGTTGACGGCGAAGACCACCAGTCCGGTCACGATCAGGCCGACACCGGCGACGATCCTGGCGATGTCGGCGGCTCCGCCAGACCCGAGGAGCGCCTGGATCGGGTTGACCCGGCTGGAGTTGTCGACCCAGCGCTCGCGCTGCGCCTCGTCGGCCTGGCGCCACAGGAAGGCGAGCCCGCCGATGCCGAACAGCGCCGGCCAGAACAGGAACCCACGCCCGAAGGTGCTCTCGGCCAGGAGCAGCAAGCCGATGGCCACGGCGGCCAACGCCGCGATCGGGCCCAGCTCGCTGAGCCTGCGCCGCTCCCGAGGCCGCTTGCCCGTCCGGGTGGCCGACGCGAGGCCGGGCGCCGTCTGGGCGAACCTCGCATCGCTCGGCAGCGTCATCCACAGACCTGCGTAGAAGGCGACCCCCACCCCTCCGAGCACCGACAGGACGACGAACGTCGCGCGCACCCACACCGTGGGGACGCCGAGGTGCTGGGCCAGACCCGAGGCCACCCCACCGAGCCAGACGTCGTGGGTGTCGCGGGTGGCCCGACGCGGGGTGTCGGTGGATTCGAGGATCATCGTGCCTCCATGCTCTCACCGCCCGAGGCCCAGCCCCATGAGGATGACCCCTGAGCCGACCCTGAGTCCCGGCCCCGGTCAGCCGCCGGGAATCAGGGCTGTCCCTGATGGTGCCCGACCGAGATCGGGGTCAAGGTTGGAGACATGACCACGACACCACCGCCTGCACCGCAGCAGGACGCCCCCCACCAGACCGGCCCGCGGGTCTCCTACGAGGAGATGCGCGACCTGGGCCGACTCCGCCGCAGCCGCACCGACCGCAAGCTCGGCGGCGTCGCCGGCGGGCTCGGACGGCACTTCGACCTCGACCCCACCATCATCAGGGTGGCCTTCGTGGTCCTGGCCCTGTTCGGAGGCGCGGGTCTGCTCCTGTACGGCGTCAGCTGGTTGCTCGTGCCCGAGGAGGGCACCGAGCACGCCAAGATCAACATCGAACCGTCCGCGCGCTCGGTGGTGCTGATCGGCCTGGCCGTCGTGTCGGTGCTCCTGGTGGTCGGCGACTCCTCGGGCGTCTTCGACTTCCCGTGGCCGTTGTTCGTGATCGGCACCGTGGTCCTCGCGGTGATCATGAGCCGCCGGGACCGCCAGACGCGGGCCACCCCCGCCACCGTGTCCCTCGAGAAGGACGCTGCCGCCACCACCCCGACCGAGCCCGGCTGGCAGCCGGTCTGGCAGCCCCCGCCGCCTGTGGTGAAGCCCTACCGCGGACCTGGCCTGTTCCTGGCCACGGTCGCGCTGATCGCGGTCGGCCTCGGGATCCTGTGGCTGGTCGACCTCTCCGGCACGGCGGTGACCGGTGCGGCGTACCCCGCACTGGCGGTGGCGATCTGCGGCGCGATGCTGGTCGTGGGCGCCTGGTACGGCCGCGCCGGCGGGGTGCTGTTCCTGGCTCTGCTGTCCGTGCTCGGCCTCGGCGCGGCCAATGTGGCCGACCACGGCGTCGGCGGCCACGAGCGGCACACACCTCAGAGCGCTGCCGGGGTCGACTCCAGCTATGACGTCGGCATCGGCAGGCTCACGCTCGACCTCAGCGAGGTCAGCGATCCCGCTGCCCTGGACGGGCGCACGATCGACATCACCGGCACCGTGGCCCGCATCGACGTGATCGTGCCCAGCGACATGGACGTGACCGCCACCGGTGACATCAACGGGGGCGGCAACGTGCGCATCTTCGGCGACACCGACGACGGCGACAGCCCCCGGCTCACCCGTGAGCACGACGGCGGCACCGACGTACCCACCCTGACCATCGACGCCGAGCTCGAGCTCGGCACCATCAACGTGAGGACCTCCTGATGCACTCCCTGAACGTCACCCACCTGGTCGTCGGACTCGTCCTGCTCGGCATCTCCGGCCTGTGGGCCGCCGACCAGGCCGGTTGGATCACCGACTCGACCTACGTCCTGCCCGTGCTGCTGGTCGGCGCGGGCGTGATCGGGCTGATCGCCTTCGCCCTGCGCGGGGTGAGCAACCGGGGCGCCACCGATCCCGCCACCTCCACCGTGTCCACCGAGGAGTCCCCGTCATGAGCGAACCCCAGCCCACCGCCCAGCCCACCGCCCAGCCCACCGCCCGGCCGGTCAAGCGGCTCACCCGGAGCAGGAACGACTCCATGGTCTCGGGGGTGTGCGGAGGGATCGCCGAATACCTCGAGGTCGACGCCAACCTGATCCGGTTGCTCGTGGTGCTCGGCACCATCTTCGGCTTCGGCTGCCTCGCCGTCGTGTACGTCGCTGCCTGGGTGCTGATGCCCCGCGCGTAGGACGGCATGATGACCGCATGCACCTGACCCACCTCCCGGCCCTCGACCACCGTGACCTGCTCGCCCAGCCGGTCGCGGTGGCGCTGTCTCGGTGGTCGGGCGCCTCCGAGGTGACGGTGGCCGGCATCGACCCCTCCCTCGCCGACACGGCTGCCTTCTGCGAGGCCTACGACCTCGCGCTCACCGACAGCGCCAACTGCGTGGTGGTCGCCGGCCGCCGCGACGGGCAGGAACGGGTCGCGGCGTGCATGGTCCGGGCCGACACCCGTGCCGACGTGAACACCGTGGTCAAGCGACTGCTCGACGTCCGCAAGGCCTCGTTCCTCGCGATGGACCGAGCGGTCGAGGAGTCGGGGATGGAGTACGGCGGGATCACCCCCCTCGGCATCCCCGCGGGCTGGCGACTGCTGGTGGACAGCAGGGTCGCCGCCATCGGCTCGGCCTGCATCGGCAGCGGACTGCGCAGCTCCAAGCTCTTCCTCCCGGGCCGGCTGATCGCCGAGCTGCCCGGCGCCGAGGTCGTCGACGGTCTGGCCCGCTGACCGCCCCGTAAACGATTGGCGGTGGCGGGCAGTTCGTCCGTACCGTGGAGCGAGTGCGCAGACTCCCCCTCGACGACCCCGGCACCGCCGATCACCGGTCACCCGGGGCGTTCCTGTGGTGGATGGCCCGCGGGCAGTGGCGCACCCTCGTCGGCGGGATGTTCTTCGGCATCGTCTGGATGAGCTGCCAGGCCGTGATGCCGGCGGTGATCGGGATCGCGATCGACCGAGGAGTCGCCGCGAAGGACTCCCAGCAGCTCGTCGTGTGGGCGACGGTGATGCTGGTGATCGGGCTCGTCCAGGCAGTCAGCGGCATCATCCGACACCGGTTCGCGGTGACGAACTGGCTGACTGCGGCCTATCGCACCGTCCAGCTGGTCGGGCGGCAGGCGGCGCACCTCGGCGGCGCTCTCCCCCGCAAGGTCTCGACCGGCGAGGTGATCGCGATCGGCACCTCGGACCTGTCCAACCTCGGGCAGGTCATGGACGTGACCGCCAGGTTCGCGGGCGCCATCGTGTCCTTCGTCCTGGTGGCGGTCATCCTGCTGCAGACCTCGGTCACCCTCGGCCTGATCGTGCTGGTGGGTGTGCCCGGGCTGATGCTGTTCATCGGTCCGCTGCTCCGGCCCCTGCAGGCGCGCAGTGCCGCCCAGCGCGAGCTGACCGGCTCGCTCTCCAACACCGCCAGCGACATCGTCGGCGGGCTGCGCGTGCTGCGCGGCATCGGCGGCGAGGGCGTGTTCCTCGCCCGCTACCGCGACGAGTCGCAGCGCACCCGGCAGGCCGGCGTACGCGTCGCCCGCCTGCAGTCGGTGCTCGACGCCCTCCAGGTCTTCCTGCCCGGACTGTTCGTCGTCATCGTGGTCTGGATCGGCGCCCGCTACGCCGTCGCCGGGACCATCAGTCCCGGAGAGCTGGTGGCCTTCTACGGCTACGCCGCGTTCCTGATGATCCCGCTGCGCACGGCGACGGAGTATGCCAACAAGCTCATCCGGGCCCGGGTGTCGGCCCGGCGGGTCTGCACCGTGATGGCCCTGCAGCCCGACCTCGTCGACCCCTCGTCACCGGCTCCGGCGCCGGCAGCCGGGGCCGAGCTGAGCGACGCCCGCACGGGGCTGGTGGTCCGTCCCGGCGAGCTGCTCGCCGTGGTGTCGGAGCAGCCGGACGACTCGGCCGCGCTCGCCGACCGGCTCGGCCTCTACGCGGCCGAGACCGACGACGACGTGTGCCTCGACGGCACGCCGCTCACCCGGCTCTCCCGCCAGGAGGTGCGTCGACGGGTCGTGGTCTCCGACACCGGCGCCGCCCTGTTCTCCGGCGTCCTCGGTGGCGGCCTCGACATCCGCGGTCACGGGGCCGCAGCCCTGCGCCGAGCCCTGGACGCCGCGAGTGCGCACGACATCCTCGAGGGGCTCCCCGAGGGCCTGGACACCGAGGTCGCCGAGCGGGGCCGGACCTTCTCGGGTGGGCAGCGCCAGCGACTGGTGCTGGCTCGGGCCCTGACCGCCGACCCGGAGATCCTGGTGCTGGTGGAGCCCACCAGTGCCGTCGACGCGCACACCGAGGCCCGCATCGCTGCCCGGCTGCGCGAGCACCGATCCGGGCGTACGACGGTGGTGACGAGCACCAGCCCGTTGATGCTGGACGCCGTCGACCGGGTCGCCTTCCTGGTTGCGGGCCGCGTGGTCGCCACGGGCACCCACCGGCACCTGCTCGAGACGCGGGCCGACTACCGCAGGGTGGTCATCCGCGAGAGCGAGCTGGAGGAGGCCCGGTGAGCACCGCCCTGCCTGTCTCCTCCACCCGCGAGGTACGCCGCTACGCGGGCCGCCTGGCGCGCCGGCAACCCCGCACCCTCGCCATCGCCCTGACCCTGCACGTGCTGGCGGCGCTGTCCGGCCTTGCCGCCCCCGCCCTGCTGGGGGGTCTGGTGCAGGCCGTGGACGAGGGCACCACGGCGGGCCACGTGGACCGCACCGTCGCCGCTCTGGCGGTGTTCCTGCTGCTCCAGACCGTGTTCACGCGCTATGCCCGCTACGTCTCGCAGTCGCTCGGCGAAGAGGTGCTGGCCGACCTCCGCGAGGACTTCGTCGAGAACACCCTGGCACTGCCGGTCGGGGTGGTGGAGTCCGCCGGCTCCGGCGACCTGCTCACCCGCACCAGCCGCGACGTCGACCAGCTCGGCTGGTCGGTGCGCTGGGCCCTGCCGGAGTGGGTGATCGCGGTGGTCACCGCCGTCCTCACGTTCGTGGCGGCCCTGTTCGTCGGCTGGTGGGTGCTGTTGCCGTGCCTGCTGGGTCTGCCCCCGCTGGTCATCGGGCTGCGGTGGTACCTCGCCCGCGCCAAGGAGGGCTACCTGCGCGAGAGTGCGTCGTACTCCCGGATCAACGCCACCCTCACCGAGAGCGTCGAAGGGGCGCGCACCGTCGAGGCCCTCGGCCTGGAGCGGGAGCGGGTCGCGGCGATCGACGGCGACGTCGCCGCGTCGTACGCCGCGGAGCGCTACACGCTCTACCTCCGCACCGTCTTCTTCCCGTCGATGGAGGTGTCCTACCTGCTGCCCACGGTGGCCACCCTCCTGTTCGGCGGATGGCTCTACACCCAGGGCACCGTCTCCCTCGGCGAGGTCACGGCGGCCACGCTGTACGTCCAGATGCTCATCGACCCGGTGGACCGGATCGTGTCCATCCTCGACGAGCTCCAGCTCGGTGCCGCGTCGCTCGCCCGGCTCCTCGGGGTGGCCCAGGTGCCGGACGACCGCGAGGTCACGGGGGCGCGGCCCGAGGGCGAGAAGCTCGACGCGGCCGACGTGCGGTTCGCGTACGTCGAGGGGCGCGACGTCCTGCACGGCGTGGACCTCTCGGTCGGCGTGGGCGAGCGGATCGCGATGGTCGGGCCGTCCGGTGCGGGCAAGTCGACGCTCGGCCGGTTGCTGGCGGGGATCCATCCCCCGCGGACCGGATCGGTCACGGTGGGCGGGGTCGGGCTGACCGAGCTTCCGCTCGACGACCTGCGCGGGCATGTCGCCCTGGTGACCCAGGAGCACCACGTCTTCGTGGGGACGATGCGTGACAACCTGGCCCTCGCGGCGCCGGACGGAGCGAATGACGAGAACCTGTGGGCCGCCCTGGTCGCCGTGGACGCCGACACCTGGGTGCGCGCCCTGCCCGCCGCACTCGACACCGTCGTCGGCTCCGGCGGCCGGGCGCTGAGCGCCGCCCAGGCTCAGCAGCTGGCGCTGGCCAGGCTGGTCCTGGCCGACCCGCACACCCTGGTGCTCGACGAGGCCACCTCGCTGATCGACCCGCGGGCGGCCCGGCACCTGGAGCGCTCGCTCGCGGCTGTGCTCGAGGGGCGCACGGTGATCGCCATCGCCCACCGGCTGTTCTCGGCCCACGACGCCGACCGGGTGGCCGTCGTCGAGGACGGGGTCATCTCCGAGTTCGGCTCGCACCACGACCTGGTCGAGGCCGGTGGCTCCTACGCCGCACTGTGGGACTCCTGGAACGGTCACCAGCGCGAGACCTGAGCCGGGCAGGTGAAAAGTCTCGGGGTAAACCCCGATGACTTTTGTCGGTGGTCAGTGGTGGAATTCTTCTCATGCACCGACAAATCGCAGGCAAGCTCACCGGCCGCGTCACCAAATGGGTGGTCCTCGGCTTCTGGGTCCTCATCCTGGTCGGGTCTGCCGGCTTCGCGCAGAAGCTCGCCGACGTCCAGAACAACGAGGCCTCCTCCTGGCTGCCCTCCAGTGCGGAGTCGACCCGCGCCCTGGAGAAGCTGGGCCCGTTCCAGGACCCCAACGCCATCCCGACCGTGGTCGCCTACGTCCGCGAAGGTGGCCTCACTGAGGCAGACCTCGCCGCGATCACCGCCCAGACCGAGGAGTTCGCCCAGCTCGAGGGTGTGGAGGGTGAGGTCAAGGGGCCGCTCGTCTCCGAGGACGGCGAGGCCGCCCAGACGCTGGTGACCTTCAACCTCGGTTCCGAGGGCTGGAACAAGATGCCCGACACCGCTGACGACCTGCGCGAGATCAGCGCCATCGACGGTGTCCGCGTCTACATCACCGGCGCAGGCGGCCAGGCCGCCGACGCCGCCGAAGCGTTCGGGGGCATCGACACCACGCTGCTGTTCTCGACCCTCGGCGTGGTGATCCTGATCCTGCTGTTCACCTACCGCAGCCCGATCCTGTGGTTCCTCCCACTGATGTCCGCGGTCTTCGCCCTGATCTGCTCGCAGGCCCTGATCTACTTCCTCGCGAAGTACGCCGATCTCACGGTCAACGGTCAGAGCTATGCCATCCTCACGATCCTGGTGATCGGTGCCGGCACCGACTACGCCCTCCTCCTGGTCGCGCGCTACCGAGAAGAGCTCCGTCGTCACGAGGATCGTCACGAGGCGATGGCGTTCGCCCTGCACCGTGCTGCTCCGGCGATCCTCGCGAGCGCCGCCACGGTGGTGCTCGGCATGCTCTGCCTGCTGCTGGCCGAGATGAACTCCACCGCCGGGCTCGGCCCGGTGGCCGCCATCGGAGTCGCGGTCACCTTCATCGTCATGGTGACCCTCCTGCCGGCCATCCTGGTCATCTGCGGCCGTTGGGTGTTCTGGCCCAAGCGGCCCACCTACCGCTCTCCCGAGCCGACGCAGTCGGGCCTGTGGGCCAAGGTCGGCAAGCGGATCTCGGCTCGCCCCCGCACGGTGTGGGTGGTCACCAGCCTGCTGCTCGCGGTGGCCTGCCTCGGTCTCTTCCGACTCGACGCCTCCGGGCTCTCCACCGAGGACTCCTACACCAAGGAGTTCGAGTCGATCGTCGGACAGCAGGCTCTGATCGAGCACGACATGGTCGACCAGTCCAACACCATCCAGGTGGTCGCCAATGCCGACCAGGCCGACGCCGTCCGCGAGGCCATGACCGGGGTCGACGGGGTCTCGGATCCCTCGGAGCCGATCACGGCCGACGGTGTCGCGTTCGTCCAGGCGGTCATCGGCGCCGATGTCTCCTCGCCAGCCGCCTTCGACGCGGTGAACGCGGTGCGAGACGCCGTCCATGCCGTCGACGGGGCCGACGCGCTCGTCGGTGGTGGCTCGGCGTTCTACCTCGACACCAAGGAGGCGTCCAGCCGCGACAACCGGGTGATCATCCCGGCCATCCTGATCCTGGTGTTCCTGATCCTGATCGTGCTGCTGAGAGCGCTGGTGTCCCCGGTGCTGCTGATCGCGACGGTGATCCTCTCCTTCGGTGCAGCGCTCGGCATCTCCGCCCTGCTCTTCGAGTTCGTCTTCGACTTCGCAGGCTCGGACCCGTCGTTCCCGCTGTTCGCGTTCGTGTTCCTGGTGGCCCTGGGGATCGACTACAACATCTTCCTGATGACCCGGGTGCGCGAGGAGAGCCTGCACCGGGGCACCCGCGCCGGCTCACTCGTGGCGCTGACCTCGACCGGTGGTGTGATCACCTCGGCCGGGCTGGTGCTGGCAGCGACCTTCCTGGTCCTCGGGACGATCCCGGTGGTGTTCCTGGCCGAGTTGGGGGTGGCGGTGGCCCTCGGGGTCATCCTCGACACCATGATCGTGCGCTCGGTGCTGGTGACCGCGCTCAACCTCGACCTGGGCAGCCGCATCTGGTGGCCCAGCTCGCTCGACCGTGGAGAGCCCCCGACCGGGCCCGACGCGGAGCTGGCCGAGGCGGAGCTCAGGACCTAGCCTCTGGGTCGTCTCCGAGGTGCCTGTGGGTGACTGAGCCACTTCCATGTTGACAGTGCTTCTGTCACGGTTGTGCGTATGAAACTCTCGACGCAGCTGATGTACTCCGGAAACCCGCGGGAGGCGGCCGACCAGGTCGCCGGGCTGGAGCACGCCGGACTCGACACCGTCTGGGTGGCCGAGGCCTACGGCTTCGACTCCCCCACCCTGATGGGCTACCTCGCTGCCAAGACCGAGACCGTCGAGATCGGCTCGGCGATCCTCAACGTCTACTCCCGCACCCCCGGGGCGTTGCTGCAGACCGCAGCCGGGCTCGACAACGTCAGCGAGGGGCGGGCCATCATCGGGCTCGGCGCCTCGGGCCCGCAGGTGATCGAGGGCTTCCACGGGGTGCCGTACGACCGCTCGGTCGGACGCACCCGCGAGGTGATCGACCTGATCCGGCGCGGACTGCGTCGCGAGACCCTGACCAACGACGGCATCTTCACGCTGCCGCTCCCCGAGGGCCAGGGCACCGGGCTCGGCAAGCCGCTCAAACTGCTCATCAAACCGGTTCGGCCCAGCGTCCCGCTCTACATCGCGGCGCTGGGCCCGAAGAGCGTCGAGGGCGCCGCGGAGTACGCCGACGGCTGGATCCCCTTCCTCTACCTCCCCGAGCGCGCCGACCGGGTCTGGGGGGAGTCGCTGCGCAAGGGACTCGCCAAGCGACACGAGGGACTGGCTCCCCTCGAGGTGACCGCCGGCGGCATGGTCGCCATCGGCGAGGACGTCAAGGGGCTGCTCGACCTCGCCCGCCCGCTCTATGCCCTCTACGTCGGCGGGATGGGTGCGCGCGGCAAGAACTTCTACAACGACCTCGCCTGCCAGTACGGCTTCGAGGAGCAGGCGAAGAAGATCCAGGACCTCTACCTCGACGGCCACAAGCGTGATGCGGAGGCCGAGGTCCCCCTCGAGTGGCTCGAGGGCGGCAACCTGGTCGGCCCGGCGTCCTACGTCCAGGAGCGGATCGCGGCGTACGCCGAATCGGGGATCACCAACCTGCAGGTCAACCCGGTGTCGCCAGACCCTGCCGGCACCATCCGCCAGCTCAAGCAGTGGGTGTCCTGACCATGAGGCGTGACATCTTCGAGGCCGAGCACGAAGCCTTCCGAGCCAGCGTCGGCACCTTCCTCGACAAGGAGGTCGTGCCCCACCACGACGCCTGGGAGGCTGCCGGCATCGTGGACCGAGATGCGTGGACGAAGGCCGGCGCCCAGGGGTTGCTCGGGCTGCAGCTCGACGAGGAGTACGGCGGCGGCGGCACCCCTGACTTCCGCTACAACGCGGTGATCGGCGAGGAGATGGCCAGGCGAGGCGTCTACGGCGCGGCGTACCCGCTGTTCAACGACATGATCGTGCCCTACCTCCAGTCACTGGCCAGTCCCGAGCAGCGCAGCCGCTGGTTCCCGGACCTGTGCGCCGGCGAGAAGATCGCGGCCATCGCGATGTCGGAGCCCGAAGCCGGCTCCGATCTGCAGGGCATCCGCACCTCGGCGATCCTGGAGGGCGATCACTATGTCCTCAACGGCCAGAAGACGTTCATCTCCAACGGCATCCTCGCCGACCTGGTCGTCGTGGTGGCGCGCACCGACCCGGAGGTCGGCCACCAGGGCATCAGCCTGCTCGTGGTCGAGCGCGGCATGGCGGGCTTCACGCGGGGCCGCAACCTCGACAAGATCGGCCAGCACGCCCAGGACACCGCCGAGCTGTTCTTCGACAACGTGCAGGTGCCGCGTGACAACCTGCTCGGGGAGGAGGGCGCGGGCTTCGTCCACCTGATGACGAACCTGTCCCAGGAGCGCCTGTCCATCGCCGTCTCGGCAGCGAGCGCCTGCGAGGCCATCTTCGACACCACCCTCGGCTACGCCAAGCAGCGCACCGCCTTCGGGCGGTCGATCGCGACGTTCCAGCACAACCGGTTCGTGCTCGCCGAGATGGCGACCGACGCCCACATCGCCCGGGTCTTCGTCGACGACTGCCTCAGGAGACACATCACCGGCGAGCTCGACGCCAAGACCGCGTCGATGGCGAAGTGGTGGACCACCGAGCTGCAGAAGAAGCTGGTCGACCAGGGGGTGCAGATGCACGGCGGTTACGGCTACATGGCCGAGTATCCCATCGCCCGCGCCTATGTGAACTCGCGCGTGCAGACGATCTACGGCGGGACGACCGAGATCCAGAAGGAGATCATCGGCCGCTCCCTCGGCATCTGAGAGGGCCACGCCGCACATCTCGCGGGGCCCGCACGGACAACTCGCGGGGCCCCGAGGCGCAACTCAACGGGGGGTGGACGCCATGGTGTCGCGCCCCGGGACCACCAGCAGCGACTCGACCCCGAACACGATCGAGCTCTCGGTGTAGGGGATGTCCTGCTCCGCGAGACGCATCTCGGGGAACCGACGAGCCAGCGCAGGATAGGCCGAGCGCAGCTCCATCCGGGCCAGCTCGGCGCCGACACAGCGGTGCAGCCCGTGCCCGAAGGCGAGGTGCTGCTTGTCGGGCCGGCTGGGGTCGAAGCGCTCCGGGTCGGTTCCGTAGACGGGGTCCCGACTGGCCGCCGGCAGGTGTGCCAGCACCACGTCACCCTTGCGTACGTCGGCCTGCCCGACCCGGACGGCCTGCTTGGCGAAGCGGGGGAAGGCGACCTGGACGACCGACAGGTAGCGGAGCAGCTCCTCCACGATCGGGTCGACGTCGGTGGCGTCGTCTCGGAGGCTCCCCCAGATCTCGGGCTCACCGAGCAGCACCGCGGTGCCGAGGGCGAGCATGCCGGCGCTGGTCTCCATGCCACCGGTGAACACCCCGTCGGCCAGCCCGCCAAGGTCGTAGTCGTTGATGTCGTCGCCGTGGTCGCGCACGATCTGTCCGATCAGCCCGGGGCCGGGGTCGTGGCGCTGCCGTGCTGCCTCGGCGAGGAGGAACTCCCGCGAACCGGAGATGGCGCCGAACGCCGCCCCACCGCTGGTGATGTCGAAGCGCGCGGCCCCGAGCCGGCGGAAGGTGTCGCGACGCTCGTCGGGAAGGCCGAGCAGCTCGCAGATCACCAGAAACGGCACGGCGAAGGCGAAGGTCGGCACCAGGTCGACCACCTCGTTCTCCCGGGCCCGCAGCGCGACCTCGTCGAGCTGCTGCTCGACGATCCTGGTCACCATCGGTCGGAGGCGTTCGAGCCGGCGCATCGTGAACTCGGGCGTGAGCAGCTTGCGCAGCCGGGTGTGCTCGGGAGGGTCGGTGAAGCCGAGCCCGCCGATGTCGCCGTCGGAGGCGCCGGCCTTGCCGACGTAGGGCCGGATGTCGGTGCTGTACGACGCCATGTCGCCCAGCACCTCGCGGGCCAGCTCGTGACCGGTGACCAGCCAGACCTTGATGCCCATGAACGTGGTCAGCGTGTGGATCGGCTCGGTGGCCCGCACCTC